>Ga0209517_10007537_pt1 | contig 12998 bp, 13 predicted proteins | sample PeaSoiMetSII2010_FD_187695 | JGI IMG/M metagenome (GOLD analysis project Ga0209517, IMG submission 187695) | Peat soil microbial communities from Weissenstadt, Germany - SII-2010 (SPAdes) (version 2) | ecosystem: Environmental > Terrestrial > Soil > Wetlands > Peat | place: Germany...
CTTGGTACTTCAGCGTGCTGAAATCCGACCGCGTGAAACGCTCCGTCAGGTGCAGGGCTTCCGTGTGAGGAAGTCCTCCGTTGGTAAACCAAAACTTCTCATTGAAGCCGACCGTATCCACCACCAGTGTATCGCCGTCCCACTTCCCGGTCGACGCCCCGTAATAGGTGAGGACCAGCTCGTCTTTATGGCCTATGGGACGCCCATCGGTGTAGATGATTCGCCAATTGCGGTCCCCGCCTCCCATGAGCAGGAGAATGCGCTTTACCTCCGGCTGCTCCACGAACTGAACCCCGTAGTGGTTCTGGAAGTGCCGCACCCCCCCAGGGGGAATGCATCGATTGTAGGGATCGTCTTTGAAAAGAGTACGTTGGCGATATTCGTACACCGCTTTCGCCCACGGCTGGAAGGGCGCCACTTTATCCGCATCCGCGATATTGTTCAACAGCCCATCGCGGTTCATAGGGATCGCGACGCCGGTGTTTTCCACCAATACGGTGGCACTGGGAGTCCCCCAGTATCCCGTTTTCCCCGGCGGCGGCCCGAGTCTGGGGTGACCATCGGGCCAGCGTGGAGTGGGCTGGCTGACCTGTTTAGGCCGTGGCTTGTTCGACGCGACGAACAATTTCGCGCCGGTCTTGGTCAGGACCACCGACGTCGCCAAGGCTTGCCGGCCAGCTCCACGAGCTGGGATGCCTTCGACGGCAACCGTGTCGCCGATGTGCAGCGAATTCCATTTCCAGCCGTCGCGCTGCAGGTCCAGAGGATTCCCGAATTCCACGGCCCAGTTTGCAACGGTGCCACTCGAGTCCTTGACGTTGATGAAGAAGAAGGCGCTGGGATTGACCCAGTCGATGCGGGTCACAACGCCGGAAAGCTTCAGTTTTCTGTCACTGTCGTAAGCCGCGGATTGCGCGCGTTGGGCGGAAATCGGAGCGTAAGCCAGCAGGATTCCCAAGCTCAGCGCCAGGGTTGTCAATTTAGCGTGATTCATCCGGTGACCCACTAGTCTCTGACGAGCTTAAAGTTTCCATTGACCGTGCCCTGGCGCCAGGTGCCGATGATCGTGCGATGGTACGCGCCCACGTCTTCCAGCTTTCCGTCGGCGATGACGTGAACTGGCTTGCCGGACTTATCTTTCACATCTGCCTCGATCCGAACGGTCCAGTTTGTGGGATCCAAAGAGACGATCCCTGTCGAGGAATCAACTCCCGGATTGATCACGCTGTTCACCGCTTTCCCGTCCCACGTCATCACGATGGTCATTTGGGTTCGCTCGGTGGGACTCGGACCCCAGTCGCCGTTCCATGTACCCGTCAGGGGGTGTCCTTGCTGGGCGAGTCCCGACATCGCCACGGTGAGGAACGTCAGGAAACCCAGATGGAATACTCGTCTTCGCGTCACTTTTTCCTCACTTAACTCGTTCTCCTCACTGCTTGCCAACCAGGTGGTCCTTGTCGATGTTGAACTCGTTGCAGACGTACTCCAAGAGATCCGTATTCTGCATCAGATTGAAAATTCGCTGAAAGCTATGCGGCTTGGTAAAGGCCCCGGGATCCTCCAGCGTGATGTCGACCTGCAGGTGCCCCAGGTCCGGGCGGCTAAAGCGCTCGACCACGTGCAATTTGTCGGTATGCGGCGCGCTTCCGCCGAGCCAGGTTTTGTCGTTGAAGTTGGTGGTATCGACTACCAGCACGTCGTTTCCTTCCCATGTACCGATCGAATCGCCCATCCATAACTGATCTTCTTTGGAGTGCGGGCGGCCATCGATAAAGACTTGGCGATAGCTGTGGATATTCCCTTCATCCAGGATGACCAGCAGTGTCGGCGTCTGCACGGTTTTTTGCGGGAAAGGCGAGATCCTGGGGACACCGGCCGGCAGGCAGTATCCTTCGGGGTCATCTTTACTCTGAGTAGCCCTGCGCTGATTTAACACTTCCTGCGCCCATGGCTGCAGTGGGTACGCCCCGCCGGTGTTGCCAAAATTTGCGGGAGACCAGACTCCGGACAGGTCGGCTTTACCATCGGGCATGCGGGGAGCCGGTCCGAGCTTTGGAGATTCCTTGCCCTTGCCGCCTCCCTTACCGCCCTTGCCACCCCCAGGGCCACCGGGCCCCACGGAGCCAAACTTTCCGGTGGTCGACGGATCCTGCGCCGAGCTCGTAATAGGAATCAGCGTCACACCAGCCGCTACAGCTACGGCAACGGCCAGGGAACCGAGTTCTCGCTTAGTCATCTTGGGCTCCTAAGCGGCGTTATTTCGCCGAGCCAGTATAGGCTTCGTCAGCGGAAGAACCCTGGAAGACCTTGCTACCGTCGGCGCGCGTCACGCCCTTCGAATTCGCGTGGATGGAGCCATCGGCGAGCAGCTTCCCGTCCTTGGCAAGGTAGCCATCGACGGTCACTTCCTCGCCCTTCTTGAGAGAATTCCTGTTCCAGCCTTGCCGGGCGAGCGCGTTCGGGCTGAGGCATTCAAAGGCATACGTGGTCACCTTGCCGTTCGCGTCCTTTACGTCGATCCAAAAGTAGGCATGCGGATTCACCCATTCGAGTTTCTGTATGGTGCCCTTGACGGTGATCGTTTTGGTCGCGTCGTACTCGGCCTGGAACGAGTGATGCGCCATCGCCGGCAATACCGCGGTCAGAAGACCGGCGCAAGCCGTGACCACCATGGCACCGTATCTGAATGTCATACTGCTCACCCCCAGATGGATATTGCGTGAATCCACACGCACATAGAATTGTATAGCCCGCGTGCAGCGAACACAAGGATGCGGCGCCTGGGTTCAGCAGATCCCAGCGCGGCGGGTGTATACTGCTGCGGAGATCATGGATATTTTGCTCCCCGTTGCTGCTCGGAGTGCTGGCACTCTGCGGGTTTATCTTCTGGCTATGGATACTGTGGATTGCGCCAGCTCGCCAGCACTCCAACTCGCCATTCAAGCCCGTCGAACGCTCCTACGCAGCCAGGGGAAACCCTTGTATTCTAACGGCCGATTGAGTATGCTCGACTTCGCCCTATCTCGAAACGGCGGCGAGGTCTTCTTTGGAGTGAACGCCCACGGAACCGAGATCCCGGCCGGAGCGTCAAGACTTAATGAATTGGCCGCCGGATGAGCTATCCCGCACGCAAAATCAGCATGACATCTCAGTTGCCCCTTGCGGCCAAGCTGGGGGTGTTTTGCGAAGAGAAAATCCTGCTCATGGCCAACTACGGTGCCGCGGCAGCAAAATACTGCGCTGCAGTCGCCACCCTCGAGCAAGGGATGATCAGAGGATCAAGAGAGACCTATGCGGAACGGCGACGGTCGGTAGAAACGGTGAGAATCATTTGCGAAGCCGCTCTCAGCGAACTTGACGACCACGTGTCCGAGCACGGCTGCTAACCCCCGAGCCACCAACACCATCACTTCAGCGTCTTGACTGATTCCATATTTCCACTATACTCGAAGCATGGAAGCTTCACGCTGGAAGGCTGCGCCGGATAGCGACCGTACAGCCACGTATGCAGACATGTTCGCCGCCCTCGGAGCGGAGCCGCGCCTGCGAATCTTACGCGCGCTCCTGGCCGCTCATCCCGAGGGGATGGTCGTCGGAGAAATTCAAAACGAACTGGGCATCGCTGCGTCCACTCTGTCGCACTACTTGGAAAAGCTCAAGAACGAGGATCTCATCGCCGTGCGCCGTGAGAGCACGTTTCTGCGGTACACCGCGAATACCGCCGCGCTGGAGGAACTGCTCGGCTTCCTTTACGCCGAATGCTGCACCCGCAACAAGGCCATCAAACCGGCCAAGATCACCCAGATATGCAAGTAGGAGGACGAGAATGGCAATCAGACCGAAAGTCCTGTTTCTTTGCACGGAGAATTCCTGCCGCACCCAGATGGCAGAGGCCTTTCTTCGCGAAATGGTCGGCGATGAAATCGAGATCGTGAGCGCCGGAGCGGAGGCGGGCGAGTTGGACCCGGATGCGGTCGCCGCAATGCGGGAAGTCGGTATCGATATCTCGTCGGCGCGGACCAAGGTGGTGGATCCGTACCTCCGCCAACGATTTCACTATGTCATCACGCTCTGTGACCGGGAGAAGGAGCGATCGTGTCCGGTATTCCCGGGAGCAATCTGGCGGCAGAAATGGACCATTGACAGTCCGGCTGCATTGGAGGAGGCGGCGGGGCTCGATCACGGTGTAGCGGTGCGCCATGCTCGCGACGCGATCCGGCGGCATGTCGGTGAATTCGTGAAAGAACACCATCACGCCAAGTCAGGGAGAGGAAAATCAGCATGGACGTGAAAGAAACAGTGCGAGAGAAGTACGGCGCGGCGGCGCTCCGCGTCAAGACCGGAAGCTCCTGCTGCGGCGCGGCCCCAAGTGCGCTCGGTTGCGTCGATCCGATCACGGCAAACCTTTATGACTCAAGCCAGACTAGCCAGATTCCGGAAGACGCCGTCCTGGCGTCTCTCGGCTGCGGCAATCCCACGGCCTTGGCTCAATTGAAGCCTGGCGAAACGGTCCTTGATCTCGGCTCCGGCGGCGGCATCGACGTGCTGCTTTCCGCCAGGCGTGTGGGACCGGCTGGCAAGGCCTACGGCCTCGACATGACGGACGAGATGTTAGCCCTGGCGCGGGAAAACCAGCACAAGGCCGGAGTCGACAACGTCGAATTCCTCAAGGGGGAGATTGAACACATTCCCCTGCCGGACAACTCCGTCGATGTGATCATTTCCAACTGTGTAATTAATCTCTCCGCCGATAAGGACCGCGTGCTGCGCGAAGCGTTGCGCGTCCTCAAGCCCGGAGGCCGTTTCGCCGTCTCCGACGTCGTTGTCCGGGGTGATGTGCCCGCCGAAGTGCGGCGCAGCATGGAAATGTGGGTCGGTTGCATTGCGGGTGCGCTGGAGGAATACGAATACGTCCGCAAACTCGCGAAGGCCGGGTTCGAGTCTATCGATATTGAGCCGACGCGGGTCTACAGCATCAAGGATGCCCGGCAGTTTCTCGCGGGCGAAGGCATCGACGTGGAAACGATCGCGCCGTTGGTGGAAAACAAATTTATGAGCGCTTTTATCCGCGCCGTCAAGCCGAAGGAGTGCTGTGGTCCGGCGTGCTGTCGCTGAGGCCCTTGGAACGGCCTTTCTGTTGGCCGCCGTCGTCGGGTCCGGCATCATGGGCGACCGGCTCGCCGGTGGGAATGTCGCGATCGCACTCCTTGCAAACACCATCGCAACCGGCGCTGCTCTTGTTACGTTGATCCTCACGTTCGGGCCCATATCGGGAGCGCACTTCAATCCAGCCGTCACGCTGGCCGATGCCTCCCAAGGCGGCTTGGCTTGGCGCGAGGCGCCAGCTTACATCGGTGCGCAGATCATCGGCTCTTTCGCCGGTGTTGCGGCGGCTCACCTGATGTTCGGCGAACCGTTGTTTTTCGCTTCGCGCCATGCGCGATCCGGGGGCGCCCAGCTTTTTAGCGAATTTGTCGCCACGTTCGGCCTTCTCTCGGTCATCTGGGGCTGCGGGCGACACCGTTCTTCCGCCGTGCCGTTTGCGGTCGGGGCCTACATTACTGCGGCGTACTGGTTCACCGCCTCAACGTCTTTTGCCAATCCCGCCGTAACGCTAGCCCGCGCCGCTTCGGATACGTTCGCAGGCATCAGGCCGGCCGACGCTCCCGGATTCATCGTTGCCCAGCTGGCAGGCGCCGCTGCGGCGACGGCCGTCTTTCGCTGGCTTGTACCGTCGCTTCCCAAAGACGCGGAGAACGTGGTTGTCCCACACGCTCGATCCGAGAGCACGCATGCCGGATAAGAAACGTGTCCTCATCCTCTGCACTGGGAATTCAGCCAGGAGCCAAATGGCCGAAGGACTGTTGCGCCACGACGCGGGAGACCGTTTCGAGGTATTCAGCGCCGGGACCAAGCCGAGCCACGTCCGGCCCGAAGCGATCGCCGTGATGCGCGAACTGGGCATCGACATTTCAGGGCACCGTTCCAAGAGTGTGGAGCAGTTCGCCGGACAGCCGTTCGATTACGTTCTGACGGTCTGCGACAACGCCAAGGAAAACTGCCCGATTTTTCCGGGCACAGTCATAACGATTCACCAGAGCTTTGAAGATCCAGCCGCGCTGCAAGGTTCCGAAGAGGAAAGGCTTGCTCTTTTCCGTCGCGTCCGCGATGAGATAAGACACTACCTCCGGGGCTTTCCCCGGACCTGGTAATTCACAAGAACAGGAACTGTTTCCGCATCATTTTGTGTATCCTTCGGCGGCGCCGGAACGCCAGATCTGGTAGAAGGTACAATCAAACCTCATGTCCCCGACGCCGCCACAGAAGGTCGGCCCGTACGAAATTATCGGCCCGCTCGGCTCCGGCGGCATGGGGCAGGTGTTCCGGGCTCGCGATCCGCGCCTGAACCGCGAAGTGGCGGTGAAGCTGCTCCCTCCGGAATACAGCGCCGATCCGGTGCGTAAACTGCGCTTCGAGCAGGAAGCCCGCGCCATCGCGGCGCTTAATCACCCCGGGATCGTCAGCATCTACGATGTCGGCGACGGCTGGATGGTCACCGAGCTGGTGGAGGGCGAAACTCTTCGCGTCGCGCTTCAAAAAGGCGAGCTCACCATGCTGCAGGTGGTGGACGTCGGCGCCCAGATCGCCGAAGCCCTGGCAGCGGCTCACGAAACCGGTATCAGCCATCGCGATCTGAAGCCGGAAAACGTGCTGCTCACGCCCGACGGACGCACCAAGATTCTGGATTTCGGCCTGGCCAAGGTGGTCACGCCCGCCGCGGCCGCCGAAAAACCGCAAAATCGCAGCACTTTGACCAATCCGGGCACACCCACCGGGACCCCCGGCTACATGTCGCCGGAGCAGGTCCGCGGCCAGGAATCCGATACCCGGTCCGATATCTTCAGCCTGGGCGCGATGCTCTACGAGCTGCTGGCCGGCGAGCCCGCGTTTCAGGCCGAGTCCGCCGTGGAGGTGATGCATGCCATCGTGGCCGAGGATCCTCCGGAATTGCCCGAGAGCGTGCCCGACGGTCTGCGGCGCATCATCAAGCGCTGCATGGAGAAGAAACCGGCGCAGCGTTTTCAATCGGCTCGCGATCTGGCCTTCGCGCTGCGTTCCTTCGCTGGACTCAGCGCTTCCACCCGGAGCACGGCAGTGGAAACACCGGCGCGGCGGGGCTGGCTTTGGCCGGTGGTGGCTATTGCGGGCATCGCCGCGGCGATCGTGTTTGCGTTTCTGTGGCTTCGCCAGCCGCCGCTACCGGACCTCTCGTCGTTCCAGTTCCATCCGTTTGCGTTCACCCAGGATCAGGAATTCTCGGGCGTCTGGTCGCCCGACGGCCAGAGCATCGCATTCGTCGAACAAACGCCGCAAGAGTCGCATCTGATGGTGCAATCGCTCGACGCGCCCGCGCCGACGCAGCTTGCCGTCACTTCTCCCCAGCCTCAACCAGCATGGTCGTCCGATGGCACGCGGATCTACTTCTTGAGAGCGATCTTGGGCCCGAACGGCATTCCGGCGGGGACCGGTGTTTTCGCCGTCAGCCGTGCCGGAGGCCAGCCCGAACAGGTGGTGAACGGCGCCACCGCATTTCATGTCTCGCGCGATGGCAAGAGTCTGGCGCTGTGGAGAGCAAGCCGGGACGGTGCGTCGCAACGCTTCTCCGTGTGGGTCTCGTCGCCGCCCGGAACGGAGCCGGCGGAGTATAAAAACGGCCCATCCGTGCGCACGCCCTTTACTCCCGTGTACCTGCGATTTTCGCCCGACGGCAAATCCCTGTACCTCTCGATGTACACGGACGCAGGCGCCGAAGTGTGGCTGCTGCCGTTCCCGGCAGGAAGCGGGAAGCCGCGGCGCATCTTTGAGAAGATACCCTGGAACCGGCCTGTAGATGCGTCCTGGCTACCGGATAGCAGGCACATGGTGCTGGCGGGCAACCCGGCTCCCGCCACCGGAGCGACTCTTTGGCTGGCCGACACGAGCAACGAATCGATGACGCGGCTGTTGGCGGGTCCCGGCGGCAGCCAAACCACGCCCGCCGTCTCGCCCGACGGCAAGCGGCTGCTCTTCACCAAGATAGAAGTAGACCGGGACATCGTCGAGCTGCCGCTCGATGGCTCCGCGCCGCGCACGCTGCTGGCCACCAGCCTGCCCGAATTCGCACCCACCTGGTCGCCTTCTGGCGATCAGTTCGCTTACGTAACGCGCCGCAACGGCACGGACGAGCTGTGGGTGCGCAGCACCACGGGAAATTGGGACCGGCCGGTGGTCACGGCCAAAGAGTTCCCCACGCTCGAAGCCCTGCTCAGCCCGCAGTTTTCTCCCGATGGCTCGCGCATCGCCTACACCGCGCTGCTCGCGGGTGGAGGCCGGCGCCGAAGCCTGGCCATTTCGCCGGCGGGCGGCGGCGCACCGACCATCATTGCGGACGGGTACGCGCCCTCCTGGTCGCCGGACGGGAGCCAGATCGCTTTCCTGTGGATCAAAAAAGACGGCTCGATCCCGGTCGCGACGGTCTCGGTGGGCTCTGAGCGGAACCCGCACGAAATCATTTCGGGCATTCTGGGATTGAACGGGCCAGAATGGTCGCCCTCAAACAAGTGGATCGCGGTCTCCAGCTTCATGGGCGTGACGCTCGTTTCGCCGGATGGAAAAGATATGCGCATGCTGCCGACCATCAACAGCCCGGCTCTGGCGTGGTCCAAGGACAGCAAGACGATTTACGGCCTCTCGTACAATAGCGATCCTCCCGCCCTCAAGGCGCTCGACGTCGCCACCGGTGCGGTGCGAACGCTGGCCGAGTACCATATCGGGTTCCAGCCCTTGCAGTTGATCGAGAACAGCTATACCGGCAGCATCCGCATCAGTCTGGCGCCGGATGGAAAAAGCGTGGCGGTGGGCACGGCGGCCAGCCAGGCGGATTTATGGATCCTCGACGGCGCCCTGAAGTAACAAGCGCGGTATCCTGGACTTGTTCACTCGCTTCTTTTCGAGCCTCGCGTCCAAAGTTAGGAGAACTTTGAGAACCGCACGATTCGTGTTGTTTGCGCTCCTGGTTGCGGCCACGCGACCGGTGCTGGCCGCGGATGCAGTCCCCTGGGATTCCAGCGGAAACGGCCTACTGAACGGAGCTTACAACTTCCGTGAGGTCCTATGGCGGGATAGCGGCGATTTCCATCGCGTTGCGATCTACGGCTCCATCCAGTTCGATGGACACGGCGGCTACACGCTCAATGCCTCGGTCGCGGACTCGAACGTTGGCTCGATACAATCTCTCTCAAGTATCGGCGCATACCGGATAGCGGCCAGTGGCATGGGCTACCTGGACGATCCGATGCAGCTCAGCGTACGCCGGCAGAACATCACCGTCTGGGGGCTGGTTTCCAACGGCGTGTTCGTGGGCAGCAGTACCGATAGCGGCATCAACAATCTGTTCGTCGCGGCTCTGGCGCCTTCTTCCCCGCCGACCAACGGCAGCTTCAACGGAAGTTACTGGGCGGCGGCCGTAAATTTCCCGAGCAGCGATGTGACCCAGGCGCGCGACATGCTGTTTCGCGTGAATCCGGACGGCCAAGGTGGCCTCGGTACCGTAAACCTGACGGGATTCCTGGGAGCCGGCGGAACAACGGTTTCACAGGCCGTGGCCGCCGCCGGGTACTCGTTTGCAAATGGAGCCCTGACGCTCAGTTTCGGGGGATCGGGACCACTGGGCGCGAAAACGCTGATTGCGGGCGATGTTCTGTGCTATCTCTCGGCCGACGGAAACTTTTTCTTTGGCGGATCCGCCTCCGGTTGGGACCTGATGGTGGGCGTGCGGGCCTTTCCTGGAGCCGTCCCGCTGGATGCGCTGAGCGGTAAGTACTACCAGGCCGGCGCTGACGTGACCCCGGTCGCGGGGTTCGATTCGCTCGCTACCTACTACGGCGCCTTTAACGCCATTCCTGACGCCGAAGCCACGAACGGCCATCAGCGCCTCCTTTCCGACGAGCCCATGCTGGACTACAAGCCGTTCGACTTTACCTATTCGGATGTCCTGCTGCTCGCGCCGGATGGAACTCATGATGATTTCATCGGCCTGCACTACGTAGTGGGCGCCGGAGGCGCAATTCAGATCGGCTTCGGCCAGGAATCTCGCCTGGGGATCAACGTTGCCCTGAAAGCACCCGGTTTCAATGGCTCGGGAGTGTATCTGAATCCTATCGGTATCGACAACGCCGCGAGCTCCGCGCCCTTCACTGTGGGGGTTTCCCGCGGCGCGTTCATTGCCTTGTACGGCTCCAATCTCTCTTCCACAACGCTCCAGGACGACAGCAAGCCCTTCTCGCTCGGGGGCGTGCAGGTGCTGATCAACAACCGGCCGGCGCCTATCTATTACGTGCGTTCGGATGTGGTGCTGGCGATCGTACCGTTTGCCACCACCGGGCCAGTCGCCTCGATTCAGGTCATCAACAACGGGGTCCCGTCGGACGTCCGAACCGTCCGGATAAAGAACAGCACGCCGGGGGTCTATACCAACCCCGCGGGCGGCCTTGGTTACGCGGTCGCGCAACATATCCAGGACAACTCCTATGCCTTGATCACGCCAACCAATCCGGCCCATCCGGGTGAGACGATACTGGTGTATCTCACGGGCCTCGGCGATGTCGCTCCGCCGGTTCCCGATGGCATGCCGGCCCCGTTAAATGTGCTGAGCTCAGCCGTTACCACTCCGGTCGCGCTTCTGGCCGGCGAGCCGGCGACGGTGGAATTCGCGGGTCTCACTCCGACTCTCATCGCCACGTACGCCATGACGCTCACTATTCCCGCCGACGCCTTCCCTGGCGATGTTTATCTCGACATTTCCCTGCCCGATTCCTACACCACCGAGGCCCAGATCTCGATAGGAACCAGCAATCCACCGGTGGCCAACCCCCTGCGCGAAACTCTGAGGAGTCCCCGGCCCCGGAATCGGCCCGCTGTTGGGAATCCCGGAAGCTTGCGCCGGGTTCCCAGCCCCTGAGCTTCTAAGCAACCTGGGGGGCCTTGACAAGCGTGGACAAAAGGCAGCTAATTGAAGATTGCAGGGAATTAATCTTATAGTGCGCGCCACTGCCATTCTACTGTCGCTCGCCGTTCCCGCCTGCTGGGCACAGGCGGTGATTTCCGCCCACTCCGGGATGGTGAATTACGTCCAAGGCAATGTACAACTCGAGGGCCAGCCGGTGAAGCTCGACGGCGCAATTTTCCCCGAGGTTAAGCCCGGTCAAACGCTTTCCACGCAATGGGGGCACGCCGAGATTCTCCTGACTCCCGGCGTCTTCCTCCGCCTGGGCAGAAACACGTCGTTCCAGATGATTTCCAACAAACTGACCGACACGCAGGTGGAAATCCTCGGCGGAGCGGCCCTGGTGGAAGTCAATGAAATCCTGAAAGACAATCGCATCGCCGTGAAAATGGGCGAGGCGGAGACCGTGCTGCTCAAAACCGGCCTCTACCACTTCAACGCCGCGACGGGACAAGTCCGCACCTTCGCGGGCAAAGCCCAGGTGTCCGAGGCAGACAATTCCACCGAGCTCAAGGGCGGTCGCACGCTCTTAGTGGGGTCCTCGCTGCTGCCCGATAAATTCGACCGGAAGACAGCGCAAGACGAATTGTACGCCTGGAGCGAGCAGCGCGACTACCGGCTCGAGCTTTCCAATATCTCGGTTGCCCGGGGCATCAGCTCCAACAGCTTCAGCAGCAGCAGCAGCCTGTGGGCGTGGGATCCCTGGCTGGGCATGTTCACGTTCCTTCCCAACTCGGGCTACATGAACAACCCGTTTGGAATCGCCTGGTACAGCCCCGCGACCGTCTGGGTCGCGTTCCTGCCAGGAAACGGCGTGTATCAAGGGAGCAGCTCAGCCCGCAGTACTTCGTCTAATTCCTCGGCGGCAGGCACTGCGTCGTCATCGTCGTCGATTGCTCATACCATGACCGACCGCAGCGGAAGCATGGGCTCGTCTTCAGGCTCGAGTTCCTTCGCGGGAGCGGCAGCCCGGTCGGCTCCGGCGCCCCGAGGCCGCTAGCCCGCCACCTCATCTCCCTCCTCAAGAGGATGTAGTATCCGTACGTGCGTGTGGTAAATTGGCGTTCTGGGAGACTTGTGCGCATTCGACGATCGATCAATGTGGTAGTGGCCTTCTGCATCGCTGCGGCCGTGCCTGTGGTGGCTTTTCAGGCCAGTTCCGCGAAAGCGGCCTCTCCCAAGCTTGGCGACTCGAAGAAAAATCCTAAAGATGGGCTAACCTACCTGTGGATTCCTCCCGGCAACTACACGAGTGGATGTTCACCCAATGACAAGGAGTGTTTCCCGGATGAAACTCCGACCCGCAAGACGACCCTGACCAAAGGGTTCTGGCTGAGCCGTACCGAGGTCCCGCAAGCCGCTTTCGAAAATGTCATGGGTTACAACCCCAGCATCTTCCAGGGAGCCGATCTGCCCGTGGAATACGTCTCTTGGGAAGAAGCCGACGCATATTGCAGCGCAATCGGGGGAAGACTTCCAAGCGAAGCCGAATGGGAATACGCCGCCAGAGGGGGAACCACCGGCAGCCGCTACGGCAATCTGGATGAGATCGCCTGGTATTACGGCAACGCCGGACTTTCGACTCATCCGGTGGGACAAAAGAAGCCCAATGCGTTCGGACTGTACGACATGCTCGGCAACGTCGTCGAGTGGACCCACACGTTCTACTGGGTCCAGCACAACCAGGAGAACATCAATCCCACGGGTCCCAGCATCGCGGAGTACGTCGAGCTGCGCGGCGGCGGGTGGTGGGACGAAGCCAGATTGATCCGCGTGTCGTATCGCAGACACTTCGAAAAGACCGACATCGACTACAACATCGGCTTCCGTTGCATTTCTGAATAACGTGGAGCAGGCTTCAGAGGTTGCTGAAAAACGCGGTGGAACAACCGCTCCATCACTGTCGCGGCTCGGTAAGTCGCTGTAAACACAGACCACCGATTCCGAGCCGCGA
>Ga0209517_10007539_pt1 | contig 12996 bp, 7 predicted proteins | sample PeaSoiMetSII2010_FD_187695 | JGI IMG/M metagenome (GOLD analysis project Ga0209517, IMG submission 187695) | Peat soil microbial communities from Weissenstadt, Germany - SII-2010 (SPAdes) (version 2) | ecosystem: Environmental > Terrestrial > Soil > Wetlands > Peat | place: Germany: Weissenstadt...
TACACCGGAAGAAAACCGCTTCTTTACAGAGCTCTACAACGTTCAGCACATGCAGTCGAACAAGCTGGACGATGTTTGCAAGGTTTGCATTACGACGATCCAGCGGCTGTATGCAATGCTGAAGGGGGAGGAGCTCGATCCTGCCCTCGAAGAACAGTCCGGTTTCGAGACCTCACTACTACAGAAGGACCCCGTCCCGGTTGGCTACAACCCCAAGCTACCTATCGAAACCTTCGACTTTATCGTTACCGATGAGTGTCACCGTTCTATTTACAATCTTTGGCGGCAAGTCCTCGAATATTTCGATGCATCGATCATTGGACTGACGGCTACTCCTTCGAAGCAGACATTCGGCTTCTTCAATCAGAATTTGGTCATGGAGTACAACCACGAGAAAGCAGTTGCCGATGGTGTCAACGTAGGCTTCGATGTCTACCGTATCCGCACGCTGGTCAGTGAGCAGGGCTCGACGATCAACGCGGGCTTTTACGTGGACAAGCGAGACCGCCAAACCCGCAAGGTGCGCTGGGAGAAGCTCGACGAAAGCCTGACCTACGACCCTAGCCAACTGGACCGGCTCGTCGTAACGCCCGACCAGATTCGCACCATCATCCAGACTTTCAAGGCCCGCCTTTTCACGGAGATATTTCCCGGCCGCACAGAAGTGCCGAAGACTCTAATCTTCGCTAAGGATGACAGTCACGCCGATGACATCGTCAAGATCTTGCGCGAAGAATTCGGCAAGGGTAATGATTTCGCGCAGAAAATCACATACAAGACTGGTACGGCCCGTGTGGTGACAAAGAAGAAGACGGATGACGGCAAGGAAGTCGAGGAAGTCACGTGGGTCAACACTGGGATCAAGCCAGAAGACCTGCTTTCTTCTTTCCGGAATAGCTACAACCCGCGTATTGCCGTGACCGTGGACATGATTGCAACTGGAACCGATATTCGTCCCCTGGAGATTGTGTTCTTCATGCGGTCGGTCCGAAGCCGGGCGTTTTTCGAGCAGATGAAGGGCCGAGGCACGCGCGTGATTTCTGCAGATGATCTGAAAGCTGTCACACCAGACGCTCAGTCGAAGACACATTTCATCATCGTTGACGCGGTTGGTCTCTCCGAAGAAGAAATGTCCGATACGCAGCCTTTGGAGCGCCAACGTGCGGTCTCCTTTGAGAAACTAATGGAGGCAGTCTCTTTCGGGAATCGCGAGCCGGACGTGTTGAGTTCTTTGGCGTCGCGCCTGGCGCGGCTTGATCGGCAGTTGACGGACGAGGATCGGGCAGTGGTCCAGAAAACCGCCGGGCAAACACTCGCAACGATCGCCACCCGTTTGGTCGAAGCCCTGGACCCCGATACTCAAGTCGAGGCCGCTAGGAAGGCGACGGGTTGCGCAGAACCGACAGAACAGGAGGTCAGTCAAGCAGCTTCGAAGTTACTTGCGGAAGCAGCCAGGCCGATCGCTGCCAATCCCACGCTCCGCAACCAATTGGTGGAGATTCGGAAGTCCTATGAACAGACGATTGATACGGTCACCAAGGACGAATTGATGTCCGCTGGACTCGATCCCGCTGCGCGTGAGAGGGCGCAGAGTATTGCGAGGTCGTTTGAGGGATTCATCGAGCAGAACAAAGACGAGATCAGTGCGCTGCAAATCCTCTATAGCCGACCCTACAAGCAACGGCTGACTTTTAAGGAAATTAAGGAGCTGGCTGAGGCCATTAAGCGTCCACCCCGAGAGTGGACGCCGGAACGACTCTGGCACGCATACGAAGTATTGGACCGGTCCAAGGTGCGGGGCTCTGGTGGGCGCGTGCTCACCGACATCGTCTCTCTTGTCCGATTTGCGATTCATCAGCAGGAGGAGTTGCATCCGTTTCAGGAAGACGTAAGTGCCCGGTTCGCGCGGTGGATGTCACAGCAGGAAAGCAATGGGCGCAAATTCACAGAGGAACAGCGGCAATGGCTGGATGCGATTCGGGATCACATCGCGACAAGCTTGACGATAGAGGCCGAAGACTTTGATTACGAGCCGTTTGTGCAGCGTGGCGGATTGGGCAAGGCGTCTCAGGTGTTTGGGAAAGACCTGCAGCCGATCTTGAAGGAGTTGAACGAGGTGCTGGTGCAGTGAATGGCAATCGATCAATGCCAGAAGGGTGGCTGTCAGTCTGCGTGCAGGACTTGTTTGGAATGGTCGGTGGTGGAACTCCGTCGACTACCGTGTCCGAATACTGGACGGGCTGCGTTCCGTGGATCACAAGCGCCGACATTGATGGCGAACACTGCGTTGTGCCTCGTCGATTTATTACGGAGCAAGCAATCCGGGATTCCGCAACGAACAAGGTCCCCGCTGGTTCGGCTATCGTAGTCACCCGCGTTGGGTTAGGAAAAGTTGCTTTAGCCCCGACTGATCTTTGTTTCAGTCAGGATTCACAGGCGCTTCTTTTCAATCCGAGCCTGCTGAATGCTCATTACGTTCTGCATTACATGGGCGAAGCTGTTGGGGTGTTCAGGCACATCAGTCGAGGCACTACGATCAGTGGTGTGACAAAGAAGCAGCTTGCGAGTCTCGCATTCTTCCTTCCGCCTTTCGCGGAGCAAGGGAGAATCGTAGCTGAGATTGAGAAGCAATTCACGCGGCTGGACGCGGCGGTGGCGGCGCTCAAGCGAGTGCGGGCCAACCTGAAACGCTACTGGGCCTCCGTGTTGAAAGCCGCCTGCGAAGGGTGCCTTGTCCCTACCGAGGCTGAGCTTGCTCGTAAGGGGGGTCGTAGCTACGAATCCGGGGATGAATTACTCGCCCGCATCCTCAAAGAGCGCCGCGCCAAATGGGAAGCCGACTATTTTGCTCGCACATTGTCTGCGGGCACGCCGCCGAAAGACGACACTTGGAAGAGAAAGTACAAAGTCCCCCTCCCACCCGACATCAGCAACCTGCCCCCGTTGGCCGAGGGCTGGACTTGGGCGAGCGTTGCACAAGTGGGCGAAGTTCAGCTTGGCAGGCAGCGTGCCCCCCAGCATCACAACGGGCCGTACATGCGACCGTACCTCCGTGTAGCCAACGTTTTGGAATATCAGATTGACGTCTCTCATGTGCTGGAAATGAATTTTACGCCGAAAGAGTTCGAGACCTACAGTCTTCGTTTTGGTGACATTTTGCTCAACGAGGGTCAGAGTTTGGAATTGGTTGGTCGCGCTGCTATGTACCGCGATGAGATACCGGGCGCATGTTTTCAGAAGACACTCTTGCGGTTTCGGCCCGCTACCGGAGTGAACGGCAAGTTCGCTCTGTTCGTATTCCTTGCCTACCTGCACATGAAATTCTTTCAGAAGATTTCGCGGTGGACGACCTCGATGGCGCACCTCACTGCGGAACGGTTTTTGTTAATGCACTTTCCATTGCCGCCGCTCGCAGAGCAGGATCGAATTGTCACTGAGGTCGAGAGGCTCACATCTGTGTCTGCGTCTGTCCAACGGAGTTTGGCCGATCATTTGAGTCGTGTCGGCCGCTTGAGGCAATCCATCCTAAAGCGAGCCTTTGAAGGCAAGCTGGTCTCACAAGATCCCGGTGACGAGCCCGCATCAGTGCTGTTGGAGCGTATTCGCGTCGAGCGGTCTATGTCAAAGCCCGTCAAAAAGATGCCGAGGACAAAAAGATCGCAAGGTGTCATGGAGGTCGTATGAGGACTTCACTAACGACTCAGACCGGCTATGTCAACCGGAACGGCCAGGCAACGATTCGCAATACTGACCTACCTGGCAATGATCATCTTCAGGGAGGAAAGGCAGGTTTGCCACCGACGGCGGAATTGATATGACCTCGAACGGAATCGTCCAGAAGCTCTGGAATTACTGCAATGTCCTGCGGGACGACGGGCTCTCCTACGGAGACTACGTGGAGCAGTTGACGTTCTTGCTTTTTCTCAAAATGGCGGATGAGCAAACCAAGCCGCCGTTTAGTAAGCCATCTACGATTCCGAAGGGCTACGACTGGCCCAGCCTGCTGAACAAGGACGGGGATGCGTTAGAGATTCACTATCGTCATCTGCTGGAAACACTGGGTAAGCAGAAGGGCATGCTGGGCATGATCTTCCGCAAGGCGCAGAACAAAATCCAGGACCCGGCCAAACTCAGCCGCCTGATCTCGGACCTGATTGATAAAGAACAGTGGACTTCTCTCGATGCGGATGTGAAAGGCGATGCCTATGAAGGTTTGCTGGAAAAGAACGCCGCAGACGTGAAGGGAGGCGCAGGACAGTACTTCACACCGCGTCCTCTGATTCAAGCCCTTGTGGATGCAATGCGGCCGTCTCCTGGCCAGACGATTCACGATCCTGCATGTGGCACGGGCGGCTTTCTGCTGGTTGCTCACGACTACTTGAGCCAGCACTACACCCTGGATCGTGACCAGAAGAAGCGACTCAAACTTCAGACCTTATCGGGTAATGAACTGGTCGATAGCGTGGCCCGGCTATGCGTGATGAACCTGTATCTGCACGGCGTCGGCGGCGACAATTGTCCGATCCAAGGCGGTGTGGACAGCCTCGCACAAAAGCCGTCAATTGCATTTGAAATGGTGCTGACGAATCCTCCCTTCGGAAAGAAGTCCAGCATTACAGTGATCAACGAAGAGGGTGAGTCGGCTAAGGAAACGCTCACGTACGTTCGTGATGACTTCTGGGCTACGACAAGCAACAAGCAGCTTAACTTCCTCCAGCACGTCAAGTCGTGCCTCAAGATTCATGGCCGTGCGGCGATTGTGGTGCCAGACAACGTGCTATTCGAGGGAGGCGCTGGGGAAACTGTAAGGCGCGAACTACTGAAGCAGTGCGATGTCCACACATTGTTACGTCTGCCGACTGGCATCTTCTATGCTCAGGGAGTGAAAGCAAACGTCCTATTCTTTGACCGCAAGCCTGCCAGCGAGACCCCTTGGACAAAGACGTTGTGGGTTTACGACTTCCGCACGAACCAGCACTTTACGTTGAAGGCGAACTCGCTGAAGAGGGCGGACCTTGATGACTTCGTCGCACGTTACAACCCGGGAAACCGCCATGACCGCAAGGAGACGGAACGCTTCAAGTCTTTCACATACGAGGAACTCCTGAAGCGCGACAAGGTTAGCCTAGACGTCTTCTGGCTGAAGGACGAGAGCCTGGAAGACTCAGCCAATCTGCCCGATCCCGATGTGATCGCTGTCGAAATTGCCGAGGATTTGCAGGCCGCGCTGGACCAGTTCGCGCTAATTGCGGCAGACCTTAAGAAGTGAAAGAGATGCTATGTTCTTTTGAGGCTCCATACCCGGTATCGATAGTCGGGAATCATCAGGGGTGGGGACTAGAGATAATGTTGATCGTGGTTGAGGGATGTGTCGGAGCAGGTAAATCAACGGTTGCTAAAGGTCTCGCAGCCTTCCGGGAGAGCACCCTGCTGCTGGAGGATTTCGAGAGCAACCCCTTTCTTCGTGCCTTTTACGACGATCCAATCGGCAATGCCACCGAGACTGAATTCGCTTTTCTTTTGTTGCATTTTCATCAGCTCAAGAGTCAAGCTGGGCCCGCCTCAAACTCGGAAGTTGTCGCTGACTTCCACCTTGGTAAGGACCTTCTCTACGCAGACTTGAATCTCAAGGACACTCGTCTCAACCGCTTGTTTACCGAGCTGTACGACGTTTGTATAGAAAAGACTCCTCGTCCTGCTCTAATGATTTTCTTGTCAGCAACCACAGATCTTTTGGTTCAACGGATTCAAGCGAGAAAGCGGGATTTCGAGTTGGAAATCGATCCTGCATACTATGGCTTGGTCAACGGAGCGTATGAAGAATACTTTGCCCGCTACCCTGGGACGAAGCTGCGAATACCAATGGACGAATGGGATTTCGTGAAGGATCCGAAGCTCTACAAACGGCTTGCGTCGCTGGTGGACGGAGAACTCAATAGCAAGTGACCAGACCCTACCCAAAACGTCCGAAGGGGGCTTCTCTATTTAGTGATAGCGAATTGATGTCCGCGGCCGTGCCAAACGGTGACTATTTTCGGATTAGAGATTTTGAATACGTTCAGCCTCTGTATGATCTAGCTTTCCTCCTCGAAGTGGACGCGCTTGCAAAGGGCACAGAGATTCCCAAATATAGAACCTTTTCGCTCTGGCGCGCGGGCTACAGCCTCGATGGCTACGGGACGACCATTGATCGCTGGCTCGACGGAACGTCCCGTGATGAAGATCTCGATTACGTCCCGTCGTCGCGAATCCGGCAGTACTTGACCAATATTGGCCGGAGCGGCACGATCCCTGAGCTTCGCATGTATCGCAGCGAGCGCTTTGATCGTTGTTTGCGTCTTCGCTCCGTGCGTGGTTTGGGTCCCAGCAGAATAGCCCTGACGCTTTCATCGCGTTCTTTGTCCGAGGAGTGGTTCCGCCAGGATCCAACAAATCTGGCCTCCAATCGTGATCGCATTACTGAGCTCTATAACGGGCTCAACGTCGGGCCATGGCAAACAGCACATATCGTCCCGCCGCTGTTGCGCTTTCTCCACACCGTACAAGAGTTCCACGACGGGAATCTTGGCTGGGAGGTCTCTGGGATCACCGACCCGTTTGAGCCGGTGACAGGTCCCGTGAATATTGCCGTGAACACGGCATGGGACTCGGTTGCGGCCGCAATCAGCAAGGCGCTCAGGCGGGAAAAACAATTTCGTCGTGAATCACAGCAGGATGGCGACGGCATTCGGATCAAACACCAAATGGGATGGAGCTTTTCCATCAACTCGAATCCTGGCCAGGTCGTATGCCAGAGCATTTCAGAATTGGCGCAGTCTCTGGACCCGCTTGCGTCCGGTTTTCAGAGCGATCTTCTATCAGATCTTCATCTCCACACGGCCTGGTCTGACGGAAGCGCTTCCGTCAACACGATGGCCCATGCCGTTGTTGCAAGTGGGCTGAAGCACTTCGCCGTGACCGATCACAGTCGGACGGCCAAGCTACAGGGCGGCCTAACACCGCTCCTGTGGTTGCGACAGGCGAATGCCCTCACTCTGGCGACGCCGGTCTGTCCAGTTCTGCACGGCATCGAGGTGGATATCCTAAAAGACGGCACTCTAGATCTTCCGAATTCTTTGCTCGCCGCTGCGGATCTCGTCGTTGCCTCCGTGCACTCCAATTGGACGGACGACGTTCGTGCAAACACCGACCGTCTTGTGCGGGCGATTGAATCTGGGTGCATCGACATAATCGCACATCCAACGTCCGCCATTATTGGTAAGCCTGGGGTGCCGGATTATCTTCGGCCCCCGGCGGATGTGAATTGGGATGAAGTGTTTGAGAAGTGTGCTTCTTGGCGCGTTGCGCTCGAACTCAATTGCTTCCCGTCGAGGTTGGACCTGCCGTTGCATCTGCTGCGAAAAGCCATCGACGCTGGCTGTGCAATTTCCATAGGCTCAGATGCGCACGCTCGTTCTCATCTCCTCAATCTTAGATTTGGTGCTACAGCGCTGCGGCAACTCGAACCACCTGTCGTGTTAAACCGGCTTCAGTATGATCAGCTCAAGCAATGGATTGTGGAAAGCCGATCGCGGCGGAGAAGCCTCACAAAGAGCGCGTCGATGTTTCTACAGGGGGAATTTCAATTCGAGACGGCTCTTGAGTCCCACAAATATAAATTGACGGCTCGGATACAACCGCCGCAGAACATTCCTGCTGGATCAAGAGTCATAGGAATCGATTTAACTGCAGGAGACAAGGCAACGGGAGTCGCGGTCCTGAATGATTGTTCGGTTGAGACATGTTCGCTGTTTTCCGATGAGGAAATCCTTGCATACGTCAGAAAGTACAAACCCAAGATTGTCAGCATAGACTCTCCGTTAGGGCTACCCGGTGGTGGCGATTCAATCGATCCGAAGGCGGGGATCATGCGTGTCGCAGAACACGACCTTGCGAGCATAGGTATTCCCGCGTACCCGTCCCTGATCGACTCGATGGAGAACCTTACATTGAGAGGTATTCGCCTTCGGCAAGCGATCGAAGCGTTCCCGCGAGCTCCGCGTGTTATTGAGTCGTACCCTGGGGCCGCTCAAGACATTCTCTGCATTCCGCGAAAGCAAAAAAGTCTAGACCTGCTACGAGAAGGCCTCCGTCGGTTGGGACTGAATGGTGTGGGATTAGAAACGCGTTCTCACGATGAGATGGATGCTATCACCTCAGCGATCGTGGGGCGATACTTTGAAGTGGGACTGTTCGAGCCCATGGGCATTCCAAGCGAAGCACAGCTCATTGTTCCGAAAGTCCGTCCGCTGGTTTTCGAGAGTAACCCAGTAATCTGTTTGGGGGGCAAGACTGGAGCGGGAAAGTCGGTCATCGCTCGCTATCTCGGTGTTTTCTACGGGTTCGAGTGGATACGTACGCGCAACGTCATCCGTGATCTGTTGATTGAGGATATGGCCGCACCACTTGCGAAAAGGCTTTTCCAAAGATCAGTTGATCCTCAGAATATTTCAGAAGCTGACCTGCGCGACTTCGGCGCGGTTGTTCTAGATATTCATAAACAGGTTCCGCTGCGCAACAAACTGACACGGATCATCAAGCTATGCGATGTGCCTATTGTTGTGGATTCAATTCGGGATATCGTCGATGTGGATTCTAGGGCCCTTGGTATGAGGCCAATCGTCACGTGGTTTGTGGACTGCAACGATGCCATCATCCAGCACCGGCTAATCACAAGAAGCAAGAGTGGGGGCAAGAAGATCACAATTGGAAGCCCCGTGGATCACAAAGCTCCGTCCATCCGGCACGAGGCCGACAAGGTCATCCCCAACAATGACTCACTTGAAGAGTTAAGATGGCGCGTCGACGACGCGCTATTCGCCGCAACGATTTTCGCAGAGGGCTAGAACAAGGCTACGTTTGATCATTTTGATCCCGAAGTTTGATCCTAATACTGTTCCTTCGATTGCTGCCAGTCACAGAGATACCGCACAACATCATAGATCGGTATTTCTTTTGTCTTGAGCATCTCGATCGTGAACTTTTTCTTACGCAGTTGGACTAAGTTCTTCGCCTTGACTAGCGTCTTTAGGGGCCCTAGTTCAGCCATTTTGAGCCCAACATATTGGCTATAGTCTTTCAGTTGCTCCCTGAATTCCTGCGGACCTAGGGCCGCGATCGCATCACCTATCACTTTTGGCTTGCCAATGGTGTTTAGGAAGGCCTTGTAGTCGCCGAAAGTGAATAAAGACAGTTGGTCGTGCAGTTCAGGGGCAGCTTTGAGATATGTCTTTATCAGGATGCCCGCTTTTTTCGTTTGATCATTTGGGTCATCGAAAGAATACACTCGATGAAGGCGATCAACCTTATCAGCAAATCTGGGCGGCCCCATGCACAACAGAAGATCAAAGCGACCTGCACGCTTGATGGCCGCGTCAAATCGTTCTTGAAAATTGGTCGCCATCAGGAATATCACTCTGGCATGATCATGGAGACGGGTGAGCTTTGGAAGCATCGTCGTGGTGAGGAACTGACTTGCAATATCTAGTTGAACTTTCCCCTCACGTGTCTGCACCAGAGCGTCCATCTCATCGAAGAAAATTACGACTGCAGACAAATCCATCAAATCATCGAAAATCTCATCGGCTTGGAGATAAACGTTCGCTAGAGTACCTTTCACAAATTCTGAGGGAGTTAATTCGATCAGTGGCCATTTGAGGTCATCAGCGATTGCTTTGGTAATCTCTGTCTTCGAAGTGCCTGGCGGGCCGAACAGCAATGCCGAAAGCGGCTTTTTTATGGCTCTGCGGCGCAAGGTTGCTTCGGTCTCAGACCTATAAGTTTCGATCACCTGAGTTCGTAAAAGAGACGAGAGCCGCTTTACTTTGTTTCGCAACAGCACGTCAATATCCAAAAGATTGCCAAGCGCCGTGGAAGTACGGTTGTTTTTGGATGGCGGAAAGTGCGGATTCTTAGGCAAGCGGGCCTTGTACTTCTGCAGGATTTGTTCTTGTATTCGCTCAGACAGGACGGTCGTAAGCTCAGACAAAAACATATGCACGACTGCTGTGGCCCAGGACTCAGGCTGACCTTTCTCTAAAGTGTCGATTTGGCCGCCAGAGTTCCACCCGTTATATTCGGTCGGTCCTTCGGAACAACTTAACCGATTCTTCTCGCACCACGTCACTGCCTTCTCAAGTCCCTCGACAAAAATCGGATTCGCCAACAGTGCGTTCGAACTTTTTCCAAACTCATGTGTGGGGCTGTGGACGTTCTTACCAAACTCACACAAAACCGCTTCCAAAAGCTCGAACGTGAAACAAAAGTTCGATCCAGCGTCCTGATAGTGAAAAAGTGGGAAATACTTGTTCCAAATGCCGCTGTTCGCCTGCTTCGTGACTAATTCTTCGATCGATCGTTCAAGCTCGACGCGAGACGGAAGTATCGTTAGATGTTCCTTTTTCCCCCCAAGCCTCGGTTTCTCGGTGATCGCTCTCAATCGGGCGCATAGGCAAGCACACATTCCCATCGCGACCGGATCCATCATGGCGTCGTGCTGTGCCACTACAAGAGAGCGTCGATGATTAAACTCTTTCGCAGCCCATCTGCATAGAACATCCCATCGACTAGGAGAGAGCCTGATCTCTGCGCGAGTAATTCCATCAACGAACCAGTACACAACGGCTGGTGAAGGCGGGTATTGGTTGATAGAAAAATTGTTGGGCTCACCAGCAATCGTCTCAGCGATTTCCTTCAAAGACCGACGGTTGGGCTGGGAAAGGTCGCGGGGGTATTGATCGGAAAGAAGTCGACGATTGAGGCTCGTTAGTCTATAGCCCGTCGGCTCTGGTCTGAATTCCTTCAGCCTTTTCTTTGTCTCCGCGGATGCCTTATTAAATCTTTTTGGTTCGTAAATCCAACTGCTTTGCAAGATACGCCGCAGATCTAGCGCCAAAGCAGCTTTTAAGCGCGTTTGGTTTCGACTGGCGCTTGTTAAGGACTCCGTTATCAGGTTGCGCGAGTCATCTGTGAGCGAGAACCAAAGAAATTCAGAAGCAAGATCGGAGTGTTTGCTCAGCTTGCGGGCAAACGGAATTGGATTTCGCATCCCCAAGTGGAGATCCCACTCCCGAACTCGCCCTTCATCCATCGAATCGGACTTCGGAGAATTAGCTCCGAAAATGCGCTCCTGCTCTAGGAAGCCATACGCACGAAGCACGAGAGTTGTGGTGAAAGCGTTGTTGTCTGTGAGTCCAGAGCTCATCCACGGAGCATCGAGGAGAGTCTTAAAAATAGACGCTGCTCGTTGTTCAGGCGTGACGGAGACTGTACCTTCCTCTTTTTTATAGAAATTGCGGAATTGGTCGGTTGATGCCAGAGCCATCAAACACGAACAGGTGGTAGTCACGTTCGTGTCCCATGCAGGCGAGCGGGAGTCGGGCTTTCTGCGGAATGTACCGTCTTCCTTCTTGAACGGGGTCAGGTCGTTCCCGACGTTCCGAAGCAGGGACGACGCGCGATCCCGCAATTGTCTAAGTACGTTCAGAGATACTTCAGGCATGGGTGAGTTCGTCTCTGAGAGACTTGTCTACAAGGTGAATGGCATCGAATGTGCCGAATCCGGTACCAGCAAACTGAACCGGAACACCGGTTACAAGTTCGAGCTCGTCCAAGAAAGTGCGTGCGTTCCGCGTGAGCCTTTCTACTTCGGTGGCTCCCGTGTTCGCATAGTCGATGCGGTCTATTCCCATCACGGCGAGGGCAGTAGGACGATTGTAGCTGCAGGCGAGTTTCACCGCGGCCATGTTGAACCGCGCAACGCGACGCAAGCGGTTGGTCACCGACGTGTACTCCGGGTGAGCTTGGGGAGCACCAGAAACTCTGGCAATTTCTTCCCATGAAATTTCCTCGTCAAATGGTCCGCTTGGTCCACCAACTCTGATTGGAAAGGTCCGAATCACCATGACGACATTGCTGATGATAAGAGGGGAAAGACCAACTTCCATCGCGAATCCGGCGGCAGTTGTATCTCGTGAAGTGACAAACGGATAGTCGGGTCCGTGCAGGAGTGACAACGCAAATCCTTGCGTGCCTTCGACAACAACGTCCCCGCCATCATCGAGGGCGCTATGGAGAAACGGCGCCACTGTCTCCACCCGGCAACGGTCTATCAGTGCACTGGAGCCTCTAGCAAGCGACACATCCGTTCGCCGAGACATTCTCCGCACTGATGCCGCTCCAGTTCCCGAGCACGTGCTGGCGATCGCCTTGAGTTCACGGCGTTCGGCTTCACGATCTTGCTCGGTAACGATTACTGCACGAGGATCGACGATGATCCTCTGACGGTCAATTTTGAGCAAGTCCAATTCACGAAGGAGCACTTCTTCATCGATCGCGCAGCCGGCGGCGATACAGAAAGTGGCTTTGGGCGGGTCTATACAACAAGGGACTTGGCGGAGAATGACATCCTCACCATCGATCGTTACCGTGTGGCCCGAATTTGGTCCACCACACCGGACGAGCCATGGGGAGTTTGAGCGGCTGGCCAGGAGGGCAACAACCTTGCCTTTTCCTTCAGATCCGTATTGTCCGCCGACGACAATTGTTGCTGGCATTATGGGGCCTCAATAGTTTCAGGTTGTTGATTCGGTCGTCAAGCTCTTCACGATTCTCGCAGAGAATTCCCGAGTCTTCAATGTACCGATATTAAGCCGCAGTGGGTTGTTGGCGCCAACCGCAAAACTGCAGGGATGGAGGAAGGTCGACTCGGTGCTCTGTACCGTTCGCGTCAACCCATGAAAATGCCCAGGGGAACCCGCACGAGGAGTGCAATGGTTAGGGGTGGCGGACAATAGCAGACGCCCGCTTCTCCAGTTCCCGGCGGGAGCGTTCAAGTTCCTCGGCAATGAGCTTTTCGTCCGGAAGGACAGTCTGATACTCGGCGGCGAGCACCTTGTTGGGGAGATTGTCGAGTGCGTAGTGGGCCTCTGCTGCTCCCTTTTCGGCGCACAGAATGAG
>Ga0209517_10007540_pt1 | contig 12996 bp, 11 predicted proteins | sample PeaSoiMetSII2010_FD_187695 | JGI IMG/M metagenome (GOLD analysis project Ga0209517, IMG submission 187695) | Peat soil microbial communities from Weissenstadt, Germany - SII-2010 (SPAdes) (version 2) | ecosystem: Environmental > Terrestrial > Soil > Wetlands > Peat | place: Germany...
TCCCTCCGACGTGGGCCGCAAGGGCGCTGACTCCGGATGTGCAGGCAAAGTCTGCGCCTCCGTTGCCTCGTTATCCACGGCAGTCGGACGCCTCGCTCCCGGCGGCGTAAAGCCGGCAAGTACCTTGCGCAGCGCCGCCGTGGAGAGCAACACGCTGTGCACATACTGCGCTTCCGTGGCCGCCGTGGGACCCTTCACAGCAATCATCTTGAGCGGTCCGACTTTGGGCAGCACAAACAGCAGCCCGGCCAGCATGTAGGTGCCAATGCCCGCCTTGCGCCGGTAGGTTTGCCAGTCGTTCTCAGTCGCCACCCGCAGCGCCTCTTTCTCTAACTCAAGAGCTTCCGGCGTGTTTGGGTCCGCGGGTTCGTGGCTGCGGCGCAACAGGGTCACCGCATACGCAATGCGCGGAATGAACTCGCGCACCGCAAACCGATACGCGCTCACGTTGATGCGGCGTCCGCGCTTCCCCGTGAAGTCCTCCCGTAGCCCGTATGTCTGGTAGAACGCCAGCGCAAGCTGCTCCACCGGCACTTGCAGCCCAATATGCCGCAGGTAGTGCACCGGCGCCATGCGGTGATGCGCAATTTCGTTGATGTCGAACGCAAACTCCGTTTGCACATGCTGCCGCTGGCCCTGGGCGTAGTTCACCTCCGGACCATACTTCGCGCCCAGCTTGGGAAACTCCACCGGAACCGCGAGGTTTACCGCCGTCAGGTGTCCCACTGAGTCGCCGATGTAGTGCGAAAGGGCGCCCACCGCGAAAGCCAGCTCATCGGCGTTGGTCGCATTGCGGAAGAGATTCACAACAAAGTCGCCCGAGCGCACATAATGCGTCAGGTTGGAATATGTGGGGTCGCCAAACGGGTAATAGCCGATGTCCTGGATCACGCACCCGCCGTAAGCGTACGCCCGCGCATGCTCCAGTTCCGCCGCCGTCAGGTTCGGATAGCGGCTCAGCAGCAGCGGGACAATCGAGTCCTTCCACGTCAGGTCGATCAACTGCTCGTGCGTCAGCAGGGAATACGCACGCGCCTCACCGCCCCACGGCAGCAGCAGCGCCATCATGAACATCGCAATTGTAAGGAATCGTCGCACCCCGGCATCCTCTCATACTTGGCCCGAAGCGGCGCGCTGCTCGTCCTCCGGCCCATCTTTCGTCAATCGCGGCCTGCAAGGAACCTGGCGCCCCCAGGGGATGCAGCAGGCGATCGCGACAGCGGAAAGGTTAGATGCGCGGAAAGCGGAGCGCGCTGTATCGTGTGCAGGCTCGTTCGCGAACTCTCCCACCGTATCCGCCGTTGCCGGCCAGCCAAAATCCGTGGGTACCGGAGCCCTCGTCCGGAGCGGCGGATGAGACCTTGGAATGCCCAAAAACCAACTCGCCCGCAATCCCTTTCCCGCAGACGCCCCCTGCCACGCAGTCTTTCACTTCACCAGCACGCCGAATGTCTTAAAATAACTTCAGCATGCAGCTTCCCCCCGGAACCCCCATTCTCGTCTCGCTTGCCGGACTCGTCGCCGTCACTACTTGGCGTCTGCGCGAGGTCCGCAGCGCCGTCTCGCTCCGTAAGATCATCATTCCGCCCCTTGGCATGGCTACCGGCTTCTGCATGTTTTTCGTCCCCGCCTTCCGCATCCCGTGGGCCTGGGCCGGCGCGGCCTTCCTCATCGGGGCAATCGCCCTGGCTTACCCGCTGCTGCTCACCACGCGCCTCATCCGCCAGGGCGACGCCATCATGATGAAGCGCTCCAGCGCCTTCCTCGCTGTGCTCTTTGTGCTCGCCGCCATCCGCTTCCTCGCCCGCGGCTACTTCGACACCCTCCTTACCGTTCAGCAATCTGCCGCCCTCTTCTTCATTCTCGCCTTCGGTATGATCGTCCGCTGGCGCGCCAAGCTGCTCATCGACTTCCGCAAGCTCTCCGCCGGCTACTCCCCTGAGATCGCCCAGTAACAGCCCCCTAGTCCCTCTGCCCCTCGACCCCTGTTTGCTGACGTAAACTACTTCTTCAAGGAGAAGACCCCATGCCCTACCCTACCAACTACCGCTATACTCGCGAACACGAGTGGATCGTCCTCGACGGCAACATCGGCAGCGTCGGCATCACCGACTACGCCCAGAACTCCCTGGGCGACATCGTCTATGTAGACGTGCCGAAGGTCGGCGACCCGGTGACCGCCAACGCCGTCTTCGGGTCTGTCGAAAGCGTGAAGGCCGTCAGCGACCTCTACTCGCCCGTCACCGGCACCGTCACGGCCACCAACGACGCCCTCAAAGCCTCGCCCGACAAGATCAACGAAGCTCCGCACGAGACCTGGATCATCAAAGTCGAACTCGCCGATCCCGCCGAGTTCGAAAAGCTACTAGACGCCGCCGCCTACGAAGCCTTCATCTCCGAAGAAACCGGAAGTTAAGGGACCAGGGAAAAGGGAACAGAGAGCCCTGGCCCGATTCCAGCAAAAGCGCTCCGTGCCCCATCCTTCGCGCTTTTTGCGAAGGGTGGGAGACCACAAAGCCAATCAGCCCCCTAACCATAAGCCTTGATCCCTAGAGGATTCGCAATGCGCTACCTGCCCAAATCGCCCGCCGAACGCCGCCAAATGTTGTCTGACATCGGCGCCCAGTCAATCGACGACCTCTTCTCCGTCATCCCGGCCGAGTACCGCCTCGACCGCGACCTCGACATCCCCCGCCAGCACGGCGAGAGCGAGATCGTCGACTACTTCCGCGCCGCCGCCGCGCAAAACACCACCAGATACACCAGCTTCCTCGGCGCTGGCGCCTATCGCCATTACCGTCCCGTCATCATTGATTCCCTCGTCCAGCGCGGCGAGTTCCTCACCAGCTACACGCCCTACCAGGCCGAGATCACCCAAGGCACGCTCCAGGCCATCTTCGAGTTCCAGACCATGATCGCCGAGCTCACCGGCATGGACGTGGCCAACGCCAGCATGTACGACGGCTCAACGGGAGCAGCGGAGGCGGTGATGATGGCTGTCCGCGTCACTGGCCGCCACAAGGCCGTCGTCGCCTCGACCGTCCATCCCGAGTACCGCGAAGTCCTGGCCACTTACGCCAAACACCAGGGCCTGCCCTCGACCCTCGTCCCCTACGACCAGGAAACCGGCCGCGTCAATCTCGCCGCCCTCGAAGCCCAGGTCACCAACGAGACGGCCGCTGTGCTCGTGCAGAGCCCCAACTTCTTCGGCGTCGTCGAAGACATCCCCGCCATCGCCGCCATCGCCCACGCCAAGGGCGCACTGCTCATCGTGTCCATTGCCGAGGCCATCTCCCTCGGCGTCGTCCGCCCGCCCCTCGAGGCCGACATCGTCAGCATGGAAGCCCAGTCCTTCGGCGTCGCCCTCAGCTACGGTGGCCCTTACTGCGGCGTCATCGCGGCAAAAGAGCAGTATCTGCGCCAGATGCCCGGCCGCCTCGTCGGCCAAACCGTCGACTCCAACGGCTACCGCGGCTTCGTGCTGACGCTCTCGACACGCGAGCAACACATCCGCCGCGAGAAAGCTACCTCCAACATCTGCACAAATCAGGCATTAGTTGCCCTCATGGCCACCATCTTCCTCACCATTTACGGCAAGGAAGGCATCCGCGAGCTAGCCGAGCACAACCTCGCCAAAGCGGATTACGCGGCCAAAACCTTCGCCACCCAGCCCGGCGCAAAAGTTCTCTTCAACGCCGCGCCCCGCTTCCACGAGTTCGTTCTCGAAACCCAGGAGCCAGTCGAATCCCTGAGCCAGCGTCTCCTCGACGGCAAAATCGTCGGCGGCGTGCCCTTGAGCCGTTGGTATCCCGAACTCCCCAACGCCACCCTCTGGTGCACCACAGAAGTCATCACCAAACCCCAGATCGACACGGCAGCCAACATCGTCGCCACCGCCCCCGTGGAGGCATAAGTGTTTTCACAACAAACCAAGCGCTATCACCCCCAAAGCTGTCATCCTGAGCGACCGAAGCGCAGCGCAGGGAGTCGAAGGACCTGCTGTTGCTTTTGTTTTTGAACGTATTTGCCCTTGTTTTGAAAGGGCACGGATTTATCCGTGCCACAACCGCGCATTTTAAAGTTGAAGGGTACGGGCTTCAGCCCGTACAGAAGCACCAGCCAGGAACGCTGGCTTTAGCCCCCGAGGGAATGCAAAGTCGAAGTGAATCGAGGCTACAGATGTTTGGCGAATTCCTATCCGCGGCATCGAGAAAGTGCGGGCGACTCCACGAAGCGACCATCAAGCGCGGAGCTTTGTTCTATGTTCTTTTCTGGGGTGTGTGCTATTGGAGCGGCCTCATGTTGGCGGTTCACATTTATTTCAATGTTTTCCGGATGCATCAATCCTGGGCCTCAACTTTCGCCGGGAAAACAATCGTTGAATATCTCCTCGGAGGATTGTTCGTGGGAACGATCTCGTGGTTGATGCAAAAACCCGTTCCTCCATCTCCCCCGTGGCAAGTTGGATTGAAAAAGCAGGACCTAAAAAATAGCGACGACAAAGTACAACGAGGCACATTGAATGGCAATCATTGAAACCATCGAGCGCAAAACCCTCGGCAAAGTCCGCCCCCACCAGACCCAGAACGAGTCTCTGGTCTTCGAGAAATCCTCGCCCGGCAAGCGCGCCTACAAACTCCCCCCGCTCGACGTGCCCCCTGTGGACGCGGCTGCCCTGCTGGGCGCCGCAATTCGCGATAAAAGAGCGGAGCTGCCGGAGCTGAGCGAAATCGAGATCATCCGCCACTTCACGCGCCTCTCCACCTGGAACTACGCCATCGATCTCGGCATGTACCCGCTCGGCTCCTGCACCATGAAGTACAACCCGCGCGTCAATGAGTTCGTCGCCCGCATCGAGGGCCTGGCCGAGGCCCACCCCTACCGCCCCGACGCCCGCGCCCAGGGCATCCTTGAAGTCATCGCTCTCCTCCAGCGCTGCCTCATCGAAATCACCGGCATGGACTCCATCACCCTGCAGCCGGCCGCCGGAGCGCACGGCGAATTTACTGGCATCCTGCTCGTCCGCGCCTGGCACGAGTCGCAGGGCAACGCCCGCCGCAAGATCCTCATCCCCGACTCCGCCCACGGCACCAATCCCGCCACCGCGGCCATCTGCGGCTACCAGGTCGAAAACCTCAAGTCCAACCCCGAAGGCGGCATCGACCTCGAAGCCCTCACGCGCCAGGTGGACGAAGAGACCGCCGCCCTGATGCTCACCAACCCCTCTACTATCGGGGTCTTTGAAAGCCAGATCCACAAGATCGCCGACATCCTCCACGCCAAGGGCGCGCTGCTCTACATGGACGGCGCCAACATGAACGCCCTGGTCGGCAAGGCCCGCCCCGGCGACTTCGGCGTAGACGTCATGCACCTCAACCTGCACAAGACCTTCTCCACCCCCCACGGCGGCGGCGGTCCTGGCTCCGGCCCGGTGGCCTGCAAGGCCTTCCTCGAGCCGTTCCTCCCCATTCCAGTTCTCGTCCGGAAGCCCGCGCAAAACCCTGCACAAACGCTGGGTGCCCCATCCTTTCCGCGCACTTCAGCGGAAAGGGTGGGAGACCCCCCGGCTTCGCCACCCCAACCGGCCGGTCAGCTCGCCTGGGACTACAACCGCCCCCACTCCGTCGGCCGCGTCCGCGCCTTCTACGGCAACACCGGCATGTTCATCCGCGCACTGGCCTACATCCTCGCCAACGGCCCCGACGGCCTGCGCCAGACCACCGAAGACGCCGTCCTCAACGCCAACTACATCCGCTCGAAGCTCGAAGACCTCTACGAGCTGCCCTATAAGACCGCCTCCATGCACGAGGTGGTCTTCAGCGACAAGCGCCAGGCCGCCCGCGGCGTCAAGACCGGCGACATCGCCAAGCGCCTCATCGACTACGGCTTCCACCCCTACACAGTCAGCTTCCCGCTCATCGTCCACGGCGCACTGATGATCGAGCCCACCGAGAGCGAGTCGCTTGAAGAGCTCGACCTCTTCATCGCAGCCATGCGCTCGATCGCCAAGGAAGTGGAAGAGACGCCGGAGCTGGTCAAATCCGCCCCGCACTCGACCAGAGTTTCACGCCTCGACGAAGTGCAAGCCGCCAGAAAGCCCATCCTCCGCTGGAGACCGACGGAATAGACCGCAATCCCGGCTCGAATTTGGGAGTCTTGCCCCAGCGTCAGAGCCATTTTGAGAGCATTCCCCCTCTTGCCGTTAATTGGGAGGCCGCCAAGTGCCCCAGCATTAAAGTGAGCTCAGATTCGAAGCTGCGGGTAACATCGGCATAGCCGCTTCTTGCGTGGGCGATCTCATGGAGAAGCGTACCGGCGAAGGCCGACAAGGTCTGAAGCTGAGTGCGCTTAATAACTATGCTCGATGAACCTGGATCCCAGAGGCCGGTTGCCTCGTTGGCCGTGATGAAGTCCGGGCGCATTGTTTCAGAGATCTTCACCTCCCGAACTCGATTCGGGATACCCCCAACAAGGTCCGCAATTGTCCTCCATTGATCGAACACCTTCCGTTCGGACCGGCTAAGCCCATCGGGGGTAATAAACTTGAATTGGAAGCTCTGTTTCCATTCAGATTGGAAAACGGAGAGATCACGGACGACATTGCCCTGAATATCGCTGGTTCCGTGAAGCGAATTCTTGACGTTGTCGGAGACAGTGACGATCCTCAGCCCGTCTGCTTGAGCCTGGCCGACGGCGTCCTTTTGGGAAATCAATTCGGATGCTGTTACAAACACTACATTCTTGGTAGCGCTGAGCACTTGAGAAGCATGCACGGCTACGTCGGTCCACTTTACCTCGTCTCGATTTGCTCCCGTCTCGACCTTCATAAGGTCCTCGACCAGCGTATTCGCAACCGCTGCCGATCGGGATGCCAGCAGCATTTGCTTGACTCTCTCACTGTATGCACTGCGACCAACGTTCGTGCGTTCACGGTTAAGCGCCCTCCGCATTGTTGAGGTTAAAGAGGTGATATTGAAAGAGAATGCGAAGTTTTCCTCCTCTGCAACAAGCATTCCAGTAACGTAGATGCGCGCATTCCGACCAGAGCCCCTCTTCAGAATTTGCCCATAGGGCGTTTCGTCAAGGACGGGCTCATTCGAGAACTTAAGGAAAAAGTTCTTCGCGTCTGCGACATCGCTGTCCGACGCGCTCCACAAGACCACATCAGTGCCAGTTAAGGACGGGTCTTGCGCGGGATGAACAACAGCGTGAAGAGTAACAACATCAGCAAAACCGGACTTGGGAATCTGATCAAGCGTGATGTCACCGAAGTGCGAACGGATATAAACGCGCACTCTGCGCCGGTTGAGAGTCGCAAGAGCATCCTTCAACCCAACTCCGAACTTGCCAATAACTTTGCTTGGGCTAGTGAGCTTCTCTTGATTCTCATTCTGCGTAAGATGTTCGTACCGTAAGCCGCGGCTAAAATCTCGAATATGCCAAGCGCCTTCCGGGCCAAGATAAATCTGAACATCCGCCGTCTGCGTTAACGATTGCTCATCGAGGGCATTCGCGATGAGCTCTCGGATAGCGTGGCATGTCTCCCATCCTTCGAGAACCTTCTCAATGTTTAGGTCAAAATTGCGGCCTCCAGCGAGTTCGGCCATAGGGAAAACCTCCGAGCATCTCTTGGCTTGGGAACCGACTGACCCGCCCGCCTTACCTTCCGTCAGTCTCCCAGCACGCGATCAAATGATAAAGCCAAGCGCCAGTATCTCCGCGGTCGACCATAGCGTTTCTTACACCTCTTGAGCAGGACAACAGAAATCTCGCCTATCACCCCACCACCCGCAGCCCCTTCGATGCATACCGCGCAATCTCTGCGTCCACCGTCACCAGCGCCAAACCTCCCACCGTCGCCTGCGCAATCAGAACGCGGTCGAACGGATCCTTGTGGATCGGCGGCAGACCATACACCGCGGCGATGTGTTCGGGCCTGAGCTGCAGGGGCGTTGCAGCTAGCTGCTCCAACGCCTCTTTCCACCAGATGCGCGGGTCGCCCACATCGAGCGTTCCCTTCATGCTCTTGACCATGACCTCCCAGTACGAGACCACGCTGAGGAAGTTCGGCCCTTCGGCAACGGCTGCTTTTGCAACTGCAGAGAGAGACTTTGACTGAAACATGGAGAAGAGCGCGGTGTGCGTGTCGAGCAGACAACCGCGCGCTGGAATCTCTTCGCTCAATTGTCCTCACCCAGGAGTTCTTCTTCGGTGATGGGCTCGTCCCAGCCGGGCAGAAGGTGGATGCGCCCCTTCATGCCGTCGAAGCGCGCTTTGCGCGCTGGCTTTGGCGCGGGCCCGAGTTGGGCCACAGGCCGCCCATGGCGGGTGATAACCACCTGCTCTCCGCCCTCCACTGCCCGGATCAACTCTGTCAGGCGATTCTTCGCTTCTGCGGTACTGACTTCCATGTCGGAAATTATAGCCATAAATTATGGCCATAACAAGCTCAAACCATCTGGCTCCGGCCTTGACCTTCTTGGCGCCCTTTTCCAGATTTCCAAAAACGTCCGCCTTCTGCACAGCCCGCCCTCGTCCTAAACTCTTCTTCTATGGCCACCATCCCCGATCTCACTCTGGACACCGGCATGCCCGCCAATGTCGAGGCCGAGAAGACCATCCTCGGCGCCATTCTGCTGGACAATGCGGCCCACTCCGAAGCTGCCGAAAAGCTTGAATCCGAAGACTTCTCCCTCGACTCCCATCGCCGCATCTTCCTGCGCATGAGCCAGTTGATGGATTCTCAGCGGGCTGTCGACATCGTCACCCTGGCCCACGAACTATCGCGCTACAAGGAGGTCGAGTCGGTCGGCGGCGTCGCTTACCTGGCGTCTCTCACGGAAGGCCTGCCGCGCCGCCCGGTGATCGAGGAGTACATCCGCATCGTCAAGGAAAAGAGCCTGCTGCGCAAGCTCATGGGCATCTGTTCGATGGCCATCGCCCGCGCCGCAGACCAGTCCGAGCCTGCCCTTGAGGTTCTCGGCGCCGCCGAGGCCCAGCTCATGGAGGCCACCGAGAAGAGCCTCACCTACGGCTTTCAATCGCTCGACCAGATTGTCCAGAACTCCTTTGGCTCGATCGACAACCTCTACAAGCAGAGCCGCGAGGTTACCGGCCTGGCCACCGATTTCACCGACTTCGATCGCATAACCAGCGGCCTGCAGAAGGACGAGCTGATCATCATCGCCGCGCGGCCCTCCATGGGCAAAACCGCCCTGGCCATCAACATCGCCCAGAACGCGGCAGTGAACCACAACGCAATCGTGGCCGTCTTCAGCCTGGAAATGAGCAAGGAGTCGCTGCTGCGCCGCATGCTGGCCTCGCAGGCCTGGGTCGACCAGCGCAAGCTGCAGACCGGCTTCCTCGGCCGCGAAGACCACGCCAAGCTGCAGAATGCCCTCGCCCAGCTGGTCGAGTCACGCATGTTCATCGACGACTCCGCCGGCATCTCGCTCACCGAAATGCGAGCGAAGGCCCGCCGCCTCAGGCAGACGCACGGCGGCCTAGACCTGATCGTAGTCGACTACCTGCAGTTGATGTCGGCCACGCTGCCCTCAACCGGCAAGAAAAACTACGAGAACCGCACCCAGGAGGTCTCGGCCATCTCGCGCGGCCTCAAGGCCCTGGCCAAGGAACTCCACGTGCCGGTCGTCGCGCTCTCCCAGCTCTCCCGCGCCAGCGAGCGCCGTGGCGAGGATAAGCGGCCCATGCTCAGCGACCTGCGCGAGTCCGGATCGATCGAGCAGGATGCCGACGTGGTGGCCTTCATCCACCGCGAAGCCTACTACAACCGGACCGAGGAGCTGTCGGACGCGGACAAGGCCAAGTCGGAGATCATCATCGCCAAGCAGCGCAACGGCCCCACCGACACCGTCTACCTGAACTTCATTGCCAAGTACACCCGCTTCGACAATCAGGACTCGACCCACGCGGTCTGAGCGCCGGGAACCGTCATCCGTCCCCTCACGGCTCGTTGATCACCAGCGCCACCCGCCCCGCGATCAGGTCGCCCAGCGGTGCCCCCGGATCGATCTCGACCAGGTCCACCGGGAAGGCGATGTTGTGTGGCCGCAACACCAGCCGGTTGGCCACAAAATCCACATACCGCAGCGTCAGGTGCGACGCGTTCCGGACCGCATACAGGTTGGGCCGGTTCGGCCGGTAAGGCATCAGCGCGGTGTAGTGGCGATCCAGCAGCGCGATTGCTTCTGGCAGCACCAGCGGCTCCATGGGCAAGGCGTCGGATGCCGGAACGCGCACAGCCACAAACCGCTGCCAGGCGCGCCGCGTGTTCGAGACCCGGGCGCGGATGGTCTCGAGCAGTCCGGGGGGTAGGCGCAGCATCGACTGGGTCACGGAAGGCCGTATGTACGGCTCGAAAAGAGCCGCGTGATGAGAGACTACCGGAACTGAGCTCTCTGCCTCCTCCATGGGCATCGACCCGGGCTGGTGCAGCACAGGCAGCAGGTCGGCAGCCGTCAGATGCTGCGCGGCCAGCACCCGGTCGATGGCCTCCAGCGAAAGCTGGCGCCGGTTGTGCAAGAAATTGGACAGGTGGGGCTGGCCGAATCCGGTTTGCCGAGCCAGCAAAGAAACACTGAGCGTACCTCGCTGTATCCTGCGCAGCAGTTCCAGGCGGAGTCTCTCGTGCATCTGCGTAGAATTCATTTGTGGAAACTTCGCCACCAGCAATGGGAGCGAATGGTCTCTGTTTGCTCCTGGAAAAGCTGTCAGGGTTGTTTGGCCTACATTTTCAGCGCTGTCACGCAGATTGGAAATAGCACGTCCGGAATACCTTCGGGGGAGATTGACGCAAGAGAACCATATTTCTAGATTGGCTTTACTTAATCTTGCACTGGCTTGTGGGAATCTTTTCAAAACGCTTCATTGCCTACAGCGGAACCAGAATTGGTATACCTCGAAGCCACAGCGCTCAAGTCGACGTGACCACCAGGGAGCGGCGACCTCGCACAGACAGCAACGGGGCACATTAATTCTGGTTTCGCTCTAAGGCTGAGCGGGGCGGAAGTCTGTCCTCTTCAGCGGTCAATGAACAATTGCCGGAGGACTTCGGTCTGTTCCGGTCTCCCATTTTTCCCCAGGACGCCCGCTAAGGCGTTCTGGGCAGGCAAGTCGAGAAAATTCCAAGATCTGCGCGCTATGAGCATGACAAAAAACGAGAGAACACAGGCGGCAATCCCCCATCGGGACACGAGAAACCTGAGTTGCCGTGCCTGGTCCTCTTCACCCCGCGGAGCATTCAACAACAAAAACCGTCGGGAACTGGCTCGAAAACGGAGAATCAGTCATGGAATTGCGCGTGCAATTGAAGATTTGCGAGGGGTGCGGCTGTCTTTGGTACCGTGCCCAGACCCAAGGGAGTGTTTATTGCAGAGAATGTGAAACAAAACTGAAGGACTTTCCAACGCCCGAGACCCGCAAGCGGCGCGGACGGCCGAGCCGCAAGGTGCTCACCAGGGTTTGGGCGGTGGCTGCAGAACCTGGAGGTGCGCAATGAGCGCAGCACTCCAGTTGCCAATGAGTTGGGAAGCTGGGAACTCTCGGAGAGTATGGCAGGAGGATCGCGGCAATTGGGAACACAAACCGGCGGCACAGCCGCAGGTCAAACCGCGGGAAACTGCGCCAGCGGCTGAGCCGCCTGTCAGCCTGGCGTTCTACAGAAAGCACACGGAGAAGATGCTCCGGCGCTATCTCTATGCATCCATGCAGGTGGGCAGGGCCCCGTCCATCCTCGGCGAACCCATCGCCCGCGGGTGGGCCTCCAGCCGTCCCATCCGCACCTTTGAGGACGCGGTCATCTTCGTCCTCGATGTAGAAACCTGCCTGAACAAGCTTGGATCGCTGGACCGTCTTTTAATTTCCCGGATCGTGATCCAGGAGTACACGCAGACTGAAGCGGCCACTTTGCTGGGGATGAGCAACCGTTCCGTCTCCTACAAATTCCCGCTGGCCATCGACCGGTTGACAGAGAAGCTTTTGGAAGCCGGGCTGCTGGTTCTACCGCACTAATAAGAACTCAATAACAAACCAGCGGGTGAAGGGGGACATGCGATCCGTGTCCCCCCTCCTGCCTCGCCAGTATTGTCACTACTGAAGACTTCCATCCCCAAGCGCTTTCCTTCGCAGTCGGCAAAGCCGGAATCATCGCCGCCGGCGGGAAACGTTCCTGTTGGCGCGCTCTCCTCTGCTATTGTGGACGGGTTCCGTCCGTTCGCCGCGAACCGTGCGGCAAACGGCCAATCCCTCTTCAGGAGGACCCCATGCGCGTCATGCCCTGCCCCGTCGCCTTTCTTCTCTTCCTCGCCTCGGCCGCCCTGGCCGCGCAGCAGCCCGCACAGCAGCCCGCGCCCCACCCCACCACCGCCGACGAAGCCCCCAACCGCGACACCAGCTACATCGACGCCCAGGGCGCCGCGCATGTGACCCGCGTTGTTCCCGTGCCGCAGACAATAAGCCCCCAGGCGCAACTGGTGCTGGGCCATCCCGAACCGGACCAGGGTCCGCCCCAGCCGCTCGAAGACCGGCGCAAGATGACCGACGCCTATACCGCGCGCGCCCGCGTCGCCTGGACCCGCATCTGCCCCAATGCGCTGGTAGACGACACCATCGCCGGCGTCCCGGTGCACATTGTCACTCCCGCGGGACTTTCCGATCCCAGCAAAGTGCTCATGAACCTGCACGGCGGCGGCTTCAACTCCGACTCCGGCTCCTACACCGAGTCCATCCCCATCGCCGCCTACACCGGAATCAAGGTCGTCGCCGTGCTCTACCGTCTCGCCCCCGAGCATCCCTACCCCGCCGCCGTGGTGGAAGGAAACCCAACTGGCGCCTGAAGCGGTATTGAGTAGCGCATTCAGGACCGGCCAATCGGCAACGGCGTCGCTCCCATCCTTCATGCTCTCGGTTTCACGGAAGGGTGAGGCCACGGACCCGCAATCCAAGTGGTCACGCCCGATCACAATCGGCGCGTGAAGT
>Ga0209517_10007542_pt1 | contig 12993 bp, 15 predicted proteins | sample PeaSoiMetSII2010_FD_187695 | JGI IMG/M metagenome (GOLD analysis project Ga0209517, IMG submission 187695) | Peat soil microbial communities from Weissenstadt, Germany - SII-2010 (SPAdes) (version 2) | ecosystem: Environmental > Terrestrial > Soil > Wetlands > Peat | place: Germany...
GCCAAAACGGTCAAGCAGCTAAAGAAAAAAATCTCGACAATATGGCGGGGGGCTGGATGCCGGAAAAATATTTCTGGCGTTCCGGCAGGGAGAAGTGTTTTTCCCTTGACATCCCCTCTTATAGGACATCCCCTCTTATAGGACCTTTTGACCAGCATGCGCAGATGCGGCCAAACCGGGCACAACGGTGAAAGGGAGCCGCTAACGGACTAAGGGATGTCTTGCGTGTCCTCCCAGACGAGACTCAGAGTAAGAGGATTCATCACAGCTGAAGATCCTGACACGGCGCCCGTCGCAGAGCAACGCCCAGTGCCGAGCGCCGCTCACCGGTCAGACGCTACAGGACCTCTGTGCTCCGCAATCCATGCTCCTCCAGCCAGTTCCGGAACCCAGGATGTAAAGGCAGCCACCGCATCTCTTCTCGCGTGAACCATCCTGTGGCATCCGTCTCGCGTACACAAAATGCCAGGAAAGGAGCGTCGACATCGGCGGTCACAATGTGGAACTTCCATGCCCCTCCACAGTCTTGAACCTCGACCCCCGTCACGCGGTAGGCTGGGAGTTGACCAATTTCTTCTTCGGCTTCCCTTCGCGCTGTCATTTCGGGGGATTCTCCTTCCCTGGTAGCGCCTCCGGGGATGCCCCATGTCCCGCCATAATCCACTCCGCCCGATCGTTGCTGCAGTAGATAGCTCGGCTCCCCTTCCTGCGGCACGTAGCGGAACAGAAGGCCAGCGCCACCAGCGGCTCCCCAATGGACGTGGTCCTGGTCACAGAAAGTCCACCGATCCATGAACGACTTCTTCTTCACATCGTATCCTCTAGCCTTCCGCTCGTGCACTGTGATCAGAAACGAGTCGGTTTCCTTGGCAGGGTTATTCTGCCAGTGTAGTAGAGAATTGGATCGGGCGCTTCGGGGCTCAAACCTCCGCGGCCTGCTGGGAAACCCTAATTTCGTTGACTTCGATAGGGGTCTTTTGTTGTACTAAAGGCGTCGCAAAAGGTGAAGGAGTTCACCGTCAACCGCTGTCCCAAATCTTAAGCCGGAACAGCTGATGACTCCTGACAAGCGGGTTTTTTTGTCGCGGAGTCATGGCGCCGGCAACGATCCGCAGAACTAGTGAGGTGGTGCTTCATGGAGAATGTGTGGGTCCTGGCCTCTGTGTGGGTCGGCTTGGCTCTGATCGCGACTCTGGTTGCCATCTGGTTCAGGATTTCGACCGCGCTCAGCGAGATCGTTGTCGGCACTGTGGCCCAACTCGTGATCGGCGCGCTTTTCGTGCACGCTGAACTTGGCGGGAAGACTAGCTGGATCAGTTTTCTCGCCGGCACGGGCGCGATTGTTCTTACGTTTCTGGCCGGGGCCGAACTGGATCCCCAGATCTTTCGCACGAAATGGAAAGAAGCGACGGTGATTGGACTCGTGGGTTTCTTCGGGCCGTTTTTTGGGTGCACGGCGATTGCCCACTACATCTTGCATTGGGCGGTACGCCCGAGTTGGCTGGCTGGGGTCGCCCTCTCGACCACCTCCGTGGCGGTCGTGTATGCGGTGATGTTGGAACTCGGTTTCAACGTTACGGACTTTGGGAAGGCGGTGCTGGCCGCCTGCTTCATCAACGATCTGGGAACCGTGATTGCCCTGGGCCTGATCTTCTCGCCGTTTACCGCCAAGACGCTGATTTTCGTGGTGGTCAGCGTGGTTGTGTTCGCTATCCTTCCTTTTCTAACGCCGCGATTCTTTAAGAAATATGGCGGACGCGTTTCCGAACTTGAGGCCAAATATCTGCTCTTTCTGCTGTTCGCAATGGGGGGATTGGCAGTTTGGTCGGGAAGTGAAGCGGTGCTGCCTGCCTACATCATTGGTATGACGCTAGCGGGAAGCGTGGGCAAGGATCACATCCTCATAAGGCGCCTGCGCACCCTGACGTTCGGATTGCTCACGCCGTTTTACTTCATTCGGGCAGGATCGTTTGTGTCCGTGCCTGCTTTGATCGCGGCCCCGCTCGCCTTCGTTGTGTTGTTTTTCGCCAAGATGCTGTCCAAGGTAATTCCTCTGTTCCCCACGGTGAAAGCCTTTGACTATCAGAAGGAAGAAGGACTGTACTTTACGCTGATGATGTCTACCGGCCTGACGTTTGGAACTATTTCTGCGCTGTTCGGTCTGAATCACGGCGTCATTACCCAGGCGCAGTATTCCTACTTGGTCGCTACGGTGATCGGCAGCGCCGTGGTACCTACTATGATTGCTAACGCTTGGTTCATGCCGAGGCACCTGCTGGGCACTAAGACAGAGGAGAAGTCGACGTTGTCCCAAGCCATGAGCAAGAACGCAGACTGAGGAGGGAACATGACAGGAAAGCGACAAAACCCGCATTTTCGAAAGTTGCTAGTGGGCTACGATGGATCTCCGCAATCGGAAAAAGCAGTGGATATGGCCTTCTCGTTGGCACAGTGTCTGGATGCGAGCATTCTGATCTTTGCCGTTGCGCGGCCGCCTGAACCCGCAACGTCGGTGGAGTTGGAGGCGGTACTCGATGACGCGCGCGAGCATTACGAGGAGGGTTTCAAGAAAATAATGGAAAAGGCCCGCGGGCACGATGTCAACGTGCAGACCGCGATGGCAGTCGGACATCCCGCAGAACAGGTCATCCACCGGGCAGAAGTGGATGGGATTGACCTCATCATTTTGGGCCGACGCGGGCGATCCATGATATCGAGGATGATGTTGGGTTCAGTCTCCGAGCGAGTCTTAAGGTACGCACACTGCCCTGTGATGGTGGTCCACTGAACTGGACTGCGGGGTGTGTCCTTTGAAGTGCACAAAAACGAAGAAGATCGAAGAGGAGCACCCAGCACGCCGCACATTGTGGTTCACGCGCAGCACTCTGAGCAGGGCTTTTGTGATGGGCGGTTGTGCGATCTGCAGGGCTGTAAATGCGTCCGAGCGGAAAGGAATTCACTCGTTCCTGTACGAAGGGGTGATGTCCCCCTCGGTGCGGAAGAAATTTCTGGATAGCGGCGGATTCTGCCTGCGTCATTTCTGGATGGCAAAGGAGATTGAGGAAGTGACATGGCCAAGAGGTGGGATCGTCATGGCAATTCTGTGCGAGGACCTCACGCGTCTAGCTAATGCCGGTTTGGCCAATGTCGTAGCGGTAGCGCCGAATTCCCGCACGACATTGCTCCGGCGTCGTGCGGCACGGCCATTTGTCCCGGGACACAGCTGTATGTTCTGTCAGGACAATGCGGATAAGGAGACGTTTTTGGCTGAAGTCTTAGAGGAATTGGTGGAAGAGCTGGAGTTCGCAAAGCCTTTGGAGAGAAACGGCCTTTGTATCCGGCACGGACAACTGGCTCTCCAGCTCTGGAAGGACCACGCGAAACGCGACGAACTCTATGCCCAACTCAAAGGTCAGGTCACCGAATTAAGCGCAGATCTGCAAGAGTTCATTCGTAAATACGACTACCAGTACCGCGATGAACCTCGTGGCCGCGAGCAAGACTCAGTTCCCCGAGCGATCCGCCTCTTCGCGGGTCCAGATCCATGCAGAAGTAAAAAGGAAAGATCGTGAAGATTGTCATCATCTCTGACGTGCATGGGAACTACGAAGCGTTACGTGCACTGCCGGAACCGTACGATGAGCTCTGGGTGCTGGGAGATTTGGTCAACTACGGGCCTGAGCCGGCAGCAGTCGTTGATTTTGTGAAAGGTAAGAGCACTGTCACGGTGCGCGGAAATCACGATCATTCCATCGGCTACGACGTGGATCCACGTTGTAGGCCTCGCTATCAAAAGATGGCGGAAACTACGCGCCAGTACACCACGTCCGTATTGAACAAACAGCAAAAGGAATTCTTGCGGCAGCTGCCGCTCCATGTGGAACTTCGACGGCAAGACACCCGCTTTTATCTCGGCCACGCCAATCCTTCGGATCCTTTATACATCTATTGTCCTCAGGAGTCCGATGACTGGCTCCGCGAAGTGGATAGCGTGCACGCGGACGTGCTGCTTGTCGGGCATACTCACAGTCCGTTCATACGACGCATTGGGGATCGTCTAGTCGTCAACCCTGGCAGCCTTGGTCAGCCGAAGACCGGCAAGCCGGATGCGTGCTATGCGGTTTGGGAGGATGATTCGTTCCAACTGAAGTCATGTCCGTACGCTGTGAACAAGACAGTCGAGCGGCTGCAAGCTTTGGCATTTCCACAAGACGTAGAAAAGGATTTGATCACTGTGCTTCAAACTGGTTCGGTGTATGGCAGCAAGAACTTATAGCAAGGAGAATTCATGTCAACGATAAAGAGTGTCGATGCGATGGAAATCCTGGACTCAAGAGGAAACCCAACCATTCAGGTCAGCGTCATGTTGGAGAGCGGGGCTATAGGTGTTGCCAAAGTTCCCTCTGGAGCTTCCACCGGCAAACACGAGGCTGTCGAACTGCGAGACGGAGATAAGAACCGCTACAACGGAAAAGGCGTGCTGAAGGCGGTTCACAATGTCACCAAAATTATTCAAGGCGCGGTAAAGGGATTGGATCCCAGCCACCAGAAATCCCTCGACGAAGAACTGATCGCGCTCGATGGAACGCCCCACAAATCCCGGTTAGGAGCCAACGCAATCCTTGGAGTCTCGATTGCAGCCGCGAAGGCCGCGGCGGCGGAGAAGAAAATTCCTCTCTATCGTCAGTTTGTCTCGCGCGAAGAGTACGTCTTGCCCACGCCGCAGTTGAACGTGCTCAATGGCGGACGACACGCTGACAACAACGTGGACTTTCAAGAATTCATGATCGTCCCGCTGGGCGCCCCCAGCTTCAGCGAGGCGCTGCGAGCTGCGTCGGAAACCTTTCAGACGCTGAAACAAGTCTTGCGCGAAAAGGGCTACGAGACCAGTGTCGGCGATGAAGGTGGGTTCGCTCCTCGCCTGCGGTCGAACGAGGAGCCGATGGAACTGATCTTGTCCGCTGTGCAGAGAGCCGGTTACGAGCCCGGAAAGGATATCGCGATCAATCTGGATCCCGCCGCCAGTGAGTTCTATGAGAACGGCCGGTATGTGTTCCACAAGTCAGACAAAACGCGAAAGAATTCTGACGAAATGATTGCGTTATGGGCGGACTGGCTCAAGAAGTACCCGATTGTTTCACTTGAAGATGGACTTGCGGAAGACGACTGGGCAGGCTGGAAGAAACTCACCTCACAGCTCGGCAGCCAGGCGCAACTGGTAGGCGATGACATCTTCGTAACCAATCCTGGGATCTTTGCCAAGGGCATCAAGGAGGGCGTAGCCAATTCGATTCTGATCAAACTGAATCAGATCGGAACCGTAACCGAAACGTTGCGCTGCATAGAGATGGCGACGCAGAACAATTACACATGCGTGGTGTCGCATCGATCAGGCGAAACCGACGATACGACAATCGCGGACTTCTGTGTTGCCACGGGTGTCGGTCAGCTAAAGACCGGCTCAGCCTGCCGCGGAGAACGGATTGCCAAGTACAACCGTCTACTGGAGATCGAAAAAGAGCTCGGGCGAAGCGGGAAGTATGCAGGCCGTTCTGTCTATGCGAGATGGGGCAAGTGATGGGAGAAAGGAGTTGGCTCGTGGAGGAAAAGAGCCGCCGTGCGTTTCAGGATCTCTCCGATGAGGAAATCCAAGGACTCGTCGAGAACCTGAACTCCCTGCATGAGGGGGAGTTTGGTGTTGCGATGCTGGTGGCATGCGGGGAAAGAGCTGTCCAGCCGCTGCGCACGTTCCTGTTGTATGGCAAGCCCAGTGGTGTCTTTGTGCCGCGACAGCGCGCCGTGTGCGCCCTTGCAGAATTGGGAGCTAAGCACATCTTGTTGGAATATCTGGATTTCGAAAAAGACATCGCCGATCCCGTGGCAGCATACGGGGAAGAGGGGGTGAGAAACACGGCCGCCCGAGCCCTTGCGCCTTGGCATACCGACGACGTCTACGAAGGCCTCCTGAAAGTTTTGCGCAGAAGGCGTTTGCCGGGTCCGATCGAGACAATTGGCGAATTTGAGCGCCCGGAAGTCGTGCCCGACCTGGTGGCCGCATTGGAGGATGACTTTTGCCGCAGCGCGGCCGAAGAAGCCCTTCGGAAGATTGGGGAGACCGCGCATTCGGCTCTCATCGAGGCGGCACGGACGCCCGATCCTTCTGGCGCCAGCGAGAGCACGTCGAGTCGCAGCCGACGCAGATGTGCTTTGCGGCTTCTGCGACAACTACGACTGCTACCCGAGGACTGGCAGAAACTAGCCGCGCTTCTCCGCGATTCGGATACCGAGATTGCCGCCAGAACGGGCTCGATCGCGCTGGCCGTTGCCGATGAACCGGACAAGAAGCTCGCGGTTCGTCGCCTGATCGAGGTACTGCCGGGAGCGGATTGGCTTCTGCAAGGCGAGATTGAGAGCTGGCTGGAGGAACATTTTGACATCGCTCAAGCCGGCATCGATACGGAGATCGAGAAGCGTCAGGCGGCGCCAGTTGCAGCGCAGTCCAAGGACAATATTTTACCCCTGCTGCTTGGGATCAGGAATGAGGTGCAGAAGCCCGCTCCTGATGCGCCGTAGGCGGGGATCGGAGGTTTCGTTACACCGCCGGCTGTTGGTTCTACGGTGGTTTACAACGAGGGCTAACTGGATGGCTACGGTAACAAATCCCGAAGTGGACTCCAGGGTCTATGCCTTCGTGTACCTGATCCGGGGCAGCGAACACCTTCCATCAGACTTCCCTGTGGCAGTGGACTTCGACAGAGCGGTTTCGGGCGTCTTTCTGCCCCAAGACCAGAGTGGCTGGTTCAGCAAATCTCGCTATCCGGCCCGTATCCTCGTGCTTCTGCCGGAAGTTCTTGTCGTCGCGACACATCCTAGTTCCGACGAATCCGAGATCAGGATTCGGACTGCTGACATTCTTGCGATCGAGTCTAGCCGCATCTTGCTGGATGGAAGGCTTACGGTGCATACGGCAGAGTCCAGTCATCAATGGCGCTACAACACTCGCGACGGTCGTCATGTTGACGAGTTTTTGCTTCAACTGCGCCAGCTAACCATGTCCGAGCAAGACGGATTCCAGAAAACCAGCAGGTTTGTCTTTGGGTCGCCCCTCGACTTCAAGTTTGCCGCAGCCGAATCGAGCGAACTGGATCCTGGCGAGCGGGTGCTGGTCAGGTTCTTCAGTCCGCCTAGGCAGTTGATCGATAAGCACTGGTTTGTTGAGACACATTCCTGGCAGCCGGGGGACTATGTCGGACTTACATCACGGAGGATTCTTTGGATCACGGATCGCAGCGATGGGCGCCGGTCCGTCTTCGGAACGATTTCCACTTATGCGGCATTGCGACACCTTTCGGAAATTAGCCTCACCCATCGTGAAGGAGTTTGTGAACTCGCAGTTTCGGTCGGGCACCAGGACTGGCGCGTACCAATCCCCACAGAGCTTCGCGAGCAAGCGCGGTCGTTTGTCAACGGGGCGCATTGGCTAGAGATCACATGATGCCGGAATCTATCTTCGACCGTGAAGAGGAAAGACAGGGCATCAGGCAGCGCCTCGCAAAGAAGCGGCCCTTCCTTATTCATGGACCTGCGGGTGTTGGCAAAACTCTCTTGCTGCGCAGCTTGCTGCCGGAATTTCCGTCAATTCTTTACTGTGAGGATTCCGTCACCACACACGTGGTGTTTCGCAGTCTAGCGCATAGCTTGCTGCGCCTAAGTATCCCACGCGCGCAGACCGCTTTTCGGAACGAGGAAGCCATCAAGATGAAGTCTGCGGTCTCCGTGAAAGGAATTGTGATGGATGCGTTGCATGAGGGACAGTACTCGATTGTTCTGGACCACCTCAAGCGTCCTTCGCATTCCTTCGCGGCGGCAGTGCGCGAAATCATGGGATGGGGATCCACGCCCGTAAGTGCAGTGGCCCGATCGAGCCACATGGAAGACACCGGCTTTCTTCAGCCCCTTTACTCCCACCGTTCCGAGAAGTACGAAATCCGAAACTTTGAGAACTCGGTGGCCGAGCAGTTCGCTCGCGAGGTGGTCGCGCGGACGAATCTTACGGCGTCGAATATGAACGAGTTCCTCGACAAGATCCTGGAGTTCAGCGAGGGGAATCCAGGGGCAATTGTCGCGCTTGTGGAGACGGCAAAGCACCCCAAGTATCGTTCCGACGAACACATCAAGATCACGCCACTTTACATCGACTTTCGCATGAACTGGAAATTCGCTGGATGATTAGCGGTACGTCACTTTTTTGTTGCCAACTGGGCGGGCTGGTTCTGTCTAAGATGGATTTCCGACACCAGCGACGGGCTCCAAACGTTGACTTGACCCTTCCTGGTTGGCATAATTTCCATGGGTGTTGGAGTTCGCCTTTAACCGCCCGATGGGCAGATGACTCCTACGAAGAAGGGAAAGTTCTTGGTAGGGGTATGCATGCCGTCTCCCTCAATCCAAGAGATTTCCGATCTTCAGTTGCGCTAAGCGAAAGTGACGCCTGCCTGCGTCTTGGCAAGCAGGTGATTTGACGCGATGCCCGAAGAATCGGCCAATTCGCTCAACTCGAATCATGAGCGGCGTCTGAGTGTGACGTGCCGCTACATCGACAAGCTGCTCGCGGATATGGAGAGCATGTTGAATGTCGCGTCGTCCAAGCTGGCCTTCCCGCAGTACACTCCCGATCTCACTTCTGCCCAGAGACGCGTCGTTGAGGACTACATCAGCCGCATCCGGGCGCAGCTGATTCGGGTGCTGGATGGGCAAAACATCGAACGACCGCCGGCCGATATTCCCGTGGCACGGTCACTCCACTCGACCCTTACATTCGTAGACATCGCGGTTGAGGAGTTGAAGCCCGAATACATGCGCGGCTGCGGTGAGGTCCCGCCCCACTCCGCGGTCGAATTGAACGGCATTGCCGGGGAACTTCAGGGCCTGGTAAGGCAACTGGATCAGTATCTAATGCGTGGCGCAGGGGAGAACCTGCAGCAGCGGCTGGAGAAGCTAGAGCAAACGGGAGACGAGTTGCCGCTTCTCCGAAAGTTGGAAACGATCATCACCGATCATGGCCTTGTGGAATTTCGATCCACATTGTCGATGATTCTCGATCGACTGGAAGACAATAGTTTTGAGATCGCGATCTTCGGCCGGGTTAGTTCTGGCAAGTCCTCTTTGCTGAATGCGATCCTGGAAACCGACGTACTGCCGGTCGGGGTGACCCCGATTACAGCGGTTCCCACACGACTTGCCTATGGCGAGTCGCCCGCAGTCACCGTCTGGTTTGCCAACCGGTCGCCCGAGCGTTATGAGATTTCCCTACTGCCAGAGTTTGTGGCCGAGCAGTTTAATCCGGGCAATGAGAAACACGTGACCAGAATCGTGGTGCAGCTTGCCTCACCTCGCTTTCAGGATGGGATCACTTTTGTGGATACGCCCGGGCTTGGATCATTGGCCACTCGGGGAGCGGCTGAAACACTCGCTTACCTGCCACGCTGCGACTTGGGTGTGGTTCTGGTTGATGCGGGATCCACACTGACGCTGGACGATCTTCAGACCATTCAGATTCTCTATGACGCGGCAATTCCGGCAGCGGTCCTGCTGAGTAAGGCCGATCTGCTCACTGTGCAAGAACGCTCACGTGTCATCGAATACGTGAAGGACCACATCCGGAAGGAACTGAACGTTGATCTAGCGGTACATGCCGTCAGCGTCGTTCGGGAAAGCAAGGAGTTACTCACTCGTTGGTTCGAGGAAGACATCGCGCCCATGTACAGCCAACGACAAGAGCTGAAGATCCGCTCAACCCGCCGCAAACTTGGAGCGCTGCGGCAGTCAGTGGAGATCGCCTTGCGTGGGCGTCTTCGCCGCAAAGACCATGTCCCACTCAAGAAAATTGAACAACTGCGGGTGGTCGAAGGCGAATTGCGTCAAGCTAGCGGCCAGCTTGAGGAAATGAAAAAGACCGCGAGGCGCGTAGCGGACGAGTTGGAGCATTCGAGTTCCCGGAGGATGCTTCAGATAGCCGGGGCTTATCTGGTTGAGTCGTGGTTGTTGCCAGGTTCTGACGAAAAATCCTCCTCCGAGATTGTGACCAACGCGGTAACAAGGACGGTGCAGGAACACACAGAAGCTCTGCGCCGGCGCATGGATGTACTCGCACATAAACTCCATGAAACTCTTCAGTCGGCGGCCAAAGTCCTGGAGATTTCGGATGTGCCTGCCGAGGAGGAATTCGCGAGCGTGCTGCGAGAAATGCCGGCATTCGATCTTGGACGGCTTACGTTTCATCTGAGACGTCCAGTGCTGCTTAAGTTGCTGGGGAGAAGAGTTTCTGAGTCGTTTGTGACCAAAAGGCTGACCGGCATGATAGGGGTTCAGGTTACGAGATCTTTATCCGCATACCGTGCCTTGCTCTATGACTGGTCCGAGAGGACGCTGGGGCAAGTCCAACGGCGATTCGATGCCTATGCGAACAGCTATCGTGCTCAGGTGGAGAGGGCACTGGGAAACCAGGAGCCGCGAACCAGACAAGACGAAGACATTATTCGCCGCGACCTGGAAGCATTAGAAAGCACACTAGGGGAAAAGACGCTGGCTTCGTGACGTGTGCGGGTGGCTGTAGATGAAGGGGAAAGGAACAGAGCGACTTGCAGAAATACTTGATGGTTGGAATTGGAGGGTTTATCGGCGCCATTGCGCGTTTCTGGCTCGGTAGCTACATTGGCGGCAAGATGGGAACTCGATTTCCGTATGGAACCTTCGTCATCAACATTTCCGGGTCGTTTCTCATTGGTTTCATTTTAACGATCTTGGCCGAGAGAACCCACTGGAGTCCAAATTGGAGATATTTGATCCCCATCGGTTTCATCGGCGCGTACACCACTTTTTCAACGTTTGAATACGAAACATTGCGCACGATTCAGGATGGTCAATTTCTGATCGCCTCGCTGAACGTCACTCTGAGCGTCTTTGTTGGTTTCGTGGCGGTATGGGGAGGTGCAATTGTTGGGAGAGCAATCTCATGAAAACTGAAGCGTCGATACCTGCAACGAGCGTAAGCCAGGCCCTCACCAAGGGAGCGTGTCCAATCTGTGGGATCCTAAAGGATTTCCAGTGGACACTCGCTGCCATCGTTCGACCGCAAGCAGATCTGCGATTGTGTAATTTTCATACCTGGGCGCTTGCTCGTTCCAGGGGTGGTTCGCTTGAGCGCTCTACGCCTGGCGAAAGTGTCACAAGTGTCTTCCTTGACATGCTTAAAGGTCCCCTCGTCGGAAAAGTTAGCAGCGATGAATGTGCGCTGTGCCACCGCGTCCTGGAGGAAGAAGTAACCCGCTTGCGTGAACTGGCACAGAAGTTTCAGGGTGCCTTGTTCGTGGAATGGATGAAGACCCAGGGAAGTCTTTGCCTGGACCACGCCGGAAAACTGAAGGAGTTTGTCCCTTTGCGGTTTCAAACACTCATTGATGAAGTCGTGGAACGAAATCGCGCGGAGCTTCGCGCGGAGCTGGAGGCCTTCCATGAGCAACTCAAACACGGAGTGCATGCTGGCGGCGGATTGCTGGGTCGGGTGGCAGAATTTCTAGTTGGTCAGAGAGGACTCTAGTTTCAGGAGGACAACGTGCTCAAAGCGGGACCTGGTAAGAAAGTCGGCATTTACGTATCTGAGGACCATCAGTATCACGGGAGCTCGGCCTATGCCGCTATTCTGGATTTTCTCTTCTTCCATGGCGTGTCGGGCGCGACGGTAACGCGCGGTATCGCCGGATTTGGGTCCGATCATCACCTTCACACCAATCGCCTGGTGGACTTGGCGATGCACTTTCCAGTGAAAGTGGAGTTCATCGAAACCGCAGAAAAGGTGGAGGAGCTATTACCCAAGCTCCACACCATGGTGGGTACTGGACTGATTGAGATGCACGACACCACAATCGTCAAACCTGCCGAAAAGAAACAAAAGCACCCAGCGCCTGAAGCGCCCGCCTTGAAAAGCTCGGGCAAAGCCAAGATCATGCGGATCTATATCGGCGAAAACGACAAGTGGAATGGCAAGCCATTGTATGAAGGTATCGTCAAAGGCCTTCGATCGCACGACATTGCCGGCGTGACGGTTTACCGCGCCATTCTTGGCTACGGGGCCAACCGAAGAATCCACAAAGACGCTGCGCTTAGTCTTTCTCATGATCGCCCCATCCTACTTTCGGTAGTTGATACGGAAGAAAAACTGAGGGCATTCATGCCCATTCTTGACCAAATGGTGCAGCAAGGCCTGGTCGTGCTATCCGACGCGGACGTTATCAAGTACACGCATAACTATCAAAAGGCCGAGCGGCGGGAGGAGACACGGATATGAAGCTCGAAGGGAAAGCCAAAATGTTGCGCATCCATTTTGGCGAGGACGACAAATGGCACGGCCAGCCGCTGTACGAGGCCATCGTAGCCAAGTGCCGGGAACTCGATATCGCCGGCGCCACAGTGTTGCGCGGGATTGAAGGCTACGGTGCAAGCACGCTCATTCATAAGAGGCATCTGCTTCGGTCTTCTGATCGCCCAATCATGGTCTCGGTAATCGACACCGAGCAGAACATCAGCAAGTTGCTTCCGGCTTTGGATGAAATGGTGGACGAAGGTTTGATCGCCATGTCCGAAGTGGAAGTGATCCGCTACGTGCACCAGGAAGGAGTGCGCTCTCCAGCTCCGTAGCCAAGATACAGATAGGAGCAAAACCATTAAGGAATGAACTATGGGGACAGACTCGAAAGAGAACTCGTTGCTTGAGAAGCCCGTTTCCTCCCCGTTGTCATCAGTAGCCTCCGAGGATCGGCACGTGTCCCCTGAGAATTCTCAAGGAGAGTCGGCACTCTTGCGCTTGGCCGAGTTGGCTGAGGAATTTGAGGCCGAACAAGTCGCTACCGATGCGAGGTCCGTAGCGGAACGGGTATCCGAGGGACGTTTCTATGTTGCCTGTATCGGTCAGTTCAAGCGCGGCAAATCCTCTGT
>Ga0209517_10007545_pt1 | contig 12987 bp, 9 predicted proteins | sample PeaSoiMetSII2010_FD_187695 | JGI IMG/M metagenome (GOLD analysis project Ga0209517, IMG submission 187695) | Peat soil microbial communities from Weissenstadt, Germany - SII-2010 (SPAdes) (version 2) | ecosystem: Environmental > Terrestrial > Soil > Wetlands > Peat | place: Germany: Weissenstadt...
CGCGTGATACTATTTGGCAGGGCAACTGCGATCTCTGCGGTCAGCAGTTGCGTAGCAACATTGCTTCGGTTCGTAACACGATTCCGATTCAATACCCATATAAGCAATTGCCCTGCCAAAAAAAGCTTCCTTCAAGTCGCTGTATCGAAAGCGCGCCGTGCAGCAGTGTCTCCCACTCCTCCACCCCATTTCAGACGGCGCGCTTCCGATACAGCACTAAGACTTTGGGGGAGTCAGGGGTTGCACTTCTACAAGTAGGCCTTTCCCCGGAGCAATGGAAATGGGTTAGGGGAGTTGTAGTGAACAGAAGGCAGTGGGCAGAAGGCGGCAAACAGTAGACAGTAGACGGCAAAAGGTAGGCAGGGGCCGACTAGGTTTCGTAGCGGCGAGTTTACCTCGCCAATCTTGAATTTTGAATCTGCCATCTCCAATTCCTTGCGCCGCGCCCCGGCCGCTGTTCAAATTCCTACGTACTTAAATGCGCGCCGACATGATATTATTATGCGTAAAGGCGTTTTTGCCTCGGACGGATTTCCTATGGAGAACAAGATTCGTATTCTTGCCGCTATTGACAGTGACGAGACGCTTTCGGCCTTCCCAAAGCTTTCCCAAGGTCGCGAAATCAAGGTTTTTGAGGTGCCATCTGCCGATCTAGCAGATAAACTCGCGCTGTTTCTTTCAGACTTCCAAAGAGTGTTGGAGCCTCAACCCTCATCTTTTGGGAGCTTCGAGATCGATGAAGTGGAACTCAATCTTACCGTGAATGCTAAAGGGGGAATCGAGTTAATCGGTACCCTAGGTGTGGGCATGGAAAGCAGTATCAAGATTAAGCTCAGAAGAAAAAAGTAATCCTCTCCCGCCCAGACAGTCATGACTCCGAAGGAATGGCTGCTTCTAAAATACGGTCCCATTTTCCCCAGCTATTCAGATCGTCAGGAACAAGGGCCTGAAATTGGAGAGAAGCCCCTCAGCACCAGCGTGGACGAAGTCGAACTGCAGCATTGGATGGAAAAACGGGAAAAAGAAGAACAAGAAATGCTTAGCTATCATGCTCGAGATTTGCTGACCGCCGATGAACTAGGCAAATGTAACGAGGTATATGTCGGGATTTTTCCGACTCGCGAGCCTAATGCAGTCGTTGGAAAGACGCCAGACGGGGACATGTTCGTGGCCATCAATCTGGGTTTATCTTACTATTTGCGCCTCTGGACCGACCTGCTAGCATATGTGTTCATAGCCCGTCAGAGACCGACGGGCCTGGATTCAGCGCTTTGCATAAAAAGTTTGGCGCACCTATCCATACTCACAAAGACATACGACAATCCGAAACCCCTGCCGTTCCGCGACACCTTAAGTGACGTGGCAAACAACGATAAGAAAATGTTGGAAATCAGCGAGGGTCTATATCACGCTGGTCTGGCATTTTTTATTGGTCATGAGTTTGGGCACATCATAAATGGCCACTACAGGTATCTCCAAAGTCAGCCATTGAACCATCAACTTGAGTATGAAGCAGATGGCTGGGGGCAAACCATGGCCACGCGTTTCACTTTTCAGGAAGTGACGAGAAAAATGGGGCCGGAGCACCCTTCATTTGTTTTTTACAGCGCATTTTCCATCATGGGGCCCGCTGTGGCCTTGGGAATAGGGGGTCTCCTTAGTGAGGGAGCTACGAAAACGCACCCGTCATCCGAAGACCGTTACCGTGGAATTCGAAAACATTCTGCCAAAATTCTCAGTGAAGTCGACAAAAGGTCTTCAGGTATCTCTCACAAACGAATTCTAAAGTATGGTGAGGACATTCACCGTGAAATAGGGTCTCTGGGGCAAATAGTAAAGGCTTTTCCCGACGAGTTTCCTCCAACGAATGCAACCTAAGCTTTCCGCTCCGGTGTAAAAGAGCATCATCTCTGCCAGGTTGATGAGCAGCGGCCCCGTTTTCACTCGAAAACCCGGACTGTCGGTTAATCGGAACGCCCGCCCAGAAGGTCGTTGAAGAGGCAGTCGCCATCCACGTAGCTAAAAAAAATGAAGAAGAAGCACCGGTGGTTCTACATGCTCAGCGAGATCGCTGACGCAGCCGGCAAATAAGATTGGCGCAGGGGAGGGTCCAGCGTGAAAAGCCCGCTCGCCAAGGGCTGGTGGTCACCTGGCCGTTTCGCCAACCCGGACAAGTGCTGAGGATCATCAACACCTGGATGGCGAAATGGCTCCCCAGAAACGGAGTTCGGGGCCCCGAAGCGGACTTTGGGGGCGTTTGGTGGTGGGAAGGGGATTTTCGCAACAGTTATTCGGCACCGACTCTCTGGCGGTTCGCGAAGGGCGTTCCCGGACGCAATCTTGCGAAATACCCACTCCCCATAGTTACCGGGAGCGCCGCCATCCGAGCAGCGTCGCGGCACGCCTCCATCTGGGAATCGAAGAGGGCAATAACCACGAACACGTCGGGGAAAGGACGCAGCGCTTGCCCGAGCGTGCCTCAGAGTGCCCGTCGTGTCGACGAAAACACGCTTTCCAGCGCGCAGTGGCACCTCCGAATACTCTATAATCCTGCGTAGGAGGGGTGTTCGCAGCCATCAGACGTATACCCGTCACCTTCCTCACCCTTATCCTCTTGCGCCGCACCCCTTGAAGCCACTCACTGGAGTGGACCCCTTCAGGGGCAGATCACTGGGCCCTGAATGGGAGTGGAATCACGATCCGGGTAACTCAAAGTGGTCTGTCGAAAACCAGCTCAGACTGAAGACGGCCACTGTGACCGAGGATCTATACCGGGCCAGGAACACCCTCACGCACCGCATCCTGGGGCCCGAGTCGACCGCCACCATCAAGCTCGATTATTCCGCGATGAAGGACGCCGACCGTGCGGGCTTAGCCCGGTTCAGAGATTCATCCGCATGGATCGGGATCGAACGGGATGACGGATCCTTCAAAGTCGTGATGGAAGAAAATCTCACGATGGACAACAGATGGCAGACCACTAGCACGGGAACTGAGGTTGCGGGCGATCCGGTTTCGAGCGGTAAGATTTGGCTCCGCGCCTCCGCAGACATCCATCCCGGAGGACGTCGAACCGCGGAGTTTTCCTACAGCACCGATGGCCGCACGCTCAGGCCGATCGGCAGGCCCTTCGTGCTCAACAACCACTGGCAGTTGTTTGTGGGATACCGGTACGCGATCTTCAATTACGCCACGCAATCCCTGGGCGGCGAAGTGAGTGTCTCGTCGTTCACAATGACTACTCCCTGACAGCGACGCGGGCCCTCACGGCCGGCAAGGCGGGTCCACCCAAGCACCCGGGACCGTCCCGGAGATCCGGTTGCTACAACGTCCCATGTGAACATCGTAGTCACCAGATGAGAAGACTGCGCGCTCACTTGCAGTTTTCCGTCGCGCACAAATTCCGGCTGAAGAACGGGATCACGTGGTTCTGAAAACGATCCGCGACGGCGCTGGTATGGGTGCCGTGATACATGTCAAAGCTGTTGGCGATGCCATACTCCTCGAAGACGTCGTGCAGTTTGATGGTGTCGAAGCGTAAACCATCCGCGTCGCCTGCATCGATCGCAATGGCGCGATACTGGCGCAAATTACCGATGTATTGGTCGATGAATGCCAAAGGCGCATTGGCCGCCCATTTGGCAATTACGTCGGCCTGGGGCTCGCCATCTTTCCTGGGCAGATCAAAGTAGCGGGGCGGATTTTTCGGATCGGGCGACCACGCCGCGGCTGAGGCGAGCTGCGCGCGGGCAAAGAACGATAAGCGCGCGGCGTCAGCAGGAGTTTTTACCGATTCCAATTCCTTCTCTACCGATGTCATGGCCTGCTGCATGGCGGGATTTGGCGGCCGGGAGCCCATCGGCGAAAGGCAACAAGGGCTCATGATATAGAGGCTGCTGAACACATCAGGATGTTTCATCCCGATGCGAGCGACGCCATAACCGCCCATTGAATGGCCAGCCAGGCCCCGGCTCATGCGGCGAGGAATCGTGCGGTAGTGCGCGTCAACATAGGTAACCACGTCGCGGGCGATGAATTGCTCAAAGTCGCCGGTGGTGACAGAACTGGAATACATGGACCCGCCGTAAACGGTTTTTGAGTCGGGCAGCACAACAAGCATCTCTTTGCTGCCATTAGCGAAGGCTCCCTCAATGGTTTGGGGCACATGAATTTCGTGAGTCCACTGCTCCGCGCCGATGGAAAACCCGTGCAGGGCATATAAGACCGGATAGCGACGCTTTTTGTTCTGATAATAGCTGGGCGGGAGGAATACGATCGCATCGCGGTCCACCGCCTCGTTCTCAAGGTTGCCCTCGAGCGCTGCACCGTGAATCTTAATGTGCTCTACGAATACAGCCTTCGAGCCCGGCACAACAGGAGGCACTTCAGTTTTGACCTGTGCTAGGCCCGTCTGAGCGGCTATGATCAGTATGACGGCAATGCCCGAAAATCTCCATTTGGCCAGGAGCCCTTTTCTGAATACGCAGTCAATCATGTTCACCCCCCCAATCTTTCCTTCGAATGTATTTTGATGTCCGGGTACCGTCACTGCGGCATTTGCACCACGGGGAAGCGATAGATGTCAACGCTGATGGGCGCAACCAATAGTGTTTGGGGAGCGTTGCCAATATCGACCTCTTTCACCGCAACCTGCGGCTCTTGGCCGACGCGGTTGGCGGCATTGAGGTCTTTGCACGTGATCTGCCACAGCGTGGATTTTCCCGTAGGCCGGACGCCGGTCACATTCAGCTCGAGGCGCTGAACCGATTCCGTCGCATTGACCACCGCGAGAGTCAGGTCCTTCCGGTCCGTGCTCAGCACCGCCACGATGTCCAGCGGATACGTCGGGCTGCCGGAGTTTGTCCGTGGCTGGTCGCCGCCCACGGGATACTTCGGCGGGGGCTGGGGCGAGTTTCCTGACACCGCGACCGGCAGCGAGCCCGCGCCCAGTTGATCGCCATACAGCTTGAACAATAGTCCGTTGGTGTTCAGGACAGCGGCAGTCGGGTTGAAGTCCAGCACTGAGACGCCCATGGTGTGCGCCGACATCTTGAGGGAATCTGTGTGTCGAAGCATCTCGTTGAAGATCATCGCGTAGGCAAGGGTCAGCTTAAGATCCACGCCTCGACCAAAGCCTCCACCGAAGTAGGCGTACTCGTCCACGGACAGGAAGATTTTCTTGTCGACCATCGCCGGGAATCGCTGCTGGTACCCCTGCCATTCTTCGGCCTTCCGGTGCACGACATTGGCTGCATAACGCGCCCACTCAAGCGGTGTCTGGTCAACGTTCACATACGCCTTGTCAGTGGGCGCATCCGGAGGCAAACTCTTTGCCCGCTGAAGATCGAAGTGTCTGCCTCCCTGCGCGTACCAGTGCTCGGCGATGCCGTCGAAGTTCCCCCAGCAGTGCGCAAGCAGGCCGCCGGTCCAGTCGACATCGGTTCCAAACAGGGGCTGGAGGTTCCCCACATACTTGGCGCGCGTCTCGCCCTTTAGGTTCATATCCTCCAGCATTAGCCCCGAGCCGATAAGGGTGATCGACGGGTCCACCTTTCGCATCGCCTTCGCGAATTCATTGTGCTTGAGAACGTAATACTTCAGGTCGGTGTAGCCGAGTTGAAACGTACCCCAGGGCTCGTTGCCGATGTTCCAGAACTTGACATGGTACGGCTCGGGATGGCCGTTCCGCGCGCGCATGGCGCCGAGACGCGTGTTGACCGAGCCGTTGATGTACTCGACCTCTTCTGCCGCCGAGTGCGCGTCGCCGAAGCCTGCATTCACGCAGATGTACGGCTCCACACCAATCAGCTTGCACAGGGTCATGAATTCGTCCATGCCGACATCATTCGTCTGCATGGCGTTCCAGGCATAGTCAAACATGGGCGGGCGCTTGTCGATGTCGCCGACAGAGTCGTACCAACTCCAGCCGGAGACGAAGTTGCCGCCCGGTAGCCTCCAAAAGCCGGAGCGGAGCTGGCGCAGGAGCGCGATGGTATCGGGCCGGAATCCCTGTGCGTTGTCAGCCGGCATCAGTGAAACAGCACCGATGTGAAAACTCCCACTGCCTGTGCCAGTGATCTCGAGAGCGCCATCAGCGGTATCGGCCTGGGCTGTGAAGCTGAGCGGAAACGTTCGATACGTCATCTGCAGTGCGTCGAAGGTCACGGTCTGGCGGTCGCTTGCGCCCTCGCTCCAGATCAGACTGACCTGTACTTTGGAACCTGGAGTGCCGCGAAGGTAGATCCTGCCTGTATACCTCTTGCCCGTGACCAGGGCAATGCCGGATTGCCGGATTCCGTGCGGCGTGGAGGCGTCGAGTTGGATGCGCGGGGTCTGGTCGCCAACGAATGGATGGTCCTTGTCCATGCCCACAACCTCGTCGGGACCGACGGGGCGCCATTTGCGAAGCTGCATGTTTCGCATCGGGTCGCCCTGCGCCCGCCCCGCGGCTTCCGGCTCTTTGGACGAAATCGGGAAGTAGAACTTTCGGTCGTCGAGCATCTCGGACCAGAGACTGCGATAGATGAGGGACCCGATGTGCTCGATGAACATGCCGTATTCATATTTGCTGATTGGCTGACCGACTTTAGTTGTGTTGATGGTGGCGACAATCGGTTCCGGAGCGGGGAGGGTCGCTGCCTGTGCGTTCGCCAGGAAGAGAAATGCAGGCACCAACATCAGGCTCAGTTTCACCAATCGCTTGGTTCGCATATGTGTCGCTCCTTTCATCGTAGTGAACCCCGCGCGTGGCGCATACACTGACCTCCGTCTATGCGGCCCAACCCGTCGCGTTGCGACGTCTCGCGCCCAGTGGTTACTGCAACCAATCCATCGCCAGATAGGTGCAGTTTACATGAGATGGTGAAGCGCGCATACATAAGAATCGATGTATGCGGCACCCAACGCTGGGGTGTAGCTTGTGGACGGAGAATTACCTTCCGCAGCCCGCAACCACTTGGTTGGTCGCCTTAGCGCAGGAGTGGGTCTCAAGCGCAGAGCCCCAGAAACGGGGTTCGAGCCCTGGGAGAAAGAGCCATCATACGGGACACCGTTGTCAGCCGTGTTTCCATGCATACTGGGCCGGCGGCGAAGGAGGCCGCCGGTATGCCAGGACGAAAAACAAAAAAGGGGAAGTCCCGTTGCACGAGAACCATTCTTCGGATTCCTGATCTGGAACAGTCGAAAACGGCTGTTCTCAACTCACTTCCCGCCAAGACTTCTCAAGAGTCCTACGCTCACGCCATCGATGAGTTTATTGCATGGTACTGCTCAGAACCGCGCCTTGCCTTCAATCGCCCCGTTGTTCTTCGATATCGAATCTACCTGGAGCAGAAGAATCTTGCTCCCTCGACCATCAACGTTCGCCTCGCTGCGGTACGCCGTCTCGCCTATGAGGCGGCGGACACTGGACTCCTGAGTCCGGAACTTGCGGCCGGTATCCGGAGGGTGAAGGGGGCCAAACGGTTGGGGGTGCGGATTGGAAATTGGCTTACTCTGGAGCAGGGCAGAACACTGCTCCAGAGGTCGGGCTCGGACACCCTACGTGGCAAACGTGACCGGGCGATTCTCTCCGTGCTGCTGGGGTGTGGGCTCCGGCGGGCGGAGCTCGTTGCTTTGAGCGTGCAAGACCTGCAGATTCGGGAAGACCACTGGGTGTTCGCGGACCTGATTGGAAAGGGCAAGCACATTCGGACGGTGCCCGTGCCTGGTTGGGTAAAGACGGCCCTCGATGATTGGACAGCAAACGCAGACATTACAGGCGGAAACATTTTCCGTCGCGTGAACAAGAATGGAGTCGTATGGGGCGAGGAAATCTCGCCCAAAGCAATCTGGCATGTCGTCAAACGTGCTGCTCAACGCGCCGGAATCCACGGCCTCGCTCCACATGACTTGCGTCGGACCTGCGCTCGTCTGTGCCATCTGGCGGGAGGAGAGTTGGAACAGATTCAGTTTCTTCTGGGTCACGTCTCCGTTGAGACAACCGAACGATACTTGGGGTGCAAGCAGAAATTCCGCGACGCTGTCAACGACCAACTTGGTCTGGAAGGGGTGTGAGCGGCCGTTTACCCGAAGCGGACTTCCGGGGCGTTCGGTGATGGGAAGGGGATTTCCAGTTATAGACCAGTCCCTTCTTATCGAGGTATGATGTGCAGGCTTCGGGTGTTCAAATGAGGACTTTGGTCGGGGTCCTTCTACTCGCCGAAACCGCACTCTGCGCGGCAGGGGCCAAGCAGCCCTGCACGCTGGGATTCCCGTTCCATGACGGCTGGTTCGGTGCCGACGGCGGCTACTCGATCCCCCTGGCAACTGGTCACACGCTGTGGCTGTTCGGTGACTCGTTTGTTGGCACCTCAAAAAACAAGAATCGCTCCGGCACGAAGATGATCAACTCCACCATCGGAATTTCGTCATGCGACCGGGACGGGAAGTTCACGATCCGATATGTGTGGGCGGGCCAGGGCACGCGGCATCCGGAGGCGATCTTCCCACCCGTTCCGCACCAGTACAAATACTGGGCGACACACGGTTTCACCCACGGCAAAGATGTTTATGTGGCGCTCACAATGATTAGGGATCGGCCCGACATCTCCGGAGCGTTCAACTGGGAGGCGATCGGCACGCGACTAGCGCGAATCCGCAACGTGGAGCGGCCGTTCGTGGAATGGAGGATCGACTACTTCGACCTGTACCGTGGCAAGGTCTTTCCCGGCATTTGGATTATCAAGGACGGCGGGTACGTATATCTGTTCAGTCCGACCGGCACCAGCGACTCGCAGCACTCCCCCACGTTCCTCACTCGGTTTCCCGAAGCGGCGCTCGATGCGGGGCTGGCCCAGATTAAGCTCGACTACCTTGCGCGCGATGACTCATGGAAGCCCATCGGCCCAACCGGCATCGACTTCGCCGATGCCAAGCACGTCATGGACGATCCTTTCGGCGCAGGTAGCGTCTGGTACGAGCCGGACCGCAAGCACTGGGTCGCTGTTGGCCAGGACGCGACATTCCGCTCCAACCAGGCGGTCGTGCGGACGGCGCCCACCCTGTTTGGTCCGTGGTCGCCGCCGAAAGTTATCTACCGTATGCCCGAAGCCGACCCGAATACGCCTGGCTGGGACAAGGACACCTGGTGCTACGCAGCGATGGCCCACCCGGAGTACGAACGCGACGGCAGAATCCTGATCACTTATGCCTGTAATTCCTTCGATTTCGGCAAACTGGTGAGAGACCTCGGTATCTACGTCCCGCGCGCTGTCTATGTTCAATTGCCCTGAGCAGTGAGCACGTCGCCACAACGGTGGGGTTCGGGCGATCCAAGATAGCCTGCGATAACCGCCTTTCACACCGGTAACTATCCAAACTCCCGTGATACGGGGTTCGGGTCCCCGAAGCGGACTTCGGGGGAGCCAAACGTTGCACATCGACGACAGGGCGTTATTTGGCCAAGTAGCGTCAAGGTGACGGGAAGCCGACTTCCCAGACCGAATCCGCTCACAGGGCTATCAATCACGTGGAGATCACTTGTGGAATTGGGGTTTCTGCCAGAACTCTAGGGGCAGAAATTGTCGGTAAACACGGCGTCAGCGTGGAGTAATGCATGCTGATTCCCGGCTGCACGGGTAGCGGCGAGCCAAAGAAACAATCAAACCTGCCTGTTGACATGGGGCTGGCGGCTAATCTATGATGATCTAGATATCGCCTATCGACATGTCGAAACAACAAGCGGAAGTGCCTTACGGGACACTGGATCTTCTCATCCTGAAGACCTTGGAGGCGATGGGGCCGTTGCACGGTTACGCCATCGCCCGACGCATCGAGCAGGTCTCCGGCGATTCTCTGCAACTGAGCCAGGGCTCCGTGCACCCCGCTCTTATCCGCCTGGAACAGGAAGGCTGGATCCGCACGGATTGGGGCATTTCGGAGACCAATCGAAAAGTGAAATTCTACTCCCTGACCAAGGCCGGAAAGAAACAAGTACGCGTTGAGGTAGAGAACTGGGAGAAGGCTACGGCCTTGGTGGCTCGCTTTCTGGAGCCGTTATGATGTCTGTCCGCCGTGCATTGGAGCGCCTGCTGGCCCTGGTTCGCAGAAGGCGCCTGGACCGGGAACTGGAAAACGAGATTCTCGCCCATCTGGAGTTGGCCGAAAGGGATGCCATGGCGCGCGGCCTGTCGCCTGAGGAGGCCCGCCGGGCCGCGCGCCTGCGCTTTGGAGGAATTGAACGAATGAAGGAAGAACACCGCGATGAGCGCAGTTTTCGACGGATCGAAACATTGCTGAGAGACCTGCGTTACGGTCTGGCGTCGCTCGGGCGCACACCCGGTTTCACCGCGGTCGTCGTCAGCGTGCTGGCACTCGGGATCGGCGCCAACGTGGCCATGTTCAGCGTAGTGGACGCAGTGCTCCTCAAGCCTCTTCCTTTCCCCCAGCCGGACCTTATTGTTCGCGTCTGGGAAGCACCGCAGCCCGGGGCGGTCAATGCCACCAGCGCTCCGGACTTCGTCGATTGGAAGCGCCTGGCGAATAATGTGTTCGATGCGCTCTCAGCGGAGCAGTCGGTCTCGATGGCGCTCACCGATAAAGACGGAGCGACACGGCTCTCCGGCAAGGCGGTGACGGCGGATTATTTCCGGGTGTTCTCCGCCAAGGCCCAGTTGGGCCGCACCTTCACACCGGAGGAGGACCAGCCGGGAGCCGCCCCCTTGATTGTCCTCAGTCACGCCGCCTGGCAGAGCGACTTTGGAGGCGACCCCGACATTCTGAATCGCCGTCCGATCCTGGATGGCGTACCGCACCAAGTCATCGGCGTTCTGCCGCCGGGTGCCTTCGATCGCGATGAGACCAGATTCTGGAAACCCCTCGTCTTCACCCCTGACCAACAGGTGCGCGACCTTCGGTGGCTCACGCTATACGGCCGCCTGCGAGCTGGCGTTACCGCAGCCCGGGCTGGCGAGCACATGCAGGCGATTAACGCCGCGCTGATGGCGGCCCACTCTATCGAGGATCGCAACGGGACCATCGTCGTTGCGCCCCTGGCGCCTCTGCTGGTCGGCGCCGACTTGCAGCGGTCAATCTACGTGGCCTTCGGCGCGGTTGCCCTGGTGCTGCTGATCGCCTGCGCGAACACGGTGAATCTGCTGCTGGCCAAGGCCGCGTCGCGGGGGCGCGAACTTGCCGTTCGAGCCGCCCTGGGCGCAAGCCGCGGGTGCCTGATCGCTCAATTGCTGACGGAGAGCGTGGTTCTGTGCCTGCTGGGAGGCGGGGCGGGAGTGGCACTGGCCGGCCTCCTGATCCGTGCCGCGAGGCCGATGCTGGCGGAGTCGCTTCCTTTTACAGCCGACGTCAACCTGGATCTGCGCGTGCTCGCGTTTGCCGGAGTCGTGGCGCTGGGGGTTGCTCTTCTGGCCGGCACGTTCCCGGCTCTGCGCGCCACCTTCAGCGGTGTGGCGGAGTCGCTGAACCGGTCGGTCCGCGGATCATCGGGCGCGCACGCCCGGCTGCGGCGCGCGATTATAATCGGTGAGGTCGCACTCTCGCTGGTGCTGGTGTGCGGCGCACTCCTGTTGTTCAGGAGCCTGCTTAAACTACAGCAACTCGACACCGGAATCCGCGTTGAGAAGGTACTTACGATGTCCGTGGACCTGCCTGCAGGCGCGTATCCGACACCGCAGAAGGCCGCTCTTTTCTACCGGGAGGCGGCGCAGCGGCTGCAAGCCGCGCCGGGCGTCTCAGAGGTGGGTTTTTCAACGGTTTTACCCCTCCGGTGGATTAGCAATGGCGAGGGGATGTTCGTCCCTGGAATTCCGGAAATGGTGCATGTGCGCTTCAAGCGGGTTGATCCGGGTTACTTCGACGCGCTCGGCATTCCCGTGCTAGCCGGCCGAGGCATCGCAGGCCAGGACCGCGAGGGAACCCCGCGCGTGGCGGTGATCAACCAGGCTCTGGCGGCGCGACTCGAGCAAGTTGCACGCATAAAGAATCCTGTCGGCAAGGCGGTGCGGGTGTCGACTCCTGGCTATCGCGAGATGATGGAATTTATTCCGGAGGTCGAGATTGTGGGCGTCATCCGCAGCGAGCGGGTCTCAGGGCCCGGCGATCCCGATCCGCCGGTGGTTTACGTCCCGCTGGCACAGGTGCCTTCGCCTGGGGTGAAGCTCGTTATTCGCACGGGCGCGGAGATGGCCGCTGTGATGCCCGCCATTCGAGAAGCCGTTCGCGAGATCGACCCCAACCTGCCGCTGGGAGATGTCGCAACGATGGAACAGGTGCGGGACGGAACCCTTTCGGGCGCCAGTCGGCCGGCCGGGCTCATCGGGACGTTCGCAGCCATCGCGGTGCTGCTGGCCGCGATCGGCCTCTATGGCGTGCTCTCGCATACGGTAACGCTGCAGCGGCGGGAGATCGGCATCCGAATGGCGCTGGGCGCGGGCGCGACTGATGTTTTCTCGCAGGTATTGCGGAACGCGCTGAGCATGGTGACCGCAGGGCTTGTGCTCGGATTGCTCGGGACTTTTGCGCTGACCAGAGTGATGAAGAATCTCTTGTTCGAGGTGTCGCCGCTCGACCCCGTAGCGCTCAGCATTGCGTGCGTTGCCATTGCACTGATCGGACTCCTGGCGGGATTCCTTCCCGCAAGGCGCGCTGCAACCCTGGACCCTGTCGAAACCCTCCGTGAGGAAGGCTGAAGTCATATCAGACTCTCAAATCCGGCTGAAAAAGCCGGACCACACCTGACTGGTCGCTAGGCTTTTGAAATGTTCTTCGATAACGCCTATCTCGCGGCTTAAACCGGATTGTGCCTGATAAACGCCCTTCCCTCCCGGAATCCGAATCGGCCCGAAGTGGGCGAGTTGACGGGTGGGCGACATAACCGGCCAATCTCTGCCCATTCTCAGGCGGCGCGGAGTTTACGGGTTTCTCCGACGATCTTTGTGAGGCGGTTGGAGAGCCGGTCGAGGCAACTGCGTGCAGCGCCTGTGGGCAGCGACC
>Ga0209517_10007550_pt1 | contig 12982 bp, 16 predicted proteins | sample PeaSoiMetSII2010_FD_187695 | JGI IMG/M metagenome (GOLD analysis project Ga0209517, IMG submission 187695) | Peat soil microbial communities from Weissenstadt, Germany - SII-2010 (SPAdes) (version 2) | ecosystem: Environmental > Terrestrial > Soil > Wetlands > Peat | place: Germany...
GGCAGATCGCAGAAGATGCGCTCCGCGCGCAGCTTGCATGTAAGACAGCTTTCTACAATCTCCATTCCATAAGGTGAGAGCATGAACTAGCCTCCTGTAACACCGTTGTATGACACCCTCGGGCCAGACTCACTTGTTCGGGTCGAATCTTGCGTAGTCCACGGCCAGCTGAGCCGGCCTCGTCTGACGCCAGTGTCCGTCTGGATGAAACGCTTGGCTGTGCTGCAAGTCACACGCCATTGTGATCTCCCCCACTGCCAAAACTGGCACTCGGAAACTATCTCTCGCTACCAATTAGTCGTGAAATTGGCAAACCAGAAAACTGAGTCGAAAAGATTGCCTTTCGGTAGCATTCCTGCTGCCACTAGACCCAGCATCTCTGACGCATTACGCCATTGCGGGGTGGCGCGAAACAGGGAGGTATCTTTTAGACCTAGAGATAGCATTCGACACTGATAAAGAGGAGAACCAGATGTTAGGTTTGCATGAATCTGATCAATGTCAGTAAGGACTGGAGGCGAGGAAGCCAAAAAAAAACGCGCAGCCAGCGGGCTGCGCGCAGAAAGAATGCTTTGTAGGTTATCGACCGGCGGCCACGTAATTGAATTCAGGTGCACGGTGTACGGCACACTTCTCCGGCTTCTTGCAGTGGCGTTCGCACCACCGGCAATCCTCAGACGCCTCAGCGCCGCACACATCGTCGATCTGGTGCGTGATCGGCGTGTCAATATCCATCGGCATGTCACCAACCGTGAACTTGTACTTGCAGTAGACCGGCGGCTTCGGCACAGGTTGCGGCATCAACTCTGGATGCGCGTCCGCATACTCCGCCGCCTCGAGCGCCTTCAACATCTTCTGCCACACCAGAATGGCGTGCTTCTTCTTTTTCGGAATGAACCGATCCGGATAGCGCGTGACGGAGAACTCAATCGGCGTGGCGGCACCGATCAGGTCAACCGACGCCCGGTCCATGCACCTCTTCAAATCCCGAAGCGCCTTCGCTTCATCCTCGATCTTCGCCACGGCGAAAATGCCGTCATGCAATGACGCACAGATTCCGAGCCGTATCTCGGCGGCGTAGATCAACGCCAGCCGCAGCATCTCAGCACCGTGTGATTGCATCGGCCAGTTCTGCAACGAATTGCCGATCTTCTTCACCCGTTCCTCATCCACCTTGTGCAAGTCGCGTTCACTCTTCTTGAGAATCTGTCGGCACCAGCCGAACTTGGTCGTGATCCGGCGTGTGGCAAGCGCCTCGTTCGTCAGCCACGTGGACCAGAGCCAGAATTGCTTGAATGTCTGGTGGTGCATCCGCAGCAACTCCTCAGATTCATCCGCCGTGATGCCGCAATCACGCGCCACCGTGTAGGATGACTTTCCGTACAACACGCCGAGCGTGATGCTTTTCAGTTTGTCCCGTTCATCGGCGAATTGTTCTTTGCACATCTTGACACCAGCCTCGCCGTACTTGTCGATGAAACTCTGCATCGTGCCGCGCGGGATCATCCCGCACAGTTCGCCAAAGCCGATGTACGGATCAGCGCCCTGGAGCATCTTCTGCATCTTCTTGTCGCCGGACAGATAGGCGGCGATCCACACTTCTTGTGCGGACCAGTCAGCTTCTATCAACAACTCGCCCGGCCCCGGCTTCGCGAGATGCCGGAACGCTGGAGAACCGCCACTCAGCATGTAGTTGGCGGACGATGGAACACAGCGACCTGTGATGCAGCCGTATGGCCAGAAGTTTGTCCGATGCCGGTTGTCAGGTCCGGTCGGGAAGTTCAGGCCCAACTTCGTGCAGGACCTAATCTCGACGATGCTGGTCAGTTGCTTCAGGTCGGCGTGGACAAGCGACATAGACTCCAGCGTCTCTTTGTCGCGGCGTGGTTGCTTGATCTTCTTCACCTTCCCGCCGCCGGTCATCGGCCACGGATGGTCGCGGTCGGCAAGCCAGCCCTTCGCCGTCAAGAAATCTTTCCACTTCAACGGAGCGATGTCGTATGAGTCTTCATTGAAGACCGGGAAATCCTTGCGGACATCTTCATAAAGATGGTCCATGATGCGATCGAAATGTTTCGTCAACCGGCGAGTCAATTCAGCATCAATCGGGATGCCAACATGCCGCATCCACGCAAAGCCCGTCATCGCACGGCCACGGTGGAGCGCGGCTTTCAGACCGTCGATCTTCATTCGGCTCCGCCCATAGAAGACATCGGCGATCTTCGGCCAAAAGACGGCAAGCAGCGCGGCAGTGTCGTAGCAGTCTTCGGCACAGTAATCGAGAATCCGTTCTGTCTCTTCATCCGTCCACGGCCCGCCCCGGAGAATCAGGTCGCGCATCTCATCCTTGTGTTGCTGGCTTCGTGTGGTGATTCCGTGGATGGCGCAGACGCCGAGCAACGCCATCGGAGACAACTCGCCGTCGTCGCCCCGGTTGGCGGACTTGGCTTCATTCTTCATCTCTTTCAGCCGGTACTCTTCGTTGTTCGCCGCACGCCATTCGATGTCGAGGTCTAGGATGCGCTTCGGCATGGCATTCCACAGCACGAGCATCGTCATCAACTCGGCTTGAGCGGTGAACATCACGAACAGCGAATCTGTGCCAGTCGATACGGGACATTTCGGATATGGTTCACCCGGCTTGTAGAACTGGCGGATTTCCTCGCTGGTGATCGGATTCCAGAAGACGAAGCAGACTGGCACTTGCCGCGTGCCGTCCTTGTCATACAGGCCGGTTTCGCTTTTGAGTTGGGAGTGAAATTCAGAGTCGCAGACCCAAATGTTCTTGACGCCAGCACCGAGCGAGTTGAGTTTCTCCATCAGGAGTCGGCAACTTTCGCCAACCCCCGCCGGAGCAATCGTGGTTTTGATTGTGGTGTTCATTAGATGCCCTTCAGCAATCTGGTGAGAACCGGATGGTCGGTTGTGGTGATGGCGAACGCCTCGCCGAACGCCTGGCTCAGCAATCCGTCCGAGCCGGTCATCGGCTTGTCGGGGAAGACCACAGCAGCCGTGTCAATAGCGTCGCTGGTGTGAGCCTTCCGCACCTTGCCGCCGGTGTAGCGTCTCGTGAAGATTTTCTTCGCCGTGTTGACCACGGCCATCTCGGATGTGGACCACGCATCGAGCGAGTCGCGGACGAGCCACAAGCCGTAGCCGCCCTCATCAACTTTGTAGAGGAAGATGTGCGTCGGCTTGACAAACTTTTTTAGGGAAGGCTGTTGCTTCGCCCACGCCGCAACAGCCGGTGCGAGCAGGAAATAATTTTTCCCGAAAGTGTCTTCTCTTTTGACTATGAGGAGCGTGGCCTTGACATGATGCCGTGGTTCGTCGGATACAAGCACGAACACTTCGTCGTCTGGCACGCCTACCGCAATGTCAAGATCGTCGGACTCCGGCGCTTCGTTCTCGCCGTCTTCTGGGAAATTGCTTGCGGCAAACGGATCGTTGGCCGGGAGGCATGGATCGAGGTCAGCCGAAAACGGATCGCGGTTATCGGGGACATAGGTGGTGGTGCTTGGGGACACTAATGGCGTCTCTTCTGTTGTAGTTGAGTTTTTCATGCTGTGCTTGCTTCCTATTGGACAGACGAGATACTCCTAACGCCGCCGCAAGCAAGTTGAGGGGAGAGAAGGTAGGTCTCGGGATGTCTCGGCGAGAGATTCGGGATGCCGTAGGGGACGGTCTTGAGAGTGCCGTCCCCCGATCCCGTGAAAATTCTCTCTTAGGACAATACTGTGGCGAGCGGAAAACGGAGCGCAATTCGGCAACTTTTTTTCGTGGAGCTTAATGCCTGGACCGGCATGAAAACCCGCTTTTTGCGATTTTGCCGTCTTTACCGCAAAAATCGTAGGCAATCACTCTCCGTGAGACTCTTAGAACCATTATTCTATTACTATTACATAGAGTAATAGGGTAGACTACTCAACCCTGGTCACCAACACTCCTAGTCTTCCTCGTCCACCACTCAGTCTCGGATGCAATGCCACAACGATGTTCATCTTCCAATCCTCGATCCCTGGAACCCATGTCGCCGCCTTCTTTGTAACCCGCCAACTTTGGCGAACACGCTGGATGACCTTGCCTTGTCCGAGAGCTCGGGACGATTTAGTCTTGTGGAATGGAACAAAGAACCAGCCGCCAACTTTTAGCTTCGTCCATGGCCAATACTTGCTGGTCCGCCATCCGAGCCGTGTGACATAGACTTTGAAGTTTGTCGGATCATAATTGTCAGTTTTCATCGTTGTCCCCTAATCCTCGCCCGGAGTTGCGACCGGGACTCTCGCATTAAACGCCGCTCTCCTCGGCGTCCGCTCTGCGACCGCGACTTACATCGGCGTCGTCGGTTCGAGCAACTCATCATCCAGCTCGGCAAGCCGTTTGAGGAGATCGGCTTCATCTCGCGGAGTCCGTTCTACCAGCCGGTCTATCTCCGCTTCCGTTTCCGCCAGCTTGCCGTCTGGTGATTCAGCGGTGATTGGTGCTGGCGTCGCTGGCGTCTCTGGCGTCGCATCATCAAACACCTTTGCGACGATGCACGGTGGCGGTGCTGGCACTGGCAGTTTGCTGTAAGTCGCAAACAACACCTGGTTGAGTGCCATCACACGTTCAGCTAGATGCTTCTCGTCGAGACCGGCAAAGATGGCATCAAACGCCATCTTGTAGTTCTTGACAAGGTCCTTGACACCGCCCGGCATCACAGGATGTGCGGCAACGACCGCCTTTGCTTCGTCTGGTGTCAGCCTCTCGTAAATCAAGTTGACAGTGCCCGGCTTGCCGGACTTGACGGCAATGACGCCCTTGCCTTTGATTTTCTTGAACTCCTTGTCGTTGTTCAAATCAATCGCGGCTCGGTCAACCGGCTCGTGTGGCTTGCCGTTCGGCTTGTGCGGCGCTGGCTTTTCCTTGAGTGCGTCATCGAGATCTTCTCCACGGAAGGCATCGAGTGCCGGATTCATGATCTCCCGCAGCCGATGGTCGCTAACGCCGAAAGCGAATGCGACAAAATCCCGCCAGTGCATCATCCGCTCCCCGTCGTCATCCATGACAGGCACTTTCTTTCCTTGGCTACCGGTGTGGACCTCAAAGACTTCATCCTTCAACCGTTTAACTTTGTGGATGAACTCTTTTGAGAATAGAGTCTTGAGTTTCTGGTGGTACTTCTTGAATTCATACCCACCTTGTACAACATCACTCACCAAAGCCAATTGCGGCTTGGTCAGCACAACCTCGGACTTTTTGTCCGAGGACGGCACTTTCCGCGCTCTCTTGGTTGCTGTTTTCATAACAGCCTCCGTGCTCTGCTGGTCCGAGTTGTGACGGACCCTCCGCATTAAGCGCGTCTCTCCCCGCGCCCACTCTGCTTCACTTCCGTTTGCGGTCGCCGTGGCGGGATGGGATGCGCCCCACTCGCTTTGCGTCCCGTTCATCATGGCTTGGACTGGCGTCCTCGCCGGTGTCGTCAGTTTGCTGGAGCGCCTGGAGCTGTTCGTTTATTTCATCGACGAAATGTCCGAGCTTCTCAATGTCATCGCTGTACCAGTCGCGGACGGCAATCCACACGGCCTCGCCGATGTCCGCCGAGTCCAGATCAATATTCGACGGACTGTTCAGCGCGTCAATGAGTGCCGCAACCACCGCTTGTTTTGTTTTCTTGCTCATCACGTCACCTCTTTTTTCTTTGTTGTGTGCCAGTGTAGGTCGCTCGCGGCATCCCGCCGATTCTCTCTTCACCGTCACGGCTCAATGAAAACGGCGGCCTCATTCAAGGCCGCCGCCGGTCTACTTTGTTATGTTGAGCTACGCCGCTTTCAGCGCAGCCGCCAATTCCCGTGCCGCTTCTTTCTTCTTCTCAGCGGCGTGATATCGCTGGAACTCACGGCACTTGAAAATGCACTTAGCGTCCGTGCACGCTTTCAAGTCGTGTAGGCGTTTCGCTAGCTCGACTGGTGGCGCTGGCACTCGCACGCCGTAGACTTCGCCTATCGTGCCGCCGTGCGTCTCGCACGGCGCTGGACTCAACGCCGTCCCTACGCTGGCGTGAAGTCCCGTGAATGGTGGAAGCGGCTTGGCGTCTGGCGCATTCGCCGTCAACTTCACGGCGGTCACAGCGCCCACATTTGGACCCGCCGCTACAGTGCCTAACACTACTTTCTCGCTGGCTTCTTTTTCTTTCTGGCGCTGGATGGTATCGAGCGTTTCCCTGTGTGTCAGTTTTTCTCGTGGCGTGAGTCTGGCACTTTCGTCGCTGGCTAATTGCGTTAGGAAGCGTGCACGCTTCTTGTCTTCCGCCGCTTTGAATTCCGCCGTGATTGCGCCGTCATAATCACTGTAGATTTCTTCGTAGATTGCGATGAAAGGTGACAGCGGGATTTCATTCACGGACGGCTTTTTGTAGCTGGTCCGTTTATGAAGTTGCGGCGGTCGTCCGTCAGAGTAAGACTCATCATTCATGTGCGGGAAGAGATACAAGTCATAGGACAGACCGTCATTGCACAGTGCGATGTATTCTTCGCTTCTCAAGCGTGCCGCTTTCGCGAAGCGGATGATGCGTGACCGTGCGGGATAGGCGAGGTCACGGCGTTGCCGTGTGAGTGCTTTCTTGCAACGGGGGGAACAGGTCTCCGCATCGCTACGGCGGGAGGTGAACGGCTTGCCGCAAAGCGACCCGTTGCCTAGCGGTGCAATACAGGTGAAGTGATGAATAACGGGGACATAGGACTTACGTTTTTTGCACACCGCTACGGACTTCTCAACGGGATTGAGAGCGGCGGCGGTCATGTATATATGATACCGCCAGGGCGCACTTTATTAAACTAAAAAGTTGGGCTCAAATGATAGCTCATAAACTTTCAGCTGTCAAGCACTCCAGATGGGCTAATTCTTGCCGGGTCGCCAGTGCAGGCCCAAAAGCGAACATTAGGTGAAGGAGACGCCGGTCCCGCCGCCTGTGTCAGACCCGGCTGGCTGAAAGCGAAACTTCGGCGAAAGCGGTATTAAAGAGAATGAGAAAACCGCGCAGTAAGAAACCAGCCATCAAGAAAACGAAGTGCCTTCATCCCGACCGCCGCTCGTTCCGATTTACGAGCGGTCTAGAGATTTTCATGTGCCCCGCGATGCTAGAGCCACTTCTGCCGTCCCCCACCTGCTCTGTCGACTCGGCGCTGCTCTCGAGGTCGATCCTGTACAAGAGGTGATACCCGTTGCCGCTGTCGGCGGCTATAGAAGCAGGCCAGCCGCTCTCGGCCAGCCACGCCCGCACCACCCTAGCCTTGAGTCTCGCCGCGTCCTTTTCCGGGTCGCTCGAGCTCACGCCGGCGGGCCGGACCGGGTCGATGTCGATGAGCAGCCAGCGGCGCCGTAAGATGTCGCGATCGGTGGTCGTGGCCTGGGCGAACTGCTTCGCATTGTTGTTTGCGCGTGCGAGCAGGGCGGGGTTGACCGGGTTCAGGGTGTAGTAGAGATGCCCTCGAAATCGCCGCTGTGCTCCTCGATGGCGTCGGCCAGCTTGACGAAGTCACTGAAATACCCGGAGATCGTCCTGTACCTGCCGGCTTTGGGAATCCGCAACTCGACGACGTCGCCCGGGGGGAATAGCGCGGCGATCGCGCCGTCGATATCTACACGCGAAGCCTTGCTCACATGTCAGCATCCTCCTCTAGAGCCTTCTCCGAACGCATCGTCACCCACTCGTCGTTGGCATCCGCGTCAAGCGTTACTTGGCAGGTGTGTCTTCTCGCCTCGCGCTACGCCATCTTCCGGGCAGCCCACTTGACACACACCAATACGGTGACGGCGGTGCAGCCATCATTGGGCCACTCAGTGGTGGTGTAATGATTGTCGTTAGGGTTCAACGTGAACGGCTCTTCGCAGGAGCCGCAGGTGAAAGTCTCGGTTTCGGTAACTCTTTCAGGCACGGTTGTCACACTTTCAGGGGGTAGGTGTGTGATGACCTACCCCAGAACCCATCGCGGGGAGACTGCATGGGCGACGGGGAGCTACCCCGTCTGTTAAGTGCAACCGACAGCGTGGATTTTCTTCCTGTCCCTGTTGCAATTTTGCGGGGTTCCGCGAGCTTTTGGAATGAATTAGAGGTGGGGTCGCATTACGGTAGTAAGGAGGGGCAGCCCTCCTATTCCGGCGTGCCGCGTTGTTCGTGCTGAATCTCCGACTGTGAACCTTGGTTCGAGGAACGCTCAGACCGCCTTCCCCCGCAAGTAGTTCGCGAGCGCCTTGCCGCTCACCCGCAGCATCTTCTTGCCGCGCTTATAACGCTTCGTTTGTGTCCCCATATCCACGCAGCCCTTCATCCTCTGCATACGTCGAGTTGCGGTGTCGTACGACACGTTCAGCAGCGCGGCTACTTCGCTGGGCGTGTAGAGCTTCTCCTGCCTCAACTCCACGTGGCGCTGCCGCGCACGGTACTTGTAGCCACGGCAACCGGAGCACCGCAGGGCGTCGTAGATGTCCTGACCGACTTTGTGCAGGTCGGGCTTGCTCGACATGCTCACGCTCTCCAATACTCGTTTTGTACTAAATTCTGTCCCACGAAAACATGAAACAGGCGATCTCTGACATCTCTGACAATGTGGATCCCTGTCAAGCACTTTTTGAGCGTACGAACCCGTGCACTCCGAGGAGCGCGCCATTTCGCTCTAGTGGAAGGTTCTGCCATACCAACCAAGGCCCGCTCGTAATCCGTTTCAGGCCAGAAATCGATCCGACCCATGCATCTCTTCGGTCACAACCTCGATCATGATTACTACTTCGAACTCCCCCGTGAAGAGGAGCGGGATACCCACTCAATAGCTCGATGTCTTACTTCACACCATCGCCTGTTCCGGGCTTTCCCGCGTGCGAACCGAACTTTCTCAACCGCTCGTAATCCCATTCCTTGCGCATCATCCAGTACAAACGAACCGCCAGTTTTCGCGCCATGGCGACCTTGGCGATTTTCCGCCCACGCCGCATCGTCAGGTGGACATACTTACTCCGCCATTCCGGGATGCTGCGCGCCGTGACTTGCGCCGCTTCCACCAACAGGAAACGCAACAGAGAGTTCCCTTGTTTGGTGATATGGCCCAGGCGTCGCTGGTTCCCGCTCGACTTCTCCAATGGCACCAGTCCCAGATAACTCGCGATCTGCTTGCCACACTGAAACCGATCCGCTTTCCCGATGATCAGCACGAAGGCCAACGCCGTCAGTGGACCCACCCCGGGATGCGTCTTCAAGCGTCGCGCCGCAGGACACTTCTCCACTTCCTCCTCAATCGCCTGCGTCAGCTTGGCGATCGTCGGGTTCAGTCGGTCCAGCAACTCCAGCAGATCGCGCCGCCGCTGGCTGGCCCAGGGGGCTAACCGGATCGCCTCCAGTTGTTCCCGTCCCGCTTTCCGCCACAACTTCTTCTTGCAGCGTAGGCCTTCGTTGAGCGCCACCGCTTGCAGCTGATTCATCATCCGCGTCCGTGCCTGTACCATCCGGTGACGATGCCACAGCAGTTGCCGCAGATCGCGATTCTCCCAGCTCGGCACCCAGATCTGCGGAAAGTCATCTTTCAGCATTAATCGCAGAATCAGCTGTGCATCCTGGCGATCCGTCTTCTGCTTGCGTACCCGCCTCGAACTGATCTCGGCTGCGTCCCCAATCCACAACTCAAACTGCAGTTCCGCGAGCAGTCGTTCAAACCAGCGTGCATGCCCGCTCGCTTCCATCCCTACGCGCACCTTCATTCCCTGTGCCGCGAGATCGCGATAGAACTTTTCCGCTTGCTCACGGTGTTGCAGTTGCCGTTCCTGTAACTCGCCTGTGTCTGTATCCACAAAAGCAATCTGCTGAAAGCTCGGGTGGTAATCGCATCCTATAATCAACATGTCGGCTCCTTTTCTCCCGAGCCTTTTGGTTGGTTCAGCACCACCAAAGTTTACTCGGGCCTCGGGAGCCGACATTGTCATGGAATCAATAGTGCGAAACCTGAGAATAGTTTGGTTAAGAGTTTTCAACAAGTTACTGATGGGGCGGAACTTACAAAACAGGCTAAATGTACGAAAGAACCTGTGTTTTGTAACTCTAGACTCATGTACGAATGAGGGCGCTAGCCATGCGCATGCCCGAGTATTATGCCCTAGTTCGCGTGCGCGAGTGGAAAACTGCCGCTTCAGTCGAAAGCGTTGACACGATGCGTGCCGAGGTATAGGCTGCAATGAAATTGCAGAAGAGTGGGAACCGGAGAGCCGAGCCTCTGGCGATCAGCGTAACCTACCAAAAATCTGGCCACATTCCTGTACGCAAGACAATCGTATCGGAGTCGCTTCGATGCGAACAGAAGTAGTGGAGTACTGTTATGGTCGCCAAGTGTAGCAATCCCTCCTGTTCCGCTCCCTTTCGTTATCTGGGGGACGGCAGACTCTTTCGCCTCGAAACTGACCCCGCACTCGGCTCGTCCGAATTGAACAAAGTGGAGTACTTCTGGCTTTGCCATCACTGCTTATCCACGATGACCCTGCGTCTGACAGAAGACGGAACGGTGGTAACAGTTCTGCTCCCAAAGCCGATTCGCGGTGTCCCTGATGGTGTCGCTCTTGCCTCGGCACATCGGGGAAAGGGGTTATTGCTCCGTAGCGTTAGCTCTCGTCTGCCAGCGCACCTCGGTGGTCCTGTAAGAGCGCGGTTGAAAGACGGACACCATGCCGCATGAATGGGAGGAACTCGATGATGAAGTTGCGGCAGAGTTGAGTTGTCCCGTGCCCGACTGCGGTACGTTGGCGGTTGCCTACGGGTCGAGGGACGGGAGTGGGACGTAACCGTTCCCGCGCTGCGGCATTGAGTTCCTCTTGCCACGGAAGCAGCGCGACCATGATTCTCTAACTAAGGAGGGCAATACCATGAAACCCGACCGCACAGCGGCTAACCGGCGTCAAACACCAGCCCTAGCAGTCATGAAATCCGCACCTGACCTTCAAGAGCAGATTCGTCGTCGCGCCAACGAGTTGTACGAACAGCGCGGAAAGGTTGACGGGTTCGCCTTGGAGGATTGGCGTCAAGCCGAGGCAGAGATACTGGGAGCGCAGAAGCAACAGAAGGTTAAGGCAGCAAAGGGATCGAAGTAGCTGGAGGCTCAGGCGGGTTGTGTGTTGCACGTTATCGCGAAACGCGCTTGCTTTTCGCCGCAGCCGTCGGGGAAGTACAGCTAGTCCAGCCTCGGTCATTCGGTGGCTTTGGAGCAGCGTCTCGGCGAGCGCGAGATTCCGCTTGCTCCAAGGGCTTCCGGGCTTGCGCGGCGTGAAACGCACCGTGAACTTCTTTGGGTCGATGCTCTTTACGCGGCTATCGATCCACCCGTAGCACAGGGCGTCTTGCAAAGCGTGCTTATAGGCGACCGTCTGTCTGCCCGAGGTCTTCTTGTAGAAGACCAACCAAATCTCTGATGCCACACGGTTCCGGGCGAGCCACCGCGCAAAATCACTCGGCTGTTTCGGATGCAGGCTCCTCACGCGGCAATTGTAGACTCTGGTGGGAACCAAGGACTCTTGCGAGTCTCAAAGTTGGCTTTCAAGGGCATGCTCGATCAGTTGGACACTCTGCGCCCAAACATGCCCGCCAATGTTTGCCGCCTCGCCCATCACGGCGTCAACGGCTGCGACGATCATCTCTACCTCTTCATCTCCGTGATTAGTGGCGGCAGCAGTTTGATGATGTTTACATCGGGGCCAGCTACCTGAGTCAGGATGCGATGCTCTCGCATTAGGGCCATCACCACCAGTTGGGCAAACAGCCCTTTCCGGGCGGCTTCTGCGGCAGTCCATGCCGCACGCAGCGGCAGCGATCTGGGAGCCTTGAATTCAATCCCAATCATCAGACCCTTGCCACGCACATCCGTGATCATCTCGTAACGTTCCTGCAAAGCAGCCAACCCTTTCAGAAGCTTCTCCCCCATCGTTGCGCTGCGCTCGGCTAGCCGTTCTTCGTCCAGAACATGAAGAGTGGCTAATCCGGCTGCCATAGCCAGTTCGTTCTGTCCGAATGTCGCGTGCGCGCCACCTTGATCTCGCTGGTCTTGCACATCCCCATCATCATGAGCGCCGCGATGTGGAGTCAGTGCTTACCGAGTTGATTCCGGGTAATTGTTTAGCGCCTTGATACCGGCTGCACGAAATGTAATTGCAGGAGCAGCGATGCCGGTTAATCTGGCATGTGGCAGAGGAAAACATTGCCGAAGAGATCGCGCAGCTCAAGCGTGAGAATCAAGAGCTGAAAGCCGAGAACGAACGGCTGCGACGGTTGTTGGAAGAAGCTCTGCGAACTAGTAAGCGACAAGCGGCTCCCTTCTCGCGGCAGAAACCCAAAGCCCATCCCCAGAAGCCGGGACGCAAGCCCGGCCAGAAGTATGGACGTCGCTGTCGTCGGCCGGTCCCGGAGCGGATCGACGAAGTGTTGGAAGTACCGCTGCCTGCCCGATGTCGGCGATGTGGTGGTGGGCTGGAGGAGTGCGAGACGGTTTCCCAGTTTCAGACGGAGATTCCGCAGCCACGGGTCGACAGGATTGAGTTTCGTATTCACGTTGGGCGCTGCCGGTGCTGCCGAGGGCGGGTGCAAGGCCGGCATCCACGGCAAACCTCGAATGCGATCGGCGGTGCAGCCTCCCAACTGGGGCCACGAGCCCTGGCGCTGGCCACGCTACTGAATAAAGGGTTGGGACTGCCCTACGGCAAAGCGGCAACGGTCCTGGAGCAAGCCTTCGGGCTGCGGGTGAGTCGAGGTGGGCTCTGCCAAGCGATGGAACGTATGGCCGAGAAGGCGGAGCCGACCTATCAAGCGTCGGTGGAGCAAGTTCGTGGCAGTCCCAGTGTGACCCCGGAGGAGACGGGATGGAAGGTGGGCGGGCAGTTGTGGTGGATGTGGGTCTTCAGCACAGCGCAAGTCACGGTCTATGCTATTCAGCCGGGGCGTGGATTTGAACAAGCCGCGCGGGTGCTGGGCGCGGAC
>Ga0209517_10007551_pt1 | contig 12979 bp, 12 predicted proteins | sample PeaSoiMetSII2010_FD_187695 | JGI IMG/M metagenome (GOLD analysis project Ga0209517, IMG submission 187695) | Peat soil microbial communities from Weissenstadt, Germany - SII-2010 (SPAdes) (version 2) | ecosystem: Environmental > Terrestrial > Soil > Wetlands > Peat | place: Germany...
CACCCGTGGGAGGGGCGGAGGAAGACGCCTATCCTCCCAGCACGATCCCGATTGCTCCCACCACGTCCGCCGCCCGAAAGTCCGGCTCGCAGTTCTGCTCGGCGCCATAGCCCGTCAGCACGAGTATGGTCCGCACACCAGCCCGCCGGCCGCATTCTATGTCCGCGGATTTGTCGCCGATGAACCAGGAGCCCGCCAGATCGAGATCGAAATCCGCCGCGGCTTCCAGCACCATCCCGGGTGCGGGTTTACGCCTGGCCGACGGAACACCGGGAGGATCCGCGCAATAGTAGCAAGCGTCAATGGCCCCATCTCCCATCTGTCGCAGCAATTCCTCTTCTACGGAATGGTACTGCGCCTCCGTAATCAGCCCGCGCCCTATGCCGCTCTGATTGGTCACGATGAACGTCCGAAAACCCGCCTGCTTCAACCGGGCAAGCGCCTCTGGAACCCCGCGATAAAGCTTTACCTTGGACGGGTCTCCGCAATACGTCGCCTCTTCCATGAGGGTGCCGTCACGGTCGAAAAATACCGCTTTCGAGCGGCTCATACCCGCGCAATGCTCGCTTGCAGCTCTGACAGGGTCGCGGTAGCGGTGCCCAGCTTGCCGACCACAACGCCACTGGCGAGATTTGCCAGCTCGGCGGCTTCGGCAGGGCGGGCTCCGGCAGCCAGACCCAGCGCAAGCACCGCAATTGCCGTGTCCCCCGCGCCTGAAACGTCGAAGACTGCTTGCGCGCAGGTGGGGGTGTGATAGGCCGGCTCGTCACCCGTGAGAAGCAGCATGCCATGCTCTCCCAGGGTGATGAGGAGAATCTCGCTCTTCCATTGTCCGCGCAGGCGCCGGCCAGCCTCCAGCAACGCCCGATCGTCCAAAACCGGCACGACGGGATCGGGATTCGGGAGGCCTGCGGCAATGAAGGCTTCCGCCCGGTTCGGTTTGATGGCGGTTGCGCCTTGCCAGGAGAGCGACGTATAGGGATGGGGGTCCACCGCCAAAACCTTCCCGTGAGCCCGCGCCTGGCTGCAAATGTGGTCCGCCAGGGGCTGCGTCAGAAATCCCTTCCCGTAGTCTGCGACGATGATGCCGTCCAGGCCCCCGATCATCGCGTCCAGGCCCTCGGCGGCAACCGCGGTCTGCTCCGCACTCAGTGGCGATTTTCGTTCGCGGTCCACGCGCACCACCTGCTGGTTCCGCGCGATGATCCGGGTCTTGACGGTCGTCGGGAAAGCGGCATCCTGTTGCACCGCGGAAGTGTCGATTCCGGCGGCCTGCATCAACTCCATCAACCGCCCGCCCTGCGGATCCCTTCCGATGAGTCCCATGACGGCGGCTCCGTGGGTGAACTCGCACACGTTCCGTGCCACGTTGGCAGCTCCTCCCGGATAATACGACTCTCCGGTGACATTGACGACCGGGACCGGCGCCTCGGGCGAGATCCTCGACACCTTCCCCCAGATGAACTCATCGAGCATGAGATCGCCAATTACCAGCATCCGCTTGCCGGCAAACCGGGCCAGCACGCTGCACAACCGGGCGGATACGCTGTCAACCGCCATTGGGAGAGGAAACCTCCGGGAAGGCTGCGAGCTGGCCGGAAGAGTTCTGCACGGCCGCTCCGCTCTTACGCGCCACCACGATGAGCGACAAACCGGGCCAGGGTATGAACCGATCCACGCGGCTCCAGAACCAAACCGTCTTATCGAAGATTTTCAATACCGGTTTGTTGATTTTGCGGGAGCCGAACAGTTTGCTGTATGCCCACCAGGGCGGCGCGCCCGCCTTGTTGAAGCTGTAAGCCCTCTCCACGTCGAAGCCATGCGCGCCCAACAGCCGCCGCGCCTCACGGGACGTGTACCGGAGCTTGTGTCCCAGGCTGTGATCGAGGCTCCCGAATAGTCCGGGGCCCTGCGGGACCAGCGCCACCAGTACGCCCTGGGACTTCAATGTGCTGCGCAGAGCTTCTAACACCGCACCCGGATCGTCCAGGTATTCCAGCACATTCACGCAAAGCACCGTATCGAAGCAATTCTCCAGTCCGGCCAGCTCCGCGGGAACTTCGGGGTCGATCCGTTGTACCACCACGTTGGGTGTGCGCAGGAATCGATTACGTAAGGTGTGAAGATGGAGCGGATCCTTTTCCGCCGCCACGTACAGCAGCCGCTTGGCCATGAGCCTGCCGGTAATATTGCCAATACCCGCCCCCACCTCCAGAACGGCATCGCCCACGTGTGGGCGCAGCTTTCGCGACAGCCAACTCAAGTACTGGGGTGTGCCGGTGAGATTGTTGAGAACTCCCCGTCCATATGGCGCTGCGTAGAGATCGTCGATCAACCAGAACTTCAGGATCACCGCCAGTGCTTTCAACCCGTCTTTCCATCCGATCTTCTTGCCTTCTTCGTAAGTCCGGCCGTGATAGCTGATGGGCACTTCATAAATGCGGAACTTCCGTTTGGCGCTCTTCATTACGATTTCAGGCTCAAAACCGAAACGGTTGGAGCGGATCGGAATGCTCTTGAGGAGATCCGTGCGAAAGACCTTGTAGCAGGTTTCCATGTCGGTTAAATTCAGATTGCAGAACATGTTGGAAACCAGGGTGAGGCTTTTGTTGATTATGGAATGCCAGAACGGCAGTACGCGCTTCTGTTCGCCGGCCATATACCGCGATCCGAACACCGCGTCGGCGTGGCCTTCGAGAAGTGGTTTGAGCAGGCGCGGATATTCCGAGGGATCATATTCCAGGTCGGCATCCTGGATCAGGGCGAAATCGCCGGACGCTTTCTCGATCGCCGTACGGACCGCGGCGCCCTTGCCACTATTTTTTTCGTGATGGAAAAGCCTGATTTGCGGAAACCCCGCGGCCAGCCGCTCGAGAATGCCGTAGGTGCCGTCGCTGGAACAATCGTCCACGATCACCAATTCCCGTTCCATGTTTTCGGGCAATGGCGCTTCCAGTACAAGCGAAAGACTGCGCTCCACTACCGTACGCTCGTTGTAAACGGGAATTAGAATCGAAAGCTTCAAACAAGGAGTTTACCGGGCCGCCGCTATTGCCTGCAACGTTCGGTTAGATGCCGCCAGGCCCGTCGATCCTACCAGACGCGCAAGGGGACGTCGCCGGGCGTCCAACCCAGACCTAGGCGTGCCTCGTGAACCAGCCGGTTGTAGTTGGCAAAATCCGGGCTGCTATATTGGCGGGCGGAATACCTCGCTATCAAATGTATCGATGGCAAGAGTTGGCGGGAAGCCGACAGGCTTCCACTGATGTTGCTGTAGGTACCCAGAATATTGCCGATAGAATTGGACCGGCTAAAGCTCACCTCGGTGCTGAGGCTCCAGCGCCGCAGTCCGGTGTAATTATAACCGCCCAATATCGCGGTTATGTAGGAAGTCAGAAACAGTCCGTTGCCCGGAACGACGGTGTGCCCGCCGGAGACGTATGCCACACCTCTTTGAAAAGTCCGCGACAGGCGGCCGCTGGCATTAGGCACGTAATCGATGGTGTGAACCACTTTCGTTCCTTGCGAGATTCCCAAAAGGGCGACAATCACCGGGTTGATAGGTACCGCCTGAATAAACTTGGATTCCGCGCGATCAAAGCCCGCATAACCGGTCAATTCTACCCACCGGGTCAGACGAAAAGCAAAAGTTCCGGTCACTCCGTGGATATCTGTCCCGCCTAAGATATGGGTGAAATCAAAATGATAATAATTGTAACTTGCTCCAATCGTAGTGCGCCGGGAAACCCGGTATTGCACATCTCCGTGAGCATTCGCCGAGGTGGTGCCGCCCAGCGCTTCAGAATGGCGGCGCACAATCGAACCTGTGCCGCCCAGATCAAAGGAAAGACGTGCGCTTTTCTGAAGGATGACGTCCGCTGTGGAGTTCAGGTACATGGTCCGGTTGTCCAAAAAATCCGTGGTGGGGATATTTGCCGTTGTGGGATCAAAAGGCACCGTTTGCGGAATCCCATTAAACCCAAAGTCGCGCGTGAAGATGCCCGCGCTGGTGTGTAACACCAAAACCGTGTGACGCGACACTTGTTGCGTTAAACCAAGCAACAGAGACTGATCGATCGAGTCGTACCCCGACGACTGAGCATAGTAGCTGGTACTGCCCCGGTAATCCAGCCCGACCCTGGTATGTCGCCAGCTATGCCTGCCGCTAATGCCCCAGACGATCGCAATTCCGTAGGAGGTTTGATTCGCCAAGTCGCCTTGATTATTAACCGTAACTGCGGCTAATCCGTTATCATAGACTCCCGTGATTTCTAAGAAAGGCCGAAAATGAATTTCCGGCGCCGACATGGCGGCCGGTGCCTCACCACGACTAAGAATAGCCGGTCCCGCATACTGTGCGGCAACCGGTAATGCCAATCCCAGCAACGCCACGAATCGTCGCGGTTTCAATTTCGGTCTCCCATCGTACAGAATCTACCGGTATCTAATTCAAACTCAATAAATGGGGCGGTTCTATACATTCTCGGCTACGCATAGTACCTGTATTCTGCAGACCTCCGTTATCTCAACTTTTTTACGCTCAAGCACACGACAGGTTTCGAATCGGGCCGTGGGTCTGGGCGTAAGGACCGTGTGCTCCTCGGTAAAACGCCGGGCCGAAGCGTGTGGTCCAGCGTAAGGCCCGTGAGTCTGAGCGTAAACTCGATCTGTAAGTAAATGAAACAAACGAGGATTGTCACTACCCATCCTTCCGCTCAAGCCCATGCTGGCCTTCCGGCGTCGCCCTTTTGTTTTCAGAGGGTTATCCGAGATTTACGCTCAAGCTCATGAGTCCGGCCGTAAGGCGGCGTGGGTCTGAGCGTAACGACAATCCGCTAAGCTGTTGATATTGAATCGTTTATTACGGTTTTGACGACCTCGCCATATGGTGTGGTTGTGGTAGTAACTGGTTTGGAAGACATGTGACCACTTGGCATTGGCATGTGGTTGATCGTAAACTTGGCCGCAAACCATGTGTCCGCCAATAAAAAGATGGCGGTACCGAATGACAGCGTTGTACAAATCAAGGAAAGCTATGCTGAACCCCGGATCGGCTCCCCCCGTTAAGGCAAAACCCACGTCCCGAGCTTCCTTGATGAACCTGTCGGTCGAGGAAGAGAATCTGGCTGCTATCCCATTTGCCGTGCTCGAACGTCGGGTAGGGAAGCGGGTCGGCAAGATTGAGATCAACGGCAACAAGGTATTACCGGACGGTACCAAAGTGAGGGTGGTCTGGCAGGTACAGGGCAACAACGAGTTGGGTCTGCCTACGGAACAGGATCTGGACATCTTCGTGGCACTGGGTGTCCTTACGTTTCGTAACGACTTCGCCAAGACCGTGACATTTACGGGGCGGGAAATCGCGCGCATTCTCGACATTGGCATGGTGCATGGAAAGTTCTACAAACGGCTCAAACTGGCCATGGATCGCTTCATCCCGTTACGCTTCCGTGCGCTTACCGAAAACGAACATCACGAAGAAGTGAAGTGGCTGAATGTTTTCCAGGAAGCTAGTTTCTCGCTCAACCGCGCCACTGGACGGTGTACCGGCTCGGTAACGTGGACTGACAAGTTGATCGAATCGATGGACAGCGGCTTCTTTCGCCTGCTGGATGCCAACCGTTACATGGAGCTCGACGGCATCACCGCCAAGCACTTATATCGCTTCTTAGCCGTGGCGTTTGCCAAAACCGACGTGGTGATTGCCGACGCTCGGCAGATCTCTACCGAACATCTGGGGATTTTGAATCCTCCCAAATACCTGTCTCGTCTTATGCAAACCCTGGAGCCTGCTTTCGATCAACTCAACCGCATACAGGTATTGGGGTCCTACCAGATCATCGATAGCGATGACTGGCGGATTGCCTTGCACCGCCATCCCAACTATGTGGCTGAGCATAAAACACTGCTGACACACGGACCCCTGACAGATCCTGAGGCTAGGCGGGTGCAGTGTTTGGAACAACTCCAGCAGGGTGGAATCTCGCCCAAGGCAGCCGCGGCTTACTGCCAACTGGCATCCACGGCGGTGGATTTCCATATTCTGGATCGCTGCGCCAAGCTGTTACAAGCCATGTTGGAGGAAGAAGTACTGCCACATGTCGCGGTCAGCATAATCCGGGGCGCGCTGGATGCCGGACCTGCAAGACCCGAAAGCCTGGATCTGCTGGACTGGTGCGAGATTGCCGTACATGTGTGCCGCCAAAAAAAGCGTGCCGGCCAAGCCCTCCGGAATTCCGCGGGTTTGATCGTAAAAATCATCAAGGACCCCGAGACCCGCACGCGGTTGGTTAGCCGGGAACTGGAAGCAACCCTGAAGGCGGGCTTCCGGCGCCAGCAGGAAATGGCCGAACGCCAGCACAAGGAAGATCTGGAACGCTCGCTGATTCTCGAATATGAGCATTCGCGGATTGAAATCGGCGAGCGCCTGTTTCGGGACATGCCGGACGCCCAAAAGAGCGTTCTACGCAAGCAAAAAGGCGAATTTTTGCGCCAGCAGGAACGCTTCCTCCGCATTCCGCCGGCCGTGCAGGAGCGGGAAATCGATATGTCGATCATCCAGGAGATCGCGCGCAAAGAGGCCCCGCCGTATGAGAAATGGCGCCTCCGGAAACACGTACAGCAAGCCGTGCTGGCATTTGCCGAGCCCGCCGGGCCCGAACCGGACGAAATCGCCTGATCTCAATTCCCTACATCTGATTTGCGAGACTGGCAGCCTGTTAATCCTGCGCGGGTTGGAGCGAGCGCAGCGAGCACACAGCTCCAACCCCCAACCCCCCAGTCACAGATTATTCAATCCGGCCCGCCGGTGGATCTGTCTCCATGCCGCCGACCCGGCTCACCGCGAAGGAACTGATCGCCCCGAAGTTTTGGCAGTGGTTCCGGCCATTGACCCCACCGCCGCCCGCATCGCCCGCCGGATGCGTAGAATGTCTCTGACGTTATGCCAGTTCCCCCGCACTAACTGAAGGCGGCTGTCGCCGTCGTCGTGCCATCGGATGGGTACCTCGTGGACTCCCAGACCGAGCTGGCGGGCGATCAGCAGAATCTCGACATCGAACATATAACCATCGATTTTCTGCAGGGAGAAGATCCGCTTGGCCACGTCGTGCTGGAAGAACTTGAAACCGCACTGCGTATCCGAAATCTCCCGCAAACCGGTCGTGTTGCGCATGAACACGGCAAACCCTTTGGCTCCCAGCCGCCGGTACCAGGGTTGCGCGCGCTCGATGCGAGAGTTTTCGAGAGCCCGCGATCCAATCACGATCGGACACCCGGCTTCCACCAGCGGGGCGCATTGGTCATACTGTTCGATAGGCACTTTGTTGTCGGCATCGGCGTAACCGATCACCGAGCCCGTCGCCAGGCAAACCCCATCGCGAATGGCGTGGCCCTTTCCCCGCCGCCCCGCTCCGCCAATCGCGTGTATATGCGGATCGTCCCGGCCTAAGTCGGCCACGATCTCCCGGGTGCCGTCATCGCCCTCGACCACCACAATGATCTCGTAAGTGTAGTGGCGGCTTTGGAAATAGCGGATAGCCTCGGCAATCGTACCTGCGATACGGCCCGCTTCGTTGAACGCCGGCAGAATAAGGGATATGTACCGCTGGACCAGACTCACAGTGTAGCTCTCCGCCCCAAGATCGGACAACGGTTGCCGCGAGGACAGCACTTGCTGAGAGGGATCGGCCTCCTCACCCGCGTCCCCGGGACGCGATGTCTACCTGGCTGTCTCGCGCCGCCACGTGAAAACGCTGCTTACCCAGTAATTCCACACCGCGCTGATGGCCAGTCCAAAGCCCCCCGCCACATACCAGGGCCCCCCGGCATTGCTGGCGAAGCGCGCCACGGCCAGGTTGATCAGCACACCCGCCGAGCAGCCCAGATAGTAAATTGCCAGGCCGCGCCACAGCCCCATCCCGCGAAACCGCCGCTCCCGGAAGGTCACGATATTGTTCAACCAGAAATTGATCCCAATGACCACTGCGGTGGCGATCGCCTGCGACTCCAGGAACGGGATCCCCAAACTGGCAGAGAAAAACCGCAGCACCAGGAGGTGAATTCCCAGGCCCAGGCTCCCCACCACCGTGTATACGACGAACTGCGGAGGGATGAAGTTGCCGATCAGCTTGTCCAACAGCAGATAGATGTACTCCAGTCCCACCAGGATGTCGAGCTTACTTTCGCCGTGCTGCCGCGAGCGAAAGGTGTACGGGATTTCCGCGAACCGCACCTCGCCGCGCGCCGACGCCACGATGTCCAGCAGGATCTTGAACCCAATGCCCGATAACCTGGGGGCCACGGCTTCCAGGAATCCGCGCCGCAGCACAAAATAGCCGCTCATCGGATCGCTGAGATCGCACCGCGTAACCGCCCGGCTGATGCGCGCCCCCAGATTGCTGAGCCACACGCGCTTCGCCATGAACTCGCCCATGCTCCCGCCCTTCGCGCGGCGGCTGCCAATGACAATATCGAGTTGCTCGCGCTCAATCCGCTCCAGCATCTCGGGCAGAATGCTTTCGTCGTGCTGCAGGTCGGCATCCATTACCGCCACGAAGTGCGCGGTGGTCGCCAGCATCCCTTCGATGCAGGCCGACGACAGGCCCTTCCTTCCGATGCGCCGGATCAGCCTCACCCGCGCATCCCTCAACGCGAGATCCTGCACTACCGCCGCCGTGCCGTCCGGCGAGTCGTCGTCTACGTAGAGGATTTCCCACCGTATCCCGGCCAGCACCCGCCGCAGTCGCTCCAACAGCGGAACCACGTTGTCCCGCTCCTTGTAGGTCGGCACCACCACCGCCAGATCCAGCTCGCCCGGCCGCGTTTCGTCGGACATCACGTCTCAGCTTACCAGTGTGCTCGGTCGCTTCTGGTACACTCATCGAATCGAATCTTGAGTCCAAAGGCGGACGGTCATGGCAGGTCTCGAAGACGCGATTCTGTTGGCGGCGAAGGCCCATTTCGGACAAAAGGACCGGGCCGGCGTGCCTTACATCTTGCACCCGCTCCGCCTCATGTTCCGCCAGACCAGCGATTCGGCCCGCATTGCGGCGGTGCTCCATGACGTGGTGGAGGACACGCCCGTGACCCTGCAGCAATTGCGCGATGCCGGGTTCGCGGAGGAGGTGGTCGCCGCCGTGGAGCTGCTCACCCACGATCCGCTCGCCACCTACGACCAATACATCGCCCGGCTCAAGGATAACCCCATAGCCCGGGCAGTCAAGCTCGCGGATCTGGAAGACAACATGCAGTTGCAGCGGGTGGCTTCTCTCACGGAGAAGGATTGGGAGAGGCTGCAGCGATACCATCGGGCGTGGAAAGAGTTGTCGGCCGAGCGCCCGTGAATTTCAAACGTCGGCCGAGTGCCCGTGAACTTCAGGCGTCGGCCGGGAGCAGAACCAAGGGCTTGCCGCGAGCCGTCCGCACAACCCGGAAATGCCGCAGGTCGACGGTCAGGATCCGCAAGATCCCCAATCGCTCGGCGCACGCAATCACGCAAGCGTCAGCCAGCCCCAGTTCCAGATCGCGATAAGCCTCGATGAGTGCCGCACATCGCGCCAGGTCTTCCGGCAGGCAAGGCTCCAGCGTGAATGCGCCGGCGCGGATATCGTCGATGAAATCGATCTCGGCCTGAATGCCAAGCCGGTTGCGCAACAGGTAATCGATCTCGCTCAAGACGGGCATCGGAATGATGGCCAAACCAGGTCGGCGTCGAATGCCGCCCGAGTTCGCGATCAGCGCCATCCGCCCCGCTTCGCTGCGGCCGACAGAATATCCTTTGCTCGGCGGGCGACATCCGGCTCTCGGCTCCGATATTTTCCAATGCCCTTGGGAGCGGGCCGGATGCTCCGTTTGGTATAGTTCTCCACTGCCTCGCGAATTATTTCCGCCTGGCTGCGGCCCTCCACCGCGGCAAGGTGGCGCAGCGCCAATGCCGTCTCCTGGTTCAGGTAAACTGCGGTCCTGAAGAGTGACATATACGTCCACATATATGTTACAGGACACTCATCGCGGCTCCCGCCGCCCCCTCATCGCTTCCCGAGCATATCTCCGTAGAGCTGTTCGTAACGCCGGCTCATCTGCGCGATTCCGTAATTGGCCAGAGCCAGCCGGCGGGCTCGATCGCCCATGGCGGCCAATTCTGGAGACTCGACCGCACACAGCATGGCGGCCGCCAGTTTCGCCGCGTCGCCCGGGTCGCACAACCAGGCAGTCGAGCCCTCGGGCGCTACCTCGGGCACTCCACCCACGCGCGTGCTGACAATGGGCAGGCCCGCGGCCATAGCCTCCAGAATCACCAGGGGCAACCCTTCGGTGAGCGAGGAAAGAACGAAAATGTCGAGCGATTCCAAAACTCGTGCCGGATCTTGCGTCCGCCCTTCGAGCCGCACTCGGCCCTCGAGCCCCAGGCGCCCGATCTGCCTCCTCAACTCGCCTTCCAGCGGACCATATCCGTAAATGCGCAGGTCCGCTTCCGCCAGGCCCGCCCCGGCCGTCGCAAAAGCTTCGATCAGGCAGGCGTGATCTTTGGCCGGTACCAGCCGCCCGATCGTGCCGAACCGGATCCTCGGCCGCTGGCTGCCCGGGGACGCCGGATGGCGCACGAATGGCTCATACGAAATGCCGTTCAGGATCACCGAGCACTTGGCGGGAGGATATCGCAGCCGCGGCGCCAGCAGTTTCCGCGCGGAATTGCACACAAAGACGACCTGGTCTGTCCAGCGCTCCACCCAACGAAAATAGCGCTCCTCGTAGGCCTCGCCCTTCGATGAGATTGCGCCATGGCGGGTATTGATGCACACCGGCACGCCCGCCGCACGCTTGGCGGCCGCCGCGAAGTGGTGCACACCCGGGTTATGGCCGTGGACCACTTCCGCCCGATCCCGGCGCAACTGCCTGGCCATCGACCAGACCAGCGATGCCCTCGACCGCCGCTCCTTGTGAAATTCGACGACTGGTATGCCCGCGCTGTCCAGTTCGGCGCGCAGAGGACCCGCGCCGAACAGGCAGTACACCGAGACTTCATGACCGCCGGCACGCTGCCTCAGCGCCAGGTCCACCGCCAGGCGTTCCATCCCACCCACTTCAAGCGTCTCCAGCAGTTGGACGATGCGCACGGCTCGGGTCCATTATCGCCCGACGGGCTAAACTGAATTTGAGGGGCTCTTTCACCCTTGCGAATAGCGCTGCTTCAAATCAATCCCACCGCCGGGGATATCAGCGGCAACTCGGCGCTCATCGTCCGCGGCGCCCAACGTGCGCAGGCCGAAGGGGCCGCCCTGGTGGTAACTTCGGAGCTCGCGCTCATGGGCTATCTGCCTCGCGATCTCCTCATGAGCCAGGGGTTTGTCCGCGGCAGCGAACGCGAACTGACCCGCATCGCGACTGAATTGACTAACGGCCCGCCCCTCCTGGTCGGAGTGGCCACGCCCAATCCCGCCGAAATGGGCCGCCCCCTCTTCAACAGCGCTGTCCTGCTGAAAGAGGGCGCCGTCGGACCCGCATTCCACAAAACTCTTCTTCCCACCTACGATGTCTTCGACGAAGACCGCTACTTCGAGCCCGCCCGCGGTCCCCAAATCCTGGAGCTCAACGGCTGCCGCCTCGGCATCAGCATCTGCGAAGACGTCTGGAACGACCGCGACTTTTGGAAGCGCCGCCGCTATCATGAGGACCCCATCGAGGTGCTGGCCAACGCCGGCGCCGAGGCTATCCTCAACCTCTCCGCTTCCCCCTTCACCGTGGGCAAGCAGGCCCTGCGCGAGCAGATGCTCAGCCACATGGCGCGGAAATACCGCCTGCCGCTCGCCATCGTGAACCAGGTCGGCGGAAACGACGATCTCATCTTCGACGGCCACAGCGCCGCTTTCGATGCGCATGGCCGCATGTTCGCGCGTGCCCGGGGATTCGAAGAAGACCTGGTCGTGGTCGACCTGCCCGCCGGCACGGCCGTCGCCCCCGTCGCCATCGCCGAGGAGAACTTCGAGCCCGAGGCGGAAATCTCCAGCGCCCTCGTGCTGGGCGTTCGCGACTACGTCAGGAAGACCGGCTTCAGCCAGGTGCTCCTGGGCCTCTCTGGCGGCATCGATTCGGCGCTCACCGCCGCCCTTGCCGCCGATGCCGTGGGCGCCCCAAACGTGCTCGGCGTGATGATGCCGTCCTGTTATTCCAGCCCCGGCAGCATCGCCGATTCCGTCGGCCTGGCGCGCAACCTGGGAATCCAAACCGTCACCCTGCCCATCTCCGCCATCATGGGCACCTACCAGGAAGTGCTGGCCGACGCTTTCCGCGGCTTTCCCCAGGACGTAACCGAAGAGAACATCCAGTCGCGCATCCGCGGCAACCTCCTCATGGCGCTGTCCAACAAATACGGCTCCCTGCTCCTCACCACCGGCAACAAATCCGAAATGGCAGTCGGGTATTGCACCCTCTATGGCGACATGAACGGCGGTCTCGCGGTCATTGCCGACCTGCCCAAAATGATGGTCTACCGCGTGGCGCGATGGCGCAACCGCTTCCGGCCCGATATTCCCGAAGCTATTTTCACCAAGGCGCCCTCCGCCGAGTTGCGGCCCGGACAGACCGACCAGGACAGCCTGCCGCCCTACGAGTTGCTCGACCAGATTTTGGAATTGCACATCGAGCAATTCCATTCCGCCGAGGAAATCGTCGCCCTGGGCTTTGACGAGCAGACCGTCCGGCGCGTCCTGCGCCTGGTGCGCATGGCCGAGTTCAAACGCAAGCAGGCTGCCCCCGGACTCAAAGTGACCTCGCGCGCCTTCGGTACCGGCTGGCGGATGCCCATAGTGAGACGGGAATAAACCCCGCGTGGTTTGGACTTTGTACATTTGGTCAATTCAGAAGTGGGACAGACGATCGGTTTTTGTCGTCTGTTTTAGCGGGGCCTGCGGCCCGTGAAACGAGATGAAAATGGCCTCGGGGGAGGGCACTCCGTCTCGGTGGGGCATCCGGGTTTTAC
>Ga0209517_10007552_pt1 | contig 12978 bp, 12 predicted proteins | sample PeaSoiMetSII2010_FD_187695 | JGI IMG/M metagenome (GOLD analysis project Ga0209517, IMG submission 187695) | Peat soil microbial communities from Weissenstadt, Germany - SII-2010 (SPAdes) (version 2) | ecosystem: Environmental > Terrestrial > Soil > Wetlands > Peat | place: Germany...
GTGACTCCACCGGCTTAAAGAACAACGACTTGTCGGGTCTGCGGGTTTTCGGCACAGAAACTCTAGCCCCACGGGCAGATAAATCCCTATCGTACCGATAATGATTCAACAAGCTCATTGGTACGTGCCCGCTGTCGCTCCTCCATATCCCTCCTCATAAGGCGCTTAGCTGGATCGGGCCCGATAAACGCCCTGCTCGTCATCTAATCTGGTCTTTCAGCTCATCATGGCCTGGCGGATAAGGAGACCGCTAGCCATGAAGAGGAAAAGCGCAAAAAAGAAGCTGGCACGCCCAAAACGAATTCTTCGCCTTCCCGATTTGGACCACGCCAAGGTAGCCGTCCTGAATACTCTGAGCTCGCCTGATTCTCAACGCTCCTACCGATTCGCAATCGACGATTTCATCTCGTGGTATTGTTCCGAACCCAGACTGGCCTTAAACAAGACCGTCGTTCTGCGTTACAAACTGCAATTGGAAGCCCGTCAGTTGGCGGCGGCCACGATCAACCTGCGATTGGCCGCCGTGAGAAGACTGGCCTATGAGGCTGCCGATACCGGCCTGCTGAGCCCGGAGTTGGCGGCGGGAATTCGCCGCGTGAAGGGAGCAAAGAAACTCGGCGTCAGGCTGGGCAATTGGCTCAGTTCCAATCAGGCCAAGGCGCTGTTGGACTCCGCCGACCTCCAAACGGTCCGTGGCAAACGCAGTCGAGGTATCCTCGCGGTCTGCCTCGGGTGCGGCCTTCGCCGATCGGAGTTGGCGCATCTTACCGTCGAGCACCTGCAAAAAAGGGAGGATCACTGGGCCATTGTCGACCTGATAGGAAAGGGAGGACATATTCGAACAGTGCCCGTGCCGAATTGGGTCAAATCGGCTCTGGACTTATGGCTGGAGGCCGCCGGTATATCCAGTGGGCGAGTCTTTCGCCGTGTGAATAAGCGTGGGGCCGTCTGGGGTGCAGGAGTCACCGAAAAGGTCGTCTGGTGTGTGGTGAGGGAGTGCGCAGCCAAAGCAGGAATCGTCAGGCTGGCGCCTCATGATCTACGCCGCACGTGTGCCCGGCTCTGTCATGTTGCGGGTGGGGAGCTTGAGCAGATCCAGTTTTTGCTTGGCCATGTGAGCGTGCAGACAACGGAACAATATCTTGGGTGCAGACAGAGGTTGAAGAACGCAGTGAACGACTGCATTGGAATCGAACCGGAGGAAGAACGCCATGGCGGGTGAGCAATGAGTCTCAACAACACTGACGAAAAGCCGACTTTTCATTCCCAATCTGATCGCGACGCAATCCATTGCGTGGAAGCCATTGATGGGATATGGGCTTCGCGGCCGTCAGCCGGGCGGCAGCTCATTTCCGGGTGCAAGTTACGCAACCAAGTGGATCGCACTATAATTAAGAGCGTCCAATCAACCGCACTGCTTCCTGGACGGAGTCTCCCCATGAACAAAAAACGTTTTCTGAGCTTCGTTGCCAAGGTCATAGCTGCACAGGTGACTACTTATTTTCTGGCAGGGGCGGTGTTTTATACACTGCTCACCAGGCCCTACTACGAGGGACCCAATCCGATTTTTGCGGTCTTCCTGCGCACGGAAGCAGATAGGGGCTTGTGGGCCCACGTAGTTCATTGGTTTCTGCCGGCGGAAATCTTGCGGGGTATCCTCATCGCCGCGGTTCTCTATCCGCTGTACGACATCCTGAAGGCGTGGTCGTTCCTGAAACGTTTCCTCTATATTGCCGGTCTTTACTTGGTCCTGGGTTTCTGGGCGGCGACCGTCGCCGCTCCCGGAACGCTGGAAGGCATGGTCTACATGCGGCCCTTCATCACGCCGGTGGTGCATCTCCGTGTACAGCCGGAAAACATCTTGCAGGGGTTGGCCTTGGCGCTATTCATTGCCGGAGCTATGATGGAACGACCGGGAAGAGTGTCAACCCAAGGGGTCTGCTGATTCGATCCCCCAGGCCCGGCGGGTGAAACCAACTTCACGCTACGGGGGATGCTGGAACATTTGCCTTCACCCGGCGCAGCGATTTACTCATTCTTTCATGATGAGATCCCTCCCAGTAAAAGCGCTGGCAATTCGGACAAATGCGAAAGACGTCCTTGTCCATTATCTTGGGCGGCAACCGCTCCCATAGGCTTCCCGGCTAGCTACCTCCAGGATCGTATTGCAGTGCAGACAGCACATGAAGGGTCGCATGGGACCGGCGAGGTCAAACCGCTTGACCACCTCGAGCAACTGCTGCTTCGGTTCGGTGGAGCGGACCCAATAGCCACGATCGACAGCGGTTCGCATCAAGAGATAGCGATCCCGAGTCAGCAACACTCGTCCCTCGCGCGCCACGATGCTAGCCAACTCAGCATCGGAGGCTTGGTTGTCACAGAGGGCATCGAACCCCGCCATACGCAGATAGGCTGCCAGCCGTCCGATGTGCACATCCAGCAGGAATCGGAGCGCTCGCAGAGGTGCCGGGCGTACGCGCGTGACTGACGAGATATCCAAAGACTCGAAGACGGGATACACGCCCACGCGGTCTCCATCACAGACCGGATAAGAGAAGTCGACCGGCATGCCATTGGCGAGCACGAGGTCCACCGCGGTATGAGGCACGCCGAAACTCCCGATGAAGTCCTTTACTGAACCGCTTACACTAAAATAAGGCGTGAGTTCCTTCCCCCGGCTCTCATCCGGGAGAAAATCGTTCAGTTCGGCATAGAAGCGGAAGCGCGCCACGCTCATAAGGTTTATATAACCTCCGCATCAGCCCCTTCCCTACTCATATCATAACCCGACCATAGCCTCAACCTCTGGGGTTAGCAGGTGACATGCAAGACCGCGTTCGTGTCATCGATGTCCTTGTTGAGGATCTCGATGGCTTGAGGAGTGGGAAGAACAAACAGTTTGACCCCCCGCTCCTGGGCTTCGCGCTTCACGTCCTTCATCACCGGCAAATGGCCGTGGGCACCTGTGCCTACGACCAGGCGACGGCATTTCCACGGTATGTCCTCTTCGACAGAAAGGGGAGTATGCGCGAACTTATCGCGGAATTTCTTGGATGGCTTCTTGTTGCGCTTATGAATCTTCCCGTGATCGACGACGACGTCGTGCTCATAGACGGTGTCGTCAATCTGGAGGGAACCAAAGCAAAAGTCATGAAATCGCATCGGGATCTCCTCCTGTAAACTCCACTTTGTGCATTCACCGGTGTGACCGGCGACGACCAAATTGAGGTCTTCGGGTCAGCGGTCCAATCACCGGGCGCCCCGGTCTGCGATCCTCTCATGGGCGCAAGCACCTAAGGCCCTGACGGCGTGCCTCATCAAGCGCCAGTTCGTACTCGGCCGGCGTCACGCGCCGGGCGATCTCTGCATATTCCTGGCCAGTGACTTTTCCCGCAGGATAGTACTGCGGCATCAGGTTGACATGAGTCGTAGGTGAAAGCTCCTGGGCGATCCAGTTCATAACTTGGCGCGTGCCGGCAATATCTCCCGGCATCACCAGATGACGAATGAGCAGTCCGTGCGTCGCGAGACCGTGCTCGTCGAGCATGAGGTCGCCCACCTGACGGTACATTTCCTTAATCACCCGCCGCGCCACCAGCGGATAGTCAGGCGCCCGTGAGTATTTACGGGCCATCTCGCTATCCCAGTATTTGAAGTCGGGCATGTAAATGTCTACAATCCCGTCCAGCAACTCCAGGCTCTCGCTCGAGTCGTAGGCGCTGGTGTTGTAAACGAGAGGCAGCCGGAGTCCCTTCTCGATCGCGACAGGCAAGGCTTCGATGATCTGCGGGACCACGTGTTCCGGTGTCACCAAGTTGATGTTGTGGCAACCGTCATCCTGGAGTCTGAGCATCATGGCTGCCAGCCGTTCCGGCGGCGCAGCCGTCCCCCGCAGTTGCCAACTGATATCGAAATTCTGGCAGAAGACACAGCGCAGGTTACAGCCGGAGAAGAAGATCGTCCCCGAGCCGCGCCAGCCGCGCAGGCAATCCTCCTCGCCGTGGTGAGGGAAATGGCTCGAAACCACGGCATAGCGTCCGTTTCGGCAAACCGCGAACTTGTTTTTCAGCCGGTCGACCCGGCAGTCCCGCGGACAGCCCGTGCAACAGCGCAGAGATTCGACGGCGCGGTCGACACGGACCCTCAGCTCACCGCTCTCGAATAGCGTTAGGTAGGCAGGGCGGAATTCTCGGCTCGCGGAGGTGGCGCCGACCAGCATAAGAACAGGACCTCCCGCTGACTGAAAGCTCGAACAAAAAAACAACGTTATAGAAAAACGGAACGGCAGTGCTACTTCGGCACTCTTTCACCTTCGGGCACCATGGGAACAAAGCGCACGGGCAGCAGGCTCTCGCGCTCCAGACCTTTCGCCGTGCGGCGCAGGCGGATCAAATCCTGCACGTCGCGGCCTACCGGAACCACCATGCGGCCTCCCAAGCGGAGTTGCGCAACGAGCGCGGGCGGCACGTCGGGCGGTGCTGCCGTCACCAGGATAGCGTCGAAGGGCGCCGCTTCCGGCCAGCCACGGTAGCCATCGCCGATCCGGATGCACACGTTCGCATACCCCATTTCCTTCAGACGCGCCTCCGCGTCTCTGCCCAGCCGCTCTATGATCTCCATGGAATAAACCTCGCGCGCCAGCAGAGACAGCACCGCCGCCTGATAGCCTGAACCGGTGCCGATCTCGAGCACGCGATCCTGGGGCTTCAATTCCAGGGCCTCCGTCATGAAGGCCACCACAGCGGGCTGCGAGATGCTCTGCCCGAGGCCGATGGGCAGCGGCGTGTCCGCGTACGCGAAGGGCTGCATCTCCGCCGGCACAAACCGATGGCGCGGTACTTTTCGAAAAGCCTCCAAAACGCGCGGGTCGCGTACCCCACGGTCGATAATTTGCTCTTGGACCATTTGCTCCCGTGCTTCACGAGTCTCCGGCAATTCTGCCGAGTCTGCACGGGAACGCTCGTCCCCCGTCTCGGACCTGCCCACCGGTGGGGAAGCAAGGGTGTATGGGAGCAGGACGAAGATCATTAAGAACCACGCGGGGCTCTGAGGTGGGTTGCGGAGGCGCGCATTCATGGCAACCTCTGCATCCATTTTAGCACTTCAATGGGAGCACGGCGCGCCATAGGACAGCCGTTTGAGAAGGAGCCGCGTGGTCATGTCCTGACCGCCCGCGACAATTCGGCGTCCTACATTACCGAGGGGCGTGAGGTCTTGTAAGCAGCAGTCCGTTCGGGGAGCCAGTCACGCAATCGGGGGGCCAGGTAGAACCGGGGCCAAAGCAGGTCGTCGTCCGGGCGGATCACCCCGTCGGCGAGGGCGGTCGAGGCAAGCGGAGTTTCCGGGTAAATCCGCACGCCAACCGTGACTTTCAGCGCGTCAAGATGCAGCGAGTCAGCGAACGCAAGGCTCTCCTCGACGCTTTCCCTGGTTTCGCCGGGACCTCCCAACAGCAGGAAACCTCGGCGGAAGATGCCGGCGTCAGCAAACATCTTTGCCACCTCTTTCACTTCCTCGGCATTGAACCTCTTGTTCAAACTTGCCAGCAAGAGGTCGGAGCCACTCTCGAACCCAAGGCTGATCTCGCGGCAGCCAGCCCGCGCCATCAGTTCCACCAACTTTGAATCGATCCATTTGGGGTAGATGATGCACCAGAAGTTAATCGCGAGGCCCCGCTCCACGATCTTCCAGCAAAGCTCTTTGACGTAGCAGGGCGGAAGGTTGAAGGTGTTATCGACAAAATTGAAGTTGGTGAACCCCCTCGACGCGAGTTGTTCCAGCCACGCGGCGATGGCTGCCGGAGAGTGTGTGCGCAGGTCGCGCCCTTCGATGGCGGCAGTCGAGCAGAAGCTGCAATCCAGGGGGCAGCCTCGGCGGGTTTGGACCGGAACCCAGAACTCGGATTGGCTGCGAACGGAGGGAATCCAGAGCCCGGGCTCCGGGAACGGGAGATCATCCAGGTTGCTTGCGAAGGTTCTGTCAGCAGGCCGCTGGCCAGGAAGGCAGAGGCTAGGCAGTCCGGACACCGGCGCGCCCTCCGCCACGCGCTTGAGCAAGGCCGGGAAGGTTGTTTCTCCCTCCCCCTGTATTCCCATGTCGGCCCCGAGGTAACGCAAGGCGCTCTCGGGGAAAATGCTATAACCTGCCCCGCCCACGATAATTGGAGCATCGCACAGGCCCCGGCACGTTGCCACGACTTCCCGCACCGGCGGCAGAAGAAACTTCGGATCGGCCATGTTCTGGTCATCAATATTGCGCACCGAAATTCCAATGACCTCCGGTCGGAATTCTGCGACGCAATCTTGAATGGCCGATTTCGTGTCTCCCTCAAACATCAGGTTCAGCAAGGTCACGTCGTGGCCGGCTCTGCGGGCCGCAGCAGCGACCAACGCCGCTCCAAGCGGTAGCGGAAGGATGTTTGTTCTCTCAGTATTTGCAGAAATGAGAAGGACTTTCATGGCCGAACCCAAGCCGTGCCTATCGGCGCGACTGCGACGCTAGAACCAGGTGCCCGCCAAGCAGGTAGAAGGAGCCCCCCCGATGCTCTGATGGATCCTGCAGCCGGCTGCAGTGCATCATTCGGCCGAGGAGGCAGCCTGGGGTTCTACTCGGCAGAGGAGGGCAGTGTGGGGCCAACTGCCAATTTCAGGGCTACAGAAGTTTACGGAGTCAGGACAGAGCAGGTTGGCGTTGGATTCGAAGACGCCGAACAATTCCGGTTCCGCAGCCGAGCGCTCGGGGAACCACCAGCCGTGCTGAGCATCCGCCATACGTGGATCGACCGCAGCCGTGAGGTGCGCGCGAAGACGGATTCGTCCCTGCGGCGTGACCACCCAGGCCCACGTGCCCTCCTTGAGCCCTAGCGCTGCCGCCGTGTCCGGATGGAGCGAAACCTGAGGCTCGGGTGCCTGTGCCCGCGCTGCGGCTATCTGCCGCTGTTCGGAGTGGTACATGGGCATGAACCGGCTGCCGGTGATCAGCACCGAGTGGTACTGTCGCGCCAAATCCCCATCGCCGTCCGGACTCTGCTCGGGTTCGTGATAAACAGGAACGGGTGCGCATCCCAAGGCTTCGAAGGTACTCGATCGAAGTTCAACCTTCCCGGACGGTGTGCCGAACCCGAAGCGTTCGTATCGCCGGTACTCGCGTCGCCCAAACAGCCCATTTCGAGCCAGCAGGTCTTCAAAAGTGAGCCCGGCAGGAGCTAGGCGGTAATCCCAAACCTCCTCCACCGTTTGCCAAGGCCAATTTTCGCCTTGTCCCAAGCGCACTGCCAATCCGCGCCAGCACTGGTAATCGTCGCGCCGTTCGTAAAGAGGACCTATCCCCTTGGGGCAGGCCAGGCAGAAACTCGGGGTCAGCCACAGCTCTGTCCGCTCGACCGTGCAGGCGGCGGGAAAGACGTAGTCGGCCAGCGCCACGGATGGCGTGAGGTAGTAATCCATGACCACATAGAGTTCGAGGACTTTTAATGCTGCGTAAGTCCGCTGCACATTGGGAAGCGTCAGTAGAGGATTGCTGGCAAGGGAGATCATTGCCGTGACCGGATACGGCCGACCCGTCAAGACGGCTTCGAAGACGGCGCGCTCGTGGGCCACGCAAGTCATGTCAGCTAAAGGCGGACTCATATAGTCGGAGGGGAGGCGGCGGTTGGCAGCCGCATTCCGTTCCCAGCCGGGGAAACCGAAAAAGGGATATTCATCCGCCCCCAGTTGTTTAGCCCGCTGTTCGGCAGGGAGGGCTTCGTTGAACTCCAGCACATCCTGGCCAATGACCTTCCCCACGGGGCCCACCCGCCCCAGTAGCTCTCCTCCGGGCACGTCTAAGTTTCCGGAGAGAGCGCGAAGCAGACAGCGCGCCCGGGCCGCCTGAGTCGCGTTGGCCCCTTGCTTGTCCAGACCAAAGCCCCAGGTGATCACGGCTGGCTTGGTCGCTGCATAGCAGCGCGCCGACTCAAAGATCTTGTCAGCCGAAAGCCAGGTCACAACCGCGACCTTCTCCGGCGTGTAGGCGGCAACGGCGGCACGCAAATCCTCAAACCCCACTGTCCAGCGTTCCATAAACACCCGGTCGTACCAGCCCTCCTCGATCATCAGCCGCAGCCACGCCAGCATCAAAGCCACATCCGTGCCGGGCCGAATCGGCAGCCATACGTCCGCCAGCTCTGCCTCGCGTGTGCGGCGCGGGTCCACCACGATGAGCTTCGCGCCGTTCTTCTTTTTTGCCGCCACGATCTCAGGAAATTCCAGGATCGGATCGCTTTGCGAAGGGGCCTTTCCCCAAACGACTAGGCACTTCGTTCGCTCCAGGTCGCCCCAGACGAAGCCTCCGTAGGTGGCGTATTCGACCGACTGGCTGGGGCACATGCAAATGTTGTTTGCGCCGCACAAGTTCGGCGAACCGAACAGGTTGAAAAAACGCCGGCCGTCCCAGTGGTAGGTGCGTTGGGTACCATGGGTAAAGGCGAGGGTTTCCGGGCCGTACCGGACCCGAAGCGATGCCAGCCGCTCGGCCACCTCATCAAGGGCCTGATCCCAGGAGAGGCGCTCCCACTGGTTGGCGCCGCGTTCACCCACCCGCTTCAACGGATAGTTGAGGCGATCAGGGTGATAGAGGTGATCGACAAGCAACCGGCCCCGGGCGCACAGCCGCCCGCGCGAGACGGGGTGGTCCGGGTCGCCTTCGACCTTAATCGCTCGCCCGTCTTCGATGACGAGGCGCGCGCCGCAACGAGGATGGCAGAGATCACAGAAGGTTCGATGGGTTTCCTTCATGGAAGGACACCTCCATGGTTTGCGGGGGCTTCAGTTCTGGAACCATTATACACCCGGCTCCGCTGTTCCCGTCTTGGAGTTCCTACCCCTTGTAGAGATAGCGGCCGGCGCTCTTCATGACGAGCAAGTTCGGCTAGCCAGCGCGCTTAATTTTGATACAGCGGCTGTCGTACCACTCGATCACACCATGCAAAGCTTCGCCTGAGGTCAGAACTACTACCATCGAAGTTCTCGCCTCCATTTTCGTAAGAGAGTAGAAATTCTCCGCGTTCGTTTGCTCAGGCGGCCGGTTCTTTCGTATCTCGAGACCTGAGTTCTTCTGATCCTGCACATCCGAAATACTCGCACGGATGAGCTTACGGTTCCCAACTTCACTGTCCTGGGGCCCCCGGGAAGAGACCCTTTCAAAGAAACCCTTTGGCATTAACCCCCCAGTCCACCGTGCGGAAAGCCTGGGGAGCCTTCCGCGCGGTGGTTTTCGTTTCACGGATTTCCCTGCCTGAGAGCTTTGAAGGACCCTTTCCCTCGGCTGCCGCTGATACAACCGGCAGAATATTTACGGGCTCGCGACGTGCCTCTGGCGAGACGTTGTCACGAAAGGCCAGTTGCTCACCGTTCGCCAGCGACGGTGGCCGGTTTTGCGTGAGTTCCTTCCACTCATCACCATTGAACGCACAGCCGGGATCGCCCGCCTGGATATCACCTGTGTAAACCAGCGCCCTCGCGCGGCACCCCGCGCAGTTGCGTCGGCCGGACCGCGCACGTTTGGTAGGAGGGCTGAACAGTGAGGCAATCGCCGTCTGAGGCAAGATTCGCGGGGCACTCAGGCCACAGTGCCCTGACAGTCCGGAGCCAACGATGCACGGTGAGCCGGAATGTGCGCTCCACCGCATAGGGCGCGTTGCCAAGTTGCGCCGCGAGCCCGCAGGGTCCGAGGAGAGGAATCCGGGCCGTCTGCCCAAGCAGGGTGAAGCTCTTCCACGCAAGCCAGACGTAGAAGTCCAGAACCCCGGGCGCGTTGGCCAGCACGGCTAGGACCTCACGCTCCACGGGGATTCGGTGTTGGCTGATTTCATCATAGAAGGGTTTGCTGAGGGTGACGACATTCCCCTCGTCCGGTGTTGACGGATTCTGGCCCCCGGCCTCGGAGAACCACAGGTGGATGGAATCGAATTATGTGACGTATTCAGTTATGTGGTGTAAGTCCGCAGAGTCCTTCAGACAGGGCCTGCAGCCGGAGATCTCTGCACATAATTCGCTGGGATTCCGGGGCTGATCCCTCCCATTCTGGTCGAACCTTTCACTTCCAAAGGAGGTTCGACCATGTTTGAACTCATCTTCAAGGCTCCCTGGACCCTGCGGCGGCATCAGCAAGGACCACTGGCGGACGAGCGTGCCCGTTATTTGGCTCAACTTGCGGAGGGCGGAGTTTCCCGCTCCACCCTTCGGCATGCCGCATTTTTCCTGCTGGATTTCGCTGCGCGAATCGATCTCCGTGGCGTCCAGAAGGTTTCCCAGGAGCAGATTGATAGAGCAGCGGATGATTGGGCTTGCCGCAAGAGACCCTCAGAAGCCCGACCGCTCGAGCCCTATGGTTCGCGCGAGAGGTTTCGATCTGTCGCCCGGGCCTGGCTGCGCTTTCTGGGCCGCTGGCAGCCGCCCCAACTTCCACCTCAGCCTTATGCCGATCTCATTAGGGATTTCGCCCTTTCCATGAGGCAAGAGCGAGGCCTTGCCGAGAGTACCATCACCTTACGTTGCGGCTTCGTCAGGAAGTTCTTCGATCGCTTGGCGGGTCCCCCGGCCACCTTACAAGCGGTTCGCCTGAAACATGTGGAGGAGGTTCTGGCTTGGCAGGGACACCAAGGTTACACGCGGGGCTCGCTCCGCGCCTACGCCGAAGCGTTGTGGGCTTTTTTCCGCCACGCCCAGAGGCGCGGTTGGTGTGCCCCCGGAATCGCCGCCGCCATCACGGCGCCACGGGTCTTCCGAGAAGAACGACTTCCTTCCGGCCCTTCCTGGGAAGATGTGCAGCGACTATTGGCCAGTGTCCACACGGATCGTCCGAAAGACATTCGCGATCGCGCCGTCATCCTGTTGCTGGCGACCTATGGCTTTCGGGTCGATGAAGTCCGTCGACTGCGGCTTGAGGATATCGACTGGGAACAAGAGCGCATCTCCGTCACCCGTTCCAAGCAGCGGCAAGCGCAGCAGTACCCGCTTTCCCGAGTGGTGGGCGAAGCGGTGCTGCGCTATCTGAAAGAAGTGCGCCCGCGCGTCAAAGATCGCAGTCTTTTTCTGACCTTGACCGCTCCTTACCGAGGATTCCGTCCCGCTGGCCTCTGGCCCTCGGTAGGCCCACGGGTGCGAGCGTTGGGGATTCGTGTCGAGCACCCCGGGCCTCATTGCTTGCGGCACGCCTGCGCCGCCCGACTTTTGTCGCAAGGACTGTCCTATAAACAGATCGCGGATCACTTGGGTCACCGCAGTCTGGAAGCAACACGGATCTACGCCAAGGTTGACCTCGCCCGGTTGCGGGAAGTGGGGAATTTCGACTTGGGAGGCCTCCTATGAAACTCTCTCAAGCCGTCCGTGAATACGTGGACTACAAACAAGCGCTCGGCATGCGTTTCCATACCGAAGCCGTCATCTTGCAAGGGTTCTGTCGCACGTTGGGAGAGGAAACGGCCCTCGTCGATATTACAGAAGGCCAGATCTATGCTTATCTCTACGGCCAGGGACCGCTGACCCGCTTCCGGCAGCGTAAACGAGAAGTTCTCACCGGCTTCAACCGTTTCGTCATCGGGCGTGAGTACACCCCTTCTCTGCCCATCCCCCCGCTGCCACCGCCCAAACTGCCCAGCTTCGTCCCCTATATCTTTACCCGGGAAGAGCTACGCCGGCTGCTCGAAGGTGTTCCGCAGCATCGCAAAGCCAAAAAGCTTCAGCCTCACACCTTGCGCTTGGCGCTGCTTCTCCTTTATGGGGCGGGGTTGCGAATCAGTGAGCTGGTATCCCTCACTTTGGCCGATGTGGACTTGCCCGCCGGATTACTCACCGTGCGGGACACCAAGTTCTACAAAACTCGACTCGTGGCTCTCGGCCCCCAACTCACCCAAGCCCTGAGCCTTTACGCGGCCGAACGGAAAAAGGCCGGCCACTCGCAGCAGCCGGAGGCAGCGTTTTTCGTCCTTCGTTCCGGGGCTCCCGCCAACGCACCGGGCATCCGCGATGCGTTCAGCAGCCTGCGAGATTACGCCCGTGTCCGGCATGAAGGAACCGGGCAACGGCCTCGCCTCCATGATCTGCGCCACTCCTTCGCCGTTCACCGCCTGGTGTCTTGGTACCGGCAGGGAAAGGACGTGCAGGATCTCTTGCCGGATCTGGCCGTCTACCTCGGGCACGTCAGCTTGGCCTCCACTCAGCAATACCTCACCCTCACTCCCGAACTGCTCGAGCAGGCCAGTGCGCGCTTCGAACGTTACGCCCTGTCGGAGGTGCACCATGACTGATACCGCCCTGCTCGGCCCTTGGCTGCGCCGCTTCCTGCTGGAGCACCTGGTGAACGAACGCAATCTGTCGCGGAACACTCGACTTAGTTACCGCGATACCCTGGTGTTATTAATCGGGTTTCTGACTCGCAAGCTGCACCACTCGCCCGAGAAGCTTACGATTCTGGACGTATCGCCGGACCTCGTCCAGGCCTTCTTGCTGGACCTGGAAGAATCTCGCCATTGTTCCATCCCCACGCGCAATCAGCGCCTGGCCGCGATCCGTTCCCTCGCTCGCTTCGTTGGCATGTACAGCCCCGAGCATATCGTCTGGTGCGGGCAGATGCGCTGCCTCCCCATGAAAAGGACTACCCGCCGCCTCCTGCCTTACCTTGAGAAACCCGAGATGGAGGCACTGCTGGAAGCACCTGACGCCCAAACTGTGCAAGGCCGCCGTGATCGCGCCCTACTGTGGTTCCTCTACAATTCTGGCACCCGCGCGGATGAGGCTGCGCAACTGACAATCGCTGACCTGCAGTTGGCCCCTCCGCCGCAGAAGGGCCAGTCCTGGGTTACCGTCATGGGGAAGGAATGTCATTCATACTGCATCTTCCTCCGTCCTCGCCATGAAACTACCAGAAAACACACCGGTCAACAAGCTTGTGACCTTGCATTTTCCTTGGCGGCTGTTCTCCGGGTGGTTCGTAGAGGCA
>Ga0209517_10007553_pt1 | contig 12977 bp, 12 predicted proteins | sample PeaSoiMetSII2010_FD_187695 | JGI IMG/M metagenome (GOLD analysis project Ga0209517, IMG submission 187695) | Peat soil microbial communities from Weissenstadt, Germany - SII-2010 (SPAdes) (version 2) | ecosystem: Environmental > Terrestrial > Soil > Wetlands > Peat | place: Germany...
GAGAATGCCCGTCGCGTATCCCTGGTCGAGAATCGCCGCCGCGGCGCCGGGCAGCCCCGCCGCGAGCGCGAGCTCGGCTGCATTCATATACTGGTCCGGGGACGCCATTGCGCCCGTCGCAACCATCAGGAGATCGAGATCTAGCGTCAGTCGCGCGGCGAAGCCCGGCCGTCTCGCAATGGCCGGCAGCAAGTCGCGCCAGTACTCGCTTTTCGGATAGTGCGCCACCAATTGTTCGAGCGCATCGATATAGGCAGATTGATCGTTCCGCTTGAACTCGCTGCTCGCGAGCATCAGCAGGGCATTTTCGCTCGGCGCTTTTCCCGTTGCCTCCGCCGATCTGATCACGGCGCGCACCGTCTTGGCCGCGTTGGCGAAATCGTTCTGAACGTAATAGGCCTGCGCCATGAGAAGGCGCGGCTGCTCATCCGTGCCGCCCGTCCGGTAGTACCGATCCGCGTATTCGACGACCGTCGCATAGTCTTTGACCTGGTAGGCGAGTTGCGCCGCCGCCAGCATGCGTTTGGCCGCTTCGGCGGGCGGCAGCACGCCGGTCGTCAGGACGGCTTCGAGCGACTTGATGGCGGCAGGATAATCGCCGCTGTCGACATAGGCCGCGGCCCGCGTTTCCTCGATCACATAGCGCTCATAGGGAGTCTTGTCCGGGACCGCGTCGGCTGCACGCAATCTTGACAGAGCCTGATCGATCTTCTTCTCCTTTAACAGTTGCTGCGCCTGCTGCACCGGCTTGCCCACGCTTTCGCGAGCGGCCCGCGTGTCGTCGGCGGCAAGGGCCGGCCGATCCGCCGTCGCAGCCATGCCGCCGCAGAGCGCGACAGCCGCCGTCAGAATCGCCGCCCAGAGCCGCGCGCGTCTTTTCATGTCGGCCGCGTGCCGCTTTTCATCGCCGTTCAGTCCAGATACTGCTCGCCGCCGACGAGCCCGATCTTCACGACGCCCAGCCTTTGGCTCTCGGCGAGCACCATCGCGACATAGGAATATTTGACGAGCTTGTTGGGCGCGAGATGAATCTCGGGTTGCGGATCTTGCGCCGCGGCGGCCTCGAGATAGGTCTCGAGCGTGGTGCGGTCGGGAACGACCGTGCCGTTCCAATAAATCGTGCCGTCGAAGTCGATTTGCAGGTCCACGACGGCCGGCTGCACCAGGACCGGCGGCGGATTGTCCCGCGGCATGTCCAGCTTCACCGCATGCGTCTGCACCGGGATCGTAATGATCAGCATGATCAGCAGCACGAGCATGACGTCAATGAGCGGCGTGGTGTTGATATCGACCATCACGTCGCCGTCGCCGGGGATGCCGCTTTGCGCTGCCATGTCAGTTCGTCCCTTGCATGCCGCCGCGAACGGGCTCGGTGATGAACGCCACCTTGGCGATTCCGGCGCGCTGGCAATCGACCACGACCCGCCCCACGAAGGCGTACCGGACATCCTTGTCGGCGCGGATATGCACTTCGGGCTGCGGGTTATCGACGGCGCGCGCCTTGAGCTTCTCGAGGAGCATCGCATTGTCGGCGAGTTTGGCGTCGTTCCAATAGAAATCGCCATCCTTGTCGACGGCTATGATGATGTTGTCCGGCCGCGTCTTGGTCGGCTGGTTCGCTTCATGCGGCAGCGCGACCGGAACGGTATGGGTCACGACCGGAATGGTGATCAGGAAGATGATCAGCAGCACGAGCATGATATCGACGAGCGGCGTCGTATTGATCGTCGAGACCAACTCGGTATCGTCCGCGCCGTCGTTCGCTCCGAGGTTCATCGCCATCAGCCGGCACTCCGGACGGGACGCGCCGGCCGGGGCCCGGCGCGCTCGCGGCCCATGAGCAAGGCATGGAGATCGGCCGAGAAATTGCGGACCCGGTCGATCTCCGTTTTGTTTCGGCGAACCATCCAGTTGTAGCCGAGCACGGCCGGCACGGCGACAGCCAAGCCCATCGCGGTCATGATCAGCGCCTCGCCGACCGGACCGGCAACTTTGTCGATGCTGGCCTGTCCCGCGATCCCGATTGCCGTGAGCGCGTGATAGATGCCCCAGACCGTGCCGAACAGTCCGACGAAAGGCGCGGTGGAGCCGACGGTCGCCAAGAACGCCAGACCGCGCTGCATGCGGTTGCTCACGGAATCGACCGAGCGTTGCAGCGACATCGTGATCCATGAATTGCGATCGATCTGCTCGGTGAGCGTTCCCTCGTGGTGCTCGGCGGCGCGCAAGCCATCCTCGACCACCATGCGAAAGGCGCTTTTGCGGCTGAGGATGTTGGCGCCCTCTCGCAGGCTCGCGGCGGTCCAAAAGCTGCGATTTGCCTGACGCGCCTGACGCGACAGAACCGTCTGCTCGACCAGCTTGGTGACAATGACGTACCAAGAGCCCACCGACATGATGAGCAGAATGATCAGCGTGCCTCTCGCCACGAAGTCGCCGCCATTCCACAGCGCGGAAAGGCCGTAGGGATTCTCGACGATTTCCTGCGCAACCTGGCCTGAAGCGGCACTTGGGACCGCGGCGCTCGAAGCCGGCGGCGCCGGCACCGCCGGTGCTTCGCCCGAAGGCGAGCTTGGTGCAGCGTTCGGCTGGGCCGCAGGTTGCGACTCCGCCGCCGGGCTTGAGGGAGTGGTTGCTTGAGCGTCGGCGTATTGCAGCGTCGCAGCAAGCGCAAGGATCGCGATGGCGAAGCCGGCAATCAGGAGCTTGGCAGGTTTGCTTGCGTGCATGATCGATCTAACCTCGTGAAAACGGTGACAGCGAGTGCGCGGCCCCCTGCCGTGAGCCTGGCGAATCAAGATCATTGAAGTTTCCAGGTGAATTTGAACGTGTACCACATTTGCTGCGGCTTGCCGTCGAGCGTGGCGGGGGTAAAGCGGTAATCCTCCTTGACGCCGGCGACCGCGGCTTGATCGAGGCGTTCAGAGCCGCTGGACTGTACGACCTTCGCGTCGAGGACTCGGCCGCCGACGCTGACCAGAACTTGCAGGATTACGGATCCCTGTTCGCCCAATCGCCGCGAGACCGGCGGATATTCCGGCTGATGACTATGCGCGAGGTCGATCCGCGGCATGACGGTAACGGGCTCGCGCGGCGGCGCAGGCGGCGGCTCCATCGGCTTCACATTCGTCACGGTCGTGATTGCCGTGCTCCGCGGCGGCGCCGGCGTCTCGATGTGCACCTCCGGCGGCGGAACGAACGGCGGCGGCGGCGGATGGAATTCCGGCGGCGGCGGCGGCGGTTCTATCTGCTCGTGCGGGGGCTCGCTGATGATCTTGGCCTCGATCGCCGCCGGTATCACTTCGACCGCCCGCGTCGCCAGTCCGGTCACCAGCGCATAGACGATGCCGATGTGCAGGGCGACGACAAGGGCCAACCCGACCAGTCGGCTCAAGCGCAAATCGTCAGTTGAATAGGGCAAGCTCAAAACTCTTTCCGAAGACCCACGAAGAAGGTGCGCCGCGGCCCATATTGCGGCGCGGCAATTCCGACGCCGGCTTGCCCTCGAATGAGATAGATTTCGTCCAACGCATTGATGAGATCGGCGCGGATTTCGATCGGCCCTCCCGGCGCCTGCTCGAAGCGGTGAGACACGCCGAAATTCACCTGCTCGTAGGACGGCACGGTTGCTTCGTTGAAGTTGTCGCCGGCATTCGTGGTGCGAACGCCGCTTCCGGCGATGACATCGACGCTGAAACGCGTGTCCATCCAGACATAGGAGACGCCTGCCGAGGCAGTCAATCGCTGGCTATGATCGGTGTTGACAAGGTGCGAGCCGACGTAGGCGAGATCCGCCGGCGTGAAAAAGGCCTGCGACGACGTGATTTGCTCGGCCTTCTGTTGCGCAAGGGCGAGATTGCCGTAGTAAGAGAACGGCCCTTTGTCGTAAGAGGTCGTCAGCTCGACACCTCTGTTGAAGCCGACATGATAGTTGAAAGGCGTCAGGCTGACGGGCGCGCCAAACTGGGTTTCGTCGAGCAAGTTACGCGCGTATTTGTAATAGGCGTCGACTCCGACTTTTAGGCCGGGAAGAATCTCTTGCGTGACACCCGCATCGAAATATTGCGCCCGCTCCGCCTTCACGGACGAACTCTGCGGCGAAGCGAAGGCGGCGGTCGTGTTGGCGAACAAGTTGACGCTCGCGGTCGATACGAGCTCGAAGGGCGGCGGCGTAAAGTAGTTTGCGTATCCCGCATGCACCGTGGTCGTTGGTGTTGCCTTCCAGACCCCGTTCAACCGCGGGCTGAACTGGCTCTCCTGGGTATAGGCGTTCACGGCGTCGAAGCGTCCGCCAAAGTTCAACGTGACGTCCGGCGTGATCCGCCATTCGTCTTGCACATAAGCGCTGTAGGTCCATCCGGTTTTGGCGTGATTGTCGAGCAAGAGGCAAGGCGTATCGGAAATCGTGCAGGAACCAGGCGCGGGAGGAGCGGTGAATTCGACAAAGGAGCTCGTATCGGTCGACGCGCGCTCGCCCGTGACGAGCGCGCCGGCGCGGAGCGTATGGGCGGAGGTGAGCTTGTAGCTCGCATCGGCTTGGAGACCGTTGGCGAAGCTCTGCCGCAAAGCCTCCTGCGCAATGCCGTTGAAGGCGAGGTCGCCGAAAACATCGGGATGAAAGTTCAGGGTGCTGTATTTGCTGAACGCCGAAACCTGAAAGTCGAGATCTTCCTCGGCGCGCAGATAGGACACGATGCCGTAGTGGCTGGCTTCGTTCTGGTGCTCGGTCAGAGCGGCGGAACTGAAGTTGGAATTTCCGTTGACCGTGAAAGTGGCGGGTTGTCCGGGATTGTTCGGGATCTGGAATTGTCCGATAAAGGTCCCGGCGATGACCGCGATCTTGCTCGTCGGATCGATGATCTTGTCGATATAGGCGAAGCCGTGATCCTGAATCGTATTGTCGTGGATCTGATTGTAGCTCGGCGTGACCGGATCGAGACCATGCTCGCTGGAGAGCAAATCAGCGGAGACATAGTAATTGTAGCCGCTCGCGGAGCCGCCATATTCGAAACTGGGTTGCAGCGTCGCGTAACTGCCCCCGTACATTCCGACCGAGCCGCCGGGCTGGAAAAGACCGCTCTTGGTTTGGATGTCGACGATGCCGGCGGTCCTGAGCCCGTATTCCGCAGGCAACGCGCCGGTAATCAGTTGCAGGGAATTGGCAAAGCGCGGGCTCACTCCTTGACCGAAGAAGCTCACGCCTTCCGGCAGGACGATGCCGTTGATGCGGTATTGCACATCGAGATGCTCGTTGCGGATGTGAATGGCGCCATTGGCGAGATTGTCCTGATTTACGCCGGGCGCCTGCAGCAGCACCTGATTGATCGCCGCATTGCCGCCGCCGGTCATGTTGTTGATGGCTTCGCTGCTGAAGGAGTAGGTCGAGGCGCCGACTTGGGACTGGATTCCAATTCGCGCCTCCTCGAGGCGTTGGGCCGTTACGGTGATTTCCTCTTGCGGCTGCGACGCCCCCAGGAGGGTGAGGTCCGCGGTCGCGGCGGTCCCGGCTTGTACCGTGACGGTCGCGGTCGCGGCCTCGAGGCCCAGCTTCTCGCCGACCACAGAATAAGTCCCCGGCGCTATTCCGGCGAAACCGTAGGCACCTTTCGCGTCGCTCGCGGTCTGCGCCGCCATATGTCCATCCGGCGCGCTCAGTCGGATTTGGACACCGGCAAGCGGTTGCTGCTGGGCATTTCGCGCAACGCCGTTCACTTGGCCGGCGGCGGCTTGGGCCGAGGCGTTGGCGGCAAGGGTGCAGAAGACGACGCTCGGCACAAGGCCGCGAATGGCAAGCGCCACGAGCGAGGTTCTTACGCGCGTAATCTGGTCCATGAGCACGCTCCGCCGAGGAAATCGAGCAGGCGCCGACGCGCGAGCGCGTCGGCGCGATCGGGCCTCTCGATTTCAGGCGACGGGCGGAGCGCGCGTTCTAAAAAGCAGATACGGCGCGGGCTTTATAACGAATGACACGGGTTCCGGCAGAGCCGCTTGGACGGCTCCGAGCGGAAGAGCCAGATTGATCGGGTCCGGCAGAACCAGCGATGCGGCGAGCATCATGCTGGCGCAAATGGCGCATCCGTCGTCAAACGCCGCCGCAGCGCCATGCTTCGACGGTCCTTGAGGCGCGGCGCTTCCGTCCGACGAGACCTGCGTGATACCGTGGCCTTGAGCCACCGCATGGCCGATAGGACCGAATATGTCCTCGGGATGGATGTGGCCGAAGGACAGCGCGATCTGCAGCCAGAGCGCGAAAAGCGCGATCCGACTCCCCTTCGTTCTCAGGGACCGCCGCAGCAACATTGTCGCCTTCCCTCGGCTGGCATTCGCCGCAGGCGAGCGGCGATTCCACGGAAGCGGATGTCGAATAACATATCGCTCCGCGGCGGTCCAGTCCATGTCTTGACGCCGCCGCCCGACGCGCAGCGCGATAACGGGCAGCACGGCGTCTTCATGGACATTTACGCCGCCATGGCGCGGCCGCATATGCGGCTCTTTGGCACGACGGCGGCGATACCCCTTGTCGCGCTCGTCGGCTAACATGGGCCCGCTGGTCACACGGGATCGGGCGCGCATTCGTGCCGCCGCTCATCGGCAAGCAGGCGCGAAAACCGAGCCCAACGCCTCGCCGGGGAGGATCAATGTCTCAATCGCCGGAGGACGCATCGAAGTCTCTGGCCTTCAACGGCTATCACCGCAAGCAAACGGCCGAACCCGATTGGTTCTTGTGCCAAGTCGGACGCCGCACGCCGGGCGGCGAATATTTGCGCCGCTTCTGGCATCCCTTGGCGTATGTCGACGAACTCGGCGATGTGCCCTTGCGCGTTCGCGCGCTCGGCGAAGACCTGATCGCCTTCCGTGACAAGAGCAGCCGCATTGGCGTCCTGCATCTCCATTGCAGCCATCGCAACGCGTCGCTGGAATTCGGGGTTATCGAAGGGCGAGGCTTGCGCTGCTGCTATCACGGGCGGCTCTTCGATGTTGACGGCACGATCCTCGAGATCCCGGGCGAGCCGGCGTTCGAGCGCTTGCGCCGCGAGGCAAGCCAAGGCGCCTATCCGACGCATGTCTTCGGCGGCATTCTCTTCGTCTACATGGGGCCGCCGGAAGATCTGCCGGTCTTCCCGCTTTACGACCGCTTTAGCCTGCCGGGCGTGAAGCTCGTTCCCGGCCCTCGCTGGGCGCTCGATTGCAATTGGATCCAGATCAAAGAGAACGCCGTCGATCCGCATCACACCCAGATCCTCCATGTCATCCCGCAATTGCGCGGCATGGACCATTTCGCCAACGAGTTCGGCAATTTTCCCGAGCTCGCCTGGACGGAGACGCCAGGCGGGGTGATGTATCTCGCCGCGCGCCGCGTCGGCGAAAACGTTTGGCTGCGCTCGGCCGAGATCCTCGGTGCCAATCTGCACACCATCAGCTCGATATTCGAGAGTGGTCATGAGCGCAAGCCGGCAAGCCTGCCCTTCATGAGCATTTGGACCTTGCCGGTCGACGACGACCGCAGCATCGGCTTCTATGTCAGCCATGTGACCGAGAATGAGCCGATGCCCTTCGAGAAGCGCCGCTATCTCGAAAGCTTCGGCCAGACCGAAGATCGGCCGTATCGCGACCGTCAATGGCTCCCGGCCGATTACGAAGCTCAGTCCGGGCAAGGCAGGATCAACATCCACGCGCTCGAGCAACTCGGCACTCAAGATCGCGGCATCATGCTGTTTCGCCGTCAGATCCGCCGCGGCATCGAAGCCGTGGCGCGTGGCGAAACACCGCGCGGCTTCTACCGCACGCAAAGCGACGTGCCGCCGACTTTTGCCAATGATTGCATCGTGCCGGCGGACACAATTGGCGGCGATCCCGACGATCCCGCAGCCTTGCGCCGATTCGCCGATCGCATGGCGGCGGAATATGTGCGGTCGCCGCCGATGGCGGCGCTCGCGCAAAACCTGCGCGGGTAAGCCCGGCGAATTGGCGGCGTATCACGGAGCGGAATCCGAGGGTCCCCGCGCGCTTACTTCGCCGGGTTCTGCTCCTTCCATGGATCCTTCACCATGGGGAAGGTGACGAACTCGACATTGGCGAGCCGGCCCTCGACCTTGTCGACACGGCGGATATAGATGTTCTGCACAATGTCGCGCGTTTCCGGATCGATCGCGATGGGCCCGCGCGGGCTGTCCGGATTTTTCCAGTTCTTGAGGAGCGCCATCGCCTCGTCGGCCGTGAACTTGCCCTTCGTCTTTTTGACCACGTCGAAGATTGCCGCCATCCCGTCCCAGCCGCCAACCGAGAAGAAATTCGGCATGGTCGCATCGCCGTAATCGCGTTGCCACGCCGCAACGAAGGCCGCGTTCTGTGGTCGCACGCCGGCGGCGGAATAGTTCGCCGCGCTGTTCACGCCGAGCGCGATGTCGCCCATATTGGGCAGCTCCTCGTCGGTCGTGAGATCGACGCCCGACACCGGATGAATCCCAGCCTTTCGCATGCCCAGATCGGCCATCGTCTTCATGATGGCGGTCGATTGCTTGCCCGCGATGCAAAAGACATAAAGCACGTCGGGATTGACGTCTTTGATGCGCGCAAAGAACGGCGCGAAATCCGGATTGATGACGGGATAACGCACCGAGTGGAGACTCTGGCCGCCGGCATCGGTGAAAGCCTTGATGAAAGCGGTTTCACTTTCCTGGCCGGGGCCGAAATCGGGCACCGCGGTGTAGCCCCTCTTCCAGCCTTGTTGCGCCGCCCAAGTGGCGAGCGGGGTGACGAGTTGCGGCAGGGTGTAGGAGACGCGCACCACATAGGGCGACATGCGCGTCAGGCTGACGCCCGCCGCATTCATGATCACGAACGGAACCTTGGCCTCGGCGGTGAGCGGCACAATCGCAGCCGCATTCGGCGTCCAGACGACACCGGTGAGGAATTGCACATGTTCGCGCGTGATGAGTTCTTGCGCCACGCGCTTGGCGACTTCCGGATTGGGACCGGTGTCATCGCGAACGACGAGTTCCACTTTCACGCCCGCGGGCAATTCCTTCCCATGCTCCTTGACGTAGAGCTTGAGGCCCTTATCGATCATGTCGCCGGCATGCGCTTCAGGGCCGGAATAGGTCAGAATGACTCCGACCTTCACCACGGTTTGCGCTATCGCGGAAACCGGGCAAATCGCGGCCACGCCCGCCACAATTGCAAGTGCCTTGATTCCTGCGGTCAATTCGCGTCCCCCCTGGCCTCGTCTTGTCGTCATCGCGGCCGCAACGACGCAGCGCGCGTTTCGACCATGATGCCGCAATCCGGCAAAACGGCAATCGGTTTTATCGGTCGCGCGGCGCTTTGGCCTGCCGCTCGAACCGTTCGAGCAATTTCCAGATGCGCTCGACATTCCGGATGCCACATAAGCCAGCGGCCTTGCGGAAAGCGGACGAGTGGATCAGGCCGAAAAAAATCCGGATGCGGCCGGCGATGACATCGGACCGCGCTACAAATATCCCGTCCCCGCCTCGGTAGCGAAGCGGCTCGGATTGCCTTCCCAGACGATGCGGGCATGTTCGAGCACATAGACACGGTCGGCGTGGGGCAGGGCGAAGGTGACGTTCTGCTCGCCGAGCAGCACCGTGATCGGGGTTGTCTGACGCAGGCGTTCGAGCGCCTTCGATAATTGCTCCAGGATCACCGGAGCGAGGCCGAGCGTCGGCTCGTCGAGGATGAGAAGGTCAGGCTGCATCATCAGGGCGCGGGCGATCGTCAGCATCTGCTGCTCGCCGCCCGACAATGTGCCGGCCGTCTGGCTCTGCCGTGACTTCAGGATGGGGAATAGGTCAAACAGCCATTCCATGCGCTCGTCGCTTTCCGCCGCGGTCGAATGCTGGCCCCCGAGGTCGAGATTCTCTCTGACGGTCATATCGCCGAACAATTCGCGGCTTTCGGGGCATTGCGCGATGCCGCCGCGAGCGATGGCGGCCGGCGTCAGGTCGCGCAAGACGCGTCCCTCGCGGCGGATATCGCCGGCATAGGGGAGCATGCCGGAAATCGCGTTGAACAAGGTCGTCTTGCCGGCGCCGTTGAGGCCGACGACCGCGACGAACTCGCCCTGGTGGACATGGATCGACACGTTTTCCAGAGCCTGCGCCTTGGCGTAGTGCACGCTGACATTCTCGACTTGGAGAAACGGCGTCTTATCGCCGAAGGAGGATTCCGGACGCGCCGCCGTCTCGATGCTGCCGCCGAGATAGACGCGCCGCACCTTATCGTTGCGCATTACCTCTTCGGCCGTGCCTTCGGCGATGCGCTCGCCGACATACATGGCGAAGACGCGATCGACGAGCGCCGCGACGCTTTTTACATTGTGGTCAACCAGCAGCACGGCGCGCCCGTCGTCCCGCATTGCCCTGATCAGCTCGGAAAATTGCTTCGTTTCGCTCGATGTCAGCCCGGCGAAGGGCTCGTCGACCAGCAGCACCTGCGGATCGCGCGCGATCGCCTTGGCGAGCTCCATCTTTCGCAGATCGGCGAAGGGCAATGTCGCCGGCCGGCGATCGATCACGCCGCTCAAGCCCACGCGGTCGGCGATCGCGCGCGCGCGTGCTTCGATTTCGGGGTCGGGGAAAAGCCGCATCAGCTTGTCGGGCAGCAAGCCGAGAATGATGTTTTCGAGCACGGTCTGGCGATGCAGCGGCCGCGAATGCTGGAAGACCATCCCCGCACCGAGCCGCGCAATCCGATGCGACGGCAAACCCGCAACCTCGACGCCCAGGATGCGCACCGAGCCGGCATCCGGCCGCTCGATGCCCATGATCAGTTTCATCACCGTCGATTTGCCCGAGCCGTTCGGTCCGATCAGGCCGAGGATTTCTCCACCCTTCACGGCAAAGCCGACATCGTTGACCGCGACGAGGCCGCCGAAGCGTTTGGTCAGCCCCTCCACCGCGAGATGGGCCGTGCCGGCGTCGGCGGTCATCGAGCGTCCCGTGTTCGCGTCAGCAAGCCGAGGAGGCCGCTCGGGAACAACAGCACGACCGCGAGCGCCATCGCCGAGACGATGAAGGTGGAGAGATCGCCGAGCGGACGCAGCGCCTCGCCGGCGCCGATCAGGAACACCGCGCCCAGCACTCCGCCGAGAATGGTGCGCCGTCCGCCGAGCACGGCTGCGATGATCACCTGTACGCCGACCGTCACGTCGACGAACGTGCCGACCGAAGCCGCGCCGAGATAGAACACCAGAAGCGCGCCCGCGAGGCCGGAGAAGAAGGCGCTGATGATGAAGGCGGTGAGCTTGTGCTTCGTCACGTTGAAGCCGAGCGCACCGGCCTGAATGGCGTCCTGCCCGGACGCCTGCAGAATGAGACCGACCGGCGAGCGCGACAGCGCGTAGAGAATGGCGCCGCTCACCGCCATGAAGCCGAGCGCGATCCAGTAATTCACACCGTCGTCGATCGAAATCACGTCGGGCACGGTGAGGCCGATCTCGCCGCCGGTGAAACTCGCCGCCACGACGACGAAGTTCTGCAAAATCAGCACGGCGACGAGGGTCGTCAGGCCGAAATACGGTCCCCTGACACGCAATGCCGGCAGCGCCAGCACGACACCGCCCGCGACGGCCGCGAGGGCGCCGGCAACGAGGCAGAGCCAGATCGGGGGCTGGTACAAATTGTCGAGGATCCCGGCCGTATAGGCACCGAGCCCGATCAGGAAGGTTGGGCCGAAATTCACCTCGCCGGCGAAGCCGAAGAGGAGGTCCCATGACATCGCGAATACAGCGAAATAATAGGCGATCGTCAGCAAACCGAGGATGTAACCCGAAACGTAGAGCGGCAGCGTCGATGCGACGACGACAACGAGCAGGCAGATCCAGACCGTGCGGGACGAAATGATGCGCGATGCCAGCGACGTTGTCGGGTTCATGACCTTGGGCTGCCTTCTGACTTCCGGGACGTCGAGACAACGCGGCGCATCGCTGGCCTCTACCGCCGACCGAGCAATCCGCGTGGCCGCACATACATCACCGCCACCAGCAGCAGCAGCGCCGGAATTGTGCGGAAGGCCGGCGAGACGAGATAGGCCGTCATCGTCTCGAGATAGCCCACGACATAAGCCGCGATCAGCGAGCCTGAAACGCTGCCGAGCCCGCCGAGAACCACGATCGAGAAAGCGCTCGCAGTCAGCGGCCCGACGCTGTAGGACGACACGCCGAGAAACATGCCAAGCAGCACGCCGGCGATGCCGACGAGCACGCCATAGACCGCCCAGACCGCGATGTAGATCCAAGAGAGCTCGATGCCGAGCAGGGTCACGCCGCGCGGGTTCATCGACGCGGCGAGCACGGCCTTGCCGGCGCGCGTACGATTGACGAGCAGCCACAGCACACCGATCACCAGCCAGCAGACGATGGCGGTGAAGATTTCGTTCGCCGGCGTCCGAACTCCCACGAGCATGACGACGCCTTCGACGATGGGCAGCACCGTCTTGGCATTGTTCGTATAGAGATAGGCAATCAGCTCGCTGATCATGATGCCCCACAGCAGCGTCGCCGTGAGGATGAATATCTCCTTTTCTTCCTCGCGGATTTTGTTCGATTGCTGCAGCGGTCGCACGACTACGAAATAGGTCAGGAGCGACATGACGAAACCGACGAAGACGCCGAAGGTCGCGCCGAGGTAAGTGTTCAAGCCGAAATCGCCGCCGGCGACCCAAGCAGCGACGACGGCCGTGACCATCAACGCGCCATGCGAGAGGTTCAGCACGCCGGACACGCCGAAGATCAAGGTGAAGCCGGTCGCGCCAAGCGCGTAGAGCGCGCTGATGGCGAAGCCGTCGATCAGAATTTGCCAAAAGAGCATCAATCACGCTCCGGCCGTGCCAATCACGATCCGGTTGGATGCCGCAAGAGAAAGGCCCCCGACTTGACGGTCGGGGGCCTGTGCTTCGCTCGCTAGTTGGCCGAGCCGAGCTTGATGAAGGACGGGAATCTCAGTTTCGCGTTTGCGACC
>Ga0209517_10007554_pt1 | contig 12977 bp, 12 predicted proteins | sample PeaSoiMetSII2010_FD_187695 | JGI IMG/M metagenome (GOLD analysis project Ga0209517, IMG submission 187695) | Peat soil microbial communities from Weissenstadt, Germany - SII-2010 (SPAdes) (version 2) | ecosystem: Environmental > Terrestrial > Soil > Wetlands > Peat | place: Germany...
GATCCGATATCGCCGCGCTTGGCGTCGGCGATCGTGATCAGCCCGAGCCGTCGCGCGGTCGCGAGCACCTCGGCCAGCGCGCGCATCCCGTCGATTCCGCGCGCCTCGTAAAACGCGAGCTGCGGCTTGATCGCGATCACATAAGGAGCGCAGGCCTCGACCGTCTCACAGCAGAAGCGCGTCAGCGTGTAGCCGGCGGGAATGCCGGCGCCCGCGTCGGACGAGTCGAGTTGCGGGTCCACGCCCAGCACCGCGATACTGTCCTTGCGCCGATACGCGTCGGCCAGCCGGTCGGCGAAATGCATCGTGCTCATAATGCCACTGGAGAGCGTTGCCTTTCCAGCTTGCCGGCGAGCATGCTTCCCTCTGTACACCTCTCCCGCGCCTGCGGGTCGCCCGCAGGCGCAGGCCGGAGAGCGTTGCCTTTCCAACTTGTCGGCGAGCATGCTTCCCTCTGCACACCTCTCCCGCGCCTGCGGGTCGCCCGCAGGCGCAAGCCGGGAGAGGTCGGCGAGCGCGCGAGCGGTCGCCGGGTGAGGGTGATGACGATGGTTCGACTCACGATGGTCACCAAACTTCGCCTGCTGGCGGCGATCGCGCCGGCGATACTGCTGATCGCGGCGCCGTTTATCGCGGGCGGACTGTACGTCTTCGGCCGCCAAATCGATGTCCTCCAGGATCGCGAGCTCGCCGCGCGAGACGCCGCGCGCGGGATGGACGTCGCGCTCTACCAGATGGAATGGGCGCGCACGCAGCACGACCGCGATGAGATCCTGCTCGATCAGCGCCGCGCCTTCGCCCACTGGATCGATCTCGCCGGCGACCGCTCCGACACCGAAAACCAGCGCCAACTCGTCGCCGCGATCGCGCAGCAAGCCGCGCCCCTGTTCGATCAATTGCGGGTCAGCGCACCCGAGGATGAGAGCGTTGACGCCAACGTCCGCAACCTGCACGGCCATATCGCAGATCTGATCGACGCTGACGACGCCGCGCTGCTCGAGGTAGCGGTGGCGAGCAAGCGCGAGGCGACGCGCCTGATGGCCGCGATGCTGGTAGGAGGAATCGCGATCCCGTGGCTATGCTTCGCAGCGCTCTACGCCGCCGGCGGCACGCTGAGACGCGAGCTCGGCGCGATCCGCGAGAGTTTCGAGCGGATACGCGAGCAGCCGGCCGCGCTCGCGCCCGATCGGGACGCGATCGCGATCGACGCCTCGCTCACGCAACTGGGCTTCCCCAAGCCCAACCCGATGCTCGCGGACTAGATCGGTTCACATCGCGACACGCTGTGATCTTGCCGACACCTCGCCGCGCGCTCTACACCTCTCCCGCGCCTGCGACCTGGTCGCAGGCGCACGCCGGGAGAGGTCGCCGAGCGATTTGCTCCGCAAATCGCTCGGCGGGTGAGGGCGGCCGCTACACCGCTCGGGCACGAGCGGGCGTCGCGCGATCAGCGAAAGGGTTGCCAGATGCGAGAGGTGTTGCAGGCGCCGCACGCGATCGGCCGCGCGCGGACGAGATTCGCTACAGCAGGGCGCCGCGTAGCGGTTCGTCGCGGAGCGGCGGATGATGAATCAGGTTCAGCGCCCATTGATGCGCCTGCTTGAGCGCGTCTTCGGCCCGCTTGAATAGCCGCTCGCGGTACATCGTGTTCCAGACGTAGACGTCGACCGACGGCTCCTCGCTGAGGGTGACGTCGATCATCCAGTCTTCGAGCTCGGGACCGCATACCAGCAGCCTGATCACGCGGCCGTGATCGAGCACGACGCCGCGGGCCTCGCGCGGGAGCCGGAACTGGTCCTTGATGCGCTTGACGAGGTGCGGCGGGTAGTGCTCCTTGGTCATCTCGACGTAAGCCCATTCGCCCGGCGGCGGGTTGGCCTCGCGCGCGATCCGCAGGTTGTTGTCGGTCAGGTCTTCCTTGGCTTTCTCCTGCTCGTAGTCGCGCGCCACTTCGTAGAGCGCCATCGCAACCGGCAGCCGGGGCAGCTCCGAGTCGGCGGCGGCCTTGGCCAGCTTCGGACGTTTGACAGTGGTCTCGACCCACCATCGGTTCTCGACGTTCGGCTTGTGCGCCATCGCCTACGCGCGCCTCGATTTCGTGCGCCGGCGGGTTGCGCCGCCTGCGCGCCGGCGGCGGATGCGAATGCTGCCCCGGCGCGACCCGGAGCCCGCTGCGCGCCGCGATCGAAGCGGGCTGCGGCGTGAGGCGCCGCGAGTCGCGCGATCGCCAAGCCCGAGCACCATCCGGCGCGTGAATGATTCCGCCTTGCGCTCGGCGTCGGTCCAGAACAGATAGTGCGCCATCTCGTGGTAGATCATCTGCACCCACATCCGCTCGGACTTGTAGACCCGCCCGCGCTTCCAGTTCTCCGGATGGACCAGCAGGATACGGCCGTCTTCCATCGTCTTGCCGGCGGTCTTGCCCCAATCGAGGTATTCGTACCATTCAATTCTGGGGCTCTTGACGTGGTAGAAGCGGCACAGTTCCGAAATCGCGCGGCGAAACGCGGCCGGCCGATGGGTATCAAAGAAGTTCGCCAGGCTTCGGTCGATAGCCTTGCGATGGGTCAGCGGTGGCAAGATCATTCGCACGGTAGAGGGGCCTCCAAAAAGACCCTCGATCATACGGAGCGAGCACCTCGACAGTCAACGAACGGCCTAAAATGGCCTGAAAAGGCTGGGTTTCAGGGCATTTTTTGAGTAAGAGGGGCCTTAGCCGGTCGGGCGCCGATGCCGCGTCGCCGGCTGTTCCTCACCCGATTGCGCCGATTTCCCTGAGCCGCGCGATCTCCTCCCACGAGACGCCCACCTCCGCCTGCGATAACGCCTTCGATGCTCCCGTGCTAAACTTTCCGAAGGGCGGCCCAATCATGGAAGCTAGAACCAGGTACGCCAGAACCGGCGAGGTTCACATCGCCTACCGGATTTTCGGTGACGGTCCGCGCGACATCGTATTGGTGCCGGGAACGCTGTCACATGTCGAAATCTTCTGGGAGCAAGCGACCAACGAGTACGTGCTGAAACGACTCGGCTCTTTCGCCCGGGTAATCGTCTTCGACAAGCGCGGCCAGGGGCTCTCCGATCGAGGCGGCGAACAAACGCTCGAAGAGCGCATCGGCGACCTGCGGGCGGTCATGGATGCGGCCGGCTCCGAGCGCGCGACCATTTGCGGCTGGTCGGAAGGCGGCCCGATGTCGTTGATGTTCGCCGCTACCTATCCCGAGCGACCTCGTCCCTCGTCTTGTTCGGCAGCCACGCCTCGATGAAGGCGGACCCGTGGGCCGTGACCAATGAGCAATTCGAGCGATTCATTCGCGCGTTAGACACCCACTGGGGCGAAGGCATCATCGTCCCTATCAATGCGCCCAGCCGGGCCAAAGATGTGCCGTTCGTCGAGTGGTTCGGACGGCTTGAGCGAGCCGTTGCGAGTCCGGGGGCAATCGTCGCCCTATTCCGGGCCAACTACGAGATCGACGTCCGCCACCTTTTGCCGTCGATCCAGGCGCCGACCCTGATCCTCCATCGCAAAGATGATTCGACGGTCCCGGTCGAAGCCGGACGTTACCTGGCTCACAACATCCGCAACGCAAAATATGTCGAGCTGCCAGGCGAAGATCACTTGCTCCAGGCCTACGATCGGGACGTGCTGGACTTACTGCTCGACGAGATCGAGGAGTTCATAACTGGCGCGCGCCACCGTCCGGAGCCAGACCGGGTGCTCGCCACCGTGATGTTCACCGATATCGTTGGGTCCACCGAGCGAGCCGCCGAACTCGGCGACTTGCGATGGCGCGAGCTGCTCAACAACTTCTACGTCGCGGTGCGAAAAGAGCTGACCGCTTTCCGTGGCCGCGAGGTGAATACGGCTGGTGACGGTCTGCTCGCTACCTTCGATGGGCCGGCGCGCGCGATCCGGTGCGCCTGTTCGCTGCGCGAAAGATTGCGCCCGCTAGGACTGCAAGTCCGCACTGGATTGCACACCGGCGAGTGCGAGTTGATCGGGGATGATGTCGGCGGCATCGCGGTGCATATTGGCGCGCGCGTGGCGTCCGCAGCCAAGCCGAGCGAAGTGCTGGTTTCCAGCACCGTCAGAGACCTGGTTGCCGGCTCAGGGCTCCGGTTCACCGACCGCGGCATGCAGAGCCTCAAGGGCGTGCCCGACGAATGGCACCTGTTCTCCGTTCAGTAAGCCTCAAACGGGGCAGGTCTTTCCGCGATACCATACTCGCGGATGAAATCGCGTCCCCTCGCTCGCTGTTTCTCATCCGATCGCGCCGATTTCCTTGAGCCGCGCGATCTCCTCCCACGAGACGCCGACCTCGCGGGCGACTTCCTCGCTATGCTGTCCGAGTTGCGGCGCGGCTGAAAACGTGGCTTCCGTGGCGCCGAACTCGACCGGACTCTTGACGATGCGGCAGTCGGGAATCTCGGCATGTTCTACGCGCGCGAGGGCGCCGATCGCGCCGACCTGCGGATCGTTGAGCACCTCTTCATTGCTCTGGACCGGCGCCCAGAACAGTCCGTGCCGATCGAAGATCGGCGCCCATTCCTCGAGCGTGCGGGTCGCGATTACTTCCTCAATCAATCGAGTGATCTCGCGGCTGTGGCGGAGCCGCGCCTGAAAATCGATGAAGCGCGGGTCTTTCGGCCACTCGGGCCGGCCGAGCGCGGCGCTGAAATCGCCCAGATGGCGGTCGGCCTGGAGCATCACGAAGTAGACCCACTTCCCGTCCTTGCACTGATAGGAGTTCCAGAGCGGATTGACGCGTTCCTTGCGGCTCTCCGGCTGCGGGGCCTGCCCGGCGATCATCGCGACGGTCAGGTCGGTCGCGTTCATCCACAGACCCATCGATAGCAGCGAGATGCGCACTTCCTGGCCGCGTCCGCTCTTCTCGCGGGCGAGCAATGCGGCGGAAATTGCGCCTGCTAGGCCAAGGCCCGCCGCGTGATCGATCATCCCGGGGCGCTGCGCCGGCGGCGGATTTCCCGGCTCGGTCACGGTTGCCATCAGGCCCGAGCGCGCCCACGCCGCGGCGTAATCGAACGCGGGCCGGTTTCGATCGGGCCCGCGATGACCGTAGCCGTTGAGGCTCGCGTATACCAGGCGCGGGTTGCGGGCCGACAGGGCAGCGTAGGCCATCGCCATCCGCTCGAGCGCGTCGAGCCGGAGATTGGTGATGAAAACGTCGGCCCGATCGATGATTTTGAGCGCGAATTCCCGGCCCTCGGCGTTGCGCAGGTCTACGGCCACGGAGCGTTTGTTGCGATTGTCGAGCTCGAAGGCCGGCCGTACGCGCAAGTTGGCGTTGTAGGTTGCGCGCGTCGTCGCTCCGCGCATCGGGTCGCCGGCGCCGGGATCTTCGAGCTTGATAACGTCGGCGCCCCAGTCGCCCAACACGGCCGCGCACGACGGGCCCGCCACCCACATTCCGACTTCGACCACCTTAAAGCCGCTAAGCGGTCCTTGCACGACTGGATCTCCTTTCCAATTCCGCGGTCCAAGTCCGGGGTAACAGGCCCGGCCGGCGCAGGCAAGCCGCCGCCGCTCTTTTGATTGTCATTCCCGCGCGCGTGGCATGCGCCGGGGGCGATGCCGCGCGCGAGAGCCTGTCCTGAGCCTCGGGAAGGAAATCCCGGATTCGGATCGGGATTCTTCGCGCGCCAGGCAAAAGGACGCGCGAGAATGACACCAGCCAGGAGCTCGGACATTTGCCGCACTGCGTTCTCCGCCGTGCGAAAAAAGCCGGCATTCGATCGCGGAATCAACTCGTGGAAGAAAATAGAAACTGTTGGTAGGGTTCGGGTTCAAGGCCTTCTCCCCGAAGGCGAAAGGGAGAAGGTGCAGGCACTCCTCGGAGGGTCCTGCCCGAGACGGTCAGCCTTGTTGCGCGCGGCGCTGATTCGCGCGGCGCAGATGGCGCGGGCGATGGCGCACGCGATTGACGGTCACGTTGTGCGTGCGTCCCGATTCTTTCAGGCGGAGACGAAACGAGGCCTGGCGGTCGTTGGTTTCCGACAGCCGCCGCCGCAGCAGCTCGGGCTCGATGCCGAGACCGTCGCAGACGTTTTCGAACGAAAACGCCTTGCCGCCGCCGCGCGTGAAGATCCACTCATGCGCTTCGTTGTAGAGGCCGCGCTTGCGCACCGAGCCATTGCCGCGGCAGCTATGGATGATGTTGACCGCGTCAACCATCACCGCGAGCATCAGGCGCTGCTCGCTGCTCAGCGATTGCGTGCCGATCAGCTCGAAGTACTGGCTCGGCAGGATTATGTCGGGAGCCGCCGGTGAATCCCAGGCGCCCCTGATTTCGGAAAGCTTCTCCATGATTGCATGCTCCCTTTATGCGCCGGCGGGCGAATCGGTGTTGCGTAACTTAAAGCGCCAAAGCCGATTCCGCAGAAACATGATTCGCCGTAATGACGCAAAAGACTACTTTACGTCATGATACTGATTGAGGGGTAGTGTTGCAAGCGAGAAACGCCAAGACTCCGCCAGGCGTGCCCGGTCATCATAAGGCGCGCTTGCTCGCGGAGCTGTGAGGTATAAGCTTCTATGGGTGCGCGGCCCCGGCGCCGGTATGAAATGGCGGCTGCCGGGCGGTCTGATATAGTGGCTCGAGTCGCCCGGCCGGACTGGTCCTGAAGCGGCGCGGCGACTCCGGCGGAGGGAATCAAAATGGCTGATTTTCACGGCGTTGATGGCGCGAAAAATTTCCGCAAGCTGCGCCAGCTCAAGCCCGACATGTTCAAGAGCTTCGTGGACTTCGATCAGACGGTCTTCAAGGACGGCGCCGTATCGAGCAAGACCAAGGAGCTGATGGCGATAACGGCGGCGCACGTGACCCAGTGCCCGTGGTGTATCGACATTCACACCAAACGGGCCAAGGAGAAGGGAGTATCCGACGAGGAAATCGCCGAGGCGGTATTCGTCGCGATGGCGATGCGGGCGGGCGCCGCGTTCAGTCACGGCGCGATCGCGATGGCGGCGACCGAAGCGGAACACAAGTAGCCGCGCGCAGCGCGGCCTTTGAATAGTGAGGCGGAACGTGGAGCAGGCGAATTCAGATCGCAAGACCCGGCAGCGCAAGACGCGTCAGATAGACATCGGCGGGCTCAAAGTCGGCGCCGGCGCGCCGGTAGTGGTGCAGTCGATGTGCGCGACGCGCACGATCGATATCGACCAGACCGTCGCGCAGACCCATCAACTGGCTCGCGCGGGCGCCGGTATCGTGCGGATCGCGCTGGACAGCGAAAAAGAGGTTCCGGCGCTGAAGGAGATTCGCGCCCAGACCAGGGGCGTGGTGCTGTCGGTGGACCTGCAGGAAAATTACAAGATCGCCGGGATGGTCGCGCCGTACGTTGACAAGATCCGCTACAACCCCGGCCATCTGCATCATATAGAGAAGGCCAAAACCATCGCGCAGAAGGCCGGATACCTCGCCGGCGTCGCGCGCGACAATAATCTCGCGATCCGGATCGGCGTGAATTGCGGATCGGTCGCGCCCGCCTTTTTGGAGCAATATCCGGGCGACCAGTTGGGCGCGATGGTCGAGTCGGCGGTCTTTCACTGCGAACTGATGGACTCGTTCGGGTTCGATCGCTTCGTCGTGTCGTTGAAGGATTCCGATCCCGCCAAGGTGCTCGAGGCCAATCGCCGCTTCGCCGAGCGGCGCCCCGACGTGCCGCTCCATCTCGGCGTTACCGAAGCCGGCCTTCCGCCCGACGGGATCATCAAGACCCGGCTCGCCTTCGAGAAGCTGCTCGCGCAGGGAATCGGCGAGACGATTCGCGTTTCACTCACGCTCCCCAACGAGCGCAAGCACGAAGAGGTCGTCGTCGGCCATCAGATTATCGAAGATGTCGCCGCCGGCCGGTTCATCTCGGTGCCGGACTTCGGCGCCGGCCTGAATATCATTTCGTGTCCGTCGTGCTCGCGGGTGGAGAACGAGAAGTTCGTCGAGCTGGCGGAGCAGGTCAAGGAGCTGACCCACTACGCGGCGCGCTACAAGATCACGATCGCGGTGATGGGATGCCGGGTCAACGGGCCCGGCGAAACCGACGACGCCGACCTGGGGCTGTGGTGCGGACCGACCACCGTGAACCTCAAGAAGAAGGACGTCAAGATCGGGTTCTTCGGCTACGACGCCGTGCTGCCGAAGCTCCGTCACGAACTCGACAAGCTGATCGCCGAGCGCACCGCCGCCGGCAACTAGTCTCGTCCTGAATCCGCAAGGTCGAAGGCCCGGTGGCAACCGCCATCGGGCCTTCGGTCTTTTGGTCTTCAGCGCTCTCGTTCTGCCCCTCTCGCCGGCCGGAGCCGGGCAGGCGCGTTGACCAGAGCCTCAGTTCGAGCCTAATGTAGTGACGTTACTACAATACTCTGCCGAGAGGTTGTGCGCATGCGAGTGGGGCTGCGTGAGGCGAATCAGCGCTTCTCGAAAATCATCAAGGCGGTGCGCGCGGGCAAGGAAGTGGTCCTCACGGATCGTGGCAAGCCGATCGCGCGCGTGACGCCGATCCCCGAGGAACGCGACATCGAGGCAGTGCTCGACCAGATGGCCGCCGAGGGCTTTCTGATACGCGCCACGAAGCGTGGCCCGATGCCGTATTTCAAGCCGATTAAGATAAAGGGCGGTCCGCTGTCGGAAACGATCCGGGAAGAACGAGATGAGCGCTGATGGCGGGGCCGCTTGCGTACTTCGACACTTGCGTACTGATCGCTTTCGGGCACGCGCGCCGGCCTGCCCGCAAGTACAGGCTCGTGTCTTTTCGGCGATCGGGCCTGCGGAGGGAACGTCGGGCTTGCGCCGCCGCGGGGCACCGCGTAGCCGTAATCTCATGCTGCAGGGCCCTTCGATCCGAGACTCATCGTCGTTGGACTGCGAATCCAGCCATGTGCTACAAGAGCGCACTCAATCGGCCGCAGGTCCTAGTTGGAAAGGGGGTGAACTTTGTCCAAACGAAAGTCGAGTACTGGTTCCAAATCCTCTGCCAAGGCCACTCCGACTTGGCCGGAGGTTGGCAAAATTAGACTAGAGGAGCGCGATCACTTCCTTCGACTGCACGAAACGCCATGGCCACCGAAACTCTCGGGTTGGGAATCGATTCGCGACCGGCAGCCCGGACCAGCCGCTGGGACTAAGTCCAAAGCGGACACGAAGCGGCGACCTGCACCAGAGATAGCATACCTGCAGCGTGATTTCGGTTCTGCGCAAGATAAGGGACCGAAGCAACGCCTCAGAGAGTGTATCGTCCGATTTCCATCCGCCCCGCTCTACGGAATACATCGAAAGTATGAATACTATTACGACTTGAAAGGCGTGAACTATAACACTCTACGTCTTCTTCTGCGGCCATGGTCGTCTGAGGAACCGCCTCGAATAAGTCGGATATACATCCTGCACAATGGCTTGAACGAAATCGACGATGTCGGCTTCTATTACGAGCTGGCCGATAAGCTTATCGATGAAGAATCCGCGTGCCTGATTCATCCCTTCCCCGGCCACCTTAACCGATACCCATTTGTAGGCAAGTATGCTGAAACGCCGCTCGACAGGTATATCCTAGACGCGGGAGAACTCTATAGGCAGTTTTTGCGCTTCATGATGGAAACGCAGTGGCTCCTTAGTGCCCTAGTGCCTATTCGCTCCTATAGAGATCTCTCCGGCCTTGATTTGTTAGTGGAAGGTTCAGAACGCCGGGAAGGCCGCGAGAACCTGGAAACACTAGCTGGCGCCATATGGGCCAATTGGAAGCGGGCGTATGATGCAAGCATTCGGGCCAAAAGGGATGCGGCACAAAAGATAAACCCCGCCGCGATCCGAAGCTCGATCGCAACACTTCGGCATCTCGTCGGCTGGCGCCCCGCGCAGACGCCCCTCAGCCGGCCACCCACTCAAAACGATTTAATCCCGAACCTCCACGTGGTTGGCTATAGTCTCGGAGGATTTCTCGCACAGTCTGTGTTTTTCACCTGGCCGTTTGCTGTGAGTAGTTGTGCCACGCTCTGCTCCGGCGGTGCGCTTCGAGACATGGCCCTGACGGCATTCGCACACGAGGAGGAGTGGCAGACAGTGACGGACGCGCTTCGCTACGAGCTTGTTAGCGCAATGTTGCACGGTCGCCTGAAAATGTCTTCGGACGGTAAGTGGGTATCCGGCATGAACGCAGGATACTTCAGCTATTTCGATCGGATGTTTTACGAGGTGTTTGTACAGGACGCGAGAAGTTCCTATCGGGAAAGGTTATCGGAGTACGTAACACGGCTGCTTTTCACTGTGGGTGGGAAAGATCCGATCATGCCCGCAAAGTCCGTACTTGACGCCAGCCCCAAGGATGGCGGAGTGAACTTGGTCCAGATCTCCAATCTTGAGCATTTCGTGTTCAAGGATTTGCCCGAGTGGCGGGACTTCTGGCTGCCGGAGACGGGAAGGTTACTGGTGTCGTTCGGTCATCATGCCGAGAGAAGGCTTAGAGAATCGTTGCAGAGGAACTGGTGGACTCGCGAACGCACCAGGCTGTGGGACGAACGTGGCAAGGTCTTTGTGTCTCCCGACGAGTTGAAGGAAAAGAAAGGCCAGCCCGAGGTGCCACATCAACGACCAGTATCGAGAGATGGCAATGTAGAGCTGCCGAACGAGTTGTTCGAAGACGAGCTGGACGATCTTGTCGAGATGCTGGCGAAGGGCGGATGGCTGTTTATCTTTAGAAACCAGGTGCCGCTGGCTCTATTGGGCCCGCTAATGCTCCATCAGAGAGGAGCGGCGTTATTTTATTCTGATGACCGGATTAGGCAGTACATTAGCAAACTGCAGAAGCGAGGAAAAACGATACTCAAGAACGCCAATCGCATTACCATAGTTATTCCGCGACTGCGCGAAAAGTGGTTTGTCGGCGATCAACCGGTGTCGTCGGCGAAGAGTGTCGGCATTGGCGGGAGCGTTCCGAGCAGAGCGACTCTTGGAAAACTGTGGCGTGACTTCTACGGAGCATACCAGAGCCGTCATGCTTTGTGGCTCTTTGACCCGGAGCGGACTAAGAGGCCGCTCTCGGAAAGTTGCCGGGTGCTTGAGGAGATGGTGCGAACGCGGCTGGGCATATCGAGTGAGGAGTGCCCGGTGACGAATCAGTTACCGAATGCTTGGATTTGTTTTTCGGGAAGCGCGCTGCAAGGTTTGGAGTTGGATCGGCAGAGCCGAGAAAAGATGGAAGAGGGGCTCGTTAAGCTTGCGATCAGTCTTGAGACGGTTGATCAACGACCCGCGATGAAGGGTTCCAGCGTGCCGGGTGACGATCACACACGGAAAAGTGATCGATTCAACCGCCTGCTGGCAAGAGAGCAAATTCGCTTTGTCCAGGTATCGGTTGGAGAGAGTAACCCCGGCTATCGAGGCCGTCGTATAGGGAACCAGAAGGGTGCACGCCTGGTTCTGACTCACGGCGCGCTGGCTTACGCCCATTCCTATCCGGCTCCCGACAAAACTGGCGGCCGAATGAGTGGAAAGTGATGACGGCCGTTGGTAGGAGCCCCGGGAACTACGACGCGCACCCGTAGACCTTCATCACGTTCTCGCCCAGCACTTTGGCGCGGGCGGCGGCGGGCAGCTTCGCCGCCAGCTCTTCGACTTGCTCGATGTAGTTGCCGACGTGATCGGGATGCGGAAAGTCCGACGCCCAGAAGAAGCGATCCGCGCCGCATAACTCGACCATCGCGGGCAGCGAGCGCTCGTCGGGATCGCCCGAGATCCAGCAATTGCGCCTGAAATAGAAGCTCGGCTTTTCCTTGAGCTGAATCGTCATGCCGAGCGCGGTCCCGTAGACCGCGTCCATCCGGTCCAGCCAGTAGGAAATCCAGCCCGCGCCGGCTTCGAGTATCACCAGCTTCAGGCGCGGGAATTTGTCGAAGGTGCGGAACTGAAAGAAGCTCGTGAAGGCGTGGCGCACCGCGTCGGCCGCGGTGATGTTGTTGAAGAAGTACATCTCGCGCTGATATTTCCAGTCGTAGCGTCCGGACATCGCCCAGACCGGTTCCAGCGATGGATGCAGTCCGAGTGGCACATCCAGCTCTTGCGCTTTGGCGAACAGGACATCGTGATCCGGATGGGCGTGCGGCTTGCGCGTCATCGTGAACTGGCAGACCCATCCGCCTTTGCATCCGGCCTTCACCGCGCGCTCCAGCTCGCGCGCTGCAGCCTCGGGATCGCCCAATGAGAGATGCGCGATCGGAATCAGCTTGCCGCCGCTGTCAGAGCAGAAATCGACGATGTAGCGGTTGTAGGCGCGCGTGTAGGCCTGGACCATCTCGGCCTCGGCGCACTCGACCTCGTAGAGCAGGCTCAGCGTCGGGTAGAGAAACGCCGCTTCGAGCCCCTCGGCGGTGATTCGCTCCACGCGTTCCTTGGGATCCATCGCGCCGAACGGGGCGTTGCTGCCGTAGCCCGGTTCGCGATAGCGAAGTGGAACCTCGCGCGACGCACCCATCCCGGCCAGGCTGGTGAGCATCCCGGTATGGATGAACTTCGAGGGTTTGCCCTCGATCTCCAGATACTGGTCGCCGCCGCTGCCCTTCTTAATCCTGAGCGCGCGCGGCTTGTACTTCTCTTCGAGGTAGCGCTCCCAGAGGCCGGCGTCCTCCAGAATATGACCGTCGGCATCCACCGCGCCGGGAAGTTTGATCTTCCGTATTTGCTCGTGCGGCATAACCTGACTCCCCGTCGATCGGGTCAGAAACTCAGACGCTTGAAGAATCGTTCCGGGACCATTCTGATAGCGGCCATGATCGGACGCCAGAACGAGGGTATGTATACCACCTCGGCGCCGCGACGCCATTTGGCATGGATTTTCTGCGCGGTCTGCGCCGGTGACGCCGTGAGGCCACTTTCCTGGCCATAGGTCATCCGCGTATCGACGAAACCCAGCTTGACGGTCATCACGTGCACGCCCGAGTTGGCCAGGCGCCCGCGCATTCCGCCGGTGAA
>Ga0209517_10007555_pt1 | contig 12977 bp, 9 predicted proteins | sample PeaSoiMetSII2010_FD_187695 | JGI IMG/M metagenome (GOLD analysis project Ga0209517, IMG submission 187695) | Peat soil microbial communities from Weissenstadt, Germany - SII-2010 (SPAdes) (version 2) | ecosystem: Environmental > Terrestrial > Soil > Wetlands > Peat | place: Germany: Weissenstadt...
GACCCCTCTTTGAAACTACCGCCAGCTCAGGACAAAATGCCCGCTTAGCTGGCAACCGATCTTTCTCCCCGATGAAGCAGTCTGAATCGGATCATCTTGCTTTCTCTCTCTAAAGACCCAATAGCTTATCGAACTCCTTCTCTGTCAAAATTGTCACGCCGAGTTCCTTGGCTTTGTCGTATTTGGAGCCGGGGTCGGTGCCGACCACAACGTAGTCGGTTTTTTTGCTGACCGAGCCGGAGACCTTGCCGCCGTGCTGGAGGACGAGTTCGCCGGCTTCTTCGCGGCTGCGATTGGCGAGGCCACCGGTGAAGACGAAGGATTTTCCGGCGAGCTTCTGGCTTTTCACTTCGCGCTTTTCGCCGGTGGGATGGACACCGGCCTTGTCGAGTTTCTTGATCAGTTTGCGGTTCGCCGCTTCGGAGAAAAACTCCGTGATGCCAGAGGCTACTTTCGGCCCGACTTCCGGCACATTCTCCAACTCTTCCGTCTTCGCCTCTGAGAATTCTTCTAGCGTTGAAAAATGTTCGGCTAGCAGTTGCCCCGTGCGCTCTCCGACAAATTGAATCCCCAGAGCAAAAATCAGCCGCGAAAGAGGGCTCTTCTTGCTGGCCTTAATCTCATCCAGCAAATTCTGCGCGGATTTTTCCGCCATGCGCTCCAAATCGGCCACGACCTCCAGTTTCAACGCATAGAGGTCGGCCACATCCTTGACGATGCCCTTCTCCACAAGCTGATCCACGATTTTTTCGCCGAGGCCATCAATGTTCATGGCGTGGCGTCCGGCAAAATGCAGCAGCGACTCCTTCAGCTTCGCGGGGCACGCGGCGTTAATGCAGCGATACGCCACTTCCCCTTCGGCTTTGTGAATCGCGCTGCCGCAAACGGGGCACTCCTTCGGCATGCGAAACGGCTTGCGCGGCTTCCCTTCCTTGACCACTTTCAAGACATGCGGGATGACCTCGCCGGCGCGCTCGATCAGGACGGTATCGCCGATCTGCAGGCCCAGGCGCTCGATCTCGTCCATGTTGTGGAGCGTGGAACGGCTGACAGTGACGCCGCCCACCTGCACCGGCTCAAGCACAGCCACGGGCGTCAGCGTTCCGGTGCGACCGACCTGCACGATGATGTCGTTGACTACCGTAGTTTCCTGGCGCGCGGGGTATTTGTAGGCGACGGCCCAGCGCGGGGCCTTGGCGGTAAATCCCAGCTCATTTTGCAGCGGCGTGGAGTTCACTTTGATGACCACGCCGTCGATTTCGTAGGCGAGCTTCTCGCGTTTGGAATCCCAGGCGGTGCAGTAGTCAACTACCTTTTCGATGCCATCGCAGAGCTTCCAATCGTCGCTGGCGCGGAACCTCAATTGCTTGAGTACTTGCAGGGAGTCCGAATGCTTGGCGAAGGGCACTTTCCCGTCAACGAAGAGGTAATACGCGAAAAAATCCAGGCGGCGCTGCGCGGTGATGGTGGGATCCAGCACGCGTATCGCGCCCGCGGCGGCGTTTCGGGGATTGACAAAGATCTTGCCCCCGGTTTGCTCCTGCTGGCGGTTCAGCGCTTCAAAGGATTCGCGCGTCATCATGATTTCGCCGCGCACCTCGAAATCGGCGGGCAGCTTGGTCTTTTTCAATGCGGCACTTTCAACGCGAAGAGGCACAGAGCGCACGGTTTTCACGTTGGGCGTAACGTCCTCGCCGGTGGTGCCATCGCCGCGCGTGACGCCGCGCACGAGCAGGCCATCTTCGTATTGCAGGGAGATGCTCAGGCCATCGAATTTGTGCTCGGCAATGTACTCGATGTCCTCGCGCCCGCTGGTTTCACGCACGCGGCGGTCCCAGTCGCGCAGCGCATCGTAAGAAAAAGCATTGTCCAGGCTGAGCATCGGCCGCGCGTGGCGAACGGTCTGGAGTCCTTCGCGCGGCGGCCCCCCCACGCGCACCGTGGGTGAATCCGGCGTGACCAGCTCGGGATAAGCCGCCTCGATCTCCTTCAACCGGTTCATCAGCCGGTCGTAGGCGGCGTCTGAGATCTCCGGGTCGTCCAACACGTGATAGCGATACTCGTGATAGCGCAGCTTTTCGCGCAGCTCTTCCGCCTCTTTCTTCACCGCGCTGCTTCCCTTTGCCGCCTTCGCCATCGTCGCCTACCCCACCCTCTTCACAGGGGCACGATGTACTTCTCCCAACTCCCGTCGGGATCGCGCCCGGTCTCGCGCCTGGCTTAGCCCGCCCGGTATTATATAGGCTTTGCCCCTTCGCCTCTGCAAGTCCCCCATTCAGAAGCCGGTGCCAGCATGGGCCTTTCAAGAAGTACCGGTACTCCTTTAGGGGCGCCAGAGAGGGCTTTCAACCAGCAATAACCCATAAGACAAAGGCCTATTGCCGCGAAACGCATGCCGGCCGGAGCGGAGCTATCCTTGTAATACAGCTGTAATCGATTCGACGGAGAAACGAGGCATACCCATGCGTAGATTAATGGTTACGGTGGTTGGTCTGCTCGTTGTTTTTGCAATAGTCCTGGCATCTGGCGCCTGTGCTCAAACTCCTGCGGCTAGTACCGGTACGAGCCAGTCCCCGGCAAAAGCCAAGGTGGTCTTCTACTACGGCAGGCCGGTCCCTCTTAACCATTGTCTGGAACAGGCCGCCATTCAGATTGATGGCGCAACCATTCACGAGCTTTTTCAGTGGCATGTATGGCAAACCGAACTCGCTGCCGGAACTCACGAGTTCAGCGACGACAGCCATAAAGGCAAGGGTCTAACCGCCAGCCTCGCCGCAGGTCAGACTTATTATTACGAGGTCGTGTGGCACAAAGGGTTTGGCTTTCCTACCTGCGAAAACATGTCGACCAGGATGGAAGACATGAAGCCCAAGGAAATCCAAAAGGTTAGCCTGATGCTGGGGAAACCCAACGTGGATGAGACCGCAGCAACTCCGGGGGCGCCGGCTGCTGGCGCGGCTCAGGCTGCCGCTGCAGAACCGCCGAAAAACACGAACGTCACGCTATCCGTCCGGTCCACCCCCGAGGCGGCCGATATCGAAGTAGATGGCAGTTTTGTGGGAAACACGCCGTCCGCAATTGACCTGGCTCCCGGCGATCATACCGTCATCATCAGTAAGAAAGGCTTCGAGCCGTGGAAACGGACCATCAGGCTGGCCGGCGGTGACGTCAAGGTGAACGCGGAGTTGGAGAAAGCCGCAGCAGTCTCCAGCTCGCTATAGGCCGCTCCGATTCCCTTTGGCACGCTCCTCAGAGGGTCGCAGGCGATGTCCAATTTCTCCGGGTCGTCCCCGACGAGATAGCGATACTGGTGTCGGCAAAGCCTCTCGCACAGAAGCTCCGCTCTTTCTCCACCGCGCCGCTACCCTTCGCCGCCCGCACTCCACAACCTCAAAGGTCGGCCACGGCAAATGCCGGACTGTTCTTCTTCCTCCCCCTGGCACGCCAGTTGCTCCAATTCCTCTGTAGACAGGGGCCAAGGAACACGGCGCGTCACCCCCGGTGCTTACCTTCATCTTCATATAGAATGGTGCACGCGCTTACAGACCGGGAGACCATGGAAACTCAGTTCCACAACGCGCTGCTAATCCACAACCCGAACGCCGGAAGCGGCGGACACGCGCGGCGGCGCCTGCTTGAGCTGGCACGGCGCATTCTTTCGGCTGGTGGCATCGAGGCGGAGCTTGCGGAAACCACGGGCCCCGGCCACGCCACGGAAATCGCACAGCAGGCCGTGCGCGATGGCCGGCAACTGGTGATCACCTGCGGCGGCGATGGCACGCTCAACGAAGTCGTCAACGGCCTGGCCACCTACAATAACGGACACCGCGTGCCGCTGGCGCTCCTGCCTGGCGGCACTGCCAACATCCTGGCTAAGGAGCTGGCACTGCCCTGGGACATTCCTCGTGCGGCGAAGCAAATGGTCCGCGCGGAAGTACGGGAGATTGCCCTGGGCCTGGCCACGCCGCTGGAGCAGCCGGCGAAGAAGCGCTACTTCCTGAGCGTCGCCGGCGCCGGCCCCGACGGCATGATCGTCTATTCCGTGGACCTTGGGTTGAAGGCGCGCGTCGGCATACTGGCGTACTGGTGGCAGGGCGCGCGCGAAGTTTTGCGCTACACGTTTCCGCGCTTCCGAGTGCGCACAGGCGACCGCCACGTCGAAGGAACGCTCGTCATTGTTGGCCGAACGAAGAACTATGGCGGCCCCTTCAAGATTACTGACCAGGCCGATCTTTTCGAGGACCAATTTGAAGTGCTGGCGCTGACGACGCAGAGCGGATTGCGGTACCTCAGCTATCTGCCCACCCTGTGGATGGGTAATCTGCGCCAGGAAGAAGATGTACACTTCTGGAAAGCGGACACGCTGGTGTGCGAACCGTTGGATGACAAGCCGGTCTACGCACAACTCGATGGCGAGCCGTTCGCGCGGCTGCCGGTGGAGTTTTCGATTGTGCCGCGGGCATTGAAACTGCTGGTGCCGCGGGGCACGCCGGGCCCCAACGTCGATTCCGCGCGCGAATCCTGACTGTGGACATTGTGACGCATGCGCTGCTTTCGCTGGCCCTGGCACGCGGATTTTTCGCGCGGCGCGGATGGCCTGTGCTTGCGGGCTTGCTCGTTGCCGGCACCCTTGCCGATGTGGATTTGATCAGCGCGTGGTTTGGCCCTGCCGCTTACCTGGCGGCGCGCCGCACGTTCACCCATTCCCTGCTGGGCACGGTCGTCATCATCGCCCTCGCCGCGTGGACCGCGCGCCGGCTGGACACCAAACGGGCGGAAACATGGAAAGGCATCCTGGTGGCGACAACCTGCGCTGCTCTCACGCATCTCCTCTTTGATTTCTGCCAATCAGGCGGCATCGCGCTGCTCTGGCCTTTCGATGGCGCGCGTTACGCCTTGGACTGGCTCCCCAACGTGGACCCGTGGATTTTGCTCCTACTTCTCGGCGGAGTTGTGGTGCCGGAGTTTCTTCGCATGGTGAGTTTGGAAATCGGCGCCAAGGACAAAAGGCCGCGGGGCCGGAATGGCGCGCTGGTGGCGCTTGCGCTGATTGGGATTTACGTTGGCGCGCGGGGAGTCTTGCACTTCAACAGCGTCGCGCTGCTGGAACCGCGTTCCTATCGCGGGGAGTCGCCGCGGCGCGAGGAGGCGTTCGCAGGGTCGTTTTCGCTTTTGACGTGGCACGGAGTGGTGGAGACGCAGTCGTATCTTTGCCTGATTGATGTCCCCGTGATGTCCGGGGACACTTTTGACCCGGAAGCCGCCACCTGCCTGCATAAACCGGAGGAATCCCCGGTGCTGACGGCCGTGCAGCAATCGGCGGTGGGGCGCAGATTCCTGAGTGCGGCGAGAATGCCCCGCGCCGCCGTGGACAAAACGGAAGCTGGTTACGAGGTGATTATTCGCGATTTGCGGGATGTGGCGGAACAGCAGACGCGGCATCGTGTGGTGGCGCGAATTTGGCTGGATTCGGCCTCGCGCATTGTTAGCGAACAATTTGGTTGGGCGGGGGAAGCGCACCTGCGGTGAGCGGGGAAGAGCGCGGGAAAAGAAAAGATTACGCAGAGTTCATGGAGGACGCAGAGATCGCAGAGAAGAGAAAGGCAAGAGAAAGATTCCTCACTCCGCGGACTCGGTTCGGAATGACAAAAGCGCTTACGCTTCGCCAAGGTGGGGTCCAGCATGCTGGACCCCTACGCGGCGAGTTTAGGTTTATGGCGCAAAAGCAGGCGGGAGAGGGCGTAACTTGCCAGGCCGAACACCAGCGCCGTGATCGTGACTCCCAGCTTGTGCTGCGCCAGAAACGGCAGGGCGTCGTTCCCATAGCGGATGGCTAGATACCCAATGGCAAAGTAGCGGATGGCGCGAGCCAACGCGATCGCGGAAGCAAAGGTTGCCACCGGCATTTCAAACACACCTGCGGCAAGCACGAAAATCTTGAATGGCGTAGGCGGCGGCAGGAGCGCGGCCATCAGCATCCCGACAAATCCATTTTCTTCCACCCAGTGGCGGATGGCGTGCGCGTGCTTGCCCGCTCTTTTGTGGAAAAACGCTTCCTCGCCCCTCTTCGCAATGAAATAAAGCAGCAGGCAACCCAGCAGCGAGCCAAGCCCGGCCATCGTGGCGTAGAGAGGCATGCGCAGGGGATGCTGGATGGAAAGTTCGATGAGCAGCAGGTCGTTGATGACGGGAAACGTCAGCACGGAAGAATCGAGAAACGAAATCAGAAAGAGTCCCGGCGCACCCAAAGTTCCGGCAAAGAACACGATTTTCTGTTTCCAGCCGCTCAACGGCGCCGTCAAGGAAAGCTCCTCCGTACTTCGAGAAATTCAGTGTAACAGAGCGCCGCAATGGATTAGAGCAGCGCTTCGATGGCTTCGACGATGACGTCGTAGACGTGGTGAAGTTCTTCCCGCGTAATGACGTAAGGAGGAATCACGTAGATCACATTGCCCAGCGGGCGGAGTAACACGCCACGGCGCAGGAAAAAGTCGTAAAGTTTGGGGCGCAACGCGGAGAGGTAGCCGGGATCGTCGGCCCGCAATTCCAGCGCGCCGATGGTGCCGAGTTGACGCGTATCGCCAACCTGGCGCATGCCGCGCAAATCGGCCAGGCGATCGGCGTTGACCCGTGAGATCGCGGCGATGCTATCGAACACGGGTTCATCCTCGAAAATCTGCAGGTTGGCATTGGCGGCAGCGCACGCCAGGGCATTCCCCGTGTAGGAATGGCCGTGGTGGAAAGTGTGCATGCGGTTTTCGCTGCGGAACGCGGACTCCACGCGATCCGTGCACAGCGTCGCGCCCATGGTAAGGAATCCGCCGGTGATGCCTTTGGAAAGGCACATGAGATCGGGGGCTACATTCGCCAGTTCGCAAGCAAACATCTTCCCGGTGCGGCCGAAGCCCGTGAGCACTTCGTCGGCAATCAGAAAAACGTCGTGACGTGTGCACAGCGCCCGGATTTTCTGCAGAAACTCCACGGGGTGAACGATCATGCCACCCACGCCCTGCAGGAGCGGCTCAACGATAACTGCGGCGATCTTGTCGCCGCGCTCGGCAAGCAGATCTTCCAACTTCTGCACACACTCGATGTGGCAGGTCTCGCGCTTCAATCCCACCGGGCAGCGATAGCAGTAGGCCGAATGGACGCGGTGCACCGGATAGCGCATGGATTCAAAGGGAGCGGTAAACGGCGAGGCATCGCTGACGGACATGGCCCCGGCGGTGTCACCGTGATACCCGTCCGCCAGCGCGACGATTTCGTGTTTACCGGGGCGCCCGACATTCTGGAAATGCTGCACGGCAAGTTTCAGGGCGACTTCCACGGCTGTGGATCCGTCGTCGGAGAGAAACATGTGCGTCAGTTCGGCAGGGACCCATTTGCGCAAACGCGCGGCGAGTTCTTCCGCAGGATCGTGCGTGAAGCCCGCCAGAATCACTTGTTCGAGCTTACGGGCTTGTTCCGCAACGGCGGCGCTGATGCGGGGGTTGGCGTGACCGTGGAGATTCACCCACCAGGAAGAAATCGCGTCCAGGATGCGGCGCCCATCGGCGAGGTGAAGGTAGACGCCTTGCGCGCTGGCCACATGGAGGGGGGCAGGGTCCAGGAGAGCATTCGTAAACGGGTGCCAGATGCGTAGAGGTGTGTTCATTGGGCAAAAGCGGAGCGGTCAAAGTGGTTCAGGAATACCTGCATGAGGGCAGTACGATGGAGATTCGGGAGCTTAGGAATTTCGCCGATCACGCGAACATGACCGAATTTCTCGATGGTTTCGCGGTTCTCGCGGTTCTGATCTCCAATCAATACCACGCCATGCACCGGCAGTTCGGCCGCGTGTAGCGCCGCGAGCGTCAATAGCGTGTGATTGATGGTGCCCACGCCGCTGCGCGCCGCCAGAATCACCGGGAGCTTGAATTTTACCATCATGTCCAACATGAACTGCTTGGAATTGATGGGCACCAGCACGCCGCCGGCGCCCTCCACGACCAGCCAGTCGTTCATCAGGCTGGTGGGAAGGCTCAGCCGGTTGAGATCGATCTCCACCCCGGCCCAGCGGGCCGCCAGGTCCGGAGAAACCGGAGGCACGAACTTGTAGACCTCTTCCAGGGTGCGATCCGTTCCGATGCCCGCCAGGCGCATGACCGTGACGCGGTCCGAGCCTTCCAGCGTGCCCGTTTGGATGGGTTTCCAATACACCGCATCGAGCGCCGCACAGAGCAAGGCGGCGAGCGTCGTCTTGCCCACGCCGGTATCGGTTCCAGTGATGAAGAAGTGGCTTCTCATGCGCGTCTCGCCGTGGCCAGAACAGGATGCTGCCCCCGCCACGCTACCAGAGATTCCACCAGGCGGTCTAACTCATCCTCTGCAATGCGGCACGTCAATGACAAGCGCAAGCGCGCTCTGCCTTCGGGAACGCTGGGCGGGCGAATGGCGCGCACGGCGAAGCCGTCTTGCTGGAGATGCTCGGCGGCGCGTAACGTCTCATCGATCTGCCCGAAGATTACCGGCACGATCTGGCTGGCGCTTCCGGCGATATCAAAGCCTTCCGCCCGCAAAGCATTGCGGAAGCTCTCCGCGCGCTCCTGCAATTCCCAGCGTTCTGTGTCCATCCCGATTGCGAGAGCCAACGCCGCGCTGATCTGCCGAGCAAAATACGGCGGGAATGCCGTGCTGAAGATAAACGTACGCGCGTGGTTGATGAGGTGCTCTTTCAATACCGCTGGCCCGCATACGAAGGCGCCGGCACATCCCAGCGCTTTTCCGCAAGTATGAATCGCCGCCAGCAATTGCGGCACAATTCCGGCCTCCGCGGCCAGTCCCCGGCCTTGCGGGCCCATGACGCCTGTGGAATGCGCTTCATCTAAAATAATCGCAGCGCCGTACTTATCGGCCAGTCTAGCGATCTCTTTCAGGGGGGCAACGTCGCCATCCATGCTGAAGACACTTTCCGTAATGATGACTTTTCGCCACGGCGCGCCCGCTTCCTCTTGCAGCAAATCTTCCAGTGCCTCCAGGTCCTGGTGGGGATAAATGACTTTCCGCGCGCCTGACAGACGCATCCCGTCAATCAAACTGGCGTGATTCAAGGCGTCGGAATAAACGACGTCGTCCTTGCCGACAAGCGCTGCCAAGAGGCCCAGGTTCGCGGCATAACCGCTGCTGAAGAAAAGCGCTTCTTCCGTGCCTACAAACCCGGCAAATTCTTCTTCGAGAGATCGCCACTCCTCGGTTTCCCCGGAAAGTAATCGCGAGCCGGTACCGCCTACCTTGCGGGCGTGCTTCACCGCGTTGACGGCAGCTTCGAGAAGCTTGGGATGCTCCGCGAGCCCCAGATAATCGTTGGAGCAGAGATTCACGCCGTGGATTTCGGCCAGACTGCGGCGCAGGTTGCGTGCGTCCAGGGCGCACAGCCCCTTCCGCAATTCTTCCTTCCACATCGCTAGGGCGTTAGAGGGCATGGGATTCGAGTGGCTTCATGCCCAAACTCTGAAGTAACTGCTCATCTTCATCAACTCCAGGGTTTGGCGTGGTCAGGAGTTTCTCCCCGACAAAAATTGAATTTGCGCCCGCAAGAAAACACAGGGTCACCGCCTCCGGCGACAACTGCTTGCGACCGGCAGCCAGGCGCACCCGCGAAGCCGGCATGAGGATCCGTGCCGTGGCAATCGCGCGAACCATTTCCAGCGGACCGAGCGGCGGCAACGCGGCCAACGGCGTGCCCTCGACGCGCACGAGCATGTTGATGGGCACGCTTTCGGGGTGCGGGTTCAGGGTCGCCAATTGATGCAGCAGGCCGATGCGGTCGCTCTCCTTCTCTCCCATGCCCAGGATCCCGCCGCAACACACGGTGATGCCCGCTTGGCGCACCGCTGCAAGGGTCCTCAAACGCTCATCGTACACGCGGGTGGTGATAATCGAGCCATAAAATTCCGGCGAAGTGTCCAGATTGTGATTGTAGGCCGTGAGCCCCGCTTCCTTCAGTCGCACGGCCTGGTCGCTGGTCAGCATGCCCAGGGTACAGCAGACTTCCATGCCCAGCGAGGAGACACCGCGCACCATTTCCAGGACGCTCTCGAATTCGCGGCCATGTGGGGCCTCCCGCCACGCCGCGCCCATGCACATTCGCGTTACACCCCGAGCGGCAGCGTCGCGCGCCACACTGATTACGTGCTGCGGATCAAGCAGTCCTTCGCGCTCCACACTGGCGTTGTAATGGGCGCTTTGCGGACAGTACGCGCAGTCCTCCGGGCAGCCACCCGTCTTGATGGAAATCAACTGGCAGGTCTGCACGCGATCAGGAGCATAGAATGCACGGTGCAGGGTTTGCGCGCGGTAAACTAACTCCGGCAACGGCGTGACGTAGATCGCCGCGACTTCTTCTTTCGTCCAGTCGTGCCGGGGTTGGGTCACCGGGATACTCTGCTGGGCCGCACCGCTCAATGCACTGTTCATTCTGGGTATTCGCCTGGTTTGCATGTAACTGTATCAGTCTAGCGAGCTTTTCATACTATCATTGCTCCACAGTTCAGGCCATTTCCATCGTGTCGAATGGTTTGACCGGCCATTAGCGAAGTGTTATAAATTAGGGTTTCCTTCGTCTGCCACGCGACGCATAGTGGGGTGCCGGGTGGTCCTGGCCCGCTCCGGGTCAGAAGGTGTAGCGTGTGCGGGCGAAAGAGTTCCCGTCCTGTCTGAGTTACGGGAGTCTCCCCTCTTACGGGTGAGGCGCTCCCCCTGACGCTGGTGGATGTTCGACGATTCCGGTTCACCGCGCTCCGCGTTAGGGCGGAGTGGTGTGTAGTTATGCGGTTGTAGGGGCCGCGGCCGGACGATTGGCCGAAGGAATGCCCCGCAGAAACCCAAGTGATCTGGAGGATCCTTCATGCGTATCTCGTTTGAGGCTGCCCGCTCGAGCGGCAGTCGGATGTTGCACCGCGTTTTTGCGGCGTCGGCCCTGCTGCTCCTCAGCGCCACCGCCTTGCTGGCCCAGCCGGCGGAAGAAGCCGGAGGCGGGGAGGCGAGTCTGAAGCTGCCCGACCTATCATCGGTAAAGTTTCTCGGCGTTAACGGCCATACATTGCTTCTGTTCGGCATTCTCATCTGCATCTTCGGCCTGCTGTTTGGCATGACCATTTTCATGAAGCTGAAGAACCTGCCGGTGCACAGCGCGATGCGCGAAATTTCCGAGCTGATCTACGAAACCTGTAAGACCTATCTGTTTACACAGGGTAAATTCCTGCTGTTCCTGTGGGTGTTCATCGCCATCGTGATCGTGCTGTACTTCGGCATACTCTCGCCCGTCCCCGGCAAACCCATTTTCGTTACGCTGCCGATTATTCTGCTGTTCAGCCTGATCGGCATGGGCGGCAGCTACAGCGTGGCGTGGTTCGGCATTCGCGTGAACACGTTCGCCAATTCCCGCACCGCGTTCGCGGGTCTTCGCGGCAAACCCTACCCCATCAATCATATTCCCCTGGAATCGGGCATGAGCGTCGGCATGATGCTTATCAGCGTCGAGCTCCTGATGATGCTGATCATTCTGCTGTTCATCCCGCGTGAATACGCCGGACCGTGCTTCATCGGATTCGCCATCGGCGAATCGCTGGGCGCCGCTGCGTTGCGTATCGCGGGCGGCATCTTCACCAAGATTGCCGATATCGGCTCCGACCTGATGAAGATCGTCTTCAAGATTAAGGAAGACGACGCGCGCAACCCAGGCGTCATCGCTGATTGCACCGGCGACAACGCCGGCGACTCGGTTGGCCCCACCGCCGATGGCTTTGAAACCTATGGCGTGACGGGCGTGGCCCTGATCACCTTCATCCTTTTGGCGGTGAAAGATCCCACGATTCAGGTTCAGTTGCTAGTGTGGATCTTCGTGATGCGCGTGATCATGCTGATCGCCAGCGCGGCCGCCTACTTCATCAATGGAGCAATCCAAAAGGCCCGCTATGGCAACGCCGCGGAAATGAACTTCGAGGCGCCGCTCACATGGCTGGTGTGGATCACCTCTTTCGTTTCCATCGCCTTCACCTACGCGGTTTCGCGGCTGATTATTCCCTCACTCGGCGGCGACCCCACCCAATGGTGGAAGCTTGCCACCATCATTTCGTGCGGGACCCTGGCTGGTGCGGTCATTCCGGAACTGGTCAAAGTGTTCACCTCGACGGAATCGCGCCATGTGAAGGAAGTGGTCATCTCCGCACAAGAAGGCGGGGCATCCCTTGGCATCCTCTCCGGATTTGTGGCCGGCAATTTCTCCGGCTACTACCTGGGCGGCGCGATCGTCACCCTCATGTCCATCGGCTACCTGATCAGCAACCTGGGGCTCGCCCATCTGATGGGTGCGCCGGCGGTGTTCGCATTCGGCCTGGTGGCTTTCGGCTTCCTCGGCATGGGACCCGTCACCATCGCCGTGGATTCTTATGGCCCGGTCACCGACAACGCGCAATCCGTATTTGAGCTTTCGATGATTGAACAGATACCCAACATCAAGGCGGAACTAAAGAAGGACTACAACATCGATGTGGACTTCGAGCGCGCCAAGCACCTGCTGGAAGCCAATGACGGCGCGGGGAATACTTTCAAGGCCACCGCGAAGCCCGTGCTGATCGGCACGGCAGTGGTCGGCGCAACCACCATGATCTTCTCCATCATCATGTCGCTTACTCACGGCCTCACCAACAATCTGGACAAGCTTTCCCTGCTCCACGCTCCCTTCGTGCTCGGCCTGATTACCGGCGGCGCCATGATTTACTGGTTCACCGGCGCTTCCACGCAGGCCGTGACCACGGGCGCGTACCGTGCGGTGGAATTCATCAAGGCGCACATCAAGCTGGACAGTACCGAAAAAGCCAGCGTGGCCGACTCCAAGAAGGTGGTGCAAATCTGCACGCAGTACGCGCAGAAGGGCATGCTGAACATTTTCATTGCCGTCTTCTTCGCAACGCTGGCGTTCGCCTTCGTAGAACCGT
>Ga0209517_10007557_pt1 | contig 12973 bp, 5 predicted proteins | sample PeaSoiMetSII2010_FD_187695 | JGI IMG/M metagenome (GOLD analysis project Ga0209517, IMG submission 187695) | Peat soil microbial communities from Weissenstadt, Germany - SII-2010 (SPAdes) (version 2) | ecosystem: Environmental > Terrestrial > Soil > Wetlands > Peat | place: Germany: Weissenstadt...
TTCCCTACACAATGATCCAGCAGCCGGGCACTGTTCAAATCAGCGTGACAAATGGGCCACCGGGGGGAGGCACTTCAAACACCGTCACGCTCACCATCCTGCCGCAGGCCTCGACTTACCTGCAGCCGCCGCTTCTGCCGACCGGCCGAAGCGCCTCAGCGCCAACGACTCCTGCTGTGCCGATCCGCTTCCTGGGGTGGAAGTACGCGCAACGAGCGGGAGCAGATTACTTGAAGGCGTTTTCGCGCCCGCGAGCGCATTCGCTACTGCCGGCGTCCAATCCCGCGTTCTCACAGCCGCTTGGCAAGGGCGCCGGAACGATGTCTGCGTCCAATCCGCCTCCGTTGGCAGGATTGCAACTGAAGTCGCTGTTGCCTGCCGACTATATTCCGACGGCCGTGGCGGCCGGAGATGTGAATGGCGATGGCATTCCCGACTGGGTGGTGGCCAACGGCGGCAGCAACAACGTGTGGGTCTATCTCGGACGGGGCGATGGGACCTTCACCCAAGCCACGGTGATCCCGCTGACCGGGCAGTCTCCCTTGGCAGTCGCCCTTGCTGACCTACGCGGCATCGGGAAACTTGACATTGTAGTGGCGGAGGCCGACAGCGAGAGCGTCGGCGTACTACTCGGCAATGGTGACGGCACGTTCGCTCAGGAGAAGACTTACTTCGTTCCCGGCGCTCCGATTTCGATGGCGATCGCAGATCTGAACCACGATGGTCATCTGGATGTGCTCGCCGGGATACTTCAGGATCCAAACGCCCCGGTCTCCGGTCCTCTGGTCACCCTGCCGGGAGACGGCAAAGGTAACTTCGGAGCACCGGTATATGAGCCATTCTCCGGGGTCTTCCTGATCACCCCGCAATCCATCGCGGTCGCGGATTTCGAGAAAAACGGCAAGCCGGGTGTTGTGCTTGTGGATCCGGGCTTAGGCGCAATTGTGTTCGTCAACGACGGAACCGGACTGTTTAAGGCGGCACAGCCCATCTTTTCAACATTCGTCATCGGTCCGGAGATCGTGGTCGCGGGAGATGTCAATGAAGACGGCTGTCCCGACGTGGTCGTCCTCGACAGTCTCGACATTGCAAGAGTGTTTCTCGGGAACTGCGACAGCACGTTCCAGCCTCAGTCGACTCAAGTGGGCGAGGGAGACTTGGCATGGGCCACTACATTGGTCGACGTGAACGGCGACGGTCACCTAGATCTCGTTTATTCCGGAGTCTACGCACAAACGGGCTACGGACAAGTTGCAGGAAACCTCATCGGCGTTCACTTTGGCGACGGTAAGGGGAACTTCGGCCCGGCTCAACTGTACCGGGGCGGCCAAACGTCATTCGGGTTGGCCGTCGCCGACTTCAACCGAGATGGACACCCTGACATCATCACCGCCAACCAGGACAGCGATTCAGCGACCATTTTCCTCAACGATGGCAAAGGCGGATTCGGGAGGCCCGAGGGCGAGTACACCGGCTATATCAACGGAAATAATTCGTCCGGTCCGGTTAATGCACCTTACTCAAGCTTCTTCCCAATAGATGTCAATGGCGACGGGAAGCCCGATCTGGTCTATCTGCTGGTTGGTCCCGGATATCCGAATCCATTTCAAGCGGCCGTCATGCTCAACGACGGTACCGGTCACTTTGGCCCAGCCATTTACTCACCGGTCGCCGAGGGGACCTTCGGCGTAACCGATTTTCTGCTTGTCGATTTCCGCAATACTGGCCGTCCAGACCTGGTCACGATTTCATCCTATTTTGGCGAGGGAGGGCCCGGTACGCAACTGGCCTTTGCGCCCAACGCCGGCGGTGGCAGCTTTGGTCCGGCAACTGTAACCCAGCTTTCTGTGAGCGGAGCGTTGGCCTCTGGAGACTTCAATCACGACGGCAATCTTGACCTCGCCATTGCGTCTGCAGCTTCACAAACGGGCGCGGCCACAATCACGATTTATTTGGGTCACGGCGATGGAACATTCACCGCGCAGACGCCGATCAGCTTCAACACGAACAGCGCCGGGCATTGGATAGAGGGCCTGTGGGTGGGGGACTTCAACGGTGACGGGAAATTGGATCTTTTGGCGTGGTTCTACCTGAATGTAGTTCCTTTTCAGAACAACGATGTGTACGAATTGCTCGGCAACGGAGATGGTACCTTCGCACCCGCGAAACTGGTGATTCACAATCTGACCGGTCCGGCGGTAGCTGACCTCAATCACGACGGTCGGCCCGATGTGGTTGACAACAGCAATCCATTCGTGAATTATCCAAACTACTCGGCATCTCCGCAGTTCCGAATCTTCCTTTGTCAGCCGGACGGCAACTTCGTCTTGACCAATACCTACACACCCTACGGCGGACAAATTGCCTCCCCGACGACGCTGGGCACAGCGAATGGAGGTCGCTTTCCCGCCTTTCTCGGAGACTTCAACGGCGATGGCAATGTGGATCTCGCAGCCATCCAGACAGTTGCCGCCGCCTCGATGCCGGCGAACTATGTGCAGTTCCTTCTGGGCAATGGCGATGGCACCTTTACTCCAACGTATGGGACCTACTGGTTGTATGCTTCTCTCCCGAGTACGGCATTTGACTTCACAGGCGACGGGCGAGCGGATCTGGTGGAGAGTGACGTTTACACTTCCTCGTTCCAGTTGATTCCCGGTGGTATGGGTCCTGCCCTGCAACTGCAAATGGCTGGCGATCCTGTTCTCGGGAGCAAAAGCTCGGTTCAGATTTCGCTGGCCACGCCTTCCATCGGGGTTCAGGTAGCCCTAACGGCCAGCGATCCTGCAATTACGATTCCGGCAACCGTTACTATCCCGGCGGGGGCGGTCACGCAGGACGTCAGCTTCACAATCGGCGCCGCATTCAATTCCACACATGTTTTCTGGATTCAAGGCACCACAGGCGGCAGTACCGCGGTGGCTTACGGCACGCAAGCGACTGCTCGAGGAGAGTACGGTATTGCCATGGTTGTCGACAATTCCCCAGAGACCACTTTTCCGGGGCTGCCGACGCCGGCGTATCAAATCGGGCTTAACTCTTTGGCCGGCTACTCCACCATCGCAACCCTGTCGTGTAATGGCCTTCCCTCGGGCGCCTCCTGTCAGTTTGGGACAAGTGCAGTGGCGGTTCCGGCGGGGGGCTCTGGGTCGACAACTTTTGTGGTCAACACGGCGTCCGGCACGCCCTTAGAGCGTGTAACAAAACCTCCATTGTCAATCGCTTGCAACTCAACTGAAGGGTAAACTACCAACTTGGCATGATTGCCCGAGAAATACCTCATGAGTTGCGCCGGCGAGGACTATAGAGAGAGCTAATAACAGCCGGGGAGGCCGACGCCAGGCGTTTGCCTCCTGCGTCCTCTGGCAAATTGAGCAACTCAGTGCCAGTCTCCAGCGGCAATGAAGGCTCCCCAGTAAAATGGATGAGTACTCTGGTGTCTCGCCCGGCGTTGACGGAGAATCTGCAAGCTCGCGGCCCGTACCGATTCCCCTGTGTCCTTCCCGTTCAGGAAGTGTTCATGGTACAACGTTCCCATCCATTGCTTTGTGGTTTCGTCCTCGACAGGCCACAGGCTCATGATCACCGTTTTTGCTCCGGCGACTTGGAACGCCCGCCGCAGCCCGAAGACTCCCTCTCCTACCTTGATTTCGCCGACTCCGGTGTCACAAGCGGATAGCACCGCCCAGTCCACACCCGCTAGATTGATCCCGGCGATTTCTTCCGCAGTAAGAATCCCATCGGTTTCATCCGCTTTGGCAGAGCTTCGACGGTTCGCACCGGCGAAAGCCAATCCCGACAACAGCAAGGGATTCTCGGCGGTCGCTGGCAGGACGCTTTCGTCCCGCTTGCTGGGATCTAATCGTCGTTGTACCGCCGACTCGCAACTGCCTTCCAGAAAGAACCCGTGGGTGGCCACATGCAGCACCCGTTTGCCGGGGGCGTATTGTGTGAATGCTTCCGGGCTCGCGTCAACGCCTGTCATTTGCAGCGATTCACCCTTGCCAGGCTGGACATCAGATCCTCTCATGACCCCGGTGCCTGCTCCCGAGCTGAATCGCGTCCACAAAGCAGCGATGTTCTCCGCTTCTTGCTGGGATGCAGGCAAGGGGGAGAAGTGAAGAGTTTGGAACGTCCCGCAAGCCGAGCGCGTGCCCCGCATAAGGGTTGCCGCTGTGCCACTCGCCGAGCCCGCAGGCACGGATTGCTGATTTGAGGCCACCGCAAGCTTGCTGACCTGATCAAACGCGGGATTGCCCACCACCAGAAGGCCTTCTCCATGGCGGGATGGCTCCGGCACCAGATCGCGCTCCGTGGAAAGGTAGTGGATCAATGGTCTAGTTTCGACTAGATACTGCGAACTGCCGACCGGCAACGAAGGCAGACTCACCAGATGTAGAGCCCCATCCGGAACCACGAGCACTTCACCAGCACCGCCGAGTGCAGGGAGAAGAGGATCCCAAATCCTTCGGCGGAGGGCTGCGCCGGTGCGCCGGTAGGTGTCCTCGGCTGTCTTGGAAACATTCGGCTCCTCCTGCCGCGCGATGTCGCTTCGCCATGCGGCCAGCAGGCTCTCGATTTCGCGGGCCGTTCCCAACCGTACGAATTCCGGTTCATGTTTCCCAGCTCGCAATACAAATGCCGCATACGAAGGAACCGGTTCTGGAGCCCCTTTGCTCGCCCCGGATTTTTGCCGATCGCGCCTAGCGTATCGGACGAATGCCACAAGAGCGGCACCCTCCGGCAGAGACGCTGCGATTTCGTTAAGTCCGAGCTGCGTCCGCGACTGTTCCTGCCGGAACGCCGCGCTCTTCTCAGCCAGCATACGTTCGGCTTTTTCTTTCCGGTCACGAGCGTCATCGAGTAGCTTTCGGTATACGTCTGGCGCTTGATCCCCGGCGTCACGGAACACCAGCGTTGCCAGTTGCGCACGAGCCGACGAAAGCTGATTCGCCAACTGCGTAACCTCAGGATTCCCGCTTCCGTAGGCGGAACGATGGCGCGCGGCCAGTTCATCAAACACCAGCGCCCTGGAGCGGATCACCGCATCGAAGACTTCGCTGCGAGCCGCAGGAGCGCTCGCGCCGGCGGTTAGGCTCAAAGCCACGTCCAACCCTGAGGCCCGGATGCCCTCATAGGAGAGTGCCTGCCGCTCCGACAGAGTGCGCACCGACATGCGCAGATCCTCAGCGCCGATTTTCTCGGCGTGTAATGCCATCGCAAGGGCATCCGGCGTTCTTCCCAAGGCCGCCAGGGTAAGGGCAAGGTCATTCAGGCTGCGGGCCAGGTTAGGGTTCAACGGCCCGAGACTTTTCTCTCGTATATCCGCCGCTTTGCGAAGGTAGCTCTCGGCATCGGTAAGACTGCCTCGCTCATAGGCAAGCTCTCCAATCTCGTTCAAGATGTCTGTTACACAAAACAAATTCGGGCAGGATTTCTGACCCATCTCGAGCGAGCGCCGGTAGTATTCCACGGCCAAGGTTGGGTCTCGCTGGGCGCGTGCCACCTGCGCAAGGTGGGCCAGTGTATTCGACACATCATACGATTCCGGCCCCAGCTTTTGTTGCATGCTCAATGCCCGGCGATAATAGTCAGCAGCCGAATCGAGTTTGCCTTGAGCTTGCAGTATGTCCCCCATCCCGCTTAGGTTGGCCGCTGCCCCCAGAGAGTCGCCCCAGTTCTTTTCATAGATGGCAAGAGCACGCTGGCGATATTCGAGGGCCGACACAAAGTCACCGAGTTCAGAAAAGGTCGCGCTTAGATTCTGCAGGGCAATGGGAATTCCGCCACTCTTGGGGTTGGCCTTTTGAAAAAGGGCGACCGCCTTCTCGAAGGTGTCGCGCGCCGCAACTAAATTACCTTGTCGAAACTCCAGGGTTCCAAGGTTGATGAGGCTAGGCGCCGGGTTGCGGTGCAGTTTCTCCGCGATCTCGATGGCGAGCTGCAGATGTTCACGCGCCGCGGGTAAATCACCGATGTCCTGTTCAACCCCACCCAAACAACGCAGACTACTCTCAAACCCCGGGGAGACCGGGGCCAGTCTTGCCCCAATCGCGACCGCTTCCCTGAGGTGTTCCAGCGCTGCGGTATAGTTGGTTTGCAGATCTTCCAGCCATCCAACGCTGGTCAGGATTTCGGCTTGCTTCATGGATCCCCCCGGCGCAAGCTTCTTCTCAATCTGCAACGCAGCCAGATAGTGCAGCCGTGCTTTCTCGTCAGTTTCCGACAGATTGTATTCGGCGTGACCTAACGCATACAGGCTCTCAGCCATCATGGACGAATCCGGAGCCAACCGTTGTGAGATCTCGACCGCCCGGGCAGCATAATCTTTAGCGACGGAGGCGCCGGGGTCATTGTTGATGTCACTATGGATCGCGCGGTCGAGCGCGAGTTTGGATAGGGCGTTCAGTGTATCTACTACCTTCAAAGATTCGGGTGCCTGTTTCTCCCTGATCGCCAAGGCTGCGCTGAGGTAGTCCATGCCCATCTGACCTTGCCCTTGTGCCCCGAGCGAAACTCCCGAATCATGCAACGCCTGGGCGAGCGCGACCGGACGCTGAGTCTCCTCCTTCGCGACTGCCAAGCCTTGCGAAAACAGCCGTTGGGCCTCATCTTTCTTGTCCGCGCTGAGCAACCCCGCCTGCACCAGCGCGGTGATCTGCTCCGGAGTGTCGCCCCTGCGCCCCCACACTTGCTGAGCTTCCTGCCATGCGGCCAGAGCCTCATCTGGGCGCTTGAGATTTTGCAGGGATTTTGCACGAGCCTGCTGCGCCAGCGCTTGACCGGCGGTGTCGTCCGCTTGCCGAGCTGATTCCAGGGCTTGGTCTGCTGCTTTCAGCGAGTCGAGCGGCTGTTTGGCATCAGCCAGGCGGCTGGCCTCAGCCAGCATCTTCTCCACTGCTGGCGACGCCTTCGGCCCGGATGGCTCGGCGGCTGCGGTTTCTTGTTGAGGTGGTTCAATAACGGCGGCGCTTGCGTCGAGCAGAAATATCGAGCACGCGAGCAAACATACCAAGACCCGGACGAGTCGAGTGGTCACGATGCGCTTCCTCCGCTACAAGACGGCGCGATCCTCACTTGGGAAGTTGTCGGAGAATCTCCGCAGCTCCAGCTTCCAGGCTGCCGTGGAACTGAACGGTCTTCTGCAGTTCATCTTGCGCACGGGCAACTTCTCTTTTTTGTAAGAATGCCTTCGCCAGATAGAAGTGCGCTGATTCGGAGTATGCGGGGTCGCCGAGTGAAACGGTCATGCGGAACGATACGATGGCCGGGTCGGTTTGGCCAGCCAGCAAATAACATGCACCCAGATAAAAGTTGAAACTAGCGTTTTGCGGGCTGGCTTTCGCCGCCGCCCGAACCCCGGGAATCGCGTGCGGGTAGTCCCGGCTCACGTAGAACTGCATCGCCTTGCGAAAGGTCTCATGGGATTCATCTTCGACGCCGCGCAGCACCACGGCAGAATATGATGGTGGTTCCACGCGAGCCAACTCCTCAAGGGACGGAGCCGCTGGGGTCAACTGCACTTGTACTGGCACATTGGGACTAACCTTGGGCGGCGAGGAGACCTGCTGCGAAGATTGGCGATTGCGCGCCGAGTACCACCAGATCCCCGCACTGAATAAGATAACGATGGTTGCGAACGCCGGTGCCCAGACCCACGCGCGGCGCCAACTTGCACCGCGAGCCCGCGCAGGCATGGCCGGCTGACGCCGCAACTCAGTCTGCAAGGCCAGTCCAGTCTGGAGCTGAGCAAAACACGAGCCGCATTCAAAGTAATGCTTCTCGAATTCTTCCCGCTCCGGCTCGGACAGCCGGTCCAGCAGATACCCCTCCAGAATGTTTCGTTCTTCCACTTCTTTGCAGTTCATGGCTCGCAGTTCATGGCTTGATAGCTATGTGGCAAATTTGCTCACGTTCGTGACATCTTCTTTCTTATAAGATCCGCGACCTTCTTCACAGCTCGCGTCTTGCGCGTCCGCACCACTTCCGAGGTGAGGCCCAGTGCAGTCGCGATCTCGCCGGGCTTTTGGCTTTGCACCAGCGTCATCCACAGGATCTTTCGGTCTTCCTGCCCCAACCGCTCCAGGGCCTGATGCACCAGCCCGACCCGTTCTGCGTCTTCGAGTCGCTCCGGTGAGCAAGCCTGCGCCAGATCTTCAGGAAGCGGCTCCAGCGGGGGACTTTGCATTTGCGAGCGCAACTGGTTGTTAATCAGGTTCCGCGCGGTGCCGTGGACGAAAGCCGCCAGCTTGTCGGCGTCCTGCAGTTGCCCTTTGCGCAGCGCGCCGATGACCGCCATCAGGACGTCTTGCACCAACTCCCGCGCGGCTTCCCGGTCATGGGTGCGCACCACGGCCATCACGAAAATCCGGTGACTGAACTCGTGTACCAGTTCCGTCTCGGCCGACGCATCCCCCTGACGGATTCGTTCGGCCAGACTTCGCAGTTCTCCGGCGCTCGTGGCTGACGGCAAACTCACCCCTTATCCCCGTAGCGGCGGATTATACCTCGCTTCAGTCTTACCTTTCAGCCAAAGCACCAGCCAAAATGGCCGCGAACGCGGCGACCATCGCAGATTCTGCGATGAAAGGCTGTCACGTTCCCTTTTTCCCGACCACTCTTCCTCTGAACGACACGCTCGTGTCAAATCTGTGGGGGAGAAAATGAAATCCAAAACATCGATGTGGATCGCCGCTATCGCGCTGTTCAGCGCCCTGGCAATAACAGGTTCTGTGGCTGCACAGGATAAAACTAGCCAACACGACTCAAAGCACCACCAGTACCAAGTAATTGACCTGGGAACATTCGGCGGTCCGACGAGTTCGACGAACTGCTGCGACCACCAACTTACTGCTCGTGGGACCGTCGTGGGCAGCGCTGACACTCCCGCCGCCAATCCGAATCCTGGGTGTTTCAACGGCCCCTTGGGGGTGCCAGACTGCAACGTCAATCAAGCCTTTGAGTGGCGGGATGGCACACTGACTGACCTGGGCACGCTGCCCGGTGGCTACAACAGCTACTCCCAAGGCATCAATGCGCGCGGAACAGTGGTCGGGTCAGCAGAAAATGGCGTCACCGATCCCGATCTGGGGATAGCGGAGTATGACGCTGTTATCTGGCGCAACGGCCAGATCACCAACATGGGCACGCTGGGCGGCAATGAGAGCCTGGCCTTCGACATCAACGATCGTGGGCAGATCGTCGGAATTGCGGCGAACGCTGTGCCCGATCCGGTTTCTTTGTGGGGCTATGCCACTCAGACCCGGCCGTTTTTTTGGGAGAACGGTGTCATGCATGACCTGGACACGCTCGGCGGTACGGACGGCGCGGCGTACACGATCAACGCTCGCGGACAAGCCATGGGGCAGTTCTACGTGAATGGCGGTGCGGCGATCGATCCAATCTTCTGGGATGAGGACGGCAACGCAGTGGACATCGGCACTCTCGGCGGCACCAACGGCAACCCGTTTGGGTTCAACAACCGAGGCCAAGTCGTTGGCAACTCAAACCTGGCGGGAGACGCAGCTCATCACGGATTCCTTTGGGACCGCGGAACGCTTACCGACCTCGGCACCCTGGGAGGCAATAACTCGGAGGCGAATTGGATCAACGACTCCGGCGTGGTTATCGGGAGGGGCGACGTACCGGGCAGCCAGGCTCATCACGGAACGCGGTGGGCGCGGAAGCACGGCGTGATGACGGTGACCGATCTTGGTGTCGTCAACAATGATGTCTGCAGCACGGCGTACGGCATCAACTCCAGCGGCCAGATCGTGGGCGATGCGGGAGTATGTTTCATCGGCGGCGACGCCTGGTTGTGGGAAAACGGCGGCCCCATGGTCGACTTGAACACCTTGGCGATTCCCGGCTCCGGTCTGCACCTAGCGGACGCGCAGCTGATCAACGACCGAGGAGAAATCGAATGCTCTGGAGTGCTCCCGAACGGCGACAGGCATGCTGTCCTGCTCATCCCCGTCGGCGATGAAGCCAAAACAACCCACGGGGCCGCGGCGATTCCAGCCCTGTCTCCTTACTACGTGCCGCGCGCAACCGAGCGTCGTGCGGTGTCGCCGCGGAGCGGCCGATAGCACATCAGCGGGTATGCAACCGGCCAGCTGATCAACGACGCCGCGGTCGAACAGGAAGCACAAGGAGAGAAACATGAATTCCAAGAAATGGACGCACATCATCGCTCTGACCTTACTCGCCGCGCTGGCGATCCCGGTTCAACTGGCGGCGCAAGACGCAGCTAAGCGACCCCACCCTCACCAATACCATCACTACCAGATCGTTGACCCTGGCACGCTGGGTGGGCCCAACAGCTACGCCGAAGCAAACCCGATCGAGAACATCATTAACGCTCACGGGGCGGCGACGCTGACCGTCGATACTTCAGTTCCCGATCCCCTCGCCCCCAATTGCTTCGAATCGGATTGCTTCGTCTCCCACGCCGTTGTCTGGCAGCGTGGGGTGCTGACCGATCTGGGCGCATTGGATCCCGGGTATAGCAGTTGGGCCAGTGCAATCAATGCGCGTGGCGAGGTCGCTGGCCTTTCGGAGAATGGCCAAATCGATCCGCTGACCGGAAACTATGAAACTAACGCCGTCCTTTGGAAGAATGGAATCATCAACCTGGGGACATTGGGTGGAAGCCAAGGCGCCGCCGATGCGATTAACGACCGCGGCCAAGTGGTGGGAGCCGCGCTTAACGCGATTTCCGATCCGTTCGCCACCATTCCTCTCCCCTTTGTATGCTGTGGTACATTCGCTCAATTTTTCTACGGTGTCCCAGCAGCAACCCAGATGCACGCGTTTCGCTGGACCGAAGCGGGGGGTATGCAGGACTTGGGCGCCTTGGGCGGGCCCGACAGCTCGGCCAGCATTGTGAATAAGCGCGGACAGATTGCAGGCGAGTTCTTTACCAGCTTCACACCCAATCCCTCGACTGGCGTTCCAACCATGGATCCATTCTTTTGGGAGAACGGCGAAATGGTGGACATTGGCACTCTCGGCGGCACCTCCGGTATTCCCACCTGGATGAACAATCGCGGCCAGGTTGTTGGCGCTTCCAACGTAGCTGGGGATCAGAACAGTCATGCGTTCCTTTGGGACAGAAAAAGAGGGCTGCAGGACCTCGGCCTCCTGCCAGGGGGAATGCATGGAGGCGCAAACGCAATCAACGATGAGGGCGAGATTGTCGGCGTGTCCGAAACTTCCGATGCTAGGAGTTTTTCCCACGCGGTACTCTGGAAAAGCGGATCGATCATCGATCTCGGGACCGTGGCCGGTGGTCTATGCAGCACGGCAAATTGGATTAATTCGCAAGGTCAAATTGTGGCCTCCGGTCAGGCAGACTGCGGCAATAGCGATGATCATGCGGGCCTGTCGGAGAACGGCGGTCCCTTGGTCGACCTGCAGACGCTTGCTCTTCCAGGCTCTGGCGTGACGTTGACAACCGCCTTCTTCATCAATGATCAGGGAGAAATCGCCGCAATGGGCGTGCTCTCCAATGGTGATCAACGCGTCGTCGTGCTGATCCCGTGCGACGATGATCACTCCGGCGTCGAGGGCTGCGACTACAGCATGGTGGATGCGGCCACCGCAGCCGCACAAAACCCGTCGCATCTTTACGCTCCCAGCACAAAGCAACGTCTCTACGTTCCCGGGGAAACGCGACGTTCGCCTCAATCGCGGAGGAGCAATCGGCTTCACTTCCAAGCCGTAGGAGGAGGAGCCGCAGCGCTTGCGACTCCAGTTTCGTCCGAGCCCGACTCCAGAAACCCGCCGCCGCCGATCTTCTGGGTCTCGGCCACCCCGTTGACACCGAGTCCGGTAAGTCCAGGCGGCTCGGCTACCTCCAGCGTGACGGCGGGCTTAGGGAACGGCGTCGCAACGGTAACCCTCAGCTGTTCTGTGCAGCCATCGCCTCCGCTGGCCCCGACCTGCTCGATCAGCCCCGCGTCCTACACCTTTGCTGGGACGCCATCCACTCTGACGGTGAGCACGGTCGGGCCAAGCGGCCGATTGCTCTCCCACCCCGGTTCCGGGGCGCTCTATGCGCTTTGGCTACCGCTTATCGGACTGGTAGGGATGGGCGTTGGTGTGGGCGCGAACCCGGATGGACGAAAAAGAAAACTCAAAGCTTTGCTGCTAGCCTGCGCACTATTTCTGGGCCCGGCTTTCCAGCTCGCTTGCGGCGGCGGCAAGAGCAGCAGCGGCACTCCCGCAGGAATGTACGAAGTCACCGTCACTGCCACAGGGTTTATCCCTGTAGAATCTACTGCCACCCTCACGATGCTTACGGTGCAGTGAAACCGACGGCTCGTACTAACGTTCAGCGGAACGGCAGCGTCCGCTGCAGTCGCAGTAGACAGATTGGTATCGAATGCCCGGCCAGTCGCCGAGCAGATAGTTTGCTGGAACAGCAATGAAAGCCGGGGGGAGACTATGAAGTTCCTTAAACAGATGTCCAGCACCGTGCTCGCGTCGGCCATCCTGCTGCCGGCAGTCATGGCGACGCGCCCGGCGCAAGCGCAGACTTTCACCGTGCTTCACACCTTCACCAACACGCCAGATGGGGCCAGCCTCCCCGAAGAAGCGCTGGCGCTGGACGCGGCGGGCAAGATCTACGGCATCACGGCAAACGGGGGCGCGAACGGCGTTGGCAGCCTGTTCACCCTGGATGCAACCGGCAAGGAAACGGTCGTGCACAACTTCGTCAACGCAGTCAGTCCACAAGGCATCATTCGGGACACAGCGGGTAACATCTACGGCACCTCCGCAGGCGGTCTCCCGAACGGCTACGGAGCGGTTTTTCAGCTGGACCCGACGGGGAAGGAAACGGATTTGTACATCTTCACGGGCGGGCCGGCTGGCGCGGCGCCCAGTGGAGGCGTGGCTCGGGATGCGGCGGGCAACATTTACGGGAACGCCATCTATGCCGGCGATACCACTTGTGGTTACGGGTCCGGAT
>Ga0209517_10007558_pt1 | contig 12972 bp, 8 predicted proteins | sample PeaSoiMetSII2010_FD_187695 | JGI IMG/M metagenome (GOLD analysis project Ga0209517, IMG submission 187695) | Peat soil microbial communities from Weissenstadt, Germany - SII-2010 (SPAdes) (version 2) | ecosystem: Environmental > Terrestrial > Soil > Wetlands > Peat | place: Germany: Weissenstadt...
CTCCCACCTCACCGCCGACCAAGCCACTGCCTACTTTCGCCATTCCGGCTATGCTCTACATAAACTGTGAAAATGCTCTAGTGCGGCCTGATAGGACCGGAATCACAGTCCGGGCTTGTGGTGTCTGCAATAAGATCCATCTCGTGCCCGCCGTGCGAACGTTCCCGTATACAGAAAGAAAAGGCTTAAAGTTGACGGGCGCCGTTAGGGGACCACTGAACCTATTTGCGCCGGCTACCCAAGAACGTAATCGCGTGCCCGCGTAAGGCAGCGGCCAGACGCTGAAAGGTTAGATCTTCGGCAGGCTGAGTAATGTAGGTCGTTTTGGAATTTGTCGCCATGACGAAACAGGCAGAACTATACAATCGCTCCAAAACCAGTCGGCGGCAGAGTAATTCGTAACGCTTGCCGTAGGAGACGCCAGCGTATCGCTCTTCGCCCTTCTTGGTCTTCTTGGCTTCGCCTCGGAACGCTGGATCGACGGTGAAGTACGGTTCCTTGTTGCCGACAAGCGCCTTCACGTTATCGCGATCCTCCAGTAAGAAAAAGTAGCCAAGGAACGGAGTGGGGGAATTTCCGAAACGGCCCTCTCGGAATGCCGTCCAGATGTCCTTTGCACTTCCCACCGCCTCTTCAGATCGATTGTTCACGTTGTTGCCAATCGATTTGCCCGCCTGGGACTTAAATTCCATCGCCAGCACCAGTTGACCTTCCGAGATGACAATGAGATCCCATTTCTTCGTGGCCCTGAAATATCCAGGCAACTCTAGGGACGTCCGCGTGCGAACATCGAGCCTTTTCAGGCCGGCTTCGCAGAGGATATCGGCAACTAATACCTCCAGAGCACCCATCTGTGTGCCGCCTGTGACTTCGCCGCGCGTGCCAGCGTCGATTTTGCCCGACTGCAGCTGTTTTTCTTTGTTTTTTGCGCGGGCGTCCCAGTAGCTTTGAACAGCTTCCTGCAATCGTTTTTCAATGTCCAAGCGCTGTCTCCATCTCGGTCTCGTCGATTCCGTAAACCCCAAGGGCAACTCGTGTCGCGCGCTGTCTATCCCGCCTGCGGAAGGCGTCTATGAGTGCTTCCGATTGCTTTACAGATAGGGCTTTCGGATTCGGCACGCGAATCCGGCGAAGATATTGTGCCTGGAACCGCAGGTAACCACCCCGCATGCGGACGCCGTAAGATTCGACGAAGAATTGCCCGACAGACGACATCAGCAATCCGCCGAGAACCTCGAGGTCCCATTCATCCGACTCGATGAAATATAGATTGTGATGAGGATACGTTTCGCCACGGTCGAGCACCGGATCAAGCACATTCTTGATATCCGCGATATAGAGCTTAGGTGTGGACGTCAGAGCATGCGTCACGCGGTCTATGGTCTTGTACCATCCGCGCAGGTTCTTTATCGCCGTGTGGCGTTTTTTCAAAGCGACGGCATGCTTCTCGAAATAGGCATGTAGCTGAGGGTATTGTTCCAAAGTCACAAGTCCGTCGTCGTTCCACGGGTCCACCAGATAATGTCCAGACCATTGCAGCGTGCCGCCGCTGAGATCCTTGGCAGTCGCCAACTTCAGTAGCCGCGACCGTTCGACTAAATTCGCATCCTTCGTGATGAAGAGGCTGTCATTGCCAGTCGCCACTCCAATCCCCACCTTGGCGTTCGATTCGAGCGCAGGGAAACGAACTTCCAGGCGGCGAAGGAGTGTGAGTTGCTCCGGCGAATGACATGGCCATGGGTCCGCGCCTTTGAACCAGGTTTCCACGCGCGCCGTACGAAAACCTTGAGATAGGGCTGCGGCTTCATTTCGCGCCGTCGCCTGAAGGGTTGCAAAGAGTAATCCAGGCGCAATTGTCTCGGCTTCCGGCCCCGCGCTCGCTATAACAGCCAGCCCCTGATCTTGGCGACGGATGATGGTAATGGCAGGGTAGGCGTCGACGTCATCCTGGAACGCATCGGCATTGTGCATTTCAATGACGACTTCGACGCCAAATCCCGAGGTGACGAGCTCGCGCAGTTCCGCGCCGTATTGGTTGCGCATCCACCGATCCGCACAAATGAACGCGCATGCGCCACCTTCTTTGAGCTGGTGGAGTGCTGCCTCAAAAAAGGCCACGTACAAATCCGCCCGTCCACGCATAGTCGGGTAGGCAGCCCTGTAAAGCGTCGCGGTCTCCTCGGGGATTTCCTCGAGCCTTATGTAAGGCGGGTTGCCCATCACGAAGTCCGCCTCAATGCTCATGGATTCGAATAAGTAATCCCCGGCACGAACCCAGTTCGCCGCCAAGCGTTCAGCGAGCGTGCGCTGGACGCCGCAATCTATCAGGATCCCGATCGCAAGGGCGCGTGCCCGATCAGCGCTGTCGTCATCAAGCTCATAGGCGATCAACGAACCTTCGCACTCGGAAAGCGAACGGCCGAGCCGTCTGCACGACTGGACTAGACGTTCGACCATGGGAACGAGAAATGCACCATCACCGGCAGCCGGTTCGACGGCCACGGCGTCCACAAGATTGTTTTCTGAGCGGTAACCCGCTAGGTCAAGTAGCAGTTCGACTACCCAACGCTTGGTGTAGACCACGCCCTTGGACTCAAGAGGCGTGACCGACCGTGAACGGTGGGGCGGAGCGATAAGTGGCAACTGCATGCCGCGCGTCGCGCGTACTGTGGGCTGGCTTTCGGGCATCAGAATCTTCGCGGCTTCTCTCCTATAGTGTTGCGTTCCGTATCAAAACGCAATCGCCCCGAGCGCAGGCAAGGATAAGGAATGCGTCAACCGATGATTTGCCTTCGCGTGGAGGAGGTCCGTCGTGGGCCAAAACGAAAGAAAACAACGTCCGCCTCGCTGCAGTGGCAGTGCAAGAGCGATCGTCTGCGCCAATTCTGGCATGCTTTACGGCGCTCCGTGTGTTGCTGTTTCGACAACGTGGGCTAACTCCGCATATCTGCACAAAGCATTTGCGAGTTGCATTTGCCGAGGGCTGCGGCACTCCGGCTCTAAAAGTCGGGGGCTGGCAACAATAATAACCATCGCTTGAGCGCGTGACGTCGCCACATTCAGCCGGTTCAGACTGTATAGAAATTCCATGCCCCTTGGGGCATCCTCTGGCGAGGATGTGGTCAGCGAGTAGATGACGATAGGCGCTTGCTGACCTTGGAACTTGTCCACTGTTCCGACGCGGGCGTTTGGCAATCGCGTGAGGAGGTCTGAGACCTGAGCATTGTAGGGAGCAACGATCAAAACGTCGTCCATAGTGAGCGCGCGCCCTTGCTTCTTCTCGTTCGTCCAAACGATCCCAGGCTGCATCAGGCTTTCAACTAACCCCACTACCGCTTCCACCTCCTCTGGTGAAGAGTTCTGATTGCCTGCGTGAGGAACCGGAAAATACCATAGTCCGTTTTCACCCAGTGGGTGATCCGTAATCCTCTGGTTTTGCATATTTCGGTGCGAATGCAGCCGACTTTCGTAGAAGACCTCCGACGTGAACGCACAGAGTCTCGGATGCATGCGCCATGTCCTTTCCAGGAAAAGGCCCCTCGTTGGTGAAATCGTCTTCGCGCCGTCGAGCAAATGCTCCAAGGCTGAGGCGCTCGCACCTTCAGGATGGCTCCCGCGTAGCGGCTGCTCCAATTGCTGGGGATCACCCAACAATACGATGCTTTTCGCCGCTTGGGCGATAGCCAGCACGTTTGCAAGCGACATTTGGCCCGCCTCATCTACGAAAAGAACGTCTACGGCTTCAAAGTACTCTTCCCGTGCCCACAACCATGCTGTTCCGGCTACCACCTGAACGCCACCCTGCAATGCCGCCAACGGTTCGATATTATCCGTCGCCTGGACTATGCCGGGGATGCCATCCCCTTTCTCTTTCACTCTCTGCATGCATTGCAGGTTGGGTACGCCTTCCTTTGCCGCCGTTTTGAGCACCTCGTCCAACAGGTTGCGGATCACCTTATGGCTCGTGCCGGTAATGCCGATCTTCCTGCCTTGCCGCACGAGTTCGAGAATCATGTGCGCGCCGGTGAAGGTCTTGCCGGCCCCGGGAGGTCCCTGAATTGCCAGCACGGAGCGATCTAGCCTCTGTCCAAGGCGCTTCGCGGCATCCACCGTTGACTCTCCAGGCAGGATCAGATTCGGGAAGGATTCAGTCAACTTCGGCGGGTAGCGAAGAAGGATGTCTCTCGCAGCCCGGTGATCGCCGGGAGCGTCAACTCCGTTCGTGCTTGCCCAACTGCCAAGGCGAAAGAGCGCGTCCGCCAAAACATCTGTGCTGGGCCCAATGTCCTTAACATACAGGGCGTTTGGATGAAGCTCCGCTGTCTTTTTGGTTTTCTTGAGGTCTATGGTTCTGGCGATCAGATCTATAGCGATAATTTCGCCGACCTTCTCACCCTTGGAGCAGAGGTCATCACCAGGGCGAACATCCGTTTCCTGTTTTTCGAAACGGTAGCGATCGGTGGGAATCTTTCGTTCGACACCCAGTCGTTCGACGAACTCAAGCCCACCTAGGCCCGAGCGCTCATAGAGAAGGTCTTCATCTGAGAGATCTCCAAGCCGGTAGAACTCCCAATAGTCCGCCTTTGATTCACGGCGATGCCAGTCCAGCAATTGGGACAAGAGCCAACAGGCCGATTGCTCTTTGCTTCGCTCAGCGGCGTCGTCCGGCACACCGTCGCGCAGGCGGGCTGCAAGCTCCGCCGATCGCTGTTGCCGCTCGGTGACCTTCTCGGGGGCAGCACCGTCGGGTTGGATGGGCCTGGCTAGCTCACCACCCGACTGCTGTGCCTTTGTCCGTTCCTGTTCGATCCAGTCGCGCAGGGCCAAAGTAGAAAAACAATCATCGGCATTGTAGGCTTGAACCGTGTTCCGGTCTGCTTGGTCGATATCGATAACTTTGCCAAGTTCCAGTCCGTGCTGAAGACGGCGCATCGCTGTGCGCGCCTGCTCCAGCGGAACCTTGCGCTCAAAACCGTGGAACTCCTCCAATGCTTTCAGTGAATACTGTTCGACGCTTGCGCGAAGAGATCGCTTGAGGATCGTGTGCAGATCAACCAACACACGTCCACGTAGGATGCGGTCGATTTCATCTTCGCGGGTTGCGTATCTTCCCATCAAGCGCTTAAGCGCGCCAGCTTCGTAGCCAGAGAAGTGATAGACGTGCATTCCAGGCCACTCGGAGCAACGAGCAATCACCAGGTCCACGAACCACTCAAATGCCCGCCTTTCCTCTTCCGCTGTCATTGCCCAGCGGCAGTCGTACGAAAGCTTGCCGTGCCCGTCGTCCATCGCCGCGCCGAAGAGGTATTCGCGGCCGCCCCGATCAACAAACGGGTCGGCTTCCAGATCGAAGAATATATCGCCGGGCGACGGTTCCGGAAGCAAGCAAAAACCGTGCTCTGGGCTGAGGGGCAACACCTCGTGAATCGGCATTCGCTTGACCCTCCCTGTAACCTGAACCCGTGCCTGCTCGCGAATGCGAGCATAGCCTTCCTTGGAACCCCGCTCTGGCCGGTTTCGCAGGGGCAAGGGGAGGGCTGCGAGGCCCACGACGGTCTTCACATCCCAGTCACCCAATTGCTTTTCTTGGAGCCTGGATATTCCCGCAACCAAAGACAGGTGATCGTCTCTGCGCCGTTGCCTGTCGCACTCCGCCCACCACCGGCAGATGAGACAATGCGCAGTGGGCTCGGGATAAGTGGTGACCTCGCTACCTTGCCGCTCCACGGTCTTACCCAAGCGGTGCTTCACATAGCGATAGTAGGCTGCATAGTCCAGAACTCGGTAGGTTTCCGGCGCGAGGTCTTCGCTGGGAACCACAACGTGCATGAACTGAGGCCAGGTTCCCTGAATCGTCGCCACCAATTCGGAATACAAGGAAAGTTGCAGAATCGTCGTGGCCTTCGTTTCGAGAGCAAGCTTGCAATCGTAGACTTCGTAGGACCACGCGCCCAGTTTGCTTGGCATTGCCACTTTGCGCAGCACGTCAGCTTTGCCAAACCAGTCTCCCTGTGTCAGCACGGCTTGAATGATCACGTCGAGGCCTGTTCGCATCGCCTCGCTGGTGTTGGCGAACGAGAGTTTTTCGTCCTCCACCTCCCGTAAATCGGCGACTTCGAGGCCTTGTGTTTTTAGATGCTCGATGTAGGCACTCTCATGTGCCAATCCCCGTTGCTGCAACACCACCGCATCGGGTGACTGCCACGTGGGACTGGGCCGGAGTCCTCCTGCGACGGCAAAATCGAGCGAGGTGATGTGGCGGCAAGCCAGGTGATTGCTCAAATCGCTCGCGGAAAGCCTGACCCGTCCCTCATTGATCTTCATAGGCGCACCCCCTTACCAGTCGCCGCAGTATTACATCAGCGTAGCGTGAGGCAAGCTCGTCGGTAGTGAGACCGCCAAAGTGGCTCCAGAGCAGACCAGTCGGATGGTCCCACCAAAGACACTGGAGACGCCAAGTCCATGAAGTGAACCGGCAGAATTGATTGCATGACCGGAGTCACAACCTTGGAATGCAGGCGCAAACCATTTGCGCTCATCACGGGCAATGATCCGCCCCATTCTGCGAATCGTTCACGTCCTTTCTGAGGAATTGGCAGGAAACCGGGTTGGGCAAATCAGAGGGCTTTAATGTAAGGGGAAAATCGCCGGGGAACGAGACCTCCAAAGCGTGATCTGAACCCATGGTGGCGAGAAATCAGTACTGTAGTGGGTGCTCAGCGCAGCCGATTATACGGGCTGTAACGGTAAATCGAATGACAATCGCGCCCAAAAAGCTTCGGGAGCGCTAGTTATCGCCACATGGGGTACAGCTGACAACCTGGTCGGGCGAGTACGCGGTTCATCTGAGCCGGAGGGGACGTACGCGGAGGTATCATGCTCACAGGGAAAATGGGCGGTCCATCCTCACAGCCGGCTTCGTTTCTTGCCCATTATGCCCACAGTTTGGCCGGTCGCCCAAAGGGCGAGTGGCACAAACTGGAGGAGCATTTGACGCAAACGGCAGCTCTTGCCGAGTCCTTCGCGAGCCCGTTCGCCTCAGAATGGGGACGCCTCGCCGGGCTGTGGCATGATGCCGGAAAGTTTCAACGGTCATTCCAAATCCGAATCGACAAAGATGATGAGGCCCATACCAACGCGAAAGTGGACCACTCTTCCGTCGGCGCACTGATCGCGAAAGGGCACCGGGCACGTCCATTGTCTTTTGTGATTGCGGGGCACCACGGCGGAATGCCGAACGCTGATGATCTTGTCGCCCGCCTAAACGAGAGGGCGGACTTGCTCCCCGAAACAAGACGCGATGGTTTGCCTCCGTGGATTGAGGAACAGGCCGCCCCGAATCCGCCGGGGTGGTTTACGGACCAATCTCAATTCTCACTGTGGACACGTTTGCTGTTTTCAGCGCTCGTCGACGCAGATTTCCTGGACACCGAAAAGTTCTATGCGCACGGTATCGAGCGTGACCTGGGACGGCAACCGGCCTTGATAGAACTCAAGGCGCGACTCGACGACTACTTGGAACGCAAATCGACGGTCGAGCCGACTACGATGAACCAGATGCGTGGCCGGGTGCTGGCAGCCTGCCGGATAAACGCCGAACTGGCCCCCGGAGTGTTCACGCTCACGGTGCCGACGGGTGGAGGCAAAACGCTATCCTCCCTTACATTTGCTCTGGATCATGCAATCAAGCACAGGCTACGGCGGGTGATCGTGGTGATTCCGTTTACCACCATCATCGACCAAACCGCAAACGTCTTCCGGGAAGTCCTCGGGAACGAAGCGGTATTGGAACACCACACGAACATCGATCCAGACAAGGAGACGACCGTCAATCGACTCGCGTCAGAAAACTGGGATGCGCCGGTGGTGGTTACCACTAACGTGCAGTTCTTTGAAAGTCTCTATGCGAATCACCCTTCGCGCTGCCGCAAGCTGCACCGGATTGCGAATAGCGTCGTTATCTTCGACGAGGTGCAGACTTTCCCCGTGCATCTCCTTGCTCCTGTGAAGCATGTCCTGCGGGCATTGACCGGCCATTATGGCGTCACGGCGTTACTTTGTACTGCCACGCAACCAACGATTCTGGAAAATACGCGGGAAATAGTGCCCGAACCGGCGAAGGAGTTTTTCGCGGTCGCAAACCGTTGCGACGTGCTGATGCCAGAAGATGATACACCCATCGCGTGGGAGGCTCTCGCGGCTGAACTGAAGGAACACGCGCAAGCATTGGCGATCGTTCACCGGCGCGATGATGCTCAGCGTTTGGCGGAATTGGTGGGCAGCAATTGCTTTCACCTGTCGGCGCGAATGTGCGCGAAGCATCGGACGAAGGTCTTAGCCACAGTGAAACAACAACTCATAGATCGCGCCACCTGTCAGTTGGTGGCCACACAGCTTGTGGAAGCAGGGGTGGACATCGACTTCCCTGAAGTCTACCGGGCATTTGCGGGGGCGGACTCCCTTGCGCAGGCGGCGGGGCGATGCAATCGTGAAGGCAGAGGGTCCGGGCGGTTGCACGTTTTTATGGCATCGACGAAGCCGCCCCGGGGCATTTTGCGAACGGCGCAAGAAGAAGCGAGGACCATGTGGAAACTAGGGCGACTGGACCTCAAGAATCCCGCCACCTTCGTCGAATACTTCACGAGGTTATACGGTCGCGCCGAACAAGACTCGCGGTCGGTCATGGCGGCGGAGCGGGAACAGCGATTCAAAGATGTTGCGGAACAATTTAAGATGATCGAAGAGGCTGGCCAGCCCGTGGTCGCGCCATTTGGTGACTGGCAACAGCGCGTCGAGGACGTTCGGGAGGCTGGTGTCTCACGCGACCGGATGCGGCGGCTACAGCCGTTCATTGTGAACCTCTATCCACAAGAGATCGCCATTCTATTCAAAGCGGGCGCGTTGGAACGAATACAGGAGACTTTCTGGTCAGTGGTGCCGGGCTTCAATCATATCTACAGTGAGCGATGGGGCTTCGGGTGGCAAGGCCCGGTCTACGCAGAGCCCGAAAGTCTGATAGCTTGAGAATCGAGGCTGGTCTTGCCCAAACAGGCGAGTGGATTGAAACAGTGATTTATAATTCACTGAACTTGACAAACCCCACGGTCAGTACTATGCTGTCCGTGGGGAGGTTCAATGATTTACCGATACCAAGTCCGAATCCGGGGAGCGCATGCTCTCTTCACTCGCCCAGAATTCAAAACAGAGAGATTTTCCTACGATCTCCTAACGCCATCCGCAGCACGAGGCGTGATTGAGGCGGTCCTCTGGAAACCGGCCATCCGCTGGGAGATTCGCAAGATACTGCTGCTTGCGCCGGTACGATACGTTCAATTCAAACGCAATGAAATCACGAGCCGGATTTCCGTAGCCAGCGTTCAACGTGCGTTGGGGGCAAGCACACCACTTGACTATTTCGCCGACGAGGACCGGGCCCAGCGAAATACAATCGCTCTGCGTGACGTCGACTACGCTGTCGAGGCCGAGTTTCATATGACCTCCCGCCAGGGGCCGGATGACAACCCCAAGAAGTTCGACGAGATGTTCCGCCGCCGATTGGAGAAGGGGCAATGTCACATGCAGCCTTATCTGGGCTGCCGTGAATTCCCGGCGATTGTTGAACCCTACACGGGTAATCCGCCACCTCTGGAGACGGAGACCCGCGATCTCGGCTACATGCTACATGACCTACGCTTCGGGCCGCAGACCAATGAGCCGGTCTTCTTCCGGGCCCAGATCGAACGCGGAGTGATCAAAATTCCGAAGTGGGAGGTCGCCGCGTGATTCTTGCAAGTTTGTGCGACTTGGCTCGCCGGGAGTCCCTACTTAGAAATCCCGACTACGAGCCAAAGCCTGTGGCTTGGATTATCGCTGTGAGCGAAGGCGGGGGCTTTGTGAACGTCATTCCGACATCCGGTGGTGACGAAGGTAAGAAGCCACGCCCCAAGGTCTTTTCGATTCCTCGGAGGGTTGGAAAGACGTCGGGTGCCGTGGCTGATTTCCTGGTGGACAAATCCGAGTACATACTGGGCGTCGAGCCCGACCAGAAACGTTCGGCCAGCGATTTGGCAGCACGTCTGGAGCTATTCCGGCAATCTGTTCGCGACGCACAACAATCACCGCCTATCCCCGCATTGGCGGCAGTCTCCGCGTTCCTTGCCAGCGACGAAGAGAGAGGGCGCGCCGTCGAACGCATCTCGGCAGACGGCTACAAATCGAACGATCTATTCGCCTTCGAATATGAGGGGAAGCTCATACACGAGTTGCCCGAGGTACAGGCGTACTTCTCCCGATTTCGCCGCCGACCCAAACAGGCCAAAGGAAAAGTGAGGGGTGCGCAATGTTTGATCTGCGGATCAATCGCCGCGCCCGTGGAAAAGCATCCGGTTGTCAAGATTCCCGGGGGAACCACCAGCGGCATTGCGCTAGTCAGTTTCAACTCCGACGCGTTTGAATCCTACGGGCTGTCGCGGAATGAGAATGCGCCAGTTTGCCGGGATTGCGCGGATGCCTACACAACGGCGGTCAACCGTTTATTGAGTGATCGTTACCCCAGTCCGCAAAATCCAGGCGAATTCCTGCCACGGCGGTTTGTGAGGCTGTCTCCGAATACGACAGCTATATTTTGGACTGACGAAGAGACACCGCTACTGGATCTGTTTGCAAGCTTCGATGCTCCCCGAGTGGAAAGCGTGGCGGCTCTGTTTGCATCTCCACACAAAGGACGAGCACCCGGCGACGCCAAAGGCAGATTCTATTGTGTGATTCTGTCAGGAGGACAAGGCCGAGCGACAGTCCGCAGCACGCACGTTGGCACTGTGGCGCAAGTAGAACAGAACCTACGCGCCTATTTCGATTCCATTGATATCGGATCGGAACAGCCATTGCCGTTGATGTTGCTGGTACGCAGTTTGGTACTGCAGGGGAAACTGGAAAATCTTGCACCGGGACTGGTGGCGGACCTCTTCATGGCCATTGTATTTGGCGGTGCTTTTTCACGCACTCTACTGGCAAGTGCTGTCGGAAGGTGCAGGGCAGAACGCAAAGTAACTCGCGAGCGCGCCGCAATCCTGCGCGCGTACTTGAAACGAAATCGACAATGGGAGGTGAGTGTGGGACTTGATACAGACAATACCGATGCCGGATATCGGCTGGGACGATTGATCGCTATTCTAGAGCGCCTCCAGGGTGCGGCGCAGAACAATCCAAACAAAACGATTGTGGATCGTTATTACGGCGCAGCCAGCACGCGTCCGGCAACGGTCTTCCCCAGGCTGATCGCAATGGCGCAGCATCACCTCGCTAAGTTGACCGGTGGACTACAGTTCTTTTACCAGTCCAGGTTGAGCGAGGTGCTGGGGGGCATTGCTGTTTTCCCACCGGTTCTGAACATGGAGGAGCAGGGCCTATTCGCACTAGGCTACTACCACCAGCGACAGGATTTCTTCAAAAAGACCGAAGTCGCTGAAGAAGAGGGTGATAAGACCAACGAAGAGGGAGAGGCCGCATGAACTTCGAGAAGCGTGTTGAGTTCGTACTGTTGTTCGACGTCGTGCAGGGGAATCCGAACGGGGACCCCGATGCAGGAAACGCTCCCCGGGTCGATCCGGAAACGGGCTATGGTATCGTCACCGACGTCTGCCTGAAACGTAAGATCCGGAATTTTATCGCCATGACAAAGGAATACCAGCCTCCGTACGACATCTACGTAAAGGAACGGGGCATTCTGGCTCGGGAGCAGAAAAAAGCGTATGAAGCAGTCAAGGCCGAGCCTCTGAATCGCGCCAATGAAGACGCGCGGCGGTGGATGTGCGACAACTACTTCGATGTGCGTACGTTCGGCGCAGTGATGACCACCGGGAAATCGGGAGCCGACGAAGAAGGCGACAAGAAAAAAGGGGCGAAGAAAGACCTGAAACTTTGGAACTGTGGTCAAGTACGCGGGCCGGTGCAGATTGGCTTCGCACGCTCGCAATCGCGCATCCTGTCGCTGGAGCACGCCATCACGCGAGTGGCGCTAACCAATCCGGGCGATACTGGCCGCGACATGGAAACGGATACCGGCGAGGAAAAAGCGAGTAGCGGGCAAATGGGGCGCAAACATACGATCCCCTATGCGCTGTACCGGGCGCACGGGTTTATATCGCCGTTTTTAGCTAAGGACACCGGATTCAGCGTGGAGGATTACAAAGTATTGCTCGAAGCCTTGACTTATATGTTTGAGCATGACCGTTCCGCTGCGCGCGCCGAGATGTCGGTACGGGGACTGGCAGTTTTCGAGCACGAAACGGCATTGGGCAACGCCCCGGCACATCAATTATTCGGTTCGCTCCGCGTTGAAGGACTGGAGAGTCCTCGCTCATTTGCCGATTATCGTGTTAGCGCGCCGGAAACGGTTCCCTCGGGCGTCGGATTCCATTGGGAAGTCGCGCCTTGAGTGAGCCATGTACTCTGAAGACGATCTCCTCCCCCTCTCCGGCCTGCAGCACCTGATGTTTTGCGAGCGGCAGTGGGGGCTCATCCATATCGAACAGATCTGGGAGGAGAACCGGCTGACAGCGGAGGGACGGGTGCTCCACGAACGGGCACACCAGCCTGGGGCGGAGAACCGGCCCAATATCCGCACATCGCGGGGGTTGCGATTACACTCCTTGCGGCTCGGGCTAGTGGGGCAAGCCGACATAGTGGAGTTTCACCGCTCGGCAGAAGGCGTCGCGCTTCCCGAGGTGGAGGGTTTATGGCGTCCGTTCCCGGTCGAGTATAAGCGTGGGAAGCCAAAGCGCGATGCTTGCGACGAAGTCCAATTGTGCGCGCAATCGTTGTGCCTTGAAGAAATGTTTAGCTGCGCGATCTCCGAAGGCGCGCTCTCCAAGGCGGGCGGCAATACGCCGCAGGGCTTCTCAGAGACCTTCTACGCCTACCTCTCCCAGGCGAACAACAACGGCTCCGCGTTCGCCGGCTACACGGGCTACA
>Ga0209517_10007559_pt1 | contig 12971 bp, 9 predicted proteins | sample PeaSoiMetSII2010_FD_187695 | JGI IMG/M metagenome (GOLD analysis project Ga0209517, IMG submission 187695) | Peat soil microbial communities from Weissenstadt, Germany - SII-2010 (SPAdes) (version 2) | ecosystem: Environmental > Terrestrial > Soil > Wetlands > Peat | place: Germany: Weissenstadt...
GAGCCTACATCGTCGTGGATGGCGGTGGGATTGCGTGACGTCTCAAAAAGAGACGCTCCAAAATTTTTATACCCTGCATCGAAATTCTGCATTGTACTTTGCTCGCCCGCGCGCGTATTAAGGAGTACGAACGCCTGTTCCTGAGCAGAAGTGTGTGATCACTCCGGTGCCCCGCGAGGCACGCCCAAGAACAATGATTCGGAAGCACTTAGCTTCGTCGGACCAGGATGTCCGCTATGACGCCTCCAAACCCAAGAAATGGCTTGCCGCCGGCCCAGGGCCTCTACAGCCCCGCGCACGAGCACGACGCCTGCGGCATCGGGTTTGTAGCCAGCATCCCCGGTCACAAAAGTCACGACATCATCAGCAAGGGCATTCAGGTCCTGCTCAACCTGGCCCATCGCGGCGCCTGCGGATGCGATCCGGAAACCGGTGACGGTGCGGGCGTCCTCATCCAGATTCCCCACAAGTTCTTCGCGCGCGAGTGCGAGAAACTCGGCTTCGCACTGCCTGGGCCCGGGACCTACGGCGTCGGCATGACCTTTCTGCCGGTGGAGAAGCATCCGCGCTTGCACTGCGAGGGCATTCTCGAGCGCATCGTCCGCGAGGAGGGCCTGACCGTACTGGGCTGGCGCGACACGCCCGTCTACGCCTCGGCGATCGGCCGTGTGGCACGCGCCTCACAGCCTTACATTCAGCAGATCTTTGTGGGTTGTGGCCCTGCCCTCGATGAAGACGCCTTCGAACGCAAGTTGTATGTGGTGCGCAGGCGGGCTGAGAATGAAATCCGTGAATCCGGCATCGCGGATGCCGAGATGTTCTACATTCCTTCGCTTTCTTGCCGCACCATCGTTTACAAAGGCTTGCTGCTCGCTCCCCAGATCGCCAACTTCTATCGTGAGCTTTCCGATCCTGACGTGGAGAGCGCGCTGTGTCTGGTGCACCAGCGGTTCTCGACCAACACATTTCCCAGTTGGCAGCGGGCCCATCCTTATCGCTACATTGCACACAACGGCGAAATCAACACGCTGCGGGGAAACGTCAACTGGATGTACGCCCGCCAGTCACTTCTGAAGTCGCCGCTCTTTGGAGACGACTTGCAGAAGCTGTATCCCATCATCGCCCCTGACGGGAGCGATTCCGCAAACTTCGACAATGCCGTGGAACTGCTCTTTCAGGCCGGACGCAGCATTCCCCACGTCATGGCCATGCTGATTCCCGAAGCTTGGGCGGGCAATCCGCACATGAAGCCGGAGAAGCGCGCCTTCTACGAGTACCACGCCTGTCTGATGGAGCCCTGGGACGGTCCCGCGGCGATTGCCTTTACCGATGGCCGCGTCATTGGAGCGACGCTCGACCGCAACGGCCTGCGCCCCGGACGTTACGTTGTCACCCACGACGATCTGGTCGTCATGGCTTCGGAAGTGGGTGTGCTCGATATCCCTCCGGATCAGGTGAAGCACAAGGGCCGTCTGCAGCCGGGCAAGATGTTTCTGGTAGACACAGTTGAGGCCCGCATCGTCTCCGACAAGGAGATCAAACACCATCTCGCATCGCAGCGGCCCTACGCCGATTGGCTGAAAGAAAATCAGATTACGATGGACCAGCTGCCCGAGCCTTCGCGCATGCACAACCCCGATGCGGAGACTCTTCTCCGCCGCCAGCGCGCGTTCGGTTACAGCGACGAGGATCTGAAGATAATTCTTACCCCAATGGCATTGTCGGGAGAAGAGCCCATCGGTTCGATGGGCACGGATACGCCGCTGGCCTGCCTCTCCGACAAGCCCCAGTCGCTGTTCAACTATTTCAAGCAGCTCTTCGCGCAGGTCACGAACCCTCCCATCGATCCGATTCGCGAAGAGATGGTGATGTCGCTCATCAGCTACATCGGCAGCGAGCGCAACGTCCTCGATGAAGCGCCCGAGAATTGCCACATGCTGAAACTCGAGCATCCGCTGCTCACCAATCGCGAACTGGAGAAGCTGCGCCGCGTGTCCAACCGCGATCTGCTGGCCACCACGCTGCCGGCTCTATTTCGAGTGGGCGAGGGCGAGCCGGGCCTGCACCGGGCTCTCGACGAACTTTGCCAGAGAGCTTCGCGGGCGGTGAAAGCCGGTTATTCGCTGCTCATTCTTTCCGATCGTGGTGTGGATAAAGACTATGCTCCCATCCCGTGCCTGCTGGCCCTGGCCGCGGTACACAATCTGCTGGTGCGGGAAGAAACGCGAACGCAAGTTGCGCTGATCACTGAATCGGGAGAGCCCCGCGAAGTCATGCATTTCGCTTTGCTCAGTGGCTATGGGGCCAGCGCGATCAATCCCTATCTGGCGCTGGAGAGCGTCGAAGACCTCGCCTGTCGCGGCGAGTTGGGAGACGGCGTGACGCCCGAGCTAGCCGTCAAGCACTTCTTGAAGGCGATCAAGAAGGGCCTGCTCAAGACCTTCTCCAAAATGGGCATTTCGACCTTGCAAAGCTATCAAGGGGCGCAGGTTTTCGAAGCCATTGGGCTGAACCGGCATTTGATTGACGAGTACTTTGCGGGCACAACCTCGCGGCTGGAAGGCATCGGCCTGGATGTGTTGGCTCGTGAAGCGCAGCTCAAACACGAATTCGCCTTCCGGCCGCTGACCGACTCCGAGACTGAGCTTGCAGTCGGGGGAAGTTATCACCACCGCGTCGACGGCGAATATCACTTGCTCAATCCGCTGACCATCAGCAAGCTGCAGCAGGCGGTGCGGCAAGAGGACGCGAAGACTTTCCAGGAGTACACCGATCTCATCGATCGCCAGAGCAGCAACCTGTGCACGCTGCGCGGCCTGATGAAATTCAAGAAGAGCGACAAGCCGGCCCCGCTCGAAGAAGTCGAGCCCGCCAAGGAAATCGTCAAGCGCTTCACTACCGGAGCTATGTCGTTCGGTTCGATCAGCAAGGAAGCCCACGAGACTCTCGCCATCGCCATGAACCGCATCGGCGGCAAGTCCAACACAGGGGAGGGCGGAGAGGACGAGGCGCGATTCCAGCCCGATGCGAACGGCGATTTGCGGCGAAGTGCGGTGAAGCAGGTTGCCTCAGCGCGTTTCGGTGTAACCGCGAATTACCTCGTCAATGCCGACGAGTTGCAGATCAAGATGGCTCAAGGCGCCAAGCCCGGCGAGGGCGGACAACTCCCCGGACACAAAGTCGACGAAGTCATCGCCCGCCTGCGCCATTCGATTCCCGGCGTCGGCCTCATCTCGCCGCCGCCGCACCACGACATCTACTCGATCGAAGATCTCGCGCAGCTGATCTACGATTTGAAGAACGTCAATCCGCAGGCGCGCATCGCAGTGAAGCTCGTGGCGGAAGTCGGGGTGGGAACGGTAGCGGCCGGCGTGGCCAAAGCACATGCCGATGTTGTGCTGATCAGCGGAGACAGCGGCGGAACTGGCGCGTCCCCCCTGAGCTCGATCAAACATGCCGGCGTTCCCTGGGAACTGGGTTTGGCCGAGGCCCAGCAGGTTCTTTTGCTGAATGATCTGCGCAGCCGGATTCGCGTTCAAACCGACGGCAAACTGCAGACCGGCCGTGATGTTGTGATTGCCGCTCTGCTGGGTGCGGAAGAATTCGGTTTTGCCACGACTCCGCTGATTGCGCTGGGCTGCGTCATGATGCGCAAGTGCCACCTCAATACCTGCTCGGTCGGCATTGCTACGCAGGATCCGGTGTTGCGCAAGCAGTTTCAGGGACAGCCCGAGCACGTCATCAATTTCTTCTTCTTCATTGCAGAGCAGGTTCGCCGATACATGGCGGAACTTGGTTTCCGCACGGTGGACGAAATGGTCGGCCGCGTTGACCTGCTTGATGTCGAACCCGCCGTCGATCATTGGAAGGCCCGCGGCCTCGACTACTCCGCGATTCTTTACAATCCGTCCATTCCCTCGCGCGTTGCCAGGCGCTGTGTGCACGCCCAGGATCACGGCCTACACGTCGCGCTTGATCATCAACTGGTCGAGCATTCACTCGATGCTCTGCTGAGTTTGAGCTCCATTGAGATTAATTTGCCCGTGCGCAATGTGCATCGTTCGGTCGGAACCATGCTCAGCGGAGAGGTGGCTCGCCGTTATGGTTCAGGCGGACTGCCGGACGGTACGCTGCGAATCCACTTGAACGGTTCGGCCGGACAAAGTCTGGGGGCGTTTCTGGCGAAGGGAATCACCATCACGCTCGAAGGCGACGCCAACGATTACGTCGGGAAGGGCCTCTCCGGCGGCCGGCTCGTCTTGTATCCGCCACGCGATTCCAGCTTTGCCCCCGAGGAAAACATCATCCTCGGCAATGTGGCTCTGTACGGTGCGACCAGCGGTGAAGGTTTCTTTAACGGAGTCGCCGGCGAGCGCTTTGCCGTGCGCAACTCCGGTGCAACCGCTGTGGTCGAGGGAGTCGGCGACCACGGCTGTGAATACATGACGAACGGTTTGGTCGTGGTCCTCGGGTCCTGTGGTCGCAATTTCGCCGCTGGCATGAGCGGCGGCATCGCCTACGTCTTTGATGAGCGCGGCGACTTCAGCGAAAAGCGCTGCAATCTGCAGTCGGTTGATCTGGAGCCGCTGCTCGACTCTCAGGACGTACAGATTGTCCGGGACCTCGTCACCCGTCATTTCGACCTCACTGGCAGCCCGCGCGCCAAGATGATTCTCGACAACTGGGACGATTTGGTCTCTCGCTTTATCAAAATCTTCCCGCACGAATTCAAGCGTGTGCTCGGGGTAAGCCGCGCCCAGCAAGCCTACATTCCCGAACAGCCCGTCAGCGTTCTGGAGCCGGCAGGGCAGGTGCAGCATGGGTAAGACCACCGGCTTCATGGATTACTCGCGCGAGCTGGCTCCGCGTCGCCCTGTTGCCGAGCGTGTCAATGACTGGTTTGAGATTTATCAGGATTTCCCCGAAGACAAGCTTCGCCAGCAGGGAGCCCGCTGCATGGATTGTGGCGTGCCCTTCTGCCAGACGGGATGTCCGGTCAACAATCTGATTCCCGACTGGAACGATCTGGTCTATCGCGGCCGTTGGAAAGAAGCCGTCCGCCAGCTGCACGCCACCAACAACTTCCCCGAATTTACCGGCCGCATCTGTCCCGCGCCCTGCGAAGCTTCTTGCGTGCTGGCCATCAATCAACCTCCGGTAACGATCAAGCAGAACGAAAAGAACATTGTGGAGCGCGGATTCTTAGAGGGCTGGATTCATCCCGAGCTTCCGAAAGTTCGCACCGGGAAAAAAGTGGCGATCGTGGGTTCAGGCCCGGCGGGCCTGGCCGCGGCGCAGCAGTTGTGCCGGGCAGGACACTCAGTCGTGGTCCACGAAAAAGCCGACCGCATCGGCGGCCTGCTGCGCTACGGGATTCCTGAATTCAAGATGGAGAAGCACGTCATTGATCGCCGCCTCGAACAGATGGCGGCCGAGGGAGTAAAGTTCGTCACCAACGCCGAGGTTGGGAAGACAATCGCCGTGGGAGACCTGCGCCATGAGTTCGACGCCATTGTGCTGGCGGGCGGCGCAGAGCATCCGCGCGACCTGAGAGTCACGGGACGCGAGCTGAAGGGAATTCACTTCGCGATGGAGTTCCTTCCCCAGCAAAACAAGCGTTGCCTCGGCGACACCATCGACCCCGCCGTCGAGATTCTCGCCACCGGGAAGCGCGTGGTCATCATCGGAGGCGGCGACACCGGGGCCGATTGCCTCGGCACGTGCCACCGTCAGAAACCGCTCTCCGTTCACCAGTTCGAGATCATGCCCAAACCACCCGACGAGCGCTCGTCTCAGACTCCCTGGCCGCTGTGGCCCATGCAGCTGCGCACCGAGGCCGCTCACGAGGAAGGCGGCGTGCGCGACTGGAGCATCGCCACGGCCAGGTTTACCGGAGATGAAAACGGCAACGTCAGACAACTTCACGCTGTGCGCGTCGGCCCTCCTCCGAAGTTCGGACCCATGGCGGGCACAGAGTTCACCATGGACGTTGACCTGGTTCTGATCGCCATGGGTTTCCTCGGTCCGGTGCGAAACGGAATGATCGAGCAGTTGGGAGTTCAACTCGACCACCGTGGCAACGTCGCTACCGACGAGCACTACATGTCGTCGATTCCCGGTGTTTTCGCTGCCGGCGACATGCGTCGCGGTCAGTCGCTTGTCGTGTGGGCCATCGCGGAAGGCCGCAAGGCGGCGGCCTGCGCCGATGCATACCTGAAAACGGGTTCCCCTCGTCCGCTTGCTTCCTTAGCCGCCGTGCGCTGCTGAAATCTCTCCCGAAGCCGGCAGCGTGCAAGGCAGTTCTCCTGGATAGTAAACGCCAGCGAGCCTTTTTTCTTGACATTTCCCCTCACTCCGGTAAGATACAACAATAATTATTCACCATTCTGCATAAATATTCACAATGAATAAAACTCTCCGCCAGCGCGCGATCCTGGAGTCCCTGAAGCACGGCACCTTCGCCAGTCAGGACGATCTGCAGCGCCTTCTGCGCAAGCGCGGGTTCAAGGTGGGGCAGGCCACGCTGTCCCGCGATATCCGCGATCTGAATCTGAGCAAAACACACCACGGCTATTCCATACCGCAGGGCGACAGTGCAGTCGGGGTGGCGCTGCCCCCCGTTTCGCGGCTGGTGCGCGAATTCGTTCTCGGTGTCCGCTCGGCCCAAAACTTGCTGGTCGTCAAGACGATCGTCGGCAGCGCGCAGCCGGTAGCTGCGGCCCTGGACGAAGCCGATTGGGCCGAGGTGGTCGGGACCATCGCGGGCGACGACACCATCCTGATTGTCTGCCCCGATAAGGAAGCGGCCCGCACGCTCGCGGACCGGATTGCGGAAATGCTCAGCTGATGTCTGCGAAACTCAAAACCGCTGTGCTCGGCGCGACCGGTTATTCCGGTCTCGAACTGACACGAATTCTCCTGCGTCATCCCCGGCTGGAGAAACCGCTTCTGCTGCGTCGTGCCACTGACAATGGCAGCGCGTCCGACTTGGCCGACGTGTTCCCGGTCCTATCCGGCAATGGAGGCTACCCCCTTCACCCGCTTTCGTGGCCGGCGCTGAAGCAGCAGGGAGTGCAGTTGCTGTTTCTAGCCACGCCTCATGAGGTATCGCGATCGCTGGTGCCCGAGGCCATCGCGCAAGGTCTGCGCGTCGTTGACTTGAGCGGCGCCTGGCGCTTGAAGCAGGAGCAACATCGCGTCATCTACAACTTTCAAGACGCGGACGCGGCCACGGCAGCGCATCTGACCGACAAGGCGGTCTACGGGCTCCCGGAACTGAACGCGGATCGCCTGGCGAACGCGGAGCTGGTAGCCAATCCAGGTTGCTACGCGACATCGGTGATCCTGGCCCTGGCGCCGCTGCTTCACGCCGGAGTCGTAGACCACAATCGCGGAATCATCTCCGATTCGAAGTCCGGCGTATCGGGAGCGGGGAAAGAGCCCACTTCAAAAACACACTTTGTGTCGGTGGCAGATAACTTGTCCGCTTATTCGATCTTTTGCCACCGGCATGTGGGCGAGATGGTCGAGCAACTGGGATTGAGCCCGCAGGAGTTGACCTTTACCCCGCACCTGCTCCCCATCCCGCGCGGAATTCTCTCGACCATCTACGTGTATCTCGACCGAAAAATGACCTCTGCGGAAGTGGAATCATGCTTCCGGAATTTCTATTCAGGCAAACGCTGGGTGCGCGTCTTCCAAACGCCAAAGCTTCCGCAGGTGCAGTTTTCCCTGCACACCAACTACTGCGATCTCGGTTTCAGTCTGGCCGAAGACGGCCGACGGCTCGTGCTCATCTCGTGTATTGACAACCTGCTTAAGGGCGCCGCTGGGCAGGCGGTCCAGAACATGAATCTCATGTATGGCTGGGCGGAAGACGAAGGCTTGCAATGACGATCGTGGTCAAAATCGGAGGAGCCGCGCTGGAAGATGTTTCCACGTTGCGCAAGTGCGCCCGCGCCATCGCCGAATTGGCGCAGGACGGCCATCGCGTGGCCGTGGTTCATGGCGGTGGCAGCGCGCTGACCCGGGTTCTGAAACAACTCGGGAAGCAAAGCGAATTCGTTGGCGGGCTCCGCATCACCGATGCCGAAACTCGCGACGTAGCCCTCATGGTGCTGGGCGGCATGGTCAATAAGAAGGTGGTAGCTGCCATTCAGGCCGCTGGCATGCCTGCGGTGGGATTCTGCGGCGGCGACGGCATGAGCTTTCGCGCCCGCCGCAAACATGTCCGCGGCAACGATCTCGGTTTCGTCGGGGAAATCTGCTTTGCCGAGCCCTGCTGGATCGAAGCCCTCTGGCAGCAGGGCGGCATTCCCGTTCTCGCGTCGCTGGCTCTGGGCGCCGATGGCGAGTACTACAACGTCAACGCCGACGAGATGGCGGCTGCCTGCGCCGCCGCTTGCCACGCCAACGCCCTCATTTTCCTAACGGATGTTCCTGGGGTGAAAGATGCGGAAGGGGCCGTGATTCCCTGGCTGAGCACCAGCCAGGCCGAGGACCTGGCCGCCAACTCGACCATAAGCGGGGGCATGTTGCCCAAGCTGGAAGCGTGCAAGAAAGCTCTGAAGCAGGGTGTAGGACGCGTCAGGATCTTGCCCGCCGCGGAAGCGGACGCACTGCCGCAATTCTACTTTGCCAAGCTGGAATGCGGGACCGAGGTCACTTGCGCATGAATCACGCAGCCCGCTGTTCGCAAGTCCGCCGCAGAACTGAAGTCGTAAAGAGAAAAGAGGAGACGTTGAACAGTCAATTGCAGAGCGAGGCACCGGCGCCGGAGACCTTTCCCGGCCTCTTCTGGTGTCCAGACCTGATTTCGACCCGTGATCTTGGGCCCCAGGGTGTCGAAGCTGTGCTGCATCTGGCGGAGCTGATGAAGGCCCGCCCTTCGGTTTTCCAGAGAGCACTGGCGGGCAAACAGATGGTGATGTTTTTTGAAAAGCCCTCGCTCCGAACCCGGCTCACATTTGAGGCCGGCATGACCAGTCTGGGTGGAGCGGCAATGTTCGTGGACCAGACCAAGAGCCGGCTCGACGCGCGCGAAACGCTGAGCGACGTCGCCCACAACCTCGAACGCTGGGTGGATGTGATCGTGTTGCGTACCTTTGCGCAAGAGACGATCACCGGCATCGCCCAGTATGCCTCGGTTCCCGTGATTAATGCGCTGAGCGATCTGGAGCATCCCTGCCAGGCGCTGGCGGACTACTTCACCCTGCAAGAGCGATTCGGCGATCTCAAGAAGATTTGCCTGGCTTACGTCGGCGACGGCAACAACATGGCGCACTCGCTCTTGCTCACGTGCGCTTGTCTCGGTTCGTCGATCCGCGTGGCCACTCCGCAGGGGTACGCCCCGGATGCTCAAATCGTCGCTGATGCTCATCGCATCGCGAAGCAGACTGGCGCCCACATCGAATTTCTCACGGAACCTCATGCTGCGGTCGCAGGCGTCGACGCCGTTTACACCGACGCCTGGGCCAGCATGGGGCAGGAGCATGAGACCAAGCAGCGCTTTCAAATTTTCCCGCCCTACCAAGTGAATCGGGATCTTATGGCAGAAGCCGCGCCGCACGCGGTCTTTATGCACTGCCTGCCGGCGCATCGCGGTCAGGAAGTCACCGATGAAGTTATGGACTCCGACAACTCTGTCATTTTCGACCAGGCGGAAAACCGCCTGCACGTTCAGAAAGCAATTCTTTACTTGCTGTTGGGCGGCTCAGTTCGCCTGCCCGTGAGGAGCGCGCATGCCTGAAAAAGTCGTTCTCGCCTATTCCGGTGGATTGGACACGTCCATCATCATTCCCTGGCTGAAGGAGAATTACTCCTACGACGTGATCGCCATGGTTGGCGACGTCGGACAGGGGGACGATATCGAGACCGTAGTCGAGAAGGCCTACGCGACCGGCGCCAGCAAGGTCATCGTCGAGGATCTTCGTGAGGAGTTTCTCACGGGCTACGTCTTCCCCGCGCTGAAAGCCGGCGCCGTATACGAGCACAAGTATCTCCTCGGCACTTCGCTCGCTCGTCCTCTGATTGCGAAACGACAGGTCGAAGTGGCCCTGCGCGAAGGAGCAACCGCCGTGGCTCACGGCTGCACGGGGAAAGGCAACGACCAGGTGCGGTTCGAGCTGACCTATCAGGCGCTCGCACCAGAGCTGAAGATCATTGCTCCGTGGCGGGAGTGGTCGTTGAAATCGCGCGAAGACTGTCTCGACTATGCCGAGCAGCACGGGATTCCCGTGGCCGCAAGCCGCGAGAAAATTCATAGCCGCGACCGCAATCTCTGGCACGTCAGCCACGAAGGCGGCGAACTGGAAGATGCCGCGAATGCGCCTTTGCCCACCACCTGGCAGCTCACCAGATCACCCCAGGACGCTCCTGATAAGGAAGAGCAAGTGAGCATCGGATTCGAGCGGGGAGTGCCCGTCTCGGTCAACGGTATGGCGATGGATCCGGTCTCTCTCGTCGAATTGCTCAATGAAATCGGCGCCCGCAACGCCATCGGCCGCGTGGATCTGGTCGAAAACCGCTTTGTCGGGATCAAGTCCCGCGGGTGCTACGAAACTCCCGGCGGCACCCTGCTGATCACCGCGCACCGAGAATTGGAGACCCTCTGCCTGGAGCGCGATGTCGCTCATTTCAAGCAGCACATCGGGCTGAAGTACGCCGAACTGGTTTACTTCGGCTTGTGGTTCGCGCCGCTGCGGGAGGCCCTCGATGCTTTCGTCGAAAGCACCCAAAAGGAAATGACGGGCAGCATCACGCTGGCGCTCTACAAAGGGAACGTCTCGGTGGTCAGTCGCGAGTCGGAACATTCACTCTACCGCACCGATCTTTCGTCGTTCACTATGGATGACAGCTACGACCAGAAGGATGCGGCGGGGTTCATTCGCATTCTGGGTCTTCCTTCGCGCTCGCGCGCCCGGTCGCGGATGGAGGTCGCTTGATGGGGGTGAACCAATGAAGATGTGGTCGGGCAGGTTCCGGGAGCCGCTGGATCCCGAATTCGACGGCTGGCAGCGATCGTTCAGCTTCGATCGCCGGCTGCTGCATTACGAGCTTGCAGCCAGCAGCGCGCATGCCCGCGCGCTCAAGAATGCCGGCGTCCTGTCCTCGGAAGAACTCATCAGCATTTTGCAGGGGCTGGAGCAAATCGGTGAGTGCGCTGCAGCATCTCCTTCTTTTCTTGAGGACAGTGAGGCGGAAGACGTTCATCACTTTGTGGAGAAGCAACTCGTCGCTCTGATCGGAGAAGCTGGCTACAAGCTGCACAGCGGCCGCAGCCGCAATGAGCAGATCGCGACTGACCTGCGCCTCTACGTGCGGGCGGCGGTGGATCAACTGCGGCACGAGATCGCGGAATTGTGTACCGTGCTGGCCGATCGCGCCGAGCAGGCCGCGGACGCGGCCATGCCCGCATACACGCATCTGCAGAGAGCTGAGCCGGTTCTGGTTGGCCATTGGCTGCTGGCTTACGTTGAGATGTTTCTGCGCGATGCGGAACGCCTGGCTGATTGCCGGAAACGGCTAAACATTTGTCCTCTGGGTTCAGGCGCGGTGGCCGGCGCGACGCTGCCGCTTGATCGCGGCCTCATGGCAGAAGCTCTCGGCTTTGACGGTCCAGCCGCAAACAGCATGGATGCCACGAGCGACCGTGACTTCGCGCTTGAGTTTGTGAATGCCTTATCTCTGCTGGCCCTGCACCTAAGCCGCTGGGCGGAAGAGATGATTCTCTTCTCCTCCGAGGAGTACCGATTTCTTGGCTTGCCCGAAGCTTATTCCACCGGCAGCAGCGCGATGCCGCAGAAAAAGAATCCGGACCTGCTCGAGTTGGTGCGCGGCAAGAGCGGCCGCGTCCTCGGGAACGCCGTTGCGCTCATGGTCGCAGTCAAAGGCCTGCCCTTGGCATACAACAAAGACCTGCAGGAAACGCAGCAGCCGCTGTTCGACTCTGCCGACACCCTCCTGCAGATGCTGCCGCTGGTGACCGCATGGATGAGGGCCGTGGACTTTCATGTCGAGCGCATGCAGCAGGCGGCCCAGTCTGGATTCATGAATGCATGGGCAGGTGCTACTTATCTGGTCCACCGCGGCGTCCCTTCGCGGCTGGCGCACGAGTGCATCGGCAAGGCTGTGCAAATATGTCTCGACAAGAATTGTGAACTGAAAGATTTATCTCTGGACGAATTGCAATCTCTCTCTCCAGCTTTCGCTCAGGATTTCTACGCGTCATTGAAGCTGCCTGCTGTGCTGGCAATCCACGACGTTCCTGGCGGAACCGCGCCGGCTCGCGTGCGCCAGGCCATCAGTGCCACTCGGAAGAAAATCGAGTTTCTCCGCGAGGAGGTCCATGCGCACGCGTAAAGCCATCCTGCCCGACGCCGAGCAGATTTACGAACTGATCTCGGCTTATTCCGGCGACGGGACCCTGCTGCCGCGCACGCTGGCCGAGATTTGCGAAAACGTCCGCGACTTTGTCGTCCTCGAAGATGGCGATCGCATTATCGGCTGTGGCGCGCTTCACCTGTACGGCACGCATCTCGCCGAGATCCGTTCCATCACCGTCGCCCCCTGGGCTCAGGGTAAAGGCGGCGGCGGACATCTGGTAAAAGCCTTGCTGGCCGAGGCCAGGCGCCATCGCGTGGACTGCATTTGCCTGTTCACGCGCAAGCCGGAGTTCTTCGCGCGTCAGGGCTTCTCCGTCGCTCAGCGCGAGGACCTTCCCGACAAGATCTACAAAGACTGCCATGTTTGCCCCAGATATCACTGCTGTGATGAGGTGGCGATGGTGCGCGGCGAGCTGCCCAAGTTTGCGATTCTCCCCGAACCCGCAAATTGGCTGGTCAAACTGCAATCCTGGGCGCCCAACGCAGACAGCCAGAGCGGTTCCAGTTAAGACAGGTCCCGCCAGCTCACGTGCGGTGCTATCGTCCGATTTGGAGCCCTGATCGGCCGAACTCCGCCAAGCGTTGCTG
>Ga0209517_10007560_pt1 | contig 12970 bp, 6 predicted proteins | sample PeaSoiMetSII2010_FD_187695 | JGI IMG/M metagenome (GOLD analysis project Ga0209517, IMG submission 187695) | Peat soil microbial communities from Weissenstadt, Germany - SII-2010 (SPAdes) (version 2) | ecosystem: Environmental > Terrestrial > Soil > Wetlands > Peat | place: Germany: Weissenstadt...
AGGCGACTTCAGGTTCTCGGACGAGAAAGCCGAAATCGTGAAGATATTGAACAATGGCAATGCACGCGGCTTTCCCGTGCTGCGCAGCGAGTCCGTCAACGGCCGGGAATTCAGCCCCAGGGCCTACACGGTCTTCGGGCCGAAGCTCGTTTCCACGCGGGGTTTCTTCCAGGACCGGGCATTCGAGAGCCGGTGCCTGACGGAAGAGACGGGCGGGCGTAAGCTGCGCGAAGACATTCCGATCAACCTTACCCAGGAGTACAAGCGGGAGGCCCTGACGCTTCGAAACAAGCTCCTGATGTTTCGCTTCCGCAACTTCGGCAATCGGCACATTGACCCGGCCTTGGTGGACCGCTCGATCGAGCCGCGCCTCGCGCAAATCTTCGTGCCGCTCCTGCGCGTGATCGGGGATGACAGTGCCTGGAACGCCCTCCGCCAGGTGGCCCGCGATTACCACCGAGACCTTTTGGCCGACCGGGGCACGGATGTCGAGGCCCAAGTCGTGGAGATCATTCAGGAAATCCGGCACGACCCATATTTCCAGGGTTTGGCCGTGAAGGAGATCGCGGAGCGCTTCATTGCCCGCCACAGCGAGGACTTCGAGCGGAAGGTCACGCCGCACTGGGTGGGTTCCATCATCCGGGGGAAGCTGGGGCTCAGGACGGAGCGCCGGCGCGACGGCTATCTCATCGCCGCTTCCGAAAATCCGAGGCTGGCGAGCCTGTGCGAAAAGTACGGCATCGCCCCGGCCGAGCCGGCCGAGGTGAACTCTGTGAACTCTACGGGAGATGGGCAAACCGAGGGGATGGCCTAGATCCCAAGTAAAGCAATATGCGGCTTCCGGAGAGTCTTGCCTCGACCCCTTGCCCGAATGAAGCTCACCAAGTTCACAAAGTTCACAAGAGTCACAGATTCCGGATGATCAGTGGTGACAAGGCGATATAACTCGCTACGGTCAATTGGATTCTCTGCTTGTTCTCGCTGGCTATTTGACAATCAATCTTACTGAAGACCAGTCTCCCAAGCTGGACGTTGCGGAGCCGAGTCCCGTCTCCCGCTGCATTTCTTTTCAATCGCTTACACAGATCTTCACCTGCCATGATCCCTACGGCGCCGATCCTCGCCGCGAAGACTGATGCTGAGCTACTAAACTACCCGGTGCCTTCCAAAGTTGTTTAGTGCTGTAATTATGAAAATCAAAATTCTTCTTGGCTCATCAAGGAGGCGAAATGGCGATTCGCTCGACGCAATTGAGCTTGTTCTGTTCCGGATTGCTTGCATTGAGTGGGGCAGTGGCCCACGCACAAAACTGTCCTTCGCAGGGGATTCGTCCTGGTACGTATTACATCGCCTCAGCGCTCGGTGACAATAGGTGCCTGGATCGAAGGACGCAGGACTCCAATTCAATTCAGTTTTATTTTTGCAACGGTCAAAGCGACGAACAATTTCAGCTAGAAAGTGGAGATCTTGGCAGCGGATGCTACAGAATTCGAGCAGTCTACAACGGTACCAGCGATCCTCACTTCCTCGACCCCGTCGCCGGTGGATTACCTGGCCTAGCACTATTGATCGAAGCCGATTCCGGCAACCTGAAGAGCTATTACTGGCGGATACTAAAGAACGCTAACAACACGTATAGCTTTATAAATGAACTAAACGACGAGAGTCCGAATCAGCAGTGTATGAACCGACGAGATCCGGACGATCAGGGGCGGGCTCAGTTATTGCACTGCGACTTCGGGGACAACCGATATCAATTTTGGCTTGCATCGTCGAAGGCTGAGCTGGACAAGCTGAAGAACCAGAAGGCCAAGCCTAACAAAGCACCGAAAAAATAGTCTTCCTGTGCACTAAGCCCGGCTCCGCTGCCTGTCCCGCTCGGCATCCGCAGTCGAATTCTCGGCGGTCAGCGCCACGATAAAGGAGCGTCGCAACATACGACTAAGCCCTCCGTCCGTGGAATTCTATCACCGGGAGAAAAGAAGTTCAGACTGACCCACCACCTCGTTTCCCCTTGATCTGCCTTTCCTTCGCAGCCGTTTGTAACAGCATCGTAGTCTCGGCGAAGGCCTGCCCGCTTGGCACAGATTGGTCTCCCGCTCACGGGGTTTTTCCTTTTTTAGGCGAATTCAGCAAGGCCGTTACTTTCGTAACACGCTGCAGGTCGAGAGCCCGGTGGAGCAGTTTTTGCTCCTCCGGCACCCCTTGGCGGGCGGCCCGGACGCACCCCGCCCACATATCCGCGAAGCACGGCACATAATTTGGAAATCGCCACCTTGCGCTGCTGGCCAGGACGTTAGCCCTGCCGACGAAAGAGGATGAATATTACACTTACGCCATTCCCTATTTCTGCTACTACAAATGGGGTGACCGCACCCTTTTGGGACCCGGGAAAAAACGCCGACGCATGTTTGGCAATAGCGAACTCGCAGAATACTTCAATGCGGCTGTGCTGTCAGTGCAGGGGGACCTCTTATTGACGGTTGGGGGGCGGTCGTACCTACCTTCGAATCGCTCCGCAGGGTTGTGGCGCTTGGAGCACCGAAGTCCAGTAGCAGAGGCAACTGGAGGTTGTCTTCTCTCACTTCCGGATAAAGTTGTTTCATCGTGATCGGCAACTGCAGTTCGGCGCCTTTAAGCCATTCCCCCAGGGTCTGGAGTGGTTTGGTGCGTGCCACCGTCTCCAGTGCTTCCATTAGCAGCGTGCGTCCCTCACCGCCCGTAATCCAAAGACCGAGTTCTGTTTGAGTGGGCTGGGACGATGAGAGCACGCTGATGCGTTTATCGTAGCTGAGCTGGCCAAATCCAGGATCGCCCAGTGGTCCAGGTCGAAAGTCTCTTCCTGGAACTGCTCCCGAGTGACACGAGTCCAAGATCATGATCAGCTCTCCGGCATCTACAGCTTGCCACCACGCAGCTAGGTCAGCACTTGAGATCGAATGTTCCAGGAAATACCGGGCCTGCCGACAAACTGCGGAACTCGCGGGGTGCAAAAGGCAGCGGCTGAGAACCTCTTCCGTAATCCCGTAACCGGCGCCAGTGTCGTATGGTACGAGATAGAGAGTTCCTTGCGGGTCGGCATACCCGCGGCTTGCCACATAAAGCACTACGGCATCGTCAGGCGTCGCAGCCTGAAGTTGATGATTGGGGTCGATTTCCTCTCGCAGCTTGGCGTCCAAAGATCCGCCAGACAGGAGGTCTAGCGCCGCTTTCAGTCCATTCTTACGGGCATGGGCTGACTCCACCTCGCCATTGTCGGCCAAGTCGGAATACACAGGGACATCGATAACGGTGGAGTATTTCTCCAGGAGTTTCGCATGCAGCAGAGAGCGAGCCTGCTCGGCGCTCGAGACAGCTACATCGAGATTCCAGCCGGACTGGTTCGCATTGACTCCCATGGTGATCAGGAAGGCACGGCGGGCCGTGCCGGCCGGTACTGGCTGTAAGGGGTATTCAAATGGCTTTGAGTTGAGACTCTTCACTCTGTCGTCGTTAAAAGCGTAAGCCGTGAATTCAACTACACCTGTCGCTGGTGGTCGCGGCAACCGAATGTGACTGAACGGAACCGTGGCTTTCCCGTCAGGCTGAAGCGGGACGACACGCAGCCGACGCCACTCCTCTATTGTTGGTTCCGAGCCTGTGCCTGCCTGCTCCGAGATTTCCGGCCACTGACGCACCAATTGACGGTTGCGAAAAACGCGCACGTCATAGACTCCACTCGAACGGGGTTTACCCGCTTCGTCTCTCTGCGTTGGTGAGGTGGCGCTTTCCACTTCTACATCAACATGCACTGTTTCGTGTGAATCTGGTGTCACCGAGACGATTCGAACCGTGGGTTGGGCACGATTCAGTTCGGCGAGAGATCGGGAAGCCACCGGCAGCTGGCCCTCTACGGCTCGGGCGAGAAGTTTAGGGAAAAAGTAGTCCCGAAATCCAATCTCGACGGGGGACACGTCGAAGAGATTCCCATTGAACTGCCACAAGACTTGCCCCCATGTCATCTCTTCACCATCAAAAAAGCCAGTCGGGGTGGTAGCGAGCCAGTCGTTTCCTCCCGAGACTGGCAAGAGAGTCGCCAGCAATTGAAATCTTGAGGTATCCCAAAAACGCAGCGCGCCGTCCTCTCCGCCCGAAACCAGCATCTTTCGCTGGGGATCAGATGCCACGGCATTGACTGCGGATGAGTGCCCCTCAAGAGATCGAACCAATTGTCCGTTGTTCGCGTCCCAGAGGAGAATCCTATTGTCCGCGCCCCCCGATGCAAGCAGCCTGCCACCGTCCTGTATTGAAAAACTCAAGCAAAGCACGGTTGAATTATGGTCCGAGAGTATGCGGACAGGTGTTGCCGATCTCGGGTTCCACAATCGAATGGTCTTGTCCGTGCTCGCCGAAGCCAGAAGCTCGCCATTCGACGAAAATGCCAGGGCGTTGATTCGGGCCGCATGTCCATCCAGTCTACCGACAATCCTCTGCGCGGCCATGTTCCAAAGGTCGATTCCCCCACCATCAAATCCAATGGCCAGTAGGTTTCCACTGGGCGAGAAAGACAATGCCGTAACACCGTCATCGCCGCGCGTCTGGTCAGTGATCCGCATGACAGGTCTTGGGTTGGGCGGGTTCAGGATCGAAGCGTACGCCTCGCTAGTCCGTTGATGGTCAGAGTAATAGCCGCCATACGCGATCATGCCTGTCTCCGAAACGGATGCAGCAGAATTGTCCTCATAAACCGGCATAGCTCCTATTACCTCACTGCCGGCGACAGGCACAGCGACTAGTGCTCTGGGTGGCTCTGGACGCACCATTCCTAACTCCTCGCGGGCGTCGAGTGACACATCTTGGCGGTTGCCGAATGAGGAAGCATGCACCAATCCAGGTGGTTGTGAAGTCAAGAATTTCCATTTGAGAATTCCTCCATCCTCACCCACGCTTATGAGAGTGCCCGGTTCCAAATCGAAGTATAGGCTTCGAACCGCCGCAGGTGTATCCTGGATCGTATACTGAAGGGTGCGGACCGGCGCTCGCAGTGTCTTATCCCAAACGCTTATTTGGCCGCCACGAAGCCCCACAGCCAGCAGGCCGTCGTTGGGTGAGAATCGCAATGCAGTGATGGCTACCGAAGGGGCAGACGCTGATCCCCGCCGCTCAGGGCCGGTGACGCTGGTGAAATGGATATCTCTTCCGGTCGAGTAGGCAAACGATACTCCGTCTGAGCCCAGGGCAGCGACTCTAATCCCCACTATGGTTCTCGAACTATCAATGCGACAAGCAGGGATCTCCATCTGGCAGACGGCGAGTCCCACCCCTCCCACCGGAAGGGGCTGTGAGGGCGGGCCGTCAACGTAGAAGCCCAGCACGCTTGTGGTCAATGCGATGATGGAATGTCCATCGGGGGCAAGCCCGATGCCCCATTGGTCCTTCATGCGTTCAACGGATTGCTCGTCGATTTTTCCTGCCGAAAGCTTCCAGGCCACCGTGGAGCCAACATAGGTGAAATAGACGGAAGGCGGACTACCGTGAGGGACCTCATCAGTTCCCACCGAGACAAGCCACGTCCCAGAGGCATACAGATGATTGATCCAGCTGATCCGTTCGCTGACAATGGCTGGCGTGGGAAAGATCACTGCTGTTGACTCGGAGTCGGTGGGAGAAGAAGACCTGAACTGCGATTCCTGGTTCCGGCAGGAACAGCGCGGACTCAACCGCGCCGAGGCTGCTGGCGCCCTTTCCGGTTTGGCGAGTCCCTCGGTAGCGTTTCATGCCGTGCAGGTATCCGAAGGCTCTGGCCAAGTCCCCGAATTGCCCGAGGGGTGCGACGTTGCGGTACTGTGCCGCGACCATTTCAATCCGGCCGAATATGAGCTGTTCAACCTGGCCGCGTTGGCATCGAAGACCACCTGGATCAGTGCCCGCCTCTCTGGGTTCGAATTTCAGATTGGCCCCACCGTCCTTCCCGGTGAGACTCCCTGCTTCCAGTGCTTCACGCTGCGGCTAAAGAGCAACCTGCCGGATTATTCCGAGTACGTCCTGGTCGAGGAGTTTTTGAAGAACCACCGGTTGCGGGAGGAAACACTGGCCATCACTCCGGGTGCTGGTCTACTCGCGCTGGAGGTGCTGAAGGCGATCACCTGGTTCATGGCCCCGGCTACGCACGCACATCTCTATTCACTGAACCTGCTGACGCTGCAAAGTAGGTTGCACCCTATTCTGAAGGTTCCGCGTTGTCCCTCCTGCGGCCGGCCTGCGATGCCGCGCCCGCAAGCCGGCCTACATTTACCTACGCCAGTCGACGCCGGGCCAAGTTCTGCACCATCGGGAGAGTACCGAGCGCCAGTACGCCTTGCGCGAGAAGGCGCGGGAACTGGGCTGGAGCGAATCCCTGATTCGCACCCTCGACCAGGATTTGGGCAAGACGGGAACGGAGATGACGCGGCGGGAGGACTTCAAGACCTTAGTGGCGGATGTCTCGATGGGCCAGGTAGGGGCGGTGTTCGCCCTGGAAGTCTCGCGCCTGGCGCGCTCGAATCTCGATTGGCAGCGGCTACTGGAGCTCTGCGCGCTCACCTCCACGCTGGTGATCGACGAGGATGGTTGCTACGACCCGGCGGACTTCAACGACGGGCTGCTTTTAGGATTAAAGGGCGTCATGGCGTCGGCCGAACTGCATTTCTTGCGCGCCCGCCTCCAGGGCGGCAAGCTCCACAAAGCCCAGAAAGGCGAGTTACGTTTTCCCCTTCCGGTGGGCTTTTGCTACGACGCGGAAAGCCGTATCATCCTGGATCCGGACGAAGAAGTGCGGGGCGCGGTGAGCCTGGTGTTTCGGCTGTTTCGCGAAACCGGCAGCGCCTTCGCGGTGATGCAACGCTTCGCCGCCCGCACGCTGCGTTTTCCCACGCGGTCCTATGGGGGAGCCTGGGATGGGAAGCTGATCTGGGGCCGCCTGACGCATGGCCGGGTGCTGGGCCTGCTCAAGAACCCCTCCTATGCCGGCCGGTACGTTTTCGGCCGTTATCAGTATCGGCGGGAGATCAGCCCGGAAGGTAAGGTCCATCCCCGGAAGTACGCAGTGGCGATGCCCGAATGGCGCGTCAGCCTCGAAGACCACCACGAGGGATACATCGGTTGGGAAGAGTTCCTGCACAACCAGGAGCGCTTGGAAAAGAATCGCACCAACGGTGAGGAGACGGTCCTGGCGGGCCCGGCGCGCGAAGGCTTGGCGTTGCTCCAGGGGTTGCTGCTGTGTGGATGCTGTGGCCGCCGCCTGACGGTACGCTACACGGGGAACGGCGGCATTTATCCCCGCTATCAATGCACCTGGTTACGCCGGGAAAGTCTGGGGACGCGCAAGGAATGCCTGAACCTGCGCTGCGATCTGCTCGACGCCGCCGTCGCGGAGGAGGTTCTGAAGGCCTTCGAACCCGCCGAACTCGAGCTCGCTCTGGCGGCTCTGGCGGAGTTGGAGTCGCGCGATCAGGCCCTCGGGCGTCAGTGGCAGATGCGGATCGAACGCGCCGAGTACGAAGCGGCGCTCGCCGAGCGGCGCTATCTGGAGGTCGATCCCTCCCAGCGCTTGGTCGCGAGCACGCTGGAGCGGCGCTGGAATGATGCCCTGCTGCAGTTAGAGGACCTCAAAAAGCAAGTCGCAGAGTTTCGGCGTCAAGAAGCCCGTGTGGCCACACCTGAGCAGAAAGCGAAAGTCCTCGCGCTCGCCCAAGATTTACCGCGGGTGTGGCATGCCCCGACCACGCAGGCCAGGGACCGCAAGCGGATGTTGCGGCTGCTCCTCAAGGATATTGCCGTCGAGAAACCCTCCCCTTCCAAGCAGCTCTTGCTTCACCTCCGCTGGCAGGGCGGGGCCTCGACCCAGATCACGGTGCAACTCCCGCTCCCCATAGCCGATCGCGTGCGATATCCGGCCGCCCTGGTTGACAACGTCCGGGAGCTGGCACATGCCTTACCCGATGCGGAGATCGCGAACCGGCTCAATCAAGACAGGCATGCCAGTGCCAAAGGTAAACCGTATACCACACGGATTGTGCGGTGGATCCGTTGGCGCTATCAGATTCCTTCCGTGACACTCCAGAGGCCGGAGGAGCTGACCGTGCAACAGGTGGCCCAGCACTTTGGAGTCAACAAGTACGTAGTCTACTATTGGATCAAGCGCAGCCTGATACATGCTCGGCGAGCCGATTCGGCACGCCCGCGGATTTCATGTACCTTGTGGATTACCTTCATCAGCGTGGTATCGGAGTAATCGTCGATTGGGTCCCGGCGCATTTCCCCAAAGACGAGGCCGGGCTTGGTTATTTCGACGGCACGCATCTCTACGAACATTCGGACCCACGGCAAGGCGAGCAGCCTGAATGGAATACGTTTGTTTTCAACTACGGGCGTTCCGAGGTTAGAGGATTCCTCATCGCCAATGCCCTGTTTTGGTACGACAAGTACCACGTCGACGGCCTGCGGGTGGATGCCGTCGCCTCGATGCTTTACCTCGATTACGGACGCTCGAAAGGGCAGTGGATCCCCAATCAGTATGGAGGCCATGAGAACATTGACGCGCTTCAATTCCTGCGGCAAATGAACGAGCAAGTGTACGCCGCATTTCCCGACGCCATGATGATTGCCGAGGAATCCACTGCCTGGCCCATGGTGTCGCGGCCGGTGTATCTCGGGGGTCTCGGCTTCGGCCTCAAATGGAACATGGGTTGGATGCACGACACGCTTGAATACATGTCGATGGACCCGATTTATCGCCGCTATCACCAGCATAAAATCACTTTCAGCCTGGTTTACGCTTTCACGGAGAATTTCATATTGCCTCTCTCGCACGATGAAGTGGTCTACGGCAAGGGTTCGATGATTGCCAAGATGCCAGGCGATGACTGGCGCAAGTTCGCGAACCTGCGGCTACTCTACGGCTATATGTGGGGCCATCCCGGGAAGAAGCTGTTGTTCATGGGCAGCGAATTTGGGCAACGGAGCGAATGGAACCACGATGGCAGCCTGGATTGGCGCCTGTTGGAGCATCCGCTGCATTCCGGGTTGCGGCGGTGGGTGCGCGATTTGAACACCTTTTACAGAGGGCAACCGTCATTGTACGAGGTGGATTTCGAACCCTCCGGTTTCGAGTGGGTGGATTGCAGCGATTGGGAACGGAGTGTCATCTCCTTCCTGAGGCGGGCCAAGAATCCCGACGACGTGACTCTCTTCGTCTGCAATTTCACTCCCGTGCCCCGGCACAACTATCGCGTCGGGGCGCCCGTAAACGGCGAGTGGAGGGAAGTACTGAATAGCGACGCCCAACTTTACGGCGGCAGCGGCCTGGGAAACAGTGGCTGTGTGGAAGCGGCTCCCCTGCCGTCGCATGGGAGGCCTTACTCGCTCAGCCTCACGATTCCGCCTCTTGGCGTGCTGGTCCTCAGGCCGGCGGCCCGGGACTCGCCCTGACCCGGCGTAACCGGAACCGAAAAGGCGCCGGGTCCATGACGGCCTGCGCCGTCAGGAAGACCGAAAGGTGGGGGTAGCCAATGTCGTCGCGGTCAGGGAGGAAGACAACGATGAATGCTCAGGTGAGAGCAGAATCGGGTTTGCCAACGGTGCAGGCCAGCAGCACAGGGTTCGTATTCATTGCGGCGGTCTTCGCCGCGGTGGGCGGTCTGTTGTTTGGCTATGATACGGGCGTTATTTCTGGCGCCTTGCTCTTCATCAAATCGCAGTTTCACCTCTCCGTTTTTCATCAGGAGTTGGTCGTCAGCGTTGTGCTGATCGGAGCCACGGTCGGCGCGCTGAGCGGGGGAAAACTGGCGGACGCCTACGGCCGCCGCCTCATGCTGCTTGCGACCGCTGTGATCTTCGTTGCCGGCGCCATCGTTTGCGCCGCGGCGGGTTCCGTCGGGGTCCTCATTGCCGGCCGAATCGTCGTCGGCTTGGGGATTGGTCTCTCCTCGACCACGGTTCCAGTGTATATCTCGGAGGTCTCGCCAGCCGGGGCGCGCGGTTGGCAGGTTTCTTTGTTCCAACTTGCCGTCACGGTCGGAATTTTGAGCGCTTACCTCGTCGATTACGGATTCGGGAAGAGCGGCTCGTGGCGATGGATGCTGGGTCTGGCCGTAGTGCCCGGCACGATGCTCGGGTTGGGGATCCTCGCCATGCCGGAGACCCCTCGTTGGCTCGCCAAGCATGGCCACGCCGACGCCGCTCGGAAGGTGCTCGCGCGCATTCGCGGAACACCGAATATCCAGGCGGAATACGCGGAGATCCAGGACACAATTTCCCAGGCCAAGGAGCGCGGGCATTTCTCTGATCTTCTGGCCCCCCTTGTCCGCCCTGCGTTGACCGTCGGAATTGGCCTCGCCATCTTTCAGCAGATCACGGGAATCAACACTGTGATTTACTACGCTCCCACCATCATTCAGTCCGCGGGCATCCCCTCTGCAACCGGAGCGATCCTGGCCACTGCGGGCATCGGCGTGGTGAACGTTCTGATGACACTCGTTGCCATGTGGCTGATTGACCGTGTCGGAAGGAGACCGCTGCTGTTGACCGGTATCAGTGGAATGGCCGTCAGTTTGGGCGTCCTGGGCTTTGTCTTCCGCGCTCATGCGCCCAGCAGCGAACAGGGCTGGCTGGCAGTGTTCATCCTCATGGCTTATGTAGCTTCTTTCGCGATTAGCCTGGGGCCAATCTTCTGGCTGCTCATCGCGGAGATTTACCCCCTGAAAATCCGCGGCATTGCGGAAGGGACGGCGGCGGGAACAAACTGGGCGGCAAACCTCGTGGTATCACTCACTTTCCTATCGTTGGTCCAGGCGCTGGGGCCAAGCTGGACGTTCTGGCTGTATGGGATGCTCGCCATTGGGTCTCTTTTGTTTTCCTACTTTGTGGTTCCAGAGACGAAAGGCCGCACCCTGGAAGAAATCGAACAGACGTTGCGCTCTAAGCGGAGTTCATCTCTTCAGAGGCAATAATGCCAGGGCGTGACACATTCGGCGAGAGTGTGTGCTGCCCACGCTGAACTGAACGGGCATGGTGGGCTAACGGCAGTGGCGATGCGATCATTTGCGAGTTACATATCCCGGTCCTAAGCGTCTGAGAACCCATAACGTAAAGCGATCCCAAAAACGATGACAACAGCTGATGCAAATGGCAAAGCAGAGGTTTTGCTCTCTGACCCTGGAACGGCAGGCTCCACGGTTGCGGCGCCACCGGCTCGCCAGGAGAAGCCTGCGATTGCAACCAAGGCAAAGAATCAAAACATTCGCGTTTCGCCTGCCGTCCTCGACGCTGCCCGGAAAGACGGCGAAGCGCTGCTCCGCGACTTGCGAACGTCTGCAGGTGGGCTTACGCAAGCTGAGGCGGAAAAACGGGCGCGCGCGACGGGTCCGAATGAAGTCGCACAAGAGAAGAAGCAAGGCTGGCCCCTCCGTGTTCTGAAAATCATCCGCAACCCGCTGGTAATTTTGCTCTCAACCTTGTCGGCAATATCGTTTCTCACGGGCGACCCGCGTGCCGGCTCGGTGATGGCAGGTATGGTGGCGCTGAGTGTGGGACTCCGCTTCTGGCAGGAAGCCCGGGCGGATGCCGCTGCCGAGAAGCTCAAGGCCATGATCCACGTGACCGCCACGGTCGTTCGCGACGGCACGGCGAGGGAAATACCCCTCCGGGACCTGGTGCCCGGGGACATCATCAACCTGGCCGCCGGCGATATGATTCCGGGTGACGTGCGGCTGCTGACTTCTAAAGACCTCTTCGTAAGCCAAGGCAGCCTGACCGGTGAATCGCTCCCCGTCGAGAAGACCCACGATCCCGAAACCAAAGAGGAGAGTTCACCCACTGAGCTCATGAACACATGCTTCATGGGGACGAGCGTGGAGAGCGGTACGGCGACGGCAGTGGTGGTCACCACGGGCTTACAAACCTACTTGGGCAGCATGGCCCACTCGATCACCGAGGAACGGCCGCAGACGAGCTTCGATCAAGGCCTCAACCGCTTCACCTGGCTGATGATGAAGTTTATGGTCGTGATGGTGCCTCTGGTTTTCTTCATCAACGGTTTTACCAAGCACGATTGGAAGGGGGCCTTCTTCTTCGCCTTGGCGGTGGCCGTAGGCCTCACTCCCGAAATGCTGCCCATGATCGTCTCCGTGTGCCTCTCCAAAGGCGCGCTGGGCATGAGCCGCAAGAAGGTGATCGTCAAGCGGCTGAACTCCATCCAGAACTTCGGGGCCATGGACGTGTTGTGCACCGACAAGACGGGGACGCTCACCGAGGACCGCGTCGTCCTGATGCGGCATTGCAATGTCGCCGGGCGTGAAACCGATGATGTGCTGCTGAACGGGTTCCTGATCAGTTACTTTCAGACGGGGCTCCGAAACTTGCTCGATCGGGCAATTTTGGAAAGCACCGATTTTCACGCGAAGGCGGCAGTGGAGAAGTATAAGAAGCTGGATGAAATCCCGTTCGATTTTACTCGACGCATAATGTCGGTCCTGGTGCAGGATGCCGAAGGTAAGGCGATCCTGCTCGCCAAAGGAGCTCCGGAAGAGATCTTCCTCCGTTGCTCGAAATTTGAACTCGACGGCAAGCTCTCCCCCATGACCCCGGACCAGATGGTCGGGCTGAAGCAGGAGTACGATGACCTCAGCAATGACGGTTTCCGAGTGCTGGCCGTGGCGACAAAGGAGCTGCCAGGGAAGCAGATTTGCACAAAGGATGACGAGCGCGATCTCATCCTCCGGGGGTACGTGGCGTTCCTGGACCCGCCCAAGACCTCGGCTGCCCGCGCCCTCGCGGCTCTGCACAACCATGGCGTGGCCGTAAAAATCCTCACCGGGGATAACCACCTGATCAGCCGCAAGGTTTGCAAAGACGTTGGCCTCTTGGCTGACCCCATGCTGGAGGGCGGCGAAATTGAGAAAATGTCGGACGCCGAACTCGGCGAGGCGGCGGAGAAGACGGCGCTATTCGCCCG
>Ga0209517_10007561_pt1 | contig 12969 bp, 9 predicted proteins | sample PeaSoiMetSII2010_FD_187695 | JGI IMG/M metagenome (GOLD analysis project Ga0209517, IMG submission 187695) | Peat soil microbial communities from Weissenstadt, Germany - SII-2010 (SPAdes) (version 2) | ecosystem: Environmental > Terrestrial > Soil > Wetlands > Peat | place: Germany: Weissenstadt...
TCTGACCGCCGGATTGCTGCTGCTGCGGGAGAACAAGAGCGTACCCGCCGTAAACAAGAGCCAGCTCCGCGGTTGATCCAGCGTTCAAGCCAGAAAGTTGAGCTAGATTCACGGGTGTGCTGCCACCAAATGCATCGATGTCGGTACGGGCCGTCCCTTCGTTGGTACTGTAATTTAACCGGATGTCGTTACTTAGATTGCTGGCAAGAGCACTTATGAAACCACCTGTGTAGCTCCTAGAGGTGTAGGCTGCGGTTTGAGTACTCGATGGAGCCAAGCCGCCTGCGCCGCGAATCGTCGAGCTCGAAGGCGTGTCACTGAAGCGGAAAAAGAGTTTCGCCGAATCGTTCACCACATGGTCAAACCGAACGCTAACTGCATCAAGTGAAGCTGGGTTGGACCAACTGCCAATGTATTGGGCAATACCGTTGGTTGTATCGTCTATTCCATTGGCACTCTGCAGGGGAAATGCATTTAAGGCTGCTTGGAGAGCCACAGGCGAACTCGACCGTAAGGTGGCGTCGGGCACGTAGTTGACAGTGGCGGCTTGCGACTGAGTCAATCGCAGTCCTTCGTACGAAATAAAGAAGAATGTCTTATTTTTCCCGTGATATAGACCCGGGATCTCTATCGGCCCGCCAAGCGTGCCGCCAAAATCATTCTGCCGGAGAGGAGGCTCTTTCGTACCGAAGTAATCGTTGAACCAGTCTTGCGCATCGAAGAAACCGTTCCTCAAGTAGTCGTAGGCTGTGCCGTGCCATTGGTTGGTGCCTGACTTCGTCTCAAAAACGAACTGACCGCCCGGATTGCGCCCGTACTCGGCCGAATAGGTCGAACTCTGCACCCGAAACTCCTGCAGAGCATCAACGGAGACCAGAGCCTGTGTGGTTCCCAGGGCCGTAGAAACAGCAACGGAGCCACTTGGTCCCGCCCCGGTAGCCATACCAAAGCCTGGGGTCGCTCCTACGTTGGCGCTTACTCCGTCGACGCTGTAGTAATTTGATTCGCCGCGCTGACCGTTGACACTGAATTCGCCTGTAGCGCCAAGGACAGAATTGACGCTGTTCTGAGGGCCTTGCATAACAATCCCTGGCGTGAGCAGGATCAAATCCTGGAAGCTGCGCCCATTCAGTGGCATATTTCTCAAGTAAGTTTGATCCACCACCGTGCTGACCGCTGCATCCGTGGTGTTGACCATCGGTGCTCCTCCGGTCACGGTGATGCTTTCAGATAAGGCGCCTATGGCCATCTCAAAATTGATGGTGGAAACGTCTTGCAAGTGCAGAACCAGATCTGGCTTGACGACTGTCTTGAATCCTTGTTTTTCTACCTCTAGCTTGTAATTCCCTGGCTGTAAGGAAACGATGGTGTAAAGCCCCTCTGGACCGGTCGCCGTTGCTTGCTGCACGCCTGTGTCTACGTTTGTCGCAACCACCTTGGCGCCCACGATTGATGCCTTCGATGGATCGGTGATTCTTCCCGTGATGGTGGCACTGGTCGATTGAGCCCAGATCGAGCCGGACGAAAGCAAGAGCACACTCACGGCGACGGCGAGTTTGCGCAGCATTTAGGAGTAGCCTCCGAGAGAGAGATGTCAACCCTCTGTTTACTAAATACCGGGTCGGGATCGAACCTTGTGCCAATCTATTTCCCAAAGTGAACCGAGTTGGTTCTTTGAGACGCAGAAAAGAGACAGGAAGAAGAGGGCACGAAGAAGGCCAGCATACCCGAAACCGCGCGCCGCCGATGATCGCGGATGTCACAAGAAGCCGGATGCCGAACTGAGCTATGGATGGTTCGGAAGCGTACGCAGAGAGGCGTACAGAAGCTGTTTTCCGCCAGGCTTTTGACTGCCGCCGTGCGGTTCCACCGTCACGAACAGTGCGTTGATCTGGGCAAGTTTCTCCGGATTGTCAAACTTGAGAACCCACCGGCGGTTGGCCTCGTTGTCTAAATAAAAGATGCCCATATTCACCGAACTGTTTCGATCCGAGCCGCGCTGGCCCCACAGCTGGAACGCGGCGTTGTGCACTCCGTGTTGCTGATCCAGATCGAACGCATAAAAGATGAGGGACTTCTCTCGGGTGTAAAAAATACGCCCGAACGGCTTTTGTGTGTGACCGTTCTTGTCTACATCCACCACATCGGTAATAAAGAGATTGCGTGCGCCCATCAGCTCGCGGATATCGCGGTCCGACACCAGGAAGTCTTGTTGCTGCGCCACAGTCTGCTGGGTCTCGCTTAGCTGGCCGTTCAGCTGCTCGATTCGCATCTCAAGGCTGGAGACGCGCAGTAGGTCATTCCGTCTCTCCGCGCGCAAGGAATCCAACTCTCCGCGCAATGAGACCGCGGACGTTTCCGCGTCCTGGAGCTTGCGAACCAGGGCTTCGCGCTCACTCGTCAGTGAAGTATTCTGCGCCAAAGCTGTGCTCAATTCGTTGGCGTGGTCCTTTTCAAGCAATTGCGTACCTGCAAGTTCTCGCTTCAACCCTTCGATCACCGACGCACGCTCTTGCAACTTGTGTGTGAGGTCATCGATGGATGTGGTGCTGGATTTTAATTGCTCTTCTAGCACGGAACGCTCAGAAAGAAGTTGCGTCTGAAGTTCCGCTTGCATCTCCAGGTGATTCCCTGCCCGGCCTGGCTCGTGGTGCCCTGCCCCGAGTCGATAGCCACCTAGAGCGACAGCCCCTAACAAGATGATCGACGCAACCGCATATTGGAGCTTCTGCGACCAGCCCAGTCTTGCCAGGATGCCTGCCGCTCGCCCGCCATGAACCTCCTCGGCAATTCTCGCAAACAGATCTCGCTTCGCGTTCTCCGGAGACCACAACTGAGTGTCCGCTGAAGAGTCGTGTGGCTGAAATGCTTGTGCAGAAGCGGCTTCCCTTCCCTCCATGTTCGCAGGCACCAGGAGCGATGCTCCCTCCACCACAACGAAGCGGAACTCGGCCAAGGCTTCACGACATTCCCTGCATTCTTCGAGATGAGCCTGCAATTCGGACGCTTCGTCCTCCGCCAGAGGGCCGGCCGTTCCGAGAGCACACAGTTCGACGAATCGTTCGTGCTCACCAATCGCTTTCTTGTCCGGGCGAACCGGATCAATCCAATCATGATTCGAGGTCGTCATGACTCCCTCGCTTTCCGCTTCAGGGCCCGGAATGGTACGGTCTTTCTCAGCCGTTCCAGGGCTCGGTAATAATGATGTCGCGTATTTACCAGCGAGTCCTGTTTCAAATCACTGACTTCGCGCAGCGTGTATCCTTCAAAAAGGCAGAGATCCAAGGTTGTGCGTTGTTTTTCGTTGAGGGACTCCATGGCGGTGCGCAATAAGGATTCCAGTTGCCGGGCATCGGCCTCTCGCTCCACATCAAACACCGATTTGATCTGTTCAATGATTTCGTCTGCGCCCTCACTATCGTAGAACCGGCGGTTATTGAGATAGTCCTTCCGATCGAAGGCCTCCCGATAGGCGATCCGGCGCAACCATCCGCGCACCGTTCCCTTATTCGCGTCGAAGGAGCGACACTTGCGATAGATATTGAGAAACACTTCCTGCACTAATTCTTCTGCTTCTCCGGTGTCGCGCAGCACCTGCCTGCCAATCTCAAAAACGATTCCCGAGTAGCGATCAAATAAAGTGGCGAGAGCCTCGTGGTCCCCTGCTTGTACTCTGAGCATGAGACGCGCGTCCTCGTTCTGGGCCTCGATCGGCGCAGGCGCATCATTGCCGTCGGTAGTCAACTTCCATGTCTCGGGAAATACACGGACTCGGGTTGGGAACGACGCACTCACTTAGTCTCCGGCCTTGCGACGAATTTGATTGCTTCTGTGATACAGTCCGTATTTTAGTAACTACAGGCACGAACAATACCACATCCGCGCGTGCAAAATGAAAGTCTCATGAAAACATATTGTTTGGCACAAATAGAGATTTCCAGCCGTAGTCACCGATTCGCGGTAATGCGCAGCTATCCGCTCGTGGGTCGACGGACAGGGCGCAGAGATCTAAGCAGGTTGCCGAGCGAAGTAAATAAGAGGATGGAGAGAGGAGGACACAAGCTAGTGGAGGCGAGAACAAGAGGCCTTGTCGGAGAAAGGGACTCAAGCGCCGTCCCATTCTCCAGGCCTCACCCCGGCTGAAGACAACGGAAACGGAAACGGTCTTAGTCTCTGGTTCCAGCGTTGTCCTTGGCGACCCTGTCTTTCGCGTCATTTTCCCGCTGCATCTTCCGCAACTCGCGCCAACGTTTGTATTGGTCGACTTTCGCCGGGTCAGGGTCTTCTTCGTCCTTGAGCCAGAAGCGGAACCAATCTACCGATCCACCCTGCGACGCCATGCGTACCGCCGGATTGGTCAAAACGTGCTCGTCCGTATTCAACATCATCAAATCCACTGGCTTTTTCAAATAGTGAAGTCCGGCATACGGCTGCCACATAGAAAGCAAGCTGCCTGGGCCTTCTCCGACGACCAATAACGGCGCTGTTATCTTATCGAGATTGAAACCTGGGGATCTCTTCAGCCATTTCTGTAAGCCTTCGCCGAAAGGCCGCGCGCCGATTAGTGGGTCAAATTCGCTGCCAGCATCAAACAACATATACTGAAGATAATCTTCCATTACGCCGTCTGTGATCGAGGCAGCTTTGAGATGAAAGGAGCTAGTTGTGAGCATCTCCATCACATAGAAACAGGTGCGGCTGAAACCGATGATGCCGATCTGTTGGGGATCTACTAATCCATCCGACACCAATTTATTCGCAGCGGATTCCATCATCGCAACGGCGCAGGGTGCTTCTTCAGGCGTGCCGATGGGGCAATTGGCTCCGGCCGCTGTCTGGAGAACTATGATCCCAGTCGCAGCTAATGCCCTGGCCGCGAACGCCGTCGGAAATACTCCAGAGGGGCGAAACTCCCCTTCCGCAAAGCCGTGCGTCTGAATCACCAGAGGATAGCGTCGCCCCGCCTTATAGTTGCTCGGCCTGTACAGTCCACCTCTCCACTCCTTCCCGCCTTTGTCTTTCCACGTGTAAGCGCTAGCTTCACCTATTTCAATGTCCTTAAGCTGCGGATTTGGATCCCAAATGACTCGCGATACTTGTTTTTCCGTAGCAATCAGCAGCGGTGGATCATTAAAACTCTGCCTCACTGCTGCTTCAAGCCCGTCATGCCCAATTTCAGGCTCTCCCTTTGTCCGCCGGAGAACTTGCCATGCACCATCAACAGTTTGCCCGTACTCTGTAGTGTCAATTCCACCGTCTTGAGGCCTAAGAAAACTTACGAGAACCCGCCGCCTGTCACCGCCCGCAAAACGGGCGCCCGCGATTACATGGAAATCTTCCTCGGCATGTTCTTTTAACACTTCCACGCAGGTACCTAGCTTGGAAGACACATCCACCACAGCGACACATGGTCGCGATGGCCTATCATCTTTCGACTTGATAAACGTACCCGGTAGTAGAATCGCCTGGCCATCGCTCGACCAACTGGGAGGTCCATTGGCCCACCAGCCCACGTCGTTACCGTACGGTCCGTCGGTCAACGATTGTATTCCGCCCGTTTGCAAATTGATCCTGACGTACTGATGCACGGAGCCGCCCTGTTGCACATCCTGGCGCCCGGAATGGATGGCATAGTGTTGCCGGTCGCTAATCGGCCAAGCTGCGAGAGGCGGCGGGTACAGGGTTTCCCATGACAAAGGAATCTCGGGAACTGGTAACGTGGTCACCAAGGAACCACCATCGGGTGACAATGCCAGACCTCCATTGGGAGAAATCGGCTCACCGTTCTGTTTGACCTCGAAGCGCTTGCCGTCAACAACCGCCCAGAGATAGCTATGAGGCGACAACTGGCGACCTCGCGGATCGTCTGGGAAAAGCAGCTCATATAAGGAACGCCCAGTACCCACAATGACTGGTGCCTGACGTTTCGCTTGCATTTTCTCTTGCAGTTTCTTCTCTTCGACCCGATCAGTGGCGACATAAACGAATTGTTGCTTGCCATGCACGTCGAAATCCGTAATTGTTTCCGTTGCAGTGGTCAGCGGATCTACCGTCTTCTTCCGAAGGTCGGCAAGAAAGAGGCGTTGATTGCCATGGAGTGTACGCCCGAGAAAGGCTACCCCGCTGGAATCGGCCGGCCAGCGCCAACTGCTAATGATCGGACCTTCGTTATACGTGGAACGGCTCAAGACCCACACGGGGGGTGGTAACTGCGACTTATCAGAACCCCTTAGGAAACGCTCGATGTCCTGGCTGGAATAGAACCGTACGGAGTCCTCAGGACGGTTGATGTCTAAGCGCCCACGTTCTGTTGTGACGGCCAAGTAGCTTCCATCTGGCGAGAAATGCACATCTGGTTCTCCACCGTTTGGATTACCAAAAAGGGTCAACCCAATCTCCTCAGCGACGGTGAAGGATTTCTTGGCTTGTTGCGCGTCGCAGGGTGTAACGACACACGAGAGACAGAAAAGCAGTATCAGGACTGATGCAAGAAGAGTGATTAGCGACTGGTGATTAGTGACAGGTGAGAATCCACTAGGCATTAGTGCAAGGCTCCTTGGGGGCAACAACAACACTTGCGATCCGCGAACCAGCCTGCAGAACGGTCACGGCGAAGCAACGTGTCGTGGCCGTCGTTAATTCTCAACTTTCATTTCTTGTGTGACGCTAGAAAATTAATTTGAGCGCAAACTGCATCGAGCGCGGGCCACCCATCTGGTAGAGTGGATTCAGGACGCCCAGCGATTGCGCGAGTGTGGCTGTTGCCTGCCCGAAAGTGGACTGCCCGAAGCTTGAATTAATAGTTCCAAAATTTGGATGATTGAAGACATTGAAAGCTTCCGCCCGGAATTGCAGCTTCAGCCTTTCATGAATGGGGAAATCCCTTCGGACCGCAAAATCCATCTGCCAAGCACCAAAGCCCCTCGCAAAGTTGCGCGGGGCATCCCCAAGACCAGAAGTTGCAGTAGTAAAGGCCAGAGGATTAATCGCCCGGCCTCCAGGACATCCTTGCCCTGGCTGAAGGTCCCCCAACCCCTGAAGAATAGAGGCGCAATTGGCACCGTGGAGATAGACCGGCTGGCTCTCAACAAAGTTTAGTCCAGCATAATAGATTTGCCCATTCGGTTGCGGCAGTGCGTTTCCATTCAGAGTCACAGGAAAAGCGGTTCGCGCGGTAAAACGGTCATCCAGCCCCCAGTCATGCAGCACGGCGTTCGTGAAACCACTGTGTCCCACGTTCGGCAGGCTATAAGAAAAGGCAGTCGAAAGAATGTGCCGGATGTCGAAGTCGCAATTTCCTCGCTGGTAACCGAGAACGTAGCTTGACGAGCCATAGTCAATACAGTGCGACCACGTGTAGGACGCCAGCACCGTCAATCCACGACTCAGCCTGCGCCGAAACTGAACTTGCAACGAGTCGTAGTCCGATGTGAGACCGTTCTCAACAAAGATGAAGGCTTGTGTGTTCGGATTGGTGGGGGCAGAAAACTGATTATTCTGCAGCAGTCTTGCCCCATGTGAACCGACATAGGAGACCGTGAGAGCTTGCGACTTTCCCAGAGCCTGTTCAATGCTGGCGTTCCACTGAAGTGTATAGGGAAGTTGCAGATGCGGGGCGAAGCCATACGAAAAACCAAACGGTGCTGTCGGCGGGTTCACGATGGCAGGAATTGCCGGAACGACTGGAAACGATCCGGGCGCAAAACTGCCGAATGCAGAAAACCCCGGCCCGTAGAAGCCTTGGGAGCCCAACTGCTGACCGGTGTCGAAGAAAACGCCGCCCCCGCCACGCACAACAGTTTCCCAACCCGGCGTGCTGCGCAGAACATATGCGGAGCCCAGCCGGGGCGCAAAGTTGCCGTACGTCGTCTGCCAAAGCGGCGTGCCCTCCGGCGCCAGTGTCAGCGTGGCCAGGCTGGAGCCTTGAAGCGTATAGGGCTTCAAGCCTTGCGTTACACCCGGCGCGGGGTTCACCTCCCAACGCAGCCCCAGCGATAGGCTCAAACGGCGCGACACCTTCCATTCGTCCTGGGCAAAGGCCGAAAAGTTCGTGTACAGCGGATAACCGGAGGCAAGAACATACGCGTAAGTGTAAGCGTTGTTTAACTCGACGTCGCTTTTAAGACCATTTACCAAACCGTAGTAGTATTGAACAGTTGGACTAGCCGGAATCGCGAACGGCGCTAGCCTCCGATAGTCCACACCGAATTTGAACTGGTGGCGCCCCATGGAGAAATTCACCGTATCCACCAAGTTCCACTGTCTCTGAGCGCCGGTATTCTGCTGCTGATTTATATAAGTGAAACTTCCACCGTAAAATAGGTAAACCAAAGGCACCGATCCAGCGCCGAGTCCTATAAGGTCCGCAAGATTGACGGGAGTGCTACCCCCGAAGGCATCAATGACCTGAGTCTGTGTCGTCCCGTTTGAGCTGTAATTGAGGCGGAACTCGTTGCTGAGTCGGTTCGTAAAAATGCTGCTGACACCGGCCGTGTAGGTTTTCATGCTATAGGCAGAGATCTGATTCACTGTCGGGGGGGTCTGCCGAACCGCCGAGCTTGAACCCGTGTCACTGAACCGAAAGAAGAGCCTTAGCTTATCATTTACGACGTGGTCGAGCCGGACACTGGTGGAATCGAGTGAACTCGGGTTGGACCACGTTCCGATAAATTGGGCAATGCCGTTCGCTGTATCGTCTATGCCATTCGGGCTTTGCACAGGAAACGCATTCAGCACCTGATTCAGAGGCGAAGGGGTAGCTGCGCGCAGGGCCGCATCCGGCACGTAGAAGGACGCCGCTGGTTGTGGCTGGATCAGGCGAAGCCCTTCATAGGAGACAAAGAAGAATGTCTTATCTTTCCCGTGATACAGGCCGGGAACTTCGACTGGTCCGCCGAATGTGCCGCCAAAATCATTTTGCCGGGTGGGGGGTTGTGCCTGGTAAAAATAATCGTTGAACCAATCATTTGCGTCGAAGGCGTTATTCCGCAGATAGTCGTAGGCCGTTCCGTGCCACTGATTGGCGCCCGATTTCGTCTCGAACGCGAACTGGCCGCCGGGATTGCGCCCGTATTCCGCCGAGTATGTCGAGCTTTGCACGCGAAATTCCTGGAGGTCATCCACCGAGACGAGAGCCTGCGTAGTTCCCAGAGCCGTCGCAGCAGGAACCGAACCGCTTGGACCCGCCCCTAGAACCATGCCTAAACCCGAAGTCGCCCCTACATTGGCGTTCACGCCGTCCACGGTGTAGTTGTTTGCCTCCGTGCGCTGCCCATTGACACTGAATTCGCCCGATGACCCGAGGTATGCACCGGATTGGGGATTCACTGTCACAACCCCCGGCGTAAGCAGGATCAAATCCTGGAAGCTGCGCCCATTCAGCGGCATGTTTTCCACGTAGGTGTGATCGATCACCGTGCTAACCGACGCATCCGTCGTGTTGACCATCGGTGCTCCTCCGGTCACGGTGATCACCTCCGACGCAGAACCAACTGCCATCTCAAAGTTAAGCTCGATGGTGTCCTGCAGATGAAGAATGATGTCCGGCTTGACGATGGTCTTGAAGCCGGCCTTCTCGACTTCCACCCGATAATCACCCGGCGGAATGGCGGGGATGAAGTACGTCCCTGATTGGTTCGTCACTCCCTCATAATGAACATTGGTGTTGTTGTTGATCGCCGTCACCTTCGCCTGGGTGAGGACAGCCTTACTTGGGTCCGCAACCTGACCGGTGATCGCTGCGTTCGTCGATTGGGCGAGCATCGCGCCAGCGCCGAAAAGCACCACAACCAGAAACAACACTAGGAACCAAGAATTCCTCATCGCGCGAGTCCCTCAATCTTCGATCTAACGATTTGACATCCACTTAACATCTTTCATGTACGGGTATTCGGGCGAGAGGGTGATTCTGTACCAGAAAGCATCGTTAATATTTCTTGAGTATCGCTCGCGCGGCGGCATTAGGAGCGGGACCCCGACCTGCACCGGCGAAGCGAGATTGGTATCTACGAAGCTACGCTCGCCCAGACGACGGCCTACGTGTCCAGACATTTCCGCTTTAGGGATGGTTGGGCGGAGCCGTGTGTAGATAGGCTAGGAGAAAAGGCTTGTTGGTCGGCTTCTTGCTTCCACCCTTGGGCTCGAGGGTTACAAAGACTGCGCTGATTTCCTCCAGCATTCTGGGGTCCTCTGACTTGAGCACCCAGCGGCGATTCGCCTCGCTATCCATATAGAAGATTCCCAAGCTGACCGGGGTCGCTTGGCTCGAACCCTGACGCCCCCAAGCCTGGAATGCTTTGGCGTCGCGGTATCCCGGCTGTTGGTCGAGATCAAACGCGTAAAAGATGAGCGATTTGCCTTTCGTATAGAAGACGCGACCGAACGGCTTCTTCGTTCTCCCCTGCGGATCTACATCGAACACGTCCGCGATGTAGAGTTGCCGGGCGCCCATGAGTTCTCGAATGTCACGATCGGAGGCCAGGTACTGTTGCTGTCTTTCCGACGATTGTTCGTGCTCGCGCAGCCGCGTCGATAGTTGGTCCAGCTGCGCTTCAAGGCTAGCGCTTTTGAGGAGAACCCTCTGACGCTCCTCTTCGGAGGCGGTCAGATCCTGGCGAACCGCCTGAAGCGCGCTGTCGGTCTCGCGTAGCTTTTGCTGCAGCGTATCTCTCTCGTTCGACAACGCCGCAAGCGCCGTAGATCGCTGCGCATCCTGAGAGGTCATCTCCTCTATCTTGGCCTCGGTCGACGATTTGAGACCTTGGAGTTGTGTAAGTTCACTCTCGGCACGAGTCGCCTGCTTTTCTAATACGTCAATGACTGCTGCATCGGCAGCGAGCTTCTGGTTCAGCTTGGCCCTTTCCGCTTGCACATCCGCCACTTGTCGTCGCAGAGTTGCTTCCGCAACTTGGGTCGGTTCGCTGATGCGCACTTCACGCTCGACGCCCTTCTTCAGCCCAGTTTCATAAGCCAGAAGCACCGCCAGGATCAGAACGGCAGCGAATCGTAAGACAGGCATCGCGCGGCGCAGCCGAACAAAATCATCGATCCGTGCAAACATGAGTTGCACGAGGGTTGACTTAGCCGGTTCGGATCTCTCGATCCCAGGTTCCACCGCCCCAGCCGCAAAAGTTGACAACATTCGCGCCTTCGCCGCATCGCGGTCCCATACTGGTGTCTCACCGACTTCTGCTGCGGAAAATCGCAACGCTCCCACCTTTGCCATTCCGTCCGATGCCAGACTCTGATACTCAGCCAGCAACGATGCACACCGCGAGCACTGAGCAATGTGCCTCTCCAGGCGCTGCCACTCCTCCTGAGTCAACGATCCAGAAGTGGAGAGTGCACAGAGCTCGGAAAACTCGTCGGTACAACCGGAATTAGTGTTAGCGACGTTCATGAGCTACTTCCCGCGTCGGCGCACCATGCCCCCGACGCTCTTACGCAAGCGTTCCAACCCTCGATAATAGAAGTGCCGCGTATTCTCGAGGCTCTCGCCGAGTCGTTCGCTGATTTCTCGAAAATCAAAGCCCTTAAAGAAATGCATTTCAAGCGTCGCTCGTTGTTTCTCGTTCAGCTCTTCGAAAGCGGCGTGCAATTGTTCACCAGTCACCAAGTCTGCGAATTGGTCGTCATACACAACGGCCCCCTGCAGAGTATTCTGAACGCGTTCGATGTTTGTACCATGGCAAAAGTTGCGTTTCTTGAGGTAAGCATGCCGATCAAACGCCCGGCGGTAGGCAATCTGGACGATCCATGTCCGACCAGACCCTTTGGCAGGGTCAAAACCTCTTACCTTCTCAAAGAGTCGTAAAAATACGTCTTGAACTAAATCTTCTGCTTCAGCTCGGTCGCGCAGGATTCGTAAGCCGATGCCAAAAATCAGATTCGAGTATCGGTCAAACAGCAGCGCCGCCGCAGTCGCGTCTCCCGCCTCAATTCGGACGACTAGATCTTCATCGGTTAACTCCATAATAGATACAGGAGCCGGCGGCATTGTTGCGCGCTGCTGCAAAACAAATAACGACGATAAGGGCTGATCTGTACTCACGAATCACACCACATGTAGCGTACTAAGGAAATCATCTCCCAAGAATGAAATGGAACAGAATGCACAACTCCTTGTCAACGCAAATAACCGTTTTCTTGCGCGATTCATTCGATAAAACACTTTAGTCTGCGTGGTACAAATTATGGGGAATCAACGAAACAAGAAATCGTTGCGCAACGAGATCTCTATCCGGATTTTGAGCTCGTCGTCGGATGCAGATCCCTCAAGAGCTCCAGCACCCACCCCTGCAGCTTGATGACGCGTCGGCTGCGGGCTCGTTTCGTCTCGGCAAAACGCCAGCCTCCACGCACTTTCTCGAGCGTCCGCGCGACGCTCACGGTGCCGCGCTCCCAGTCGATGTCCTGCCACTTCAAGGCGAGGTACTCGCTGGGGCGTGCGGCCGTGGTGAGCGCAACCGCGAAGACTGGGCCGTAAGGAGTTTTCATCGCGGTCTCTACAAACAGCCGCGATTGGTCCGCCGTCAGCACCCGCAACTCGCGACCGTCTTTGTCGCGGCAGCTGGGCACCGGTGGTTGGATCCTTGGCTAAGAGCCGCCATCGAATCGCCTGCCGCATGGCCGAACGTAAAACGGAGTGCCCATAGCGGACGGTTCGCGCGGACAGCCCACGCTCGACCATTCCCTGGTACGCACCTTGAATGTCCAGCCCACAGATTGCCGATAGCATCCTTTCTCCCACGATTGGACGAAATGTATCGCCCAAGCAAGCTCTGGTAGTCCCGATGGCTCCTCTCACGCAGCCTGGGCTTCGCGGCCGTCTCGCCAGCGATCGAGGTATTCGTTCAGTGTGATCTGCGCATCCCGCACCTGGCGCCCGAATCCCACTCCTCGGAAAGAGTGCCACTATTGAGGACACAACATGGCGCAAAGGGGGCTACGCGAAAATCTCGTTCACCTTCT
>Ga0209517_10007562_pt1 | contig 12968 bp, 13 predicted proteins | sample PeaSoiMetSII2010_FD_187695 | JGI IMG/M metagenome (GOLD analysis project Ga0209517, IMG submission 187695) | Peat soil microbial communities from Weissenstadt, Germany - SII-2010 (SPAdes) (version 2) | ecosystem: Environmental > Terrestrial > Soil > Wetlands > Peat | place: Germany...
CCCCGAGCCCCGCGGTCCCGTGACCAAAACAATGCCTTCGCGGAGATGGGCCACCTCTGCCAACTGCGGCGGCAGGCCGAGCGAAGACAGAGGCGGAATCGAGGTTGCAATGACCCTCATCACGACTGCGCAACTACCGCGCTGGATGAAAACGTTCACGCGGAAACGAGCCACTCCCGGAAGTCCGTACGAGACATCGCAAAAACCTTGCTCGCGCAAAATAGCGATCGCCTGCTTGTTTTCGCCGATCAGGTCGGAGGCAATGCGGCGAGTGTCATCGGCGCTGAGCGGTTCGAGTCCGACACCCTGCACCCCGATCAGTTGACCGTTGACTTCGACCTGAGGCACCCGTCCAGGCGAAAAAATGAGGTCGCTGACGCGATCGTTTGCGCGCAAGATGGCCGCCAACAAAGCGTGCGTAGCCATCGCTTCCGAGCCGGTCGAGGGCTCGAGCACAACAGAAATTGGAGCATTACCCGGTGCCGCCATAGCTTCATTTCTGGGGGAGGTACGGCGCGAGCGGGGATTCTAATCCCGGATGAATCGTGCCTGGACTTTACTCTAGCGAAATCAGAGGCAGGGTTCTACGAAGAACGTCAAGGGCATGGACCTTCGTAACAATGTCGGAGAATCGAACAGGAAATGGGAACGGCCAGCCTCATTTCCCGGCCGCCCCAACCCCATCAGCACTGACGCAAATTACTTTCCCTTCTTCTTGGTACCGTAACTGGTTTCGACCGGGGCCCCGAGGCCTGCAAGCATAGCCTTGGCCTCTTCCGCATGTGGACCCGTAGGGGCCAGCTCGAGGTATTTCTGAAAAGCCTCCGCAGTGCCCGGTGGGGCAACCATTTTGTCGCCTTGGAGCGTAGCCGCCCCGATCAGATTCGTGCCCTTCCAATAATAAGCGTCGGCCCGAGCCGGGTCGGCGGCGATTGCCTTGTCAAAAGCTTGCGCTGCCGCTTTGCGCATATCGCCATTATTTGTTGTGTTGGCATTGGTTAGGATAGCGCCGAGGTTGAAATAGTACATGCCCGCTCCCGGCGGATCTAATTGCGCCGCCTGGTTGTATGCCTTCACCGCCTCGTCGGTCTTGCCCAGTTGCGCCTCTGCTTTGCCCAGGTTGTTATAGAACGAAGCCAGGACTTTGGGCGCGTCCGCCGGCTTCTGCGTGGCAGCGTCCACGGCTTTCTGTTTGAGATCCAACGCTTTCTGGTAATCGGTAACCGCGGCGTCGTATCTCTTCGATTTCTCCGCGCTGTCAGTCTGTTTGGTTGCGGAACCGAGCTCATAGTCTCCCAACTTGGCCCACAGCAGATCGCGATTCGGATCCATCTGCGTGGCTTCCGTCATTTGGGCAATCGCGGTATCGAAATCGCCTGCGTCGGACGCCGTTTTGGCGGCCGCCAGCTTCTCGTTCAAATTCTTGATGGTTGCGTTTTCTTTCGTAATGTTCGCCACCTGCTCCTGCTGCTGCTTCAACTGCTCGGGCGTCAGCCCCGCTCCCTGAGCGGCGTTGGCTTGCTCCTTTTTCATGTCAAAGTCGAGGGTGTTCTCATCTCCGCTGACGGTAAACCCGTTGTAATGGAAAATTTCTTTGTTGTCCTGCCCCAGCAGTGTGACCTTGTAGCGGCCGAGCTGAACGCCCAGAGAAAAATATTCGCCCTTGTTGTTAGTCTTGATATCGTACTTCCGCCCGGTGTCGGCATTCACCCACTCGACCACCGCGCCGGTAATTGGTTTGCCTTCCACGTCCTTGCAGACGCCCTTCACGCTGCCTGTGTCCTGGGCGAATGCGGGGCTTGCGCACAGCCCAGTCACCAACATCAAGAGCGCCAGCACCACGAAGAATTGCTTCATTGTTCTTGCCTCCGGCTCAAACTTGAATTTCTGATTTCCGATTTCCTCATGCGACCCTCGGACACGTTACTCTCGATAAAAGTCGCGTTGCTATGCCCTCTCTACCATTTCACAATAGCGTACCGGGTCGGCGGCGCCAGCTTCCTGAAAAGCCCGCAGTCGAAGTACACAACTATCGCACACTCCGCAGGCGCGATCTTCCCGGCTATAGCACGACCACGTTAAATCGAAGGGAGCACCTAGTTCAAGGCCAAGCCGCACAATTTCTGACTTGCGCAGGCCAATCAGCGGCGTCACGATCTCGATCCGGCCATCCTTCGTTCCCGTCTTTACAACTTCATTGAAGGCGCGATAGTAAGCAGGCCGGCAATCAGGATACCCCGAGCTGTCCTGTTCCACCGCGCCGATATAAACCTTTTCCGCTCCCAGCACTTCCGCCCAGCTTACCGCGACCGAAAGGAAGTGCGCATTGCGGAAAGGCACGTAGGTGACTGGGATTTCATGCGTGACCGCGCCATGTCCGACCATCCCATGGCCGAGCGCCGACTCAGGAACCGCGATATCGGTATCCGTCAGCGCCGACCCTCCAATCGCCCGCAAAGCTTCGTTTCGGACGACCAGCTTGTCATGAATCCCCAGTCGATCGCAAATCCCCAGAAACGACTGCCGCTCGCGCTCTTCGGTGCGCTGACCGTAGCTGATATGCACGGCCGCCGCATGGAAGTCGTGCGCCGCCAACGAGGCGCAGACACAGGAGTCCATCCCGCCACTGAGCAGAACAACCGCGTGCGATTTGGCCTCTCTCATCAATTCGAGCACTGCGGCACCACAGAGTCACAGAGAAACCGGGAAAAAGAATAAATCCGCTGACGCCTGAACCTTTGATCTGGTGATCGAACGCGCATTTTGAAACGATTAAACGCTTTTCATCGCGGGATCCCAAATGAACTTATGAATCTGCAATCCCAGGCGGGCGGGAACGTTGTCTGCCAGCATCCATTCCGCGAGTTCCCGCGGATCCAGCAAGCAGTGCGAACTGTCTCGCGCGCCGCTTGAATCTTTACGGAAGGCCGGCGAAAACAAGACTGCGGTCACGCGGCGAGCCAGATTGTGACGCGCCTCAAAATCGCGGGCGAATTCATAGTCCGCCCGGTCGCTCAGCACAAACTTTACTTCGTCCGCGGAATCCAGCGCGTCGAAGTTCCGCATGTCGAAGCTGTCAGGCTCGCCCGAATTTGGACACTTCACATCCAAGATTTTGACCACGCCCTTGGGCACGCGCTCGAGAGGCCGCTCACCACTGGTCTCAAGCAAAACCGTATAGCCATCGTCCAAGAGGCGCTGCATCAGCGGCACCACTTCGCGCTCCTGCAACATGGGTTCACCGCCGGTAATCTCCACCAAGCCGCTCGGGCTGAGATGCTCGACCTCTTCCACGATCTCTTCCACCGTCATGCGATGACCGCCGCTGAAAGTGTACTCGCTGTCGCACCAGGAGCAACGCAGATTGCATCCGGTCAGACGCACGAACACACACGGAAGCCCGGCGTGCGTGGACTCGCCCTGGATCGACTTGTAAATTTCCGTGATCTGCATGGTCAGTAGTGGCGCTCAGTCGTTGATGGCTGGCGCTACGGCTCCGAATAAGTAGCTGTGGTCGTATCCGTCTCAAAAACGGTGACGTTCTTTACTCGCACTCGACCGCTGGTCACGCTGTCGAGCTTTGCGTTAGCCTGATCGTAAAAATACTTGGCCAGGTTTTCCGCCGAAGGATTCAATACGGTGAACGGCTCCAGATCGTTGATCATCTGGTGATCGAGCCGGTCGATGGTGGGCTTCATCACCTCGCGCAAGTCTTTGAAGTCGAGCAACAACCCGGCCTTGTCCAACTCCTTGCCAGCCAGTGTGACCCGCACCTTGTAATTGTGCCCGTGCGGATTCTCGCACTTGCCTTTGTAGTTGCGCAGGTAATGCCCTGCGGCAAAAGAATCGTCAACGGTAACTTCGAACATGAACCCTCGTGGCGGCCCTCCGCGTCGCAACGCGTAGGGCAGTGCTCAACAAAACATTGTACCGCGTCGAGCGACCCGGTTAGCGCCGTTCCTTGGCTTCGTTCTGCGCGACCCGTGTCTGTACAAGCTTCTTTACGAGCGCAGTCGGCAGTGGCTTGTCCGTGAGGAAGTGGATCGTTCCTTTGGACGTCGAGAAGCCCTTAAGCTCGTCCTTAAACGCTTCGATAACCGCGGCTGTTGGGAACAAACTGCAGTGATTCGAGAACGCAGCGAACCACACTAGCACTCTTTTGTCTTTGAACGCAGGAATACCATAGCTGATGGTCTCGACCGCCTGAGGTGGCACAGCGGACCGGATTGCCGCTCGCATTTTGCTAAATGTGCTGCGGGCGGGTTCTGGAACCCCAGCAACGTATTCATCAACGTTTTTGGGGGCGATTTTGCTTTTCGACGTTGCACGGGGCTTGCGAGAGTTCGCTTTTTTCATGTCAGTCATGCCACAAAGGCTAAGTCCATTCACCGACCCACGAGCCTCTGCTCCTTTCAAGAAAGCCGGATAGCTTTCGCTTGTTCGATCGCCGACACCTTTCTTAGCTCCGCCAATACCGACTCAGGCACGACCCCGTCCACGTGCACCACCGCGATGGCTTCGCGCGGTTTCGCATTGCCCGTCCTGCGGCCAAGAGAGAAATCAGCGATGTTGATTTTGTGGTTGCCCAGAATCGTGCCCACTTTTCCGATCACGCCAGGCACGTCGCGATTGCGAAGATAAATGAGATTGCGTTCGAGCGGAGCCTCTACTTCGATACCATCGACGTGGAGCAAGCGTGGGGCGTTCTTGTGCAGGACGGCGCCTTTCACCATGTGCTCTTCTGCGTGGGCTTTGACCGCAATTGAAAGCACGCTCCCTGCTCCCCCGGTCGAACCCTTGGGCTTGCGTTCTTCGTGAATGCGTAATCCTCGCGATGAGGCGATGGCGGCCGCGTTCACCAGGTTCGCCTTTTCCTCCAGAGCCTCATTCAAAATGCCTTTGATCGCGGCGTTGCGGATCAACTCCGTCTTCCATTCCGCAATGTGGCCGCTGTAGCCCAGCGAAATTTCTTCAAGCGCGCCTTCGCTGACTTGAGCCAGGAACGAACCCAGTCTCTCCGCCAGCATAATGTAGGGTTGCAGTTCGACGTACTCATCGTGCGAAACCGACGGCACATTCACCGCATTCTGGATCACTCCGTGCTTCAGATATTCCATCACCTGCAAGGCGATCTGATAGCCCACGGCCTCTTGCGCCTCATGAGTTGAACCTCCGATATGAGGCGTGAGAATCACATTGTCCATTGCGGTAAGCGGGGAGTTCTTCAGCGGCTCAACAACAAAAACATCCAGCGCGGCGCCTGCTATGTAACCCTGCTTCAGAGCCTGCGCGAGTGCTGCTTCATCCACCAACTCACCCCGCGCGCAGTTCACCAAGCGCACGCTGCGCTTCATCTTCTTCAACGACCCGGCATTGATCATGCCAGTGGTCTGCGGAGTGAGGCCGACGTGCAAAGTCAAGTAATCCGACGCTGCGTAGACTTCCTCCAGCTTGGCAATGGCGATGCCCTGCTCCTTCGCCACCAGAATCGAGACGAAGGGATCATGCGCGATGAGTTCCATGCCAAATGCTCGCGCTCGGCGAGCGACTTCCATTCCAACTCGCCCCAGTCCGACAATGCCTAGCGTCTTGCCTCGCAGTTCCGTACCCTGCAAAGATTTTTTCTCCCACTTGCCGGCATGCATCAATTCATTCGCCCGGCAGAGATGGCGAGCCAGCGCCAGCATCATCGCCAAGGTATGCTCCGCGACTGCGACAGCGTTCGCTCCGGGCGTGTTCATCACCGCAATGCCCTGGCGCGTCGCCGGCTCCAGATCGATGTTGTCGACCCCCACGCCAGCCCGCCCGATCACTCGCAGTTTGCGTGCCTTGCCTAACAGTTCGGCATCCACCTGCACGGCGGAGCGAACAATCAATGCGTCTGCAGACTCCAATTGGGCCGCCAATCCGCCCTCCATCTGCTCGGGCGTAATGACCGTCCAGCGCGGCTCGCGCAACAAGTCCACGGCGGCGGCGGATATCTTTTCAGCGATGACAATCTTCATATTTGGTTAGGCCAGCCACGGATTCTCACGGATCATCGCAGATAGAACCAGGCCTTTAGATCCTGATCCGTGTTGATCCGTAAGTATCCGTGGCGATTTTGGAAATCTCAACTGCGCACGACCACTTCCGCCCCCACCGACTTCGCATAGACTTCCTGAGCTGCGCGAACCGCCGCGCCATATTCGACGGGCTTCCCGGTTACGCTTGCGAGCACGTGCTCGAGCGCGGCAAGAATCCCGACGGTATCAAGATAATCGTAGTACCCCAGGTGCGCGATGCGGAACAGTTGCCCCTTCATCTCACCTTGGCCATTCGCCACTACCGCGGCGAAGGCTTCGCGGAATTGTTTTACGATGGCCCCGGAGTCGATCCCGCCCGGCGATTGAATCGCAGTCAGCGCCGCAGCAGGCGCCGAAGGCGCGAACAATTTCAGCCCCAGAGCCTGCGCCCCTGCGCGAGTCATCTCGGCTGCCAGTTCCGCATTGTCGACGAGCGCTTTGCGGCCAGCTACCAGATCGCCATCGCCCATCTGCCGGATGAAATCGAGCGCCGCGCCCAATGCGGCGAATAGCGAGGTCGCCGGCGTGTACGCCGACTCGCCTTTAGCTGCCGCTTTGCGTTCTCGGCGAAAATCGAAGTAATACCGGGGAGACGTGGCCGACTCCATGCGCTTCCAAGCGCGTTCACTCACAGCGCAATAGGCCAGACCGGGCGGGATCATCAGCGCCTTTTGCGATCCGCCAATGATGACGTCGATGCCCCAGCTATCGACGTCGAAGTCTGTGGTGCCGAGGCCGGTGATCGCGTCCACAACCAACAGCGTGTCGTCGCCTGCCTGTCGCACCGACTGTGCGATGCTTTTCACATCATGCCGTGCGCCCGTGGAACTCTCTGTCGATTGTATGTACACGGCGCGAATATCTGGCGTGAGCTTCTGCCGAATTTCACCAAGTGCAAAGGTCTGGCCATAAGGCACGCTTACGAACTCCACCACGCATCCGAAAGCCTTGGCCAGATCACGCCAGCGCTCGCCAAACTTTCCCGCGCTGAGCACCAGCACTTTATCTCCCAGAGAAGTCAGGTTTGAAACCGAGCCTTCCATCACTCCGGTTCCGGATGAAGCGAGTACCAGGACGTCATTCTTGGTGCCGATGAAATCCTTCATGTCTGCCAGCACTCGCGTGAACAGGGCACGGAAGTCCGCCGTGCGATGGTGCATAGCGAACGATGCCATCGCAGTCTGAGCCGCGGGAAGAATGGGTGTGGGGCCAGGAGTGAAGAGACGGTTCTTGCGCAACATGGAATGAGTTCCTCTGAGAGCGTAGTTCGTAGTTTACTCGGAACGTTGCTGTAGAGACTCAGCTTGCTGCGTCTCCGCTCGCACGCCGTAAACGCCGCACGGCCAGACTATAATCCCACCATGAGCCTGATTGAACAGATTCAGAAAGACATCACCGCGGCCATGAAGGCCCGCGCAGAGCAGCGGCTGTCCACGTTGCGCATGGTAAAGACTGCCCTCAAAAATCGCGAGATCGACAAAATGGCTCCGCTCGACGACAAAGAAGCGCAGCAAGTGCTGAGCACACTGATCAAGCAGCGTAAGGAGTCCGTCGAGCAATTCACCAAAGGCGGTCGTCAAGAAATGGCGGACAAAGAAGCCGCCGAGATCACGCTGATCGAAGCCTACATGCCCAAGGCGGCCGGCGAAGACGAGATCGCAACCGCGGTGAAAGCCGTCATCGCCGAAATGGGTTCACCCACGATGAAAGACATGGGCACGGTAATGAAGAACGCAATGGCGCGATTCAACGTGGCAGGCCAACGCGTGGATGGCAAGCAAGTCAGCGAAGCAGTCAAGCGAGAGCTGGCCCCAAAATAAATAATGGAGGACGGGCGTCTCGCCAGCCGGATCACTTGCTCCTCTGCAATTCCCGATAGGCTTCGCTCTTCGACATCCCCATCTCCTTGGCGGCTCTCTTCAAGGCCGCTTTCTCATCCAGTTTCTCCTCCGCCATGATCTGCTCGACCCGCTGCCGGACGTTGACTCGCGAAGGCAACACCTTTGGCTCCGTAGCTTCCATCTTGCCGATCAGCAGGGTGATCTCGCCCTTGATGTCAGCCCGCGCCTTCAGCGTTTCCAGCACCTGCTCGGCGTCACCACGCAAAAACTCTTCGTGAATTTTGGTCACCTCGCGGGCGATAACAACGTGCCGTCTTCCTCCAAGAATTTCGACCACATCTTCCAGGGCTTCTTTCACGCGGTGCGGCGCTTCGTAAAACACCTGTGTCCGTGGCGATTCGCGAATGCTCTCGAGCATCTGCCGCCGCTGACCAACCTTGGCGGGCAGGAATCCGCTGAACCGAAACGAATCTGTGGGCAGGCCGCTCGCGGCCAGGGCAGACAGAAATGCCGACGCGCCCGGAATCGGCACCACCGGCACCTGATGTCGAATCGCCAGCGAGATCAATCGGAAGCCCGGGTCCGAAATGCCAGGCATGCCGGCATCCGTTACTAGAGCAATCCGCGCTCCCTGCTCCAACTCGAGGACGAGCTCCGCGGATCGCGTCATCTCGTTGTGCTCATGATAGCTCGTGGTCCGCGTCGTGATGGCGTAATGGTTGAGCAGTTTTTGAGTCTGTCGCGTATCTTCGCAGGCAATCACATCGGCCTCCTTCAGCACGCGCAGCGCTCGGAGGGTAATGTCTTCCAGATTGCCAATCGGGGTTGCCACCAGATAGAGTCCAGCGGATAGGGCGCTCGCGCGCTTCTTGATTTCTCCTGGCGCCATCGACGCGAGTCTATCACCAATGTTGGTGCGGGCGTCCGTGTCTGTGCCTGTTTCAATTGACGCCGGGCAGGGGCTATACCTAGAATCAAGTTCAGAGCGCCTTGGAAACATTTCGCTGATTTCAGGAGTCCATGCCACTTTACGAATACGAATGCAAGAAGTGCCACCACCGCTTCGAGCGGATCGTCAAGTATTCCGATCGTCCCATGAAGAAGTGCCCGGACTGCGGCGGTCCGGTCGAGCAGACGATCACCGCGCCTGCGGTACAGTTCAAGGGTTCCGGCTGGTACGTCACCGACTACCCTAAGAAGACCTCGGCAACCGCGCCTTCCTCGAACGGAGATTCCAAGTCGAAAGACGAAGCTGCCTCCAAGAAGGAGTCTGCCTCGAAAGACGAGTCGGTTTCGAAGAAGGAAGAAAAATCGTCGAAGTCGAGCGAAAAATCAAAGTCAGAGAGCTCCAGCAAGAAAGCCGAAAAGAAGTAAGTTTCCATTCATCGCCAGGTCATGTTGTAACCCAGCGCGTTCAGGATGTGGTTTTCGAACTCATACTCCAGGATGACATCGAAGTTGTCGCCGTCGAACTCCCACGACGCTGCGTACTTTGTGAGCTCAGGCTCGTAGAACGAGTACGCCGTTGAATACCGCACGTTGCAAGGCTGCGGACAGGCAATCATGCCGGTCGGATCGGCTCGATGCTCGCCGGTTGCGGCGAATAAAGCTTCCGGCGACACATCCGGCACTCCCGCCACCAGAAGCTGATGAGGTTCCTCTGTCAAGGCGCGCGGATCGCCCGGGCGAGTGTCCGGATGCACGTTATTTGACAATTGCTGCAGCGGATTGAGGTCGATCTGTTGCGCTACGCTCCTCTGTGCGTCCGCCCAGATTGCCTGCAGGTCTGCGTCGGAATGCTGAGTCTGATTCACAAACCCAACCGCCGGAACGGGGCTATGCGGACTTCCCCCGCATCCCAGGAGAACCACGGTAAAAATCACCATGACGGCACTTCGCTTCGTCTTTATGCAAGACACTACTGACGCCATCGGCACAGGGTAGCCTGTCCGCAGCTCCGAGGCTTGCCCAAACGACATACGTCTTTCGCGGCATGCTTTAAGCAGTTCCGGCTGTGCGGGACCGCTGAATCTCTTTGTGATTTCCCTCATCTAAGTGAAAAGGAATTAGTCGTTACAACGAGCATTCCATCATGATCAACATACGGCGCAGCGACGAGCGGGGTGGCGGTGACTATGGCTGGCTCAACACCCGCCATACGTTTTCCTTCGATCAGTATCACGATCCGCGCTTTATGGGATTTCGTTCCCTGCGCGTGATTAACGAAGACCGGGTCGCGGCCGGCGAAGGGTTCCCCACCCACTCTCATCGCGACATGGAAATTATCACCTACATTCTGGAAGGCGCACTGGAGCACAAGGACAGCCTGGGCACAGGTTCAGTCATTCGCCCCGGCGACGGACAGCGTATGAGCGCCGGCCGTGGCATTCGCCATAGCGAGATGAACCCGTCGCCGACCGAAGCGGCTCGTCTGCTGCAGATCTGGATCATGCCCGACCGTGCAGGCCACGAACCCAGTTATGAGCAGAAAGCATTCCCCGACGAAGAGAAGCGCGGCAAGCTGCGCCTCGTCGCGGGACCAGACGGCAAAGATGGCTCGGTGACCATCCATCAGGACGCGCGCCTCTACGTGAGCCTCCTGACTCCCGAACAGGAAGTCACTCATGCACTAGCAAAGGGCCGCTACGCGTGGCTACAAGTCGCCAAGGGTGCGGTCGAGTTGAACGGGAAGGCGCTTAAACAGGGCGACGGCGCCGCCGTGAGTGATGAGCAGAAGCTGACGATCAAAGGGACGGAAAACGCTGAGGTCCTGCTTTTCGATCTGGCGTGAAGTGCCGCGAATGTAGAGACGTAGCTAGCTACGTCTCTAGGTTGCCGTTTGTGATTCAATGATGGACTGAGGTAAGTCTATGGCAGATGAGTCGAAGCCGATCCGGATTGTCTTGATCAATGGCAGTGTGCGTCCAGGAAACTACACCAGCATGGCGTCCACCCTGGTCGTGGATGAGCTGAGAAAAGATCCGAAGGTTAACGTTGAAGTAATCAATCCGCTCGAACTCGATCTGCCGTTGCCGGGAATCAATCCCAAGGCTGAGGGAACGCGCAAGCTCCAGGACGCGGTGAAGAACGCAACGGCAATTATTCTGGCTACGCCCGAATACCACGGTAGCCTGAGCAGCGTGATGAAGTTGGTTATCGAGAACCTGGGCTTTCCCTCAGTCCTCGCGGGCAAACCGGTGGCGCTCCTGGGAGTAGCAGCGGGATCGATTGGCGCAATCAAGTCCTTGGAACAACTGCGCAGCATTGCTTCTCACATCGGCGCTTTCGTTCTACCCTTGCCGGTTTCCGTCCCGAATGTTCAGAAGGTATTCGACCCCGCCGGCCGGGTCCTCGACCCGGCAGTAGAGAAACTGATACGCAGTCTGGCGACGAACGTGCTGAACTACATTCATCAAAATATTTGCCCATCGGTGACCCTGGAGCGCCTGTTACGTCAGGGCACGGCGGCTGTGGGTGGGTGAAAAGTCGGCCGAAGTGCGCTCTTGACTCCGGCCTCAAATCCTCTTAGGTCCTGGCCTTTACTGACTCTTCCTCGCCCACTCGTTTGCTCACTTCGAACTTCATTTTTCCAGCGCGTTTGTCGGCGTCCACGATGACATGATCGCCGTGAAGCACTTCACCGTCGAGAATCTTCAGGGCCAGCGGATCCTGCACTACCTTCTGAATCGCCCGCTTCAACGGCCGTGCTCCAAAGTTTGGATCGAAGCCTTCGCTGAATAGCAGGCTCTTAGCCGCGTCGGTCAGTTCAAGCGAGATTTTGCGCTCGGCCAGCAGATGCCGCACATCTTCGAGGCGCAGCTCGATGATCTTCACCAACTGATCCTTGCCCAGCGGCCGGAAGATGATGATGTCGTCGACGCGATTCAGGAATTCCGGCTTAAAGTGCCCGTGCAGAGCGTTCATCACCTGTTTCGAAGCCTCGTCGAATTCCTTTTCCGAACGCAGACCTTCCGCCTGGAGAAAAGACGATCCAAGGTTCGACGTCATAATGATCACCGTGTTGCGGAAATCGACGGTGCGGCCTTTCCCGTCCGTGAGCCGGCCGTCGTCCATCAGTTGCAGCAGCACGTTGAAGACATCGGGATGCGCCTTTTCAATTTCATCGAACAGAATGACCGCATACGGACGCCGCCGCACCTGCTCGGTGAGCTGCCCACCCTCCTCATAGCCAACGTATCCCGGAGGTGCGCCGATAAGCCGCGATACTGCGTGCTTCTCCATGTACTCCGACATGTCTATTCTGACCATGGCGTGCTCATCGTCAAAGAGGAACTCAGCCAGGGCGCGCGCCAGTTCAGTCTTGCCCACGCCGGTCGGCCCCAGAAAAATGAACGACCCAATAGGACGCTTGGGATCGCTCAAGCCCGCACGCGAACGACGGATTGCATTTGAAACTCGCTCCAGGGCCTCGTCCTGGCCGACGACACGCTCCCGCAGACGGTCTTCCATGTTGATCAGCTTTTTGACTTCACCCTCGAGCATCTTCGACACCGGAATGCCGGTCCACTTGGAAACAATGCGGGCAACGTCTTCTTCGTCAACTTCTTCTTTAAGCATGCGCGACTTGCCCTTGCCATCCATCTGCGTCGTGAGCTTGTTGAGTTCGTCTTCGGTCTGGCGCAGCAATCCGTACCGAATTTCGGCCACACGCTGCAAGTTTCCCTTGCGCTCTTCGGATTGCTCTTCGGTCTTTAGCTGCTCGATCTTTTCCTTGAGCGCGCGGGAGCGAGCGATCAGTTCTTTTTCCCGCTTCCAGTTGGCCTTCAGCGTGTTTGATTTCTCGCGAATCTCCGCCAGTTCTTTGTCGATCACCAAAAGCCGATCTTTCGAGTTCGAATCGCTTTCTTTCCTCAGCGCCTGACGCTCGATTTCCAGTTGTGTGGCTCGACGTTCAAGCTGGTCGATATCCGTGGGTAAAGAATCAATCTGAATTCGCAGCGAGGCGGCAGCCTCGTCGATGAGGTCGATCGCTTTGTCGGGCAGGAAGCGATCAGAAATATAGCGATGCGACAGAGTCGCGGCCGCGACGATCGCGGAGTCC
>Ga0209517_10007563_pt1 | contig 12967 bp, 7 predicted proteins | sample PeaSoiMetSII2010_FD_187695 | JGI IMG/M metagenome (GOLD analysis project Ga0209517, IMG submission 187695) | Peat soil microbial communities from Weissenstadt, Germany - SII-2010 (SPAdes) (version 2) | ecosystem: Environmental > Terrestrial > Soil > Wetlands > Peat | place: Germany: Weissenstadt...
CCAAATCAAGAGGGTAGGTTTACACTACATGCGGTTTCCGAAACCGCTTTATTGAACGCTCAAGACTTCGCAACTAAAAATGCGCGAAACAAGTTACAATCGCATCTTCCGTGACGAAGTTCGGCTAGGGAGAGGGCTTCTTCTTTTACGGGCCACTGACGACTGACAACTGACGACTGTATACTGAAATCATGGACACAGGCAGGGAAGAAAAGGAACGTGTGCTGGAATCCTTCCGCCGCTGGGGATACCTTCAGGCGGACCTCGACCCCGTCGGGTGCCTCGAGCCGGAGGCAGTTCCGGAACTCGACCTTGCGGGGGAAATTGCAGATTACGCGCGGCGCATTTATTGCGGCAAGATCGGCGCCGAGTTCATGCACATCCCGCTGGCTGAGAAGCGCCGCTGGGTTGCGGAACGGCTTGAGACCGACGTTCCGGCGCCAGACCGGCCGCACATCATGATGCGCCTGATTGAGGCGGGGATATTCGAGCAAGTGCTCCAGTCGCGTTACCCCGGAACGAAGCGCTTCTCGCTCGAAGGCGTCATCGCTCTGCTCCCGCTTCTGGACGAGGCCTTGGACAGGGCTGGGCAGTTGGGCGCTGAGCAGATTGTCATGGGGATGAGCCATCGCGGTCGGCTGAACGTCATGGTTCTGGTGGCGGGAAAGTCGCCGATGGATATCTTCGCTCGCTTCGAAGATATCGATCCACGACGTGTGCTGGGCGGAGGTGACGTCAAATATCACTTAGGCGCCACCGGCGACTATCAAACCCAGCATGGCCAGACTCTTCACATCCACCTGGTGTCGAATCCCAGCCACCTCGAGGCCGTCGATCCTGTGGCCGTGGGCCGCGCTCGCGCCAAGCAAACGCGCCTGGGCGAGCAAGGTCCGCGGCGGGTTCTGCCCATCCTGCTGCACGGCGATGCAGCTCTGGCAGGGCAGGGAACGGCGGCGGAAACCCTGAATCTTGCAACCCTGCGCGGTTTTTCGGCGGGAGGCACGGTGCATGTGGTGGTCAATAACCTGATCGGGTTCACCGCCAACCCTGAGGACCTTTACGCTTCGCGGTTTGCCTCCGATGTGGCGAAGCGGCTGCCTATTCCGATCTTCCACGTCAACGCGGAGGATCCTGAGGCGGTGGTGCGCGTGGCGCGATGGGCGGTCGAGTACCGCTACGCCTTCTCGAGCGACGTGGTCGTGGACCTGATTGGCTACCGCCGCCACGGGCACAGCGAATTGGACGACCCTACGGTGACGCAGCCTGTGCGCTATCGCAAAATCGCTCAGATCCCGCCGCTTTGGGAGTCCTACGCTCGAAGGATTGGAGTGGACCCCGCCGGGACGATCCAGAAAATCCGCGCTCAATACGAAGCTGACCTGAAAAATGCCCGCACCATTCGCAAGGTTCCGATGTTGCGCGAGCTGCCCGCGTATTGGGACGCTTATACCGGCGGCGCGTACGATGCCGCGTTCGAGGTTGATACGCGCGTCGCGGCGGACGAGCTTCGCCAAATCGGCGAATCGCTGGCGCGTCCGCCGGATGGATTTAACGTTCACCCCAAAATCAAGCGCCTCATCGAGCAGCGGCTGCAGATGGCACGCGGCGAGCGCCCCGTGGATTTCGGAATGGCGGAGGCTCTGGCCTTTGGATCGCTTCTGCGCAAGGGGATTCCGGTTCGCCTGAGCGGGCAGGACAGCCGCCGAGGCACTTTCAACCAACGCCATGCGGTGCTCTTCGATACGGAAACCGCAGCGGAGTATACGCCCCTCTGCCACGTGCAAGCCGGGCAGGGCCGCTTCGAGGTTTACGACTCGATCCTTTCAGAGGCTGCCGTGTTGGGATTCGAGTATGGGTTCAGCCGTGACTACCCGGAGGCGCTGGTCATCTGGGAAGCGCAGTTCGGAGACTTTGCCAACGGCGGACAGGTGATGATCGATCAGTTTATTGTCGCAGGTGAAGATAAGTGGGGACTGTTGTCCGGACTTGTTTTGCTCTTGCCACACGGCTCTGAAGGTCAGGGGCCGGAGCACTCGAGCGCCCGCCTCGAGCGCTTCCTGCAACTCGCCGCGCGGGACAACATCCAAGTCTGCCAGCCGTCCACCGCCGCTCAGTATTTCCACTTGTTGCGCCGCCAGGCCCTGCGCGCCTGGCGCAAACCCCTGGTGGTGCTTACTCCCAAGAGCCTGCTCCGGTACTCGGGCGCCGCATCGGGTCTCGAAGCCCTGACTTCACGCTCGTTTGCGCCCGTCATCCCCGACCAGGAAACCGCCCGCGCGGAGCGCATCTTGGTGGCCACGGGCAAGATCGTGCACGAGCTGCGCGCCGAGCGCAAAAAGCTGAACGACCTGCGAGCCGCCATTGTCTCCCTTGAGCAGCTTTATCCCTTTCCGGAAAATGCACTGACCGCGGCGATTAACCAGCACCCTGCGGCGCGGGAAATCGTGTGGGTGCAGGAGGAACCAGCCAACATGGGGGCGCTTTTCTATGTGCTGCCGCGCTTCCGCCGAATCTTCAGAAATCGGCCGGTGCGATCCATAAAGCGCTCGGCCAGTCCCAGCCCTGCCACGGGCTCCGGCAAAGCGCACGAACTGGAACAGAAAACCCTGCTCGGGCTGGCGTTTTCAACGGCAAAAGTGGTGGCGCGATAAAGCAGTCATCGGCTATCAGCCGTCAGCTATCAGCTTCCCAACAGCAGATGGACTGCCCTCCTAAGACAGACGCAGTGCCCTCTCCCTTGGGGAGAGGGTGTCCCGCTGCCGGCGTTTCCATCCGCCGGAGCGGGACGGGTGAGGGGTTGCTTGCTGAGTTTTCTCGTCTCCTGTCCCAGTGATCTGTGATGCAAATCGCGCCAGCCCCGTCAGGGGCGGAAGATAGTAACCCAGGACGTGAGGAGCTGTGAAAAAATCGACGTTTGTCATCCTGAGCGCAGCGAAGGATCGCTGCAGTTGTTCGTAAGTCGTTGAGCCATAGAAAACTGCGGAGATCCTTCGCTGCGCTCAGGATGACAGTCAGTGATTTTTTCACACCTTCTGAGCCCTGGGTTGGTCGGCCCTCACCCCGCCTTCGGCACCCCTCTCCCGCTCGGGCGGGAGAGGGGAAGGGGGTGAGGGAGTCTCGCTGACCCACGGCTTGCGCCGTGGGCTACCTTCTTGCGCCCGCTCCGCGGGCTGACTTATACACTGAACTTCTGACTCAGGACACTACCGCATAATCACTCCGCACGCCACCCGCGCCCCTGCGTTGCCTGCCGGATCGGTTTTCCCGTCGTCGGGCTTGGCATGGATAACCAGCGCGGTGCCGCCTTCATGAAAGAGCGAATTCGGCCCGTCTCCCAGAGTTGCCCCCGGAATCATTACGTCGACGTGAGCTTTGCCGTCCGGTCCGACGTTAAGGTTATGCAGGTCGCCCAGATGATGGCCTTGAGGATTGTCCCAGCCATGCTGCTTGCCTTGCGGGTTGAAGTGCGGGCCTGCGGAAGTGAAATCGGGCGCGTCGCATTTGCCCACGTTGTGAATGTGGAACCCGTGCTGTCCGGGAGTGAGGTCCGAAACTTTCAAATCCAGTTGAACTCCGCCGCGTCTCTCGGTAAACACGGCAGTGCCGACCGACGCGCCTTTGGCGTCAAGCAGGTCAGCCTTGGCTTTCAGAGCAGCCTGCACTGCGATCGAACATGCAAGGAGACAGAAGACTCCACAAAATAGCAGCAGTTTGTTCATACTTGAAGTTCCTCCTGTGAAGGTTGAATGCCCAAGTCTTTTGCAATTCGATCTGCTGCGAAAAGAGCTTGCGAGGAGCAAAGTCTATAGCTTTTCTGCTCCGTCGAGTTTGCTCAGTTCGCGATCAAACGTGCCTAGCGGCAAATGCCCGGCCTTGCGGGCTAATTCCAGCAGAAGACAATCTGAAAAGCCCAGCGCTGGCCGCTTGCGGAAGCACGTAAGCGCCGCCGCAACAACTTCGGAGTCTTGCAGCGTTAAATCTTTATGGTTGAGAAGCCCCCCGACCGCCGAGGCAATTTCGCCGGGGCTGCGTCCGTACAAAGTGGCAAGAACCCACGCAGTTTCTGCGAGGGCTAAGATTGAAACCCAGGCGCCAGTTTCCACCCAGCGGTCGGCCAATTCTGCCTGCCCTGCATCGTCTCTTGTAATTAGCCGCACGAGGACGTTGGTGTCAACGGCGCGCATGACGCTCCCGTATGTAATCTCGGATTCCCTGTTTCAGTTCATCAAGGGTCCGACGTTTCGGAGTCCCCTCGGGGAAAAGCATCCGATGGACATCCTCCGAGCTATACCGGGCCGACCGCCGCACGACGATCTTCTCGCCTTCATCGCTCCACTCCAGAACCGATCCGGGGCCGATGCCAAGCCTCCGCCGAACTTCGGCGGGTACCGATATCTGTCCTTGTGCCGTAACTTTGGATCGCGCCAATGTCATGACTCTATATTACCACGGTAATGCAAACAGGACGGCCACAACGGCCGCTCCTACTGAGCGTTACACAAGATGGTGACGGAGCAACCCCCTCACCTGTCCGTCGGCTGACGGACACCCTCTCCCCCAAAGGGGGCGAGGGCATAAACTCGTGTGATTTCTCCCCTCGCCCCCTTGGGGGAGAGGGGGCGGGAGGTGAGGGGGTGATGTCACTTAATTCTGCAATCCTCTGTAAATCACTGCGTCGTGACCACCGGCAGTTCAACGAAGCTTGCGTGCCCGGGCGCGTGGTAGATGCGCTGCGTCGCCTTGTGAAAATCCTCCGGCTTAGCCCAAAAGATATTGGGCACGAAGGTCTGGGGATTGCGGTCGTAGAGCGGGAACCAACTGGACTGAATCTGCACCATGATCCGGTGGCCCGGCAGGAAGACGTGGTTCGCCGTCGGCAGCGCGAAGCGATAGAGCAGCGGCTCACCGGACGCCAGGCCTTTGGGCGTTTCGAAGCTTTCACGATAGCGGCCGCGGAATATGTCGGCCGCGATCATCAGTTGGTAGCCGCCCAGGTGCGGCTCGCTCGCCACCTCGTCGGGATAGACATCGATCAGCTTCACCACCCAGTCCGAGTCCGTGCCGCTGGTCGAGGCGACCAAGTTCGCTATGGGCTGCCCGCTGATCTTCGTCGGGGTCGTCAAATAATCGGAAACGAACGCTAGAACGTCCGTGCGCCCGGAGGCTTCCCGCTGGTCCTCGACCAACCAATGCGGCCACGGGTGTTCTTCATCGTAGCCCATGGGCCGAACCGGCCGCGGAAGGTAGGGCACGGGTTTGGCAGGGTCGGAGACATATTCGTCGAATGCCGAATCGCCTGCGCCGGGCGGCGCAAATCCCAGCTTCAGCCCGGCCTCGAGATAAAGCGGCGTGGGGCGGATCGCGCAGCCGCCGGCGCAGCCCGCCGGCCAGCCCGGCAGCCGGCGCCACACATTCGTCCCGGTTTCAAAGATCATGACGGGCGGGGTATCGGTCGGGGGCGCGCCATCTTTGAGGAAATGGTCGAGAAACGGCCGAAGAATTTCGCGTCGGAAGTAGAGCCCGGTATCGCTCCCGAAGTGCAGAGGGCCGAGCGTGCTGCCATCGCCTTGCTCCCCGCCGTGATTCCAGGGGCCGATGACCAGGAAGACCTTGTCGTTGCCGGCGTCTTTCGGCTTGATCGCTCTGTAGACGGCCGCGGCGCCGTAGATGTCCTCCTGGTCCCAGAAACTTCCCACCAGCATCATCGGCACTTTCAGCGGTTGGCCTGCCAGAATGCGATCCATGGCCTGGTCGCGCCAGAAGGCGTCGTAGCTCGGATGCTCCAGAAGCTTTTGCCAGAAACCCACCTGCTCGACCCCGTGTAGCCGCCCGAGTTCGCCTGCCGATCCGGCCCGCAGGTAGAGGTCGTAGTCGTCGAAGGTGTCCGTCCACCACTTCTCCTCGCCGGATCGCGTCGCTTCCTGGTCGTAGACGTAGGTTATGTTCTGCTCGCGGAAGGCGCCGTTGTGAAACCAGTCGTCCCCCATCCAACCGTCCACCATGGGGTTCATGGGAATCGAAACCTTGAGCGCGGGGTGAGGGTTCACCAGCGCCATCAGGGGCAGAAAACCGTCGTAGGAAATGCCCAGGATTCCGACATTGCCGTTCGATTCCGGAACGTTCTTCACCAGCCAGTCGATGGTGTCGTAGGTATCCGTGGACTCATCGACAGGAGTCGGGTTCTGCGGGCCGTGCAGCGGGCGGGTCATCACATAATCGCCCTCGGAGCCGTATTTGCCGCGTATGTCTTCGATGGCGCGGATGTAGCCGCCCTCCACGATGACTTCCGTGAGGTTGTCGTAGCCCTCCAGGATCGGGCCGAGGTGAGCACTGTCCGCGTGGGTCACCATGCCCGTCGCGTTGTACGGCGTGCGCGTCAGCAGGATCGGTGCCCGCCGGGCGCCCTTCGGAACAACGATCACCGTGTGCAGCTTCACACCGTCGCGCATGGGGATCATCACGTCGCGCTTGCTGAAGTCGAAGCTGGCCGTGACCGGCGCGAACTTGGCGGGCGTCTCGCTGGGAAAGTCGGGGTACTTTTCCTGGGGGGCAGCGGTCTGGGCCGCGGCAAGAGCCGCGAATAAAAGGACGCCGAGCATCGGGCACAGCAAAGCTGAAACTCGAACCCGGGCCCCACACGCGTAGGTTTTTGTCTCCGGGCTGCCGTCATGAGTCACAAGTTCGCTAAGAAAGCCCTCCTTATGCGCGCCGATCTTCAGGAGCCCCGGCAGGGGCGGCATAGGGTAGCCCAGGGCGTAAGCCCTGGGTTGAGTGGCCCTCACCCCGCCTTCGGCGCCCCTCTCCCGCCGGGCGGGAGAGGGGACGGGGGTGAGGGTGCTGACTGCCGACCCACGGCTTGCGCCGTGGGCTACACGCTGCCGCCCGCTCCGCGGGCTGGAATGTTTAGCGGACTTCTGACTCAGCACACTAGGCGGAGCTTTTCGTCCCCGTTCTGCTTTCTGGCCTGTCACTGTTATCCCTCCAGATTTGGTGAAGACGCCGCCGAAAACCGCTGAAGAAGACTAGGCAGTTGGCCGGCAAAAGCCGAGCGCGCCAGAACCAGATTGCAGCCTGCCTCTCGCGCCGCAACAATGAGTTCGTTCTGAACGTGAGATACAAAACCCACGGCCGGGATGTTTTCGGTCTTGGCCTCACCCTTGAGCGCCCGCAAAATCTCCAACGCCTTCCCGGAGCGATGATTAAGATCAATAATCAGGGCGGTCGGAGCGGCCTCGACTGCCAGTTCCGGCAGGCCCTCAGGCTGCGCCGCTTTCACCACCACACCGAGGTGCTTGGCCGTCTCCTGGATTCTGGAGAGAAACAGAAGGTCGTCTACCATCGCCAGAATCATCGCTGACTCTCAAGATCGGGAAATCTGCTGATTTGGAGATTGGGTGAACAAACATCAATCGTAACACAGGAGCGAGGAAAACAACCATCCTGGAGTGTGCCCGGTAATGTGCTAGTGTCCTGAGTCAGAAGTTCGTTGAAGAATTCAGCCCGCGCAGCGGGCGGCAGCGTGTAGCCCACGGCGCAAGAAGCTGTGAAAAAACCAACCGGCTGTCATCCTGAGCGAAGCGAAGGATCCCCGCAGTTTCTTATGCTTCAGCGGCTTACGAACAACTGCAGAGATCCTTCGCTGCGCTCAGGATGACACATTCCGAATCTCTTCACACGTTCCAAGCCGCGGGTCGCGAGGGCCATCGAACCCAGGGCTTGCGCCCTGGGCTACCCTATGCCGCCCCTAACGGGGCTGTAAAAAACAGTTGAGCATCATTGGAAATTCTTGATCAACATCGCATCGGTCGTGTCGGTGCCGCGGGAGAGGGCTAGGCGGCCGTCGCGGGACCAATCGAAACGGAAGATCTTGTCCGATGTGAATTGCGTTACGGCCTTCGGTGGGCCACCCTCCATCGGTTCTTCCCAGATGTTGCCCACGCCATTCACGCTGTTGATGAAAGAAATGGCGCGACCGTCGGGAGTCCAATGAATGATTGAAAGACCGCCGGCAACAGTGGCGGGCAGCGGGAAAACCTTGGCGGGTTGGCCGCCCGCGAAAGGGATCATCGCCAGGCTGAGTGGCTGATTCTGGCCGGGATAGTACAAGCAGGCGATCCACTTGCCGTCCGGGGAGACTGACGGACCGGCTGACATGTAGGCTGTCAACTGGGAGGCTGGGCCGCCTTCGCTCGGAACCTTCATCAGAACGTACTTGCCGCTCTCACCTCGCGTGAAAACTACCCACCGGCCATCCGGCGATATAGTGGGAAGTACGTCAAACTTACCCTGGGTAAGCTGTTTCATATTGCCACCGTCCATATCGACGCGCCAGATGTTTATCGGGCCACTTGGATCCCACCGGGCGAAGGCAATGAAGCCGCCACGGAGAGAGGGTTCGGGCCACCAGGCATCCCTGGATAATTCGTTGCTGGTCAGCCGTTGAAGGTTCGAGCCGTCCGCGCCCATCTCCCAAAGGTCACCGTGTCCGTTATGAGATGAGGAATAAACGATTTTCCCGTCCGGTGTCCACGCCAGACCCGAGTAGCCGTCGTGGGTTTGGTTTCCGGTGCTCAAAGTCTTGGCTTCGAACTCCTTGGCCGGCGTGGCGACCTGGACGGTGGCCAAAACTTCGTGCTGCAAGGTCAGCAGCGTCTTTGCGTCCGCGCTCACCCGGGCCCCACCGTAACTCGAAAGGTCGTGGGTGATCCGGCGGGGCGCGCTTCCCCCCAGTGAGACTTCGTAAAGCTGTGATCCCGTCCCTGATGTCGTTGTGTCCCCCGAAACGCCAGCAACCAACAGGTTACGGCTTCCAGGGAGCCAGGTGAGATCTAAAATGCCAATCCAATGCGCGCCAGCTACCGGCTGAGCCGGACCGCCCCCCGCCGCGATGGTGGTCAAGACCGTCTGATCCTGAAGATAAAAGACGAGGGCCTTGCCATCTGGAGACCACGTGGCGCGGTGCCCCGCGATTCCCCCGGGTACCTTGTAAGATGCCAACACGCGCTCGCCAGAGCCATCCAGCAAGGCGGTCAACAAGCTGTCCTCACCAGCGGAGTTCGACCGCACAAAGGCAAATCGCTGGCCATCCGGTGAGAATGCCGGCGGGCCGGAAATCTCCGCCAACATCTTTCTTGGCGTTCCGCCCAGGGACGGCACTTGATAAAGATCGCCGCTCTGCTTCAGACGATCCCTCCGAACAAAGTAGACGTAGCTGCCATCGGGAGAGAATGCCAAGCCGGGGCAAGAATCCTCGCCCAGGGCGTCAATCTGCACGTCACTCTCCGTGGCCAGTTGCTTCAGCCAGAGGCTTTGCTTGCCTGCCGTCTCACGCACATAGGCCACATATTTGCCGTCGGGTGAAATGTCCGCTTGCCGAACGTCGCCGCTGCCCGTCACGCGCGTAAATTCCAAGGCGGCGGACGGTGCCGGCGCATGGATCGAGGCGCGATAGAGGGCATAGATTATGACAGCGGCAATCACGATCCCGCCTGCCATTAATGCCATGATGCCCTTCTTATGGCGCTTCACCAGTCCCGCGATGACCTGCGAATCGGAACTCTCGCCCGTGGCGCGGGCATCTTGCCCGCCTGCTCTCTCGCCGCTGTCCGGCCCCAGGGCAGGCACAAGGCCTGCCCCTACGTCGCGTCCAGCCGCCGGGACGGCAGCAGCGCCCCGGCTCGAATCCGCATCGCGCTTCAGGCGCTTCAAATCGCCGAGAATGTCCGAGGCGTGCTGATAGCGCAAGCTGCGGTCCTTCTCGATCGCTTTGTCGATAATCCGGTCCAACTCCGCCGGTAATTCTGGATTCACCTGCGACGGCCGGGGCGGCTGGTCGCGCAGAATGGCCGTAAAGATGGTGGCCGTGCTGGCGCCGCTGAACGCCTGCCGGCCCGTCGCCATCTCATAGAGCACCGCGCCCAAGCTGAACAGGTCCGTGCGCGTGTCCACTTCCTCGCCCCGCGCCTGTTCCGGGCTCATGTAGGCCACCGTCCCCACGGTCGCGCCCGGGCTGGTGAGATGCTCGGGCTCGAGGGTGGCCGTCGGCGTGTCCTGTAGGGGCGAGGCGTCGCCTCGCCCTCCCTGGGCGACCCACCGGGTCGCCCCTACCCCCAATTTGGCCAGACCGAAATCCAGAATCTTCGGAACTCCCCGGCTGGTGATGAAAATATTCGCCGGCTTGATGTCGCGGTGCACGATGCCCTTGGCGTGCGCGGCATCCAACCCGTCGGCAATCTGGATGGCAAGTTCGAGTAATTCGCCGACAGCAAGAGCACTTGGACCGAGTTTCGAGTTTCGATTTTCGAATTTCGTGTTTCCCAGGCGCTCGCGCAGCGTCTGCCCCTCCAGCAACTCCATGGCGATAAACGGGTGGCCCCCGTGCTCGTCAATGTCGTAGATGGTGCAAATGTTGGGATGGTTGAGGGCGGAGGCGGCCTGGGCTTCGCGCTGGAAGCGCTCGAGCGCCTGATGGTTCCTGGACATTTCCTCCGGCAGGAATTTGAGCGCCACGAAGCGGTGGAGCTTGGTGTCCTCAGCTTTGTAGACGATACCCATACCTCCGCCCCCGAGCTTCTCCAGGATGCGGTAGTGGGAGACGGTTGTGCCGGTCATCTCGCTGAGCCTCGGCTACGCTGACGGTGGATGCCCTGATGGGAAGATATCTTACCATGAATTGCAGTTTTTTTGCATTTTTCGCTTGACAACTTCACGGACTTGTGATAGCCTACCATGATGGTCATGTTCTGGACACATTGTCGCAGGCAAGTGCTGGGCCGCGCCGAGGCGCAGGGGAAAGCTGAAGGGTCCCGGCTATGGGAGAATGTGGGGAACTACAAAAAATGAAAAATCGTGGGAACGAACTCAACGAAGTAACTGAAAACAAAGGACATCACTTTATTGAGTGCTGCAAATCATGCGCGTTTTGCGCACGAATTAGCACAATTTAGGCGCTGAAATGAGCAAAGAGAGCGCAGTTTGCGCAAACGAACCGAAGGTTCAGACCGGCAAGGCGAGGCCGGGCAAGTGACAAGAAGTCGACTACAGATGACCGTTCTCGAAGACCCGCTTGGGAGGACGAAGGCGTCGCGCCCAAGGTGCGGGTCGCCCCGACGCGAAATAACATGCCTCTCCCGAGGCGCCGCGCGCGGGCCACATCTTTGGCCGGACACCGCGGGCTCATGCGGTGAACGCCTTCAGCCCCAAAGGGGCGCCCTAACACAGCCCAGGCCAACGGCCTGGGTCGATGAAGTCATTCCTCTCGGGTTCGCAAAAGCCCTGAAGGGGCGTGATAAGTCCAGCGAACAGCCTTCGTACGCGTGCTCCCGTAACGTTTATTCCGCCCTTTCAGGGCTTAACGCTAAGCGCAGGAAGGATTCGCGGACCCAGGCCGTTGGCCTGGGCTGTGCTAGTGCCGCCCCTTTGGGGCTCAGCCCGAACTCCGGGGCCGCGCGCCAAATTGGTCTGGGCCGTGCTAGTGCCGCCCCTTTGGGGCTCAGCCCGAACTCCGGGGCCGCGCGCCAAATTGGCCCGGGCTGTGCTAGTGCCGCCCCTTTGGGGCTCAGCCCGAACTTTGCTGCCGGACTCCAAAATTGAGGGAACAAAGCGAGAATGTCTATGAAAATAAAGAGTCGAGAAGTCGAGAAGTCGAGGAGTCGAGCAGTCGAGGAGTTCTGAAGCCGAACCGGGAAGTCAGGCGGTAGGATGCCGACGGTTTGTCACTCTTCAACTTTGGACTCTCGACTTTTCGACTCGAACTTTTACGATCGAACCGGGAATGTCTATGAAAACAAAGGAACGCTGTGGAAAACTCAGAGGCGGGCCGATTGTCTTATCCGATCACCCGATGGCCCGATCACCCGATCTGCTGGGCACAATGGCCCACTTTCCCGAGTCGCAAGTGTTTCAAATGCCACATTGTCGAGTTCTGCGCCGGGCCCGCCGACAGTTTGTACAGCGGCCGCGCGGATTGTTAGACCTCGGAGGTTGCGAAATGTCGCTTAAAGCGCGTGCAGGGTATTGCAGAAGCGTCCTGCGGCAACGAACTGGCGAGGCCGGCTCGCCCCTGGCATCTGACTGCGGTGACGGGCTGGCAAGGGAATTGCAGTTCCTTTTTTGGATTTTGGGAACCGTAAGTCGGACATTATGTCGCTCTCAAGCCCACGCTTCGCAAATCCCCCAGGTTCAATCTCGCACCGTTTGAAGGAGGATGCCCTTGAGCACCCAGAACACGACCATCGTTGGAACTCCGGCGCCTGAGAACCGGCCCCGAGTGAAACCCAATCCCAAAGCGCCGCGCCAAGCCTTGCCGTTGCTTTCGCCGGAAGACCGGCTGCGGGGTCCGGAAGAGGTCGCTCTGGGTTTTTCCCTCGCGCAGGTTCAAGTTGAGGCGCTTCGCTGCCTGCAGTGTAAGAATCCGACCTGCGTCGATGCTTGCCCATTACATATCAACGTCAAAGGCTTCATTGGCTTGATGTCAATAGGCGACTTTGCGGGGGCATTCGACAAGATCAGCGAGGAGAGTCCTTTTCCGGGAATTTGCGGCCGGGTGTGCCAGCACGAACTCTTCTGCGAACGCGCCTGCCTGTTGGGAAAGAAACTGGAACCGGTGGCCATCGGCTCGCTGGAGCGTTTCGCGGCCGATTACCATCGTCGAACAGCCGCCGCACCACCTCCAGCGCCGGCGCACAGTGGGCCGCGGGTGGCCCTGGTGGGAAGCGGTCCTGCTTCCCTGATCACGGCCTATGATCTGATCCGGCACGGTTACCGGGTGACGATTTTCGAGGCCTTGCACGGCCTGGGTGGCGTGCTGGCTTACGGCATTCCCAACTTCCGCCTGCCGCGTGAGATTATTCACGACGAGGTGAATCGCCTGCGCAGCATGGGCGTGGAGTTTCGCACGGACTTCATCGTGGGCAAGACGGAAGCAGTGGACGAATTGTTCGCGGAAGGATTCCAGGCCGTCTTTCTC
>Ga0209517_10007564_pt1 | contig 12961 bp, 11 predicted proteins | sample PeaSoiMetSII2010_FD_187695 | JGI IMG/M metagenome (GOLD analysis project Ga0209517, IMG submission 187695) | Peat soil microbial communities from Weissenstadt, Germany - SII-2010 (SPAdes) (version 2) | ecosystem: Environmental > Terrestrial > Soil > Wetlands > Peat | place: Germany...
ATCCTGGTCACCGCTAAACATTTTCCAGGGCATGGCGATACCGATGTCGATAGTCACCTGGGCCTGCCCCGTTTAGAAGTGTCACGCGAGCGCCTCGATGCCATGGAGCTGAAGCCGTTCGAGGCCGCCATCGCCCACGGCGTCGATTCCATCATGACCGCTCACATGGCCGTGCCCGCGCTCGAACCGTCCGGCGTGCCTGCCACCGTATCGCCCAAGGTGCTTACCGCGCTGCTGCGCGACGAGCTCAAGTTCAAAGGTCTGATTATCACCGACGCGATGACAATGCAAGGTTTGGCGATGCTGTTCGACAGCGGCGAAGGTTCGGTGCGATCGATCGTCGCGGGAGCCGACGTGTTGCTGATGCCCCCCGATCCGGACAAAGCCATCCGCGCGGTGGTGGGCGCCGTGGAAGACGGCCGCATCTCGCGCCAGCGTTTGGAGCAGAGTGTCACGCGCGTGCTTGCCGCGAAACTTGCGCTCGGGCTGAGCAACAAAAAGAAGCTGGTGAACCTCGACGCGATTTCCGACGTCCTGGATTCGCCCGATGCCGCGGAGAAAGCCCAGGCAGTCGCGGATCACGCCGTGACGCTGATCCGCAACGATCACGACCTGCTGCCGCTGGCCCCAGGAAGCAATGGAGGGAGCCGCCCATGCCTGATCGTGGTGACCGAGCTGCGCATCTCGCAGTTCGGCCAACGAACGATTCAGGAGTTTCGGCGTCGCGCGCCGAACGGCCGAGTCGTGGCACTCGATACTGGGCTGCCGCTGGCCGCCCTCGAAGCGACCGCCGGCGATATGACGACCTGCACTGCGATCGTCGCAGCCTCCTTTGCATCGGTCTCGGCGGACCTGAAGGACGTGAAGCCGTTTTTCGTCAACCTGACGCAGGGCCCAACGCCCGTGGTGCTGCTGCCGTTCGAGAATCCTTATCTCCTGACCAGCATTCCGAACGCGACCGCTTTCCTTACCACCTTCAGCTCGTCGCTACCTTCGGAAATCGCCGCCGTTAAAGCGCTGTTCGGCGAAATTCTCATCTCCGGGCACACGCCCGTAAGCATTCCCGGATTCGCCCAGCTGGGCGACGGCATCCAGTTGGCCGCTCGGGCCCGCTAGAATTTATAAGACGTTTTCTTTAACAATCTATGCAATTCACCAACTTCGGAAATTCCGGAATCACCGTGTCCCGCCTCTGCCTGGGATGTATGAGCTATGGCGGCGGCGATCTGCCGGACTGGGCCCTGGGTACCAAGGGCTGGCACGTCAACAAGGAGGACGCCCGCGAGCACTTCCGTATCGCGCTCGACGCCGGCATCAATTTCTTCGATACCGCCGACGTGTACTCCATCGGCCTCAGCGAGGAGATCACGGGTGCGCATCTTAAAGAGATGGCCGTGCGCGATCACATCGTCGTCGCGACCAAAGTGCATGGCGTGATGGGTCCGAGTCCCAATCAGCGCGGCCTCAGCCGCAAGCACATCATCGAAGCCTGCGACAATTCGCTCCGCCGCCTTCAGATGGATTACGTGGATCTGTATCAGATCCACCGCTGGGATCCCAAGACGCCCATCGAGGAAACGCTGGAAGCGCTCGACTCGCTGGTGCGCGCGGGCAAGGTTCGCTACCTGGGCGCCAGCAGCATGGCGGCCTGGCAGCTCTCGAAGGCCCTGTACACAGCTAAAGAAAACGGCTGGCACGGATTCGTCTCCATGCAGAATCATTACAACCTGGTCTATCGCGAAGAAGAACGCGAGACCATTCCGCTGTGCGTCGACCAGGGGCTTGCCGTCATTCCCTGGAGCCCTCTGGCTCGCGGCTTCCTCACCGGAAACCGCCGGCGCGACGGCGACGCGACTACGCGAGCCACCGTGGACACGTTTGCGAAAGACATGTATCACTCGGAAGACGATTTCGTCATTGCCGACGCGGTGGCCGCAGTCGCCAAAAAGCGCGGCGTCTCGCCCGCCCGAATCGCATGCGCGTGGATCTTGCAGGCTCCCGGCGTCACCGCGCCCATCATCGGCGCCACCAAGGCCGCGCATCTCAAAGATGTGATCGGAGCCGTCGATCTGAAGCTCACCTCGGAGGAAATCGCGGCACTGGAAAAACCGTATCGTCCGCATTTCATCCTGGGGCATGCGCAGCCGTCCGCGAAGAATATGCTGAAGCGCGGGTAATGCCGCCGGAACGGGGACTGGCTACGCTGCCCCAAGCGCGCACTCCAGTGCTTGTCCGACGCTATTCCAGCGCGCGGGCAGCGCTGCCTGTCCCCGTTCTCGACTAAAATCTAGAGATGGTTGAGATCACCTGGCTCGGTCATGGCACCTACCAGTTCCGCCTGACCACTGGCGAAATTGTCTTGGTCGATCCCTGGATCGAAGGGAATCCCTCGTATCCCAAGGGGCATTCCATCGACCGCGTGGACATCATCCTTGTTTCCCACGGCCACTTCGATCACATCCATGACGTGCTGCCCCTGGCCAAGAAGTTTTCGCCGCAGATCGTGGCGATCTATGAGACGGCTCGCTGGCTCGAAACCAAAGGAGCCAAGAACACCCTCGGTATGAACAAAGGCGGCACGGCTGTTGTCGGGCCGATTTCCGTCACCATGACGCACGCCATCCATAGCTGCGGCATTCTGGATGGCGACCAGATCGTCTATGGCGGCGAGGCGGCCGGGTACATCATGCGCCTGCCGGATCGTCGCGTCGTGTACTGCGCGGGCGATACCAACGTCTTCACCGACATGCAGCTGATCGAACGCCTGTATCATCCCGAGCTCGCGTTCCTGCCCATCGGCGACCTCTACACCATGAGTCCGCGTGAAGCGGCGCTCGCCTGCCGGATGCTGAACGTGCGCCGCGTCATTCCCCTGCACTTAGGAACGTTTCCGGCGCTCACCGGCAAGCCGGAGCAACTGGCCGAACTGCTCCGCGATCTGCCAGGCACCGACGTCTGGACGCTTGAGCCCGGCAAACCCGTCCAGTGGTAAGAGCCCAGTGGTAGGACGCACTTTCGCGATCGTCGCGCTGGTCATCCTGCTGCGGCTGCCGTTCCTCAACCAACCCATTCAGGGCGATGACGTTTACTACCTCTACGGCGCCGAACACGCCCAGATCGATCCGCTGCATCCTCTGAACACCCGCTACATGTTTCTAGGCGACATGGTCGACATGCGCGGGCACCCGCACGGCCCCATGAATCCGTGGATCCTGGCGATCCTGCTCGCGACTCTGGGCGATGTGCGCGAAGTGCCTTTTCACGCCGGGTACATGGTGTTTTCCATCATCGCCGCGCTGGCCATGTGGTCTCTGGCCCGCCGATTCTGCGAGCGGCCGTTCGCTGCCACGCTGCTGTTTCTCGCGGTTCCGGCCTTCGTGGTGAACGGAAATTCGTTCGAAGCCGATCTTCCTTTCCTGGCGTTCTGGATGGCGTCCGTGGCCCTGTTCGTAAAGGCTGTCGACGAAGAGTCCATCGCGGCGTTGGCCGGTTCGGCGCTGGCAGGCGTGCTCGCAGGACTAACGGCGTATCAGGCGGTGCTGCTCACGCCCGTTCTGGCGGTTTACTTGTTCGAGCGCCGCCGCAAATGGTTTCCCGGATGGGCCGTGGTCCTGGCCGCACCAGCCGCGATCGCCGTGTGGCAACTCTTCGAATGGACCACGCGCGGAGCCCTGCCGGCGGCGGTGCTGCTGGGCTATATGCGCAGTTACTCGTTCCACAAGACGTCCAACACGCTCCGCAGTATGGCCGCGCTGGTGGTGCATACGGGCTGGATCGTGTCTCCGGTGCTGGTGATCGCCGCGTTCTTGCCCCCAAAAAACGATTGGCGTCTATTCGCAGCGGCGGGAGCAGCGCTCGCCGCAGCGTTCTACGATCTCAATCCATTGTTCTGGATCTCGGTGGGATGCGGCGTCCTGCTACTCACCTGGCTGGTAAGCGAGGCTCTGCGCCGCGAGTTCCTGGCCGCCTGGGCTGTCATCTTCTTCGCCGGAGCGCTGCTGATCTTTTTCGCCGGGTCTGCCCGCTACCTGTTGCCCATCGCCGCTCCCGTTTCCATCTTCGCTGCGCGAAGATCGCCGCCCCGGTGGCTCACCGCCGGATTCGCGCTGCAAATGATATTGGCGCTCGGCTTGGCCACCGCCAACTATCAGCATTGGGATGGCTATCGCCAGTTTGCAAAGACCCTCGCCACTGAAGCATCTCAACACCGCGTCTGGGTGGATGCCGAATGGGGGTTGCGCTATTACCTGGAATCGGATGGGGCGCTCCCTCTGGCCCGGGATCAAGTGTTACAGCCCGGCGATACCATCGTATCGAGCGCGCTGGTTCATCCCGTCACCATCAACGCACCGCTCGCCCAGGTGAGCGCTGCAGACATTAGTCCGAGCATTCCGCTGCGTCTGATCTCGCTGAGCCGCCGCTCGGCCTATTCGAGCGCCGCCGAGGGCCTGCTGCCCTTCGAGATCTCCAGCGCTCCCGCGGATCGCGTCCGCGCCGACACCATGGTCGATCGCAAACCCGTGCTGAGTTACCTCAATCCAAAGGACTCCCAGGCCGCCGCGCACATCCTCTCCGGCCTGTTCCCCGATGGATGGATGAGCGACCGCACATCCGTCTTGCTCATACCAAAATCCACCGCGGTAGAAGTGGTCCTCTATATTCCGCAACAGGCGCCCGCCCGTCACGTGCAGTTACTGGTCGATGGCAACCTAGTCGCGGAGGATACATTCAACGGTCCCGGCTCTTACAAACTTTCGGCGCCGTTCCAGACTTCAAACCCCACCGCCACCGTGAGCATCACCGTCGATAAGACCTTCACCGCGCCGGGCGACCGGCGTCAACTCGGCGCGGTGATCACCGGCGTTGGTTTCCGCTAAATCCGTAACGTCGCGTGGAGCAGGCTTCAGCCTGCAACGGAGGCTTGAGCCTCCGATTCGGACGGGCGCTGAAGCACCCGTTGCAGGCTGAAGCCCGCTCCACGTGATCCGCTAAAACTCGGCCTTTTCAATTAACGAGTTCAGCTCGCCCTCAAGAGCAGTCCTCTTCCGCTGCAGATCGCTTTGTTGATCGCGCAGTCCCGTGAGTTTCACTTCCGCCGCGGCGAGCTGGCTGGCATACTGCTGCACTAGGTTCTGCTGGCCAGCGACGTTCCGTAAACTCTCGATGTTTCTGCGCTGCCGCTCTTCGTCCTGCGTCAGACTGGTGAGATCCGCTTGAACCTGGCGAAGCTGGCCGTCATTCGTTGCGATCTCGCGCTTCTTGGCCGCGATCTGCTCCAGCTGGCGGCGCCCCGCCTCGCCGAGCGCCCGATTCTGAAGGAACGTGGCGATCACATCCGGTGTGAGACTCGAAATGCTCGTCGTCTGATCGTAGACCCGCTCCTCGCGCACCGCGAATGCCTCGGTCGCGTTGCCGCCTACATTCACCTCGAAGCGATAGGCGTCGGCCGTGATCTCGGAGGGCTTCAGAGTCAGCAGCTGATACCCCGGGCGCTGCCTGTGCTCGATGATCACGGTTTTGCGCCGCGGATCCACATTATGGATGGTGTAGGTCTTGGTCTCTTCGACCGCGTTTCGCGTACTGAGAACGCCGCGCGCGAAGTGAATCTCGCGAACGTTGGCCTTCGACGAATCGAAAGCTGTTGTTACACGAGATCCCAGATCAACGCCGTAGGTGATCAGCCGCTTGTCGCCCGCCTTGAGCGTTTCCACCAGCGCTTCGCCCGCGTAGGTGCTAGCGTCGTACACCGTGATCGGACCGCCATCCAGGGTCTTTCCGGTGGAATTGGAGATCTCCGCCGCGTTCATCGGATGCAGCCCGAAACTCTCCATGTAGATCAGGAGCTTCCTCGCCCCAATCTTCTGTTGCAGGAACGGCAACATGGCCGATTCCCCTTGCTTGACTGAAACCGGGCTCGAGAAGCTGTATTCGAACAGCTCGCCCAGGTCGCGAGTGTCGGTGGTCGGAGCAATGGAGGATTCACGAATCGCGGCAACGCTAACCGGCTCCTCGGCCCGGAAGGCGAGCCGATTGCCTCCAGCGGCTTGCGCCGCCTTCGGGGCAGGCGGGGGAGGGCCAAGGGCCCCCTGCAACACCACGGGAGCAACAGCCTGATTCTCCGCCAGCTCCGCCGTGGGACGCGTCACATACCGCGGCTCGTACAACTGGGTTTTGAACGAAATCGGCCGCCCCGAAACCACGGAGAGCTTGATGTTGCTCCAATCCTCGCCCGAGGTGTTGTCCACAATCGCCCAGCCTTCAAGTGTCGCTTCCGTTTGTGGACCGAAGATTAAGCGATAACTGGACTTCCATACCGCAGAGGGAGTCATATAGCTGGCGCTCAACTGGCGAGTTGCGGTCCCGGGTGCGTCGATATACACGCTGCGGCGATCCTTCGAGCGCGCGCCGCTCAGCACCGTCAGATAGTCCCTCAGCAAGCCCTGAAGCTTCGGATCCGACAGCTTCACGGAGCTCGCCGCGCCCAGGTCAAACGTCCGAATCTCACCCGAATCGGTCAGCAGGACCACGGTCTCGCGCTCCGGAGCCTTTTCGTCCGGCTTGGATGTCCGCGCGCTGATGATGGTCCCGGCGACGGTGTCCGAGCCCAGCCGAAGCTCCAGGCGGGCGCCCTTCATCTGGTCCAGAAAAGCCGCCAGGGACGCCTGCCGGTCCACAGCAAAGGGAAAGTCCTGGAGGCGCTTTTCCAGGGGTTCCGCAGCGTCGTAACGGACGCCCCCGATCACCCCTCCGCTCCGGTCCACAATCGTCAGCGATTTCAGGACGTCGTTCATGTCGGAGGCCTTGAAGTCGAGCCGGGCGGTCTCGCCTGCCCGCAATTCTCCGGCGCGCTCGAAATAGCCCACGCCGTGTTTATAGAGAATGACTTCCCGAATCGGCAGGTCGGCGGCCATCATCTGTACGGCGGCCGGCACGACCAGAGCTATCTGAGCCAATAGAAGGGGTTTTCGCATTGAAGAGATCCTTTCGCTAAAGGTATGCCTCGAGGTCGCCGATCCTTGCAGGGAGCCGCATAAGTTGACACAAACGTTTGGACGGCGTCAGACTCGGTATTGTTGCGTCCCTGAGTCTGCCGGAACCGGAGGAACCCTCTTGAAAACCCGAATGTTAGCGATAGTGCTGGCCTGCTGTGCGACCATGACTGCGCAAATCAGCGAGTATCTCGGGCCCGGTATCCTGACCCGCGGCGCCGGGGATATCGGTACACGGGCAGGCCAGGACGTGGACCTGCGGTTTTTCGTGAACGCCAACGCAGTCTATGACACTGGCCTCCAGCCCTTCGCGGTGAACAGCACCGGTCAGCTGGAAACGGTGAACGGGCTGTTCGGGACCGAAGTCGCTTTCGGAGTTTACGGCGTCCACAATTTCAAGCACGCGCGGCTGGGGCTGGACTACCGGGGAACCTACCGGCGTTACGACGAGGCCACGACCTACAACGGCACCGATCAAACACTGGCGCTGGGTTACACGTACCAGAAGTCGCGGCGCCTGGTTTTCGATCTTCGGCAGATGGCTGGCTCGGTCTCCCAAGGCACCTCTTTCGCCGGCGCTATTCCCACCGTGACGGATGCCGTGGTGACCCCATCCTCCCTGCTGTTTGACAACCGCATGAATTATCTCCAGTCCACGCTGGACGTGAATTATTTGCTGTCGGCCCACACCACCGTCACCGTAGGAGGAGATTGGTTCGGCATTTGGCGGCAGGCGACCGGCTTGATCGGCATGCAAGGCTACAATCTCCGCGGCTCAATTAAGCATCGCGTATCGCAGCGGACCACGCTGGGAGTGAACTATCAGCACTCACACTATGATTATCCGAAGGCCTTCGGGGAATCCAATATCAATTCGTACACCGGAACCATTGCTACCCAGTTGGGCCGGTCATGGATCGCATCGATTCAGGGCGGTGCATATCAGGTGGAGGTGGAAGGCCTTCAGCAAGTCGCCGTGGATCCCGAGATCGCGGCGCTGCTTGGCGTGACCAGTACGGTGGAGACTTTCTACCAAAAAAGCATATTTCCACAGTGGGGTGCAAATCTCACCCGGCAATTCCATCACGCCAGTTTGTCGTTTGCGTATCAAGACGGAAATTCCGGGGGAAATGGCGTCTATTTGACCTCGCGCACACAAAACGGATCCGCGAGCTTCAGCTACACCGCCATCCGCAAGTGGAGCTTTTCTGCGAGTGGAGGGTACTCTAAATTGCAGGGAATCGGACAGAACCTCCAGCCCTATTCCCAGTTCACAGGCGGCGCGGGAGTCACCTACGCCCTGACCCGACCGATCCACTTGATCGCGCGGTACGATGCTCGCCATCAGGAAATCATCAATGGCGTATATCTCCAGAACAGCTATCGCGCCACGGTAGGGATTGCTTTCAGCCCTGGCGACATCCCGCTCTCGTTCCACTGATTCTCGCCGGAGACCGGATGAGCGCGCTGGGGTTGCTGATTGTCGACGACGAGCCGAACCTGCTGGACCTCCTGCGCCGCTACCTGGGCCGCCTGGGATACGAGGTCGAAACCTGCGGCAACGCGGAGGACGCCTTGGCGCTGTTCCAAGCAGCACCGGACCGCTTCTCCATGGCGATTACCGATCTTTCGCTTCCCTCACTCAGCGGGGAAGAGCTGATCGAGCGAATTCATCAGCTTCGGCCCGGGCTTCCCGCGATCATTACCAGTGGCTATCCCTACCAGCCACGCGCCGCCGGCGTCGTGTTTCTGCAAAAACCTTTCCTCCCGCAGATGCTGGCGGAGGCCGTCGAGAAAGCGCTTTCCGAGCCGCGACAGTGATGGAGCGGTTCTAATTCCGCCCGCACAGATCCGGTGTGCGGCACATCCCGGATGGACAGGAAGGCATGGCGTCCTGCGCGTGTGAGGCGCCGTTGGCGTGCGCGGCGAAGGTCGAGAACTGCTGCTTGAGATGCTCCTGGCCGCAGGACGGGCAATGCACACCGTTCGCGTCATTCTCTGATGCGGAGCGGCGCACCAGCTTCTCGAACTTATTACCGCAGTCTTCACACAGGTATTCAAAAATGGGCATAGAGTTATTCCACCAACGCTAAAGCTATTCTATCAATCCAGGCGCGCACCTCGGCCTGGGGCGCCGAAAAGTTGTTGACCAGGATCGAAAAGGCCAGTCTGCCCCGAGTTCGGCTGTCGGCGTAGCCGGAAAGCGCGATCGCGCGCGTCAAGGTCCCGGTCTTGGCGCGCACCTGCCTGCCCTCCGACACACAACACAGGCGGTTCGCCAGCGTTCCGTCCTCTCCTCCCACAGGAAGCAGGGACAGCCAGGCAGCTCCGTTCTTGGAAGCGGCCATGTGGCTCAGCAGCCGGGTCACTGCGTGTGGGGAAACCTGGTCATTCCGCGACAGTCCCGAGCCGTCTTCGGCTCTCCATTCCTCGGTCTTGATTCCGATACTCGTGAGCCACGCAGCGAGTTCCTGAAGACCCGATTCGCGCGTGCCGGCGCCGCGGGTGACGCGCGCCACCTCTCGCAACATCAACTCCGCATGCAGGTTCTGGCTGACCTTTTCGATCACCTGCAGCATTTCAACCATGGGTGGAGAGGTGCGCGTCGCGATGACGTCGCCCTCCACCGGCCAGGGATCTTCAGAAACAGAGCGATGCCGGGCAACCGGACGACCCCGGATGGCCACGCCACGGCGCGCCAGAGCGTCGTACAAAGCGCACGCCGCGAACAGGGCAGGATCGTCCACGGCCACGGTCTCACGGGCCGTTGCACCAGCCAAGGGAATGGTGCCCCACACGAGAAGTTGCCGCGACCCCGGCATGCGGGTCAGCCGGATGCGGGCTTCTTTCTCGCCCGCCACGGTGAGCACGCGATTGTCGACGGCGTAATACTCGAACGCGGGTTCAAACGATATCGCCGCCAAATCGCCCGCCTGTGCCGCGGGATGAATCGCGAGGGTGATGGCATTGTCGTTCACGGTGAGCGCGCTCACGGGAGCGCCGTCCTCCCCGATCATGTCGTCTTCGGTCCAACTGGGCGGGTAAGGCGCCCAGGGATACAACTGATCGTCGCCCACGATATCGCCGTCCACGCGCACGATTCCGGCCGCCACGGCCTGATCGGCAAGTTCCTCAATCGCCCGCAAGGGATTGGCTGCGGGAGCGTCCTTCTGGTACGGATATGTGCGGCCGGACATGGACGGGTCGCCGCCGCCTACGAGAATCAGATCGCCCGAGGGCGCGCGCACCAGGCGCGTGGTCATCCGGTAGTCGGGACCGAGCCGCTCCAGCGCCAGCGCCGCTGTGAACAGCTTCATGTTCGATGCGGGCAAAAATAGTCGATCCGCACTGCGCGAATACAGAGTATTGCCGGTCTTGAGATCGACGACGTGGATGCCGACCGAGGCTCGCGCGACGGGACTGGCCTGCATCAGGGCATCGATGGTTTGCAGTAAGTCCGCGGCGGCGCAGGGGATGACGACAAGCAGAAGCGTGGCCCAGGGTCGTCCCATGTTCCGAGAATCGCACATTTGGGCGCGAAAAACGCGGTGACAAAACGAACCCAGGAAGTGTTTTGACATTCATGCGGAGTGGGCTCCGATTCAGAGTTTAGAGTCAGAGGAATGTTGATGGGTGCGATGCGAACGATAAGTTCCTGAAACGGAGGGACGGAAAGATATTGGAGACTGGGATACTAGAGAAAGGCAGGACTGAAATGAGCTCAAAACGTTATCCAGTAATCATCGAGCCAACCGGGACGGGCTATTCCGCCTATTCGCCGGATGTTGAGGGATGTGCCGCCGCTGGTGACACGCAAGAAGAGACGCGCCGGAATTTTCAAGATGCCCTGGTTGTGCATTTCGAGGCCATGCGCGAGGTCGGCGCGCCAATCCCGGAGCCACACACGTCCGTCGATTACGTGGAAGTCACTGCATAGTCGCCAATTTTTGGCGAATCGGTAAGCTAAACTCGGAGCATGGTCCGTAAAGCGAGCGTGGTCATTGAGAAGGACGAGCATGGCTTCTATGCATGGTGCCCTGAACTCAAGGGGTGTCAATCGCAAGGGGATACTCTCGAAGAAGCCGTCGCCAACGTTCGAGAGGCTATCGAACTCTACCTTGAGACCCTTCCGCCCGAGGAGCGCGATCAGCTCCTGAGTCGGGAAATCCTGACGACGACCATCGAAGTGAATGCCTAGGGCTCCGCGACTGACGGCATCAGAGGACCGAGAGTCTCCTTTTGCAATCCGGATTTGAGCTTTTGCGTTCCAAAGGCAGCCATAGGATCTACGGAAAGGGCGGACTCCGCGTCACCGTGCCTTTCCACGCCGGAAAAGTGTTGCACCCCAAAATCGTGAGACAGGTGGTCGAGATGATCGAAGAGTCCCGGCTGGCGGGTGAATAACGCCACGGCACAAGAGTCCGACTTAGCGAACTAACTAGAGTGCCGTCACGCGACGTAATGCCGGACTATCGGGAGGCGGGCACACACATTTCGCGGGAGCCATCGAACAGAGAGAAGCGCTTGGCCGCGAGCCGAAAATTGCCTTGATCATTCCACGTTTGGGCTATGGTCGGCGTCAAAGTAGATGTGCTTCGCCCATGCCTAGTTTTGATTGCTGCACTGAGTGTCTTGTTGGGTCAAGCGCGGGAATCCGCTTCTCGACCCCAGTTCGATGTGGCGTCGATCAAGCCGTCCGTTCCAAGCGACGTCTCGTCCCCGTACCAGAGATCCTACGGCAATGCCGGACCCGGTCAGTACCTCGCCAGGAACACGCCGCTGCAACTCATCGTCGCGCAAGCCTACGACATCAGAGCCGCTTACATCTTCGGAGGACTAGCTTGGGTTAGCTCGGATGGGTACGAAATCCTGGCAAGAGCGGAAACCAGCGCAGAGGAGGCGCGGAGCACCCGCAACGGCACTCAACCAATGTTTGATCGGGACAGGCTGAGACTCCAGGCGCTACTTGAAGCTAGGTTCAGCTTGAAGGTTCATCGCGAAACTCGCCAACTTCCTATCTTCGCAGTGACCGTCGCAAAAGGCGGCCCAAAAGTTCAGCCTGCGGACTGCATCATGTTCGATCCAAATCGGCCGGCAGTCCTCAGGCCGGGCCAGTTTCGTCCAGCATACTGCGGCCTAGCCCCATCCGAGCAAAACGGATTGTCCTTTAAGGTAACCGGAAGCGGGGTCACGATGACGCATTTCCTCCTATCGCTTTCCAATTTTTCGGACCGACCGTTCATCGATCACACCGGATATAAGCCTACGTTCAACGCTACGGTGGAATGGTACGTCGAGCCGACTCAATCGCCTGGCAGTCTCGTCGAGACCGACAAATCGTCGCGACCGACCGAGTCGCTGGGACCCTCCCTGGTTACTGCTTTACAGGAACAACTCGGTCTAAAACTGAAATCGACCAAGGGCCCGATTGAGGTGCTTGTTATCGACAAGGTCGAGAGACCGTCCGCGAACTAAGCGAACGTGTTCCTATCTCGTGTTTGGCCTGACCCAAACCGGAGACTGACCCAGGCGGAATGCGAACTACTGCCCCGCGGAGTGCGCCGACGACGCCGGGGGCGCGTTATAAGCTCGCAGCCGCGACTCGAGGCCGATCAGCAGCAGCAAAACAAACACCACGACCGACCCAACCAGCGGCATCAGCATGATCGAGCGGAGACCGTACACCGACCCGATGTATCCCATTAATCCCGGAGTCAGCAAGCCTCCCGCCATCGCAAGAGAAAAGATGCCGTTGTAAAAGCCGGGGTGATAATACGGGAAGCGGTGGCCGATTCTCTCCACCACCAGCGGATAGATCGGCGCGAACGCCCCACCCACCAGCAGAACTCCGGTGATCGCTCCAAACCGATTGTCGGTCGCTCCCAAGATGATGCAGCCGAACATCGCGGCGGTGACCGTCGCCAGCAACAATCTTCCGTGTCTGGCACGCGGCAGGATCCATTGCGACGCCG
>Ga0209517_10007565_pt1 | contig 12959 bp, 10 predicted proteins | sample PeaSoiMetSII2010_FD_187695 | JGI IMG/M metagenome (GOLD analysis project Ga0209517, IMG submission 187695) | Peat soil microbial communities from Weissenstadt, Germany - SII-2010 (SPAdes) (version 2) | ecosystem: Environmental > Terrestrial > Soil > Wetlands > Peat | place: Germany...
CACCAGCTCCGCGGCCGGGTCGGCCGCGGGACCGCGGCGGGCCTGTGCCTGCTGGTGACCGAGGCGCCGCCCGCCAGTCCGGCGCGGGACCGGCTGGACGCCGTGGCCGCCACCCTCGACGGGTTCAAGTTGTCCCGGCTGGACCTCGAGCAGCGCCGGGAAGGTGACGTCCTCGGCGCCGCGCAGGCCGGCCGCCAGTCCAGCCTGCGACTGCTCCGGCTGCTCCCCGACGAGGACCTGATCAGGCAGGCGAGGGAAGACGCCACCGCGGTGGTCTCGGCCGACCCCCAGCTAGCCGCGCACCCCGCCCTGCGCGCGGCGATCGACGAGCTGCTCGGCCACCAGGCCGACTACCTCGACAAGACCTAGAACAGCGCGCGCCCACCGGGCTCCCGCGCTGCCCGAAGCTCCGGCTCCCAGGAAAACGCCCATAACCTGGGGGAGGGGTGGCGGCCGGGCGACGGGCGTGCACACTTAAGGGGTGGCACGCGTGATCGCTGGCGAGGCGGGTGGCCGCCGGCTCGCGGTCCCGGACGGACGCGATACCAGGCCGACGAGTGATCGCGCCCGGGAAGGCCTGTTCGCCACCATCTCCTCGGTCGTGGGACCGCTGGCCGGAGCGCGGGTCCTCGACTTGTACGCGGGGTCGGGCGCGGTCGGCCTCGAAGCCCTGTCCCGGGGCGCAGAGCACGTGCTGCTGGTGGAGCACGGCGTCCGTGCCGCGCGCGTCATCAGGCAGAACATCGAGGCGATCGGGCTGCCCGGCGCCGTGGTCATCGCCGACCGGGTGGAACGGGTGCTGGCCCGCGGGCCCGCCCCCGCAGAGGGCCAGGACGGCACCGCCGAGGGCCGCTACGACGTGGTGTTCGCCGACCCGCCGTACGCGCTGGCCGGCGCCGGGGTGACGCAGGTCCTCTCGCTGCTCGCGGAGCAGGGATGGCTGGCGCCGGGGGCGCTGGTCATCGTGGAGCGCGCCACCAGGTCCGGACCCCTGAGCTGGCCGGACGGGTTCGTGCCGGACCGGGCACGCCGGTACGGGGAAGCAACCTTCTGGTACGGTCTCGTGCCGGAAACCGCTGGGGAGCGAACGTGATGACCAGCCTGGGCGATGTCCTGGCGTGCTCGGCGAAGAGCAGAAGGGGTGGCACCGCGTGCAACGCGTAGTCTGTCCGGGTTCTTTCGATCCTGTCACCAACGGTCACCTCGATATCATCGGCCGCGCCGCCGGGCTCTACGACGAGGTAATCGTCGCGGTGCTGATCAACGAGACCAAGCGCAGCCTGTTCACGGTCGACGAGCGCGTCCAGATGCTGGGCCAGGTCACCAGCCGCTACGGCAACGTCAGGATCGAGCGGTTCCACGGCCTGCTGGTCGACTTCTGCGCGGCCAACGGGATCACGGCGGTGATCAAGGGACTGCGGGCCGTCAGCGACTTCGAGTACGAGATGCAGATGGCGCAGATGAACTACCGGATGGCCAAGATCGAGACGCTGTTCATGACCACCAATCCGCTGTACTCCTTCCTGAGTTCCAGCCTGGTGAAGGAGATCGCCAGGTATGGCGGGGACGTCAGCGGGCTGGTCCCCGAGATCGTCCTGTCCGGGCTGCGCGAGCGCCTGGCCGAGGAGTAGGCCGCCCGGGACCCGCGGACCGCGGCGCGTGCGCCGCGGGAGGAATACTGGCGGATGCTGTCAAGTTGGGAATACAGCGCGCCGCCGGTAGGCTGTGCGCTCGGTTTCCATTAGCTCTACGCGAGTACTCTGTCATGCCCAACACACGCACACACGCACCCCGTGGGGCGCTTGTCTTCGACACGCGCCTGCTCGGCCGTGGGGCGGGTTCCGCCCTGACCCAGAAGTGGACCGCCCCCGCGCCCGCAGACTTGCGCCTCGAGCTCGTCGGCGTCCCGGAGGGCACCGACGTCGCCCTCGAGGTCAGGTTCGAGGCGGTTACCGAAGGCGTTCTCGCCACCGGGACCGCCACCGCGCCGCTCGCGGGCGAGTGCGCGCGGTGCCTGGCCCCGGTGGCCTCGCCGGTGACCGCTAGCTTCCAGGAGCTTTACCTGTACGCTGACGGCCGCCACGATAAGTACGAGAAGCACGACAACAAGCACGACAAGCATGAAAAGCACGACAGGTATGACGAGCACGAGGAGCAAGACGACGACGAGCGCTATCTCGACGGCGACCTGCTCGACCTGGAGCCGGCTTTCCGTGACGCGGTAGTGCTCGCGCTGCCGATGTCACCGCTGTGCCGGGAGGACTGTCCCGGGCTGTGCGCCGAGTGCGGCGTGCCGCTCGCCGACGCGGGACCCGGCCACCGGCACGAGGAGGCGGTCGACCCGAGGTGGGCGGCCCTGAAGCACCTCGACGACCAGGCAACTGACCAAATGGACCGGCGCGCCGGCGCCATCGACCTACAGGAGGGCTGACGTGGCGGTTCCCAAGCGGAGGATGTCCCGCAGTAACACCCGATCCCGACGTTCGAACTGGAAGACCACGGCGCCCACGCTGGTGAGCTGCCCGCAGTGTCACGAGCCGAAGCTGCCGCACGTAGCCTGCCCGACCTGCGGCACCTACCGCCGGCGCCAGGTCATCACGCCATCCTGAGGAAGCGGACCGGTTCCGGGCCAGATACGGGGGGTTATATATCACGCCCGGCCGGGCATGATCAGCCAGTGCTAGGAGGAGGACGCGTTGGGCGTCGTGAGCCGGTCCTGGGACGGCGGTGTGAACGCCGGAAAAGATCCCGCTGAGCTCCGGCACGCTCTCGGCGTGCCGATCATGCCCAAGTCACTCGAGCGCGCGCTGACGCATCGCTCCTACGCCTACGAGAACGACAATCCGCCCACCAACGAGCGGCTCGAGTTCCTCGGGGACTCGGTTCTCGGCCTGGTCGTGACCGACACCCTGTTCCGCGGCTACCCGAACCTGCCCGAGGGACAGCTGGCCAAGCTCCGTGCCGCGGTGGTCCAGATGGGCGCGCTCGCCGAGGTGGCGCGCGAGCTCAGCCTGGGCGACTACGTCCGGCTCGGCCGGGGCGAGCAGGTCACCGGCGGCCGGAACAAGCCCTCGATCCTGGCCGACACCCTCGAGGCGGTGATCGGCGCGGTGTACATCGACTGCGGCCTGGCCGAGGCCAGCGCGCTGGTGCACCGGCTGTTCGACCCGGTCATCACCAGGTCGGCCCGGCTGGGCGCCGGCCTGGACTGGAAGACCTCGCTGCAGGAGCTCACCGCGGTCAAGATGCTCGGGGTGCCCGAGTACCAGGTCGAGGAGAGCGGGCCCGACCACGCCAAGTCGTTCCGCGCGGTGGTCAGGGTCAGCGGCCGGCTGCTCGGCTCCGGCGAGGGGCGCACCAAGAAGGCGGCCGAACAGCAGGCCGCCGAGGCGGCCTGGCGGGCCATCACCGCCGAGGGCAACGGCGACCTGCGGGACGCCAAGGACGACGATGACGGGGAAGAGCCGGCGCCGGAGCAGTGACGGGTGCCTGAGCTTCCCGAGGTCGAGACGGTCCGCCGTGGCCTCGAACATCACGTAGTGGGCCGGACCATCTCATCGGTCCGCGTCCTGCATCCGCGCGCCGTGCGCAGGCAGCTGGCCGGCCCGGCCGAATTCGAATCCGCCCTGGCCGGGCGCAGCCTGGATGGCGCCAGGCGGCGGGGCAAGTACCTGTGGCTGTCGGTGGGCGAGGACGCCCTGCTCGCGCACCTGGGGATGAGCGGGCAACTGCTCGTCGTCGAGCCCGACCGGCCCCTGTCGCCCCACGTCAGGATCTGGTTCACGTTCTCCGACCAGGGGCCCGACCTGCGCTTCACCGACCAGCGGACGTTCGGTCACATGTGCGTGGTGCGGGACGGCGCGGAACTGCCCGCGCCGATCGCGCACATCGCGCCGGATCCGTTCGAGGCGGCCTTCGACCCGGCCGCGCTGGCCCGGCGGCTGCGCAGCCGGCACACCGGGGTCAAGCGCGCGCTGCTCGACCAGTCACTGGTCAGCGGGGTCGGCAACATCTACGCCGACGAGGCGCTGTGGCGGGCCCGGCTGCACTGGGCCCGGCCCACCGAGACGCTGAACGGCCCGGAGGTGAGCCGCCTGCTCGCCGCGGTCCGGGAGGTGCTCGGCGAGGCCCTGGTCGCCGGCGGGACCTCGTTCGACGACCTGTACGTCAACGTCAACGGGGAGAGCGGCTACTTCGACCGGTCGCTCGCGGTGTACGGGCGGGAAGGCCTTCCCTGCCTGCGCTGCGGCACGCCGGTCCGCCGCGATCCGTTCATGAACCGGTCCGCCTACAGCTGCCCGCGCTGCCAGCCCCGCCCCCGCCGGGCTCGCTGGTAGCACAGGGCCGGATGGTTCTGTTACGTTCCGTAAGCATCACGTCGCCAAAACGGACTGTTTTGGCTGATAAGGCATATAACAGGCATCTGATGGGTGCTCAACTTGACCAGCAAAGGCCTGGGTGGGAAACTAATTGCTGTTGGTTGCGCGCGCGGGTTCGCGCGTGTTAAGTAATGTGCCCACTCTGGTCACTCAGCGTGGAGGACCTTTTACAATGGCGAAGGCTCTATTCGGCCACGTCGGCGGTCCGGATCCCCGCATCGTTTCTGAGATGCGCCGCCTCCAGCAGCGAGTACGCGACCTGGAAGCCGAGCTTGTACGGCTTCAGGAAGAGAATGACGCGCTCGCGGTTGAGGCAGGCCACGAGGACGTGTTGGTTCCGGATCGCGAGCCTGCGTTCGTCTGACGAACGCTGGCAGGACGCGGCCAAAACGGCAAGAACGGATCAGGGGCGCCTTTGGTGGCGCCCCTCTTCGTTGTATATCTGCCCGTTATATGTCACTAGTCACACGGGCATCAAAGGCGCGGCCCGCGAGTCGGCCCGCAGGCCGGACTGATGCCGGGAGTCCATTAGGGACTTTCGGCCAGTTTGGCATGCCCGCTCCAGAACCGGCACGCGGTCTTATCTGCGGTTCCCTGTGTCAGGCGCCGCGGGGCGATAAGGTGCGTGGAGCCAGCCGGCCAGCTCAGCTAGTTAGCCCAGCCAGTTAGCCCCGGCCAGTTAGCAGGGAGGAGGGGCTCGTTGTACCTGAAGAGCCTCACCCTGCGCGGCTTCAAGTCTTTCGCCTCCGCTACCTCGCTCCGCCTCGAGACCGGCATCACCTGCGTCGTCGGCCCGAACGGGTCGGGTAAGTCCAACATCGTCGACGCCCTGTCCTGGGTGATGGGCGAGCAGGGAGCCAAGTCGCTGCGCGGCGGCAAGATGGAGGACGTCGTCTTCGCCGGCACCACGTCGCGGCCGCCGCTCGGCCGGGCCGAGGTGACGCTCACCATCGACAACACCGACGGCGCCCTGCCGATCGAGTATGCCGAGGTCACGATCAGCCGGCTGATGTTCAGGTCCGGGCAGAGCGAGTACGCCATCAACGGCGACCACGTCCGCCTGCTCGACGTGCAGGAACTATTGTCCGACTCGGGCCTGGGCCGGGAGATGCACGTGATCGTCGGGCAGGGGCAGCTCGACGACATCCTGCACGCGGGCCCCGAGGCCAGGCGCGCCCTGATCGAGGAAGCGGCCGGCGTGCTCAAGCACCGCAAGCGCAAGGAGAAGGCGCTGCGCAAGCTGGAGGCGATGCAGGCCAACCTGACCCGGCTGGTCGACCTCACCGCCGAGCTGAGCCGTCGGCTCAAGCCGCTCGGCCGGCAGGCCGAGGTGGCCAGGAAGGCCGCCGTCATCCAGGCCGAGCTGCGGGACGCCCGGCTGCGGCTGCTCGCCGACGACTACGTGACGCTGGCCGCCGACCTGCGGCGGGACGAGGCGGACGAGGCTGCCGTGCTGGCCAGGCGCGCCGCCCTGGAGCAGGAGCTGGGCCAGGCCAGGGCCAGGGAGACCGAGCTCGACCACGCCGCGCAGCAGGCCTCGGCCGTGCTGGCCCAGGCCCAGGAGACCTGGTTCGCCCTGTCCTCGCTGACCGAACGGCTGCGCAGCACGCAGCACCTGGCCGCGCAGCGGCACAGCCTGCTGACCGAGGCGACCGAGCCTGAGCGGCCCGGCCGTGACCCCGACGAGCTTGACCGCCAGGCCGAGGAGCTGCGCGAAGAAGAGGACGCGCTGACCACGCGGCTGGCCGCGGGCCGCGAGGTGCTGTCCGTGGCGGTGGCCGAGCGCACCGCGGCCGAGGCGCAGTTCGCCGCCGCCGAACGCCGGCTGGCCGAGGGCACCAAGGCCGCGGCCGCCCGGGCCGGCCGGGTGGCCCGGCTCCGCGAGCAGGTCGGCGCGGCGGACAGCCGCAGCGTGGCCGCGCAGGAGGAGATGGACCGGCTGGAGGTCTCCGCCGCCGAGGCGCGGGAGCGCGCCCTGCTCGCGCAGGACGAGCACGAGCAGGTACAGGACACCAGCGGCGGGCGGGACGAAGACCGTAGCGAGCTGGCCGCCGCGCACGAGCAGGCCGCCCAGACCCTGGCTGATTACGCCGAACGGACCTCGGTGCTCCGCACGGCGGAACGCGAATCCGCTCGTGAGCTGGCCGCCCGGCGGGCTCGCGCGGAGACGCTGGCCGAAGCGGCGCGGCGCGGCGCGGACGCCTCCGCGGCCGTGCTCGCCGACCCGGCCCGCTTCGGCGGAGTGGTCGGCTCGTTCGCCGCAGCCCTGCGGGTGGCCGAGGGGCACGAGGTGGCCATCGCCGCGGCGCTGGGGGCCGCCGCCGACGCGGTGGCGGTGGCCGGCCTCGATGCGGCCGCCGAGATCCTGGCCACCTTGCGCCACGAGGACGCCGGCAGCGCCGCCCTGGTCATCGCCGCCGAAGGCACCATCCCAGCATCCCCATCCGTCCCCGGAGCCGACACCGCCCCGCCTAACCCCGCCGCCCCATCTAACCCCGCCGCCCCATCTAGCCCCGCCGCCACAGCTGCCCCACCTGCCCCACAGGGCTCAGGGCCATTTCGCGCCTCGGAGCTGGTGCGGGCGCCGGACGGGCTGGCGGAGGCCGCGGCCGAGCTCCTGCGCGACGTGGTGGTGGTCGCGGACCTGGAGCAGGCACGCCGGATCGTTCGGGAAAATCCTGGTCTTAAGGCCGTGACCCGGGCCGGTGACCTGCTCGGGTCGCACTGGGCCCAGGGCGGCGGCGCGCGGCCGCAGAGCCTGCTCGAGCTGCGGGCCGCGGCGGACGAGGCGGCGGCCGGACTGGCCGGGGCCGAGCAGTGGTGCGACGAGGCGGCCCGTGAGCTGGCGGCCGCGGCCCAGGCCGAGGAGGCCGCCCGGCAGTCGGTGGCGGCGACGCTGGCCCGCAGGCACGAGGCCGACGCGGCGGCGGCGGAGATCTCCGGGCGGCTCGGCCGGCTGGCGGGAGCGGCGCGGGCCGCGCGGGAAGAGGCCGACCGGCTGGACGCCGCCATCACCTCGGCCCGGCTGGCGGCCGAGAAGGACCTGGCCAGGCTGGAGCAGCTCCGGCAGGACCTGGCCGAGGCCGAAGCCGAAGCCGAAGAGCCGGCCGAGCCGCAGGACGAGGGAGCCCGGGAGGATCTCGCCGACCGCTGCACCGCGGCGCGGAACGCCGAGATGGAGGCCAGGCTCGAGGTCAGGACCGCCGAGGAGCGGCTGCGCGCGATCGGCGGCCGCGCCGACTCGCTCGCCGCCGCCGCGGCCACCGAGCGCGCCACGCGCCAGCGGGCGGCGCAGCGCCGCAAGCAGCGGGCCGCCCATGCCGCCGTGGCCCGGGCCGTCGCGCTCGGCGCACGGTACGCGGTCGAGGCGGCCGAACAGTCGGTGAGTCAGGCGCTGGCCCGGCGGGCCGAGGCCGAGGCGGTCAGCACCGGCGGCGCCGCCGAGCTGAAGGCGGTCCGGACCCGGGTCCGCGAGCTGGCCGCCGACCTGGACACGGTGGTGAACACCGCGCACGGCACCGAGATCGCCCGGGCCGAGCACCGGCTGCGGCTGCAGCAGCTAGCCGAGCACGCGCTGGAGGAGTTCGGGGTCGAGGCGGACGCCCTGGTGGCCGAGTACGGACCCGAGGTGCCCGTGCCGGTGATCGGTGACGAGGCGGCCCTGCCGTCTCGTTTCGAGCGGGCCACGGCCGAGCGCCGGGCCGCCGACGCGCAGCGCCAGCTCGACCGGCTCGGCAAGGTCAACCCGCTGGCCCTGGAGGAGTACGAGGCGCTGACCGAGCGGCATAACTTCCTGGCCACCCAGCTCGACGACCTCCGCAAGACCCGGCGCGACCTGCTCACCGTGGTCAAGGAGGTCGACGACCGAGTGCAGGAGGTGTTCGCGTCCGCGTACGCCGACACCGCCCGCGAGTTCGAGCAGCTCTTCGGCCGGCTCTTCCCCGGCGGGCAGGGCAACCTGGTGCTGACCGAACCGGACGACATGCTGGCCACCGGCATCGAGATCGAGGCCAGGCCGCCGGGCAAGAAGGTCAAGCGGCTGTCCCTGCTGTCCGGCGGGGAGCGGTCGCTGACCGCCATCGCGTACCTGTTCGCCATCTTCAAGGCCCGCCCCTCGCCGTTCTACGTGCTCGACGAGGTGGAGGCGGCCCTGGACGACACGAACCTGCAGCGGCTGCTCGGCGTCTTCGAGGAACTACGGGAGAGCTCGCAGCTCATCGTGATCACGCACCAGCGCCGGACGATGGAAGCCGCCGACGCCCTCTACGGCATCACCATGCGCGGCGACGGCGTCTCCACCGTCATCAGCCAGCAGCTAGCCACCCGCCAGCCCGCCTAGCCCCAGCCCGCCTAGCCCCAGCGCGTCAAGCCCCAGCCCGCCTAGCCCCAGCGCGTCAAGCCCCAGCGCGTCAAGCCCCAGCGCGTCAAGCCCCAGCGCGTCAAGCCCCAGCGCGTCAAGCCCCAGCCCGCATCCCCCGCCCCCACGCCTGTCCCGCCAGCCCCACACGCCCGCCCCGCAACCCCGGGCCAGCCCCCCGCCCCCCGGTAACAGCAACGATGTTCCATTGTTGCCGTCCCAGCAGCAGCGATGCTCCATCGTTGCCGTAATCCTGGGCCAAGGCGATGGGGGAGCGGGGGTAGGTTGGCGGGCAAGCTTAGCGGCAGTGACGCCGCGAACCGGACCGAACCTCGCTCCACCCCGCCGGATGCGACGCTTCGCGGGGTCTGGGAGACTGTGAGCCTGATGGAATACGTGATCCTGATCATTGTCATCGCCGTCCTGGCGGTCGTCACCGGCGGCTGGCTGCTGTTCGTCCGGCCGGGCCGGGGCCGGCACGTCCCGGGGGCGCGCCAGGCGCCGGAAGTACCCCCGGCCCCGGCAGCACCTGGCGGCGGGCCGGGGGGCGGTACTGCCGAGGAGACGGCCACCGCGCCGGAAACCCCGGCGGCCGCGACCGGCGTACTCGAGATCGAGCGGCCGCCCCCGTCGGCGGGCCGGCTGGTGCGGCTGCGGGCCCGGCTGGCCAGGTCGCAGAGTTCGGTGGGGTCAGCGCTGCTGAACCTGCTGTCCAGGGACCGGCTCGACGACGAGACCTGGGACGAGATCGAAGAGGTGCTGATCACGGCCGACGTGGGCGTGGCGCCCGCCCGGCTGATGGTCGACGACCTGCGGACCAAGGTCAAGGTGCTCGGGGCGCGCGGGCCCGCCGAGGTGCGCGCGCTGCTGCGGGCCGAACTGCTCACCCAGCTCGGCGACATGGACCGGTCGCTGCACGTTTCGCCGCACAACGGCGTGCCCGCCGTGGTCCTGATGGTCGGCGTGAACGGCACCGGTAAGACGACAACCTGCGGCAAGCTCGCCCGGGTGCTGATCGGGGACGGGCACACCGTGCTGCTCGGGGCGGCCGACACGTTCCGCGCGGCGGCCGTCGACCAGCTGCAGACGTGGGGCGAGCGGGTGGGCGCCGAGACGGTGCGGGCCGACCGGGACGGCGCCGATCCGGCCAGCGTGGCGTTCGAGGCGGTTGCTGAGGGCACCGAAAAAGGCGTCGACGTGGTGGTGATCGACACCGCCGGCCGGCTGCACACCAAGGTCGGGCTGATGGACGAGCTCGGCAAGGTCAAGCGCGTGGTGGAGAAGAAGACCACGGTCGATGAGGTGCTGCTCGTGCTCGACGCCACCACCGGGCAGAACGGGCTCCGCCAGGCCCGGGTGTTCGCCGAGGTGGTCGACGTCACCGGCATCGTGCTGACCAAGCTGGACGGGACGGCCAAGGGCGGGATCGTCATAGCCGTACAGCGTGAGCTGGGCGTTCCCATCAAGCTGGTCGGCCTCGGCGAGGGACCGGACGACCTGGCGCCGTTCGACCCGGGCGCCTTCGTGGACGCCATCCTCGGCTGAGAGCGCGCGGCCGGCGGGCCGGAAACATGTTTGTAACAAGGACTCCGGGTGTTTCACGCGGCCGACACACACCGGCAGATCCGGTGAAACCTCGGTATCGGATGGTCGGTACAGGACTCCGAAGGGACACCAGATGAAGCTCATCACCGCTGTCATCAAGCCGTTCAAGCTGGACGACGTCAAGGCCGCGCTTCAGGCGTTCGGCGTCCATGGCCTGACGATCACGGAAGCAAGCGGATACGGCAGGCAGCGCGGGCACACGGAGGTGTACCGCGGGGCTGAGTACCAGGTCGACCTGGTGCCGAAGGTCCGCGTTGAGATCCTGTGCGACGACGAGGACGCCGACGACCTGATCGGAGTCGTGGTCAAGGCGGCGCAGACCGGCCGGATCGGCGACGGCAAGGTCTGGTCGGTTCCGGTTGAGACGGTAGTCCGGGTGCGCACTGGAGAGCGCGGGCCCGACGCGATCTGACGGGCATCTTATGAGTAGTCCGGGGGACGCGTGGAAGCAATGACCTCGTTCGCTGCAGATCGTGCTCGCCGGACTACGCAAGTCGATAGATGGCTGGCGGAACTCCTCGGTGCCGAGGCTGGCGTGGCCCTGGTGGCCGTCGGCGGGTACGGGCGCCGGGAACTGCTGCCGCGCAGCGACCTGGACGTGCTGCTGCTGCACGGCGGCCGGGACGACATCGCGAGCATCGCGGACCGGATCTGGTACCCGGTCTGGGACTCCGGTGCCGAGCTCGACCACGCGGTCCGCACCGTGCCGCAGGCCAGGAGGGTGGCGCGCGCCGACCTGAAGGTCGCGCTCGGGCTGCTGTCCGCCCGGCACGTGGCCGGCGACCCGGACCTGACCGAACGGCTGCGGGCCGGAGCGCTTGAAGACTGGCGGTCGGCCGCGCCCGCGCGGCTGGCCGAGTTGCACGCCGCCCACGACGAGCGGGCCAGGACCAGCGGGGAGCTCGCCTTCCTGCTCGAGCCCGACCTGAAGGAAGCCAGGGGCGGCCTGCGGGACGTGCACGCGATCCAGGCGGTGGCGGCCGCCTGGGTGGCGCCCGCGCCCGGGCCCAAGGTCCGCACGGCTTACGAGCAGATACTCGACGCCAGGCACGCCCTGCACGAGGTCACCGGGCGGCGCCTGGACCGGCTGGTGCTCGAGGAGCAGGACGAGGTGGCCAGGGCGCTCGGGCTGCTCGACGGGGACGTGCTGCTCCGGATGCTGGCAGGCGCCGCGCGGACCGTCGCGTACGCGGTCGATCACGCCTTCCGCCAGGCCGACCGGCTCCGCGGCCGCCGGCTGCGCCGCCGGCAGGCCGAACGCCGCCCGCTTGCGGACGGGGTGGTGGAACAGGACGGCGAGGTGGTGCTGGCCCGGGCGGCCGACCCGGCCAGCGACCCGGCGCTGGTGCTGCGCGCCGCCGCCGCGGCCGCGCAGGCCGGGCTGCCGCTGGCGCCACGGACCCTTGACCGGCTGACCGAATGCCCGCCGCTGCCCGTCCCCTGGCCCGCGGCCGCCCGGGACTCGCTGCTCGCGCTGCTCGGGGCCGGCCAGGCCGCGGTCAGCGTGTGGGAGGCGCTGGACACCGAGGGCCTGGTGACCGCGCTGATCCCGGACTGGGAGCGGGTCAGGAACCGGCCGCAGCGCAACCCGCTGCACACCTTCACCGTCGACCGCCACCTGGCCGAGGCGGCGGCGCACGCCGCCGCGCTGACCCGTGAGGTGGCCCGTCCCGACCTGCTGCTGCTCGCCGCGCTGCTGCACGACGTCGGCAAGGGCTGGCCGGGGGATCACAGCGTCACCGGCGAGGTGGTGGCGCGGGACGTGGGGCGGCGGATAGGCCTGCCGGCTCCGGACGTGGAGCTAGTCGCCTCGGCGGTCCGGTTCCACCTGCTGCTGCCCATGATCGCGACCCGGCGGGACCTGGACGACCCGGTGACCGTCAAGCAGGTCGCGACGACCGTGCGCAGCCGCGTCCTGCTCGAGCTGCTGCATGCCCTGGCCATCGCGGACGGGCTGGCTACCGGGCCCGCCGCGTGGAACGACTGGAAGGCAACCCTGGTCGCGGACCTGGTGCGCCGGGTGGAGGCCGTGCTCGACGGCGATCCGATGCCCGCACCCGCGCCGCTGCGCGACGATCAGCTGGCGCTGGCCGCCGACGGCGGCCCGGCGGCGACGGTACGCGGGTCGGAGGTGACCGTGGTCGCCCCCGACCGCCCCGGCCTGCTGTGGCGCGCCGCGGGGGTGCTGGCCTCGCACCGGCTGGCGGTCCGGAGCGCGAACGCGTCCTCGGTCGGGAACACGGCCGTCACCGTGTTCGATGTGGAACCGGAGTTCGGTGATCCACCCGACGCGACGCTGGTGGCCGCGGACCTGCGCCGGATGTTGCAGGGGCGGCTGGACGTCGAGGACCGGCTCGACCGCCGCGCCCGGGCGGTCCGGCCGCAGGCGGCAACGATACCCGCGCCTAAGGTCGGCTTGATTGATGACGCCTCTGATACCGCGACCGTGATCGAAGTGCGGGCCCACGACGCCCCCGGCCTGCTCTGGCGGGTCGGCCGGGCGCTGGGCGAGTGCGGCCTGGACGTGCGCGCGGCCCGGGTGGAGACGCTCGGGGCCGAAGTCGTCGACGTGTTCTACGTGACCGACGGTGACGGCAAGCCGCTGGCCTCCGACGACC
>Ga0209517_10007566_pt1 | contig 12959 bp, 8 predicted proteins | sample PeaSoiMetSII2010_FD_187695 | JGI IMG/M metagenome (GOLD analysis project Ga0209517, IMG submission 187695) | Peat soil microbial communities from Weissenstadt, Germany - SII-2010 (SPAdes) (version 2) | ecosystem: Environmental > Terrestrial > Soil > Wetlands > Peat | place: Germany: Weissenstadt...
CCGGCGCCAACGGCAGCTTCACCCTGGGCACGCCTATCTGCCCGGGAGGCAATCCGCAGACCTATATAACTGCGAGCGGAGGCAACAGCGGCGCGGGTGCCAATTCAGCAATCGGGCTGGTGGCGGCGTTGGGTCCCTGCAAGAGCCTTTCGACTTCCACCCACGTCACTATCAATGAGCTGACCACGGTCGCGACCCAGTGGGCGCTGGCACAGTTCCTCGATTCGACCGGCAACACCCTCGGCGCGCCGGCGCAAAACGCGACCGGCCTCCAGAATGCGTACATCGGCTACGCCAACCTGGCCGATATCAGTGCGGGCAACCTCTCGGTGAGCGGCAATCCGTCGCACTTCCTGCCGAGCGGGGGGTCGTGCCCCGGCCCGAACAATTGCGACGCGCTCGAGCGGCTGAACACGCTGGCCAACACCCTGGCCGGATGCGTGGGGAGCGCGGGACCGTCGTCGAATGCCTGTGCGGCGCTGATTTGCGACGCGACGCCCGGGCTGACCTACGCCAGCTCCTGCTCGGGAACCCCCACCATCACGGACACCATCGGGGCGGCGCACCTGATAGTCGCCAATCCGGTGAATAACGCGAGCGCGCTGTTCGGTCTGGCGGCAAGTAAGCCGTTCAGTCCGGTGCTGGGATCGGCGCCCGACGGATGGGAAATGGGGCTCGAGTTCGCCCCTTCGGGCGCAGCGTTCGAGTCACCCGCTTCGATAGCGGTGGACGGATCGGGTGACGTGTTTGTGGCGAACCTGTTTGGCGGCGATTCGGGTACGGGCAGCGTGAGCGAGCTGACCGCGGCGGGCAATTACGGCACCGGCCTGAACTTCTCGCCCGACATCGTGGCGCTCGACACCCCCCAATCGATAGCACTGGATGGATCCGGCAATGTCTTCGTGGCGAACGCGGCGGGCTTTTCAAGCGCCGGCGCCGGCAGCGTGAGCGAGTTGACCGCGACTAGCAGTTACGCCACGGGCTTCAACTTTGCCCCCTCAGGCGCGTTGTTCAACGCCCCAATCTCGATAGCGCTCGACGCATCGGCCAACCTCTTTGCGGCGAACAGCGGCAATACCAGCGGCAGCGTGAGCGAGCTCACGGCGAACAGCGGCTACGGCGCAGTTGCCAACTTCAATCCAATCTCTGCGGACATCAGTGCGCCCTTATCGATAGCGCTGGACGGATCCGGCAACGTCTTTGTGGTGAACCCCGACAATGTGAGCGAGTTGACGTCGGCTAGTAGTTACGCTTCGGGTTCCACCTTTACGGCAGCGTCGTTCAACGAACCAACGTCGATAGCGCTGGACGGTTCCGGCAATGTCTTTGTGGCGAATTCGGGCAACAACAGCGTGAGCGAGCTGACCGCGGCCAGCAGTTACGCCACGGGCCTCAACTTCGCCCCAACGGGTGCGGCGTTCCAACAGCCAGCCTCGATAGCGGTGGATGGATCGGGCAATCTCTTAGTGGCGAATTCGGGCAACAACAGCGTGAGTGAATTGACCGCGGCCAGCAGTTACGCCACGGGCTTCAACTTCGCCCCCGCAAGAGCCTTCAGTTTTCCGATCTCGATAGCAGTGGACGCGTCCGGCAACGTGTTTGTGGCGAACCGGGACGACGATAGCGTCGGCGAGATCCTGGGTCTGGCCAAGCCGGTGATCACGCCCGTCCAAAGCTGCCTCATCTATTGGTCGAGCCATCGCGGCCAGGCCTGCGTGCCATAGCGATGGCGCCACGGCCTAAGGCGCCGCGCGTGGCGTGGCCCGTTATAACTCGCCATACACGCTTTTAGGTCCTCTGCGTCTGCCATTTCGCCACCCCGGCGATAGGCGCTAAACTGGCAGGAAATAAGCGTTTTCTTAAGCTGTCGCCAGACGCGGGATCGATTTCAGCGCCTCAGAGTGCGCACTGACTGCCCACTCTCCCGCGCTTTCGGAAATTGGAAACCGGGGTCAGTAGGACAGAGCCTACAGATCAAGACACGCGGTGCAATCCAACAGTGACAGTTCTCGACGACGTTAGGAAATTCGCCTCGCGATCGTACAGTGGTGAATTTCATTCACTCATCATCGTCGACAGTTTTTTTCCACCGAGGGTATCCGCACATTGTTACAATCGACGAAAGCAAACCCGCCTGACCGTATTCTCCCTTAAGGATGTCTTCATCATCGTCTTGTTTTTTGTCAGCCCTCGTTCTTTCGGCGGCAGGCTTTGTTCCATTACCCGCGTCTACCGCATTAAGGCGAACGGCGCGCAACTCGTTGGAGATGCGGTCATATTGCCTGATCGCGGTCAGCAGTTCCTTCCGATCGCTCCAGGGCACAACGAGATATAGTTCCCAAAGAAGGGTACTCATCCCTTTGTTGTCGTATTCATTGAAAGTGGGTTTCGCCACGTAAAAGGAGACTCTCCGGATTTCCATTGAGAACATCACTCATGTTGATAAGGTTCGAATAGCGGACCTTCTCGGGACCCGTCGCCATGGCTTCAACTGCCCGAAGGCGCAACCCGATCTCGAGATCCAACTGTTCGATTTTATGCTGGCGAGCCGAATAAGCCGTCCATTGAGTGTATGAGAACGACAATGTTCCCAACATCACCGTGGAAAGGAGGAAAAGTCCGAACCCGCTGTTTGCGAATTCCCACAACCGATTGTTCGATCTTGGATTACTCACCGCCTGGTCATCCGCCCCATTTGCCATGTCATGCTCCCCCCGTTTTCTTACCATTCATGAGTACAGTCTGCTAGCGTTTTGGAGGATGCCTCCCGTTATAGTGCTCGCGCCGAGCCTCGATCTTCTGCCTGGATGCGTCAAGAGACATGAACCAATTGGTGTTCTGAAGCGGCGGGGTGCGCAGTCGCTCAATCGAGCACGCAGCGGACGCCGTTGCGATCCATTTCGGCGACGCACTTGTTGCACGAGGTGCAGCGCGAGCGGGTCGCCTCGCCTCGTCGCATCCGGTTGATCAGATCGGGATCGGCGATTAGCGCGCGGCCCATCGCTACGAACTCGAAACTTTCGCGCATCGCGGTCTCCAGGTTGTCGAGCGAGAGGATCCCGCCGAGTAGCACCAGCGGCACGCGCACCGCCCGCCGCACCGCGCGCGCCTGATCAAGAAAGAACAGCTCCTGGAACGGATACTCCTTGATCACCCGACTGCCGAAAAAGCGCAGCACGAGCTTTTGCAGCCGATTCTTTTCGACCTCGATCATTTCCTTGAGCGGGCGCGCGCCACGAAACAGATAAAAGGGCGTCCTGCTGGTGAAGCCGCCGCTCAGCACGATCGCGTCCACACCGGCGGCTTCCAACCGCTGAGCCACGCCGATCGATTCCTCGAGCTCGAGACCGCCCTTGAAGCCGTCGCGCAGATTGGTCTTGGCCAGAATCGGGAAGTCCGGCCCGACTTGCTCCCGGACCCGGCGCAGCACCGCGAGCGGAAATCGCATCCGGTTGTCCAGGCTGCCGCCCCATTGATCGCGCCGGCGGTTGGTAGCCGGGCAGAGGAACTGGCTCAGAAGATAACCGTGGCCCAGATGCAACTCGACCGCATCAAATTTCGCCCGCACGGCAAGTGCGGCCGCAGTTGCAAATTCCTCGACGGTGGCGGCGATATCCGCCATGGTCATCGCGCGGGCAAACGGGACTCCCGACATCAGCCCGTACTCGTTGATTCGGAACGACGGCCCGATCGAGCGCCGTCCCGGCAGAGCCGTGTTCCGGCTGAAGTAGCCGCAGTGGCCCAACTGGATAGACACCGCGGCGCCCTCCGAGTGCACCGCGTCGGTCAGCTCGCGCAGCTTGGGAACGATCTCTGCGCGCATGTACATCTGTTCCTTGAACGTGCGGCCGTTCGGCGACACCGCACAATAGGCGACGGTCGTCATCCCGACCCCGCCGGCGGCCAGATCGCGGTGATGACGGATGAGCGCATCGGACGGCACGCCACCGGGAGACATGCCCTCGTAGGTGGCCGTCTTGATCACCCGGTTGCGCAGCTCCAGCGCACGAAGCCGCGCCGGACTGAACACTTTGCCTATGTCATCCACAAGACCGCCCTGATCCGTAGCCGGCTATCGCCACTGCGGCGATACTCGCCGTTTCGACAGCGGCAGAAACTCGCGCTGCACCCTACAGCATGAAGGTGATCGGATTGGTCGCCGCGAGAAGCCAGGCGAACCATGCCGTTTCCATCAGCGCGATCAGAAACAGGTTGCGCGAGGTGCTGTATGCCGACGCCGCCAGGACTTCGAGCGCGACGAACTGGAGCGCGATGATCGGGACGATCAGCAACAGTACGCCGGGAAAAATCCGCGCCATCACGCCCACGAGTATCAGGCCCAGGATGATCACTCGCCCCAACGATCCGAGCACGGTCGAGATGATCATTCCGCCGCGCCGAACCAGAAATTCGAAGCCGAGCCAGAACGGGAACGTCATCGCGGCGGCGAAGATCCAGGCCAGCAGTCTTTCCGGCGTGAACGCGAGGCGATGGAACGTCACTGAATACGAGTTCTGGCAGACGTAGAGCGTTGCGATCGCGAGCGCCGCGGCAAGCAGCGTCGGCAATGTGGTGGCGCCGAATCTGACCCATTCGAGCCTGCCCCAGATCACCAGCACGGCGATCACCAAGATGCTCGCCGCGGCGAGCCACGACACCTCGCTGTCGCCGATGACCAGCGACAGGAACGCGGCCGGCGCGTCATTCGCCACCAGCGGCATCACCGCGAGCAGCGCACCGGCAAGTATCGCGAGCCCGATCCAGCCTTCGGCCCCGGCCGGCCGCTCCAGCCAGTCAGTCGCGATCCAGCCCGCGATGCGTCCGATCGGAATCAGCATGATCAGGAACAGGATTCCGATGATCGACACCACGCGCAGGCGCGGATCGGACAGCGTGATATCGGCGGTTCGGGAGGTTCCAAAGGCGCTGTCGAGCCATTTCACGATGGTCGTAGCGGCTTCTTTCGAAGTGATGATCTGCACGTGATTGACGTGCGGAACCTGGATCGCTTCGATCGCGGTTTGCTGCGCGAAGTCGCCGTAGGTTTTCCCCAGCTCGATCTGGTCGACGCCCGCCAAATGCGCCGCGATCCTGCTCGCGCTATCGCGGATAAAGTCCGGATCGTTCTGGGCGAAAATGAACAGCGCATTTTTCGGGCGTCCCGGGCCGAGGTTCCATCCGCCGGAGATCATCACCGCGCCCCGCAGATCGGGATCGTTGGACGCGTAGTCAAGCGTCGCGCCCGCGCCCATCGAATGCCCCATCACGACGATCCGCGAACCATCCACCAGATCCGATCCGCGCAGGAAATCGACCGCCGCCTTGAGATCGGGGCGCAGCGCCGCGCGGGTGAAATCGTTGACGAACGGATTGCGGTTCGCGCCGTGACCGCGCACGTCGATGGTCAGCACCGCGTAACCGTTCTGGGTGATCCATCGCGCCAGCGCGCTCATTATCTCGCGATCGGCCGTGAAGCCGTGAACCAACACCACCGCGGGGGCGCGTTGCGCCGGCGGCGGCCCGAAAAACGGATTGCTCTCGCCCGGGATATAGAGTGTACCCGGGATCGCGCCCGGCAGAACTACGTCCGTGTGAGACGGGCCGCCCTTGTCGAGCACAGCGAGACGCGCGATGGCGAGGATGAACAAAATCGCGACTGCGAGTGCAGCGTAACGAAGAATTTTCATGGCCTAACCAGTACCTCGCATGCGACCGATAGTCCAATGCTGAGTGGTGCATGCGTGCGCGAGCGATTCGGATTGTTGAAGCGGCAGGTTTCGACTATCGTGCTCGCCAAGGCACGCTGGCAATGAGCGAGATCGCGGGGAACAAAGTGGCCGACTATATCGATCGCGTCGGCCGGCTTGCACCTCTCATCCGCGCGCATGCCGCCGAGTCGGAAGCCAGGGCACAGCTCTCACCCGAGGTCGCGGAGGCCTTTCACGCAGCCGGCCTGTTCCGGATGCTGCTTCCCTCCCGCATGAACGGCGGCGATCTCACGATGCCGGAATCGCTGCGAGTTTTCGAGGCTGCGGCGGCGGTGGAGGGATCGGTGGGCTGGAACCTGGCGATCTGTGCGGGCGGTCCGATCTTCGGACACTTTATCGCGCGTCACGCCTTCGAGGAGATCTTCGCCGATCCGCGGGCCGTCATCGCCGGCTCGCTCAACGCCGCGACCACGCAGGCATTTCTGTGCGAGGGCGGCTATCGCTTCACGGGCAAAGCCACCAACGCGAGCGGTTCCGCGCAGGCGAGCTGGCTGATGGTCGCCGGACTCGTGCTGAAGGACGGAGCGCCACAGTTTGCGGGCGAAATGCCGCTGATGCGGGCCGGATTGTTTCCGATCACGGAGGCGAAGATCCTCAACACCTGGTCGGTTTCAGGAATGCGCGGCACCGGCAGCAACGACTGCGCTTTCGAAAGCGCGTTTGCACCGGAGGAACTCACGTTCGAGTGGCCCGAGCCGCGGCCAGCCTGGCATGGCGGACCTTTCGGCAACATCCCGCTGCTGGTCCAACTCGGAGGCGGGATCGCATCGGTGGCGCTCGGAGTCGCCCGCCATGCGATCGACGCGCTCAAAGAAGTCGCCGGCGCCAAGGTGCCGGTGGCCAGCCGCTCGCTGCTCCGCGAACGACCTCAAACGCAGATCCAGATCGCGCAGGCCGAAGGATTGCTTCAGGCCGCAAGAGCTTACCTGTATCAAGCGAGTGACGATGTCTGGCGGCGCGGCGAGCAGGGCGCAACGTTCGATTTGGAAGCGCGGGCGGCCGCGCGCCTGGCGGTTGTAACAGCGGTGAAGCTGGCCGCTCAGTCGGTGGACATCGTATATGATGCGGCCGGCCTCAGCTCGATCCAGACCTCGTGCCCGATCGAGCGATGCTGGCGTGACGTGCATGCGGTTACGCAACACATCACGGCGAGCAGCGGCCGTTACGAGAACGTCGGCCGCATTCTGCTCGGTCTGCAACCCGGCTTCGGCGTCATCTGAGCGGTGAGTTCCGAACCAGCTCTTCCGGCCGAGCCGCGCGAGCTGACCGTCCGCGCGTTCGTTCTTGGCGCCGCGCTGGCGTTGATCCTCGGCGCCGCCAACGCCTATCTCGGTCTCTACGCGGGGCTGACCGTCTCGGCGAGCATCCCGGCCGCGGTCATCTCGATGGCGCTGCTGCGGATCCTTGGCCGCGCCACGATTCTCGAAAACAACGTCGTGCAAACGATCGCTTCCGCGGGCGAGGCGGTCGCCGCCGGCGCGATCTTCACTTTTCCCGCACTCGTCATCCTTGGGCAGAGCGGCCCGCTGCCGTATTGGACGGTGACGCTGCTTTGCCTCGCGGGCGGCACGATGGGCAGTCTGTTGGTCGTCTTCCTGCGCCGCGCTTATATCGTGGAGGAGCGCCTGCCGTATCCCGAAGGTCTGGCCTGCGCCGAAGTCCTGCGTGCCGGCGGGACCGCGAGCGCGGCGCCGCTGGCATGGGGCGGCGCGTGCTCGGCGATGCTCAAGGCTTCGCAGGACATCCTGGGACTGATTCCCGCGACGCTCTCGGGCGCGCGATGGGCCGGCAGCGCCGTGTTCGCCGGCTCGGCCAATCTCTCGGCGGCGCTATTGGGCGTGGGATACATCATCGGTCCCGCGATCGGGAGCCTGGTCTTTGTGGGCGGAGCGTTCGCCTGGCTGGTCGCGATTCCGATCGCCAGCGCCTGGCATCCTGAACTTCGCGCGATGAGGCCCGGCGACGCCGCGCATCAGGTCTGGAGCGGACAGACCCGCTATCTGGGAGTCGGCGCGATGCTGGTCGGCGGCGTGGTGACGCTCTGGCGGCTGCGCGGCGCGATCACACGCGGACTCGCGGAGAGCGCACGCATGATAGGCACGCGCGACAGTTCGCCGCGTCCGCGCGAAGATCGCGACCTATCGGCCGCCGCTGTCCTGGGCGCGGTCGCGTTGTGCATCCCGTTGATCTTCGGCTTGTCCTACCTGCTCAGCCGCAATCTCTGGCTCAGCGCCGCGCTCGCTCTGGCGCTCTGCTTGATCGGATTCTTTGCCACCGCGGTCGCGGGTTACCTTACCGGGATCGTCGGCGCGTCCAGCAACCCGGTCTCCGGCATCACGATCATCGTGCTGCTCGCGATCGCGGTCATCCTGAAGGTGCTAGGGGTCGATATCGCGATCGGGCCGCGCCTGGCGATCATGGCCGGCGCGGTGGTCTGCACGGCCGCCGCGATGGCGGGCGACTCGCTGCACGATCTTGCCACCGGTTTCCATGTCGGTGCCACGCCGCGCTCGCTCGAAATCGCGGTCCTGTTCGGCGCCGCGCTGTCCGCGTTCGCGATGGCGCCGGTGCTTAACCTGCTGATACGCGGCTACGGAATCGCCGGCACGCCGACCGCGCGCGCCCAGGCGTTGGCCGCGCCGCAGGCGTTCCTGATGGCCAAGGTCGCGCAAGGGGTCTTCAAGGGCGGCATTCCGCTCGGCACGATCGCGGCCGGCGCCATCCTTGCGGCGATTCTCGCCGCATTCGACGGATGGCTCGAAGCCCGCCACGCGCGATGGCGCACGCCCGTGATGCCGGTCGCGCTGGGACTCTACCTGCCCTTCGGGCTAAGCGTCGCGATATTCGCGGGATCGATCGTGCGAAAGATGCTTCCGGCGGACAAGGACGCCGGCGACCGCGGCCCGGGACTGCTCTTGGCCGCTGGATTAGTCGCGGGTGAAGCGCTGATGGGCGTCGCGAGCGGCGCCCTGGTCACGCTCGGCGTCAAACTCCCGATACTCTAGCAAGTGCGACAAACCCGCAGCTTCGCCGGCGCGCAAATGCTGAGATAATGGTGGTGCGGTTCCGGGATTCCAAATCGCTGGGAGGTGGGAGAGAGGCTATGCGGTCGAATACCTGCGCTTTCGCACTCTTGCTGTCTATTGCCGTAACCGGCTTGACGCCCGGTTTGACGTTTGCGCAGGGCCGGCCGCCCGGCGCTTCGCGCATCCTGAAGCCAATCGACGAGGCGAATCTGGTCCGGCTCGAGGGCAATACGCATCCGCTGGCGCTCCCGGAATACGATCAGGGGCGGCTGACGGACGCCTTTCCGATGGAGCATATGCTGCTTCTGCTCAAGCGGAGTCCGGATCAGGAGCAGGCGCTCCAAAAGCTGAACGCGGAACTGTATAACCCACGTTCGCCACACTATCATAAGTGGCTAACGGCGCAGGAATTCGGCCAGCTATTCGGTCCATCGCAGCAGGATATCGAAACCATTACCAAGTGGCTACAGTCACGCGGTTTCCAGGTCAACCTAGTGTACACCAGCGGCATGCTGATCGATATCTCGGGCACCGCAGGTCTGGTGCGCGATGCCTTTCACACGGAAATGCACAAGTACAATGTCAGGGGCGTGAAGCACATCGCCAACGCAAGCGACCCGCAAATAGCCGCAGCGCTTGCGCCGGTGGTCGAGGGTTTCGCCTCGTTGAACGACTTTGTGCCCCGTCCGGCGATGGCCAAGCGCGGCAGGCCGGAACCTCAATTCGTCTCTTTTGTATTGGATGTCGGTCCGCAGGACTTCGCCACGATCTACAACCTCACTCCGCTCTGGAATGCGAGCACGCCCATTACGGGACAAGGGCAGACGATCGCGGTACTCGAGGACACGGACATCAATCCGGCTGACCGGGACACCTTCCGCTCGGCGTTTGGACTGTCGTCCTTTTCGGGCACCTTTGCCCAGATTCATCCGGCGCCTCGGAAGGGCAAAGACAATTGTAAAGATCCGTTTACGAATCCTGACGAGTCGGAGGCCGCTCTCGATGCCGAATGGTCCGGAGCGGTGGCGCCCGACGCGGCTATCGAGCTCGTGTCGTGCGCGGACACCGCGACCACCTTCGGTGTCCTGGTCGCCGCCCACAATCTTCTGAACAGCAACTCGCCGCCGCCAATCATCAGCGTCAGCTACCAGGAAAGCGAAACCAACCTGGGTGCGAGTGGCAGCGCCGCTTTCAAAAACGCCTGGGAGCAGGCCGCGACGGAAGGTATTTCGGTATTCGTAGCCGCCGGAGATGCCGGCGCGGCGGACCGCGATGTCGGTGGACTCGACGCAACCCGAGGTATCGCGGTGAACGGGCTTGCCTCGACTCAGTACAATGTCGCGGTTGGCGGTACCGATTTCCAGGATGTCGTCAACGGCACCGCCAGTAGCTATTGGGCAACGTCCGACGGCGCCGGAGACAGGTCGGCCTTGTCCTACATTCCAGAGATGACCTGGAACGACACCTGCGCCAGCGGCGTGCTCTCCACTTACGAAGGCTTTTCCAGCGGTGTGGATTTCTGCAGCAGCCCTTTAGGCGAGCAGTTCCTGGGCGTTGACGCCGGCGGCGGCGGCCCCAGTTCCCGATACGCCAAGCCCTCATGGCAAACCGGCGTGGTCGGGATCGAGAACGATCGCAAGCGCGATCTGCCCGACGCTTCCTTGTTTTCCGCAAACGGCCTGTATACCCATTCCCTTCTGTACTGCATGTCGGACACCGTGGAGGGAGGCTTCCCCTGCGTCTATACCAATCCGATCGATGCCTTTTCGAGCAGCGCCGGCGGGACTTCCTTCGCTTCGCCTTCCTTCGCCGGCATCCAGGCGCTGGTGAACCAGAAGACCAATACCACCTGGGGCAACCCCGATAGCGTGTTGTATACTTTGGCTGCTACTGAATACGGCAGCAATAGCAGTCCGAACCAGAGCAATCTGAACAGTTGTAATTCCATTAATGGTAATGCAGTGGGCAGTGCTTGCGTGTTCTACGATGTAACGACGGGAGATAGCGACGTGGTGTGCTCGGGCAAAAAAGACTGCTACAGATTTCCGCATAACAGCTTGGGCGTGCTATCCACTTCTTCCAGTACCCTGGATGTGGCGTACCCGGCCGCGACTGGCTGGGATTTCGCGACAGGGCTGGGTACCGTCAACATCAGCAATTTGGTGAACAGTTGGCCCTGATGAGTAAACCGGCCCGAAGTTGAGCATGACAATCCGACCCTGAGGCCAAGCATTTGGAGGAAGTCCGCGATGAAAGCTGCCGTCTATTACAAAAATGGTAACCCCGATGTCCTCAAATACGAGGACGTTCCCGATCCGGCATGCTATCCCGGTGGCGTGTTGATTCGCGTCGAGGCAGTGAGTATCGAGGGCGGCGACACCCTTAACCGATGGCACGGCCCGCTCCTTGGCACGCCTCATATCGTCGGCTACCAAGCCGCGGGCGAGATCGTCGAGGTCGGTTCGGGGGTCACCAACCTGCGAGTCGGCCAGAAGGTCACGACGGTCAATATGGCCGGCTCGCACGCCGCCCTGCGAGTAGTTCCAGCGCGGGCGGCGTGGCCCGTGCCCCAGGGCTTCGATATCAAACTGGCCGCGGCCATCCCGGTGCCGTGGGGTACGGCCGACGATTGCCTGTTCGAGTTCGGCCGTCTGAAGGCCGGCGAAACCGTTCTGGTACAAGCCGGCGCGAGCGGTGTCGGAGTTGCGGCTATCCAGTTGGCCAAGCGCGCCGGCGCGACTGTACTAGCTACTGCCTCCAGCGACGAGCGGTTGGAACGGCTGAAGCCGCTGGGCCTCGATCACGGGATTAACTATCGGACCAACGACACCGTGCAGTCCGTGATGAAGCTGACCGGGAACAAGGGCGTCGATCTGGTAGTCGATCCGGTCGGCGGGGCGACTTTGCAAAGCAGTATTCTAGCGCTCGCCTACCGGGGCCGGATCTCGATGGTCGGTTCGGCGGGACGCGAGGCGATGACGGTCGATGTCTCGCCGCTGATGGCGGGCAATCGATCGCTGACCGGCGTCTTCCTGGGCGCCGAGATCGGCACTGACCGGGGGCACAATATGATTCAGCGCCTGATCGAAGAAGCGGCACGAGGCGAAATCAAAGTAGTGATCGATCGGACTTTTCCGCTGGCCGAGGCCGCTGCCGCCCACGCCTATATCGAGAGCCGCCAAGCGGTCGGCCGGGTCCTCCTGATTCCGTAGCCTGATTCCGCGGGCGACGATCCAGGACGCCTCGCGCGTCCGTCGTACATTCGTACATTTTGTACGGCATGACTATTGCGTGTGGATATCCGGCCGGAGGCCTTCTTGGATAGCAAGCAACGCCCCGAATCACTCAGTGTGCAGAGTTGCGACAAAGGCGGTGAATCGCCCGATGACGCTCGTGTTGTGATGGCGCTCGCAGGCCTGAACAGCGAACTCGCGAATGCTCAACGTGAACTGGAGCGCAGGAATGCCGAACTGGACGCCGCCATCCGCGAGAAGAATCAACTGCTCGGGATGGCGGCGCATGACCTGCGCAATCCGCTCGGCATCATAGTTGGAGTGGTGGATCTGCTGCGGGAGGAGTTGGCCGATTCGCTGAGCGAGGAGAACCGCGAGCTGTTCTCTCGCGTGGCGAGTTCGGCCGAGTACATGCTGGGACTCATCGACGACATGCTCGACTATTCAAAGATCGACGCGGGCCGGCTCGAACTCCAATTGCATCCCGTAGATGTAGCCGAGCTGATCCGCCAAAACCTCGCCTTCAACTCGATCCTCGCGAGCAAGAAGGGAATCAAACTGCGCTTCGATAGCGAGGGCCCGCCGCCGCTGCTCAATCTCGATTCGAGGCGCATCCAGCAGGTGCTCAACAATCTCATCAGCAACGCGCTGAAGTTTTCCCATGGTGGCAGTACGGTCACGGTCACTCTGGCATGCGGCGCCCCGGAGGTGACGATAGCGGTGGCGGACCAGGGGCAGGGAATCGCGGCCGATGAACTTGGCAAGCTGTTTAAGCCATACTCGCGCACCAGCACCATGAGCACCGCCAACGAGAAGAGTACCGGACTGGGTCTCGCGATCGTGCGCCGGATCGTCGAAGCGCATGGCGGCCGCATTCGGGTCGAAAGCGAGCTCGGCCGGGGCTCGACCTTCTACGTGTCGCTGCCGGCCGC
>Ga0209517_10007569_pt1 | contig 12955 bp, 13 predicted proteins | sample PeaSoiMetSII2010_FD_187695 | JGI IMG/M metagenome (GOLD analysis project Ga0209517, IMG submission 187695) | Peat soil microbial communities from Weissenstadt, Germany - SII-2010 (SPAdes) (version 2) | ecosystem: Environmental > Terrestrial > Soil > Wetlands > Peat | place: Germany...
ATCTATCCGGCGGTCGTATTTTTCCAGGCACTTGAGATTGCCCTGCCTGGTTACGCGCACTCCGCAAATTTTATCCGCCGGCAGGTCCGGGATGTTGACGTTGAGGCATACGCCTGGCGGCAGCCCCTCTTTTCCCACCAGGGCGACCAGTTTTGGAATGAATTCTGTTGCGGCGCTGAAACTGGCCGGCGCAAAAGAATCGATTGATACGGCTATCGACGGGATGCCGAGAACGGCAGCTTCTGTCGCCGCTGAAACAGTGCCCGAATAGATTACGTTTACCCCCACGTTCGCGCCGAGGTTGATTCCTGATACAACAATCCCCGGAGGCGTGTCCATCAGTTCGCCTATTGCGATCTTTACACAGTCGGCGGGCGTCCCTTTCAGGGCATACCCAAAAAATTGGCCGTTCCGGTTCACCATGTTGACGCGCAGAGGGTCGAGCCAGGTAATCGCGTGCCCCACGGCGCTCTGTTCAGTTTCCGGAGCAACTATGGTTACTTCGTGCTCCTCAGACAGCGCCAGGAAAAGGACCTCTATTCCTTTCGAGAAAACTCCATCGTCGTTAGTCAGAAGAATCTTCATAATTCTCAAGTTCCGCCTTCGTTTTGAGTGCGTCCCCGGCAGCTTCGATACCGAGTTCCAGGGCTTTCCTGTTGAAATCTTCGGTCCCACGGGCAATCAGGCTCATGACCGCTGCTTCGAGGCTGCTGAGCGAAACAGCCCCGGAAAGCGCGGCAAGGGCGCCAAGGGCTATGATGTTCGCCCCTATCTCTTTCCCCAGCTTTTCGCGGGCTATCCTCGTAAAGGGAATCGCGATGGCCCGCGTAGTGGGAAGCTGGCTGACGAACGTCGAATCGACTATGAGCATTCCTGCCGGTTTCAGGTCGAAAAAATAAGCGTCGCATGATTTCTGGTTCATGGCAAGCAGCAGGTCGGGTTTTATGGCCTTCGGATAGTCGATTTCCTGGTCGCTTATCACTACTTCCGCCTTGCTTGCCCCTCCACGAGCCTCCGGGCCGTAGCTCTGGGTCTGGCACACGTATTTGCCGTCATGTATACCTGCCGCCTCGGCAAGGATGATTCCAGCGAAAATCAAGCCCTGCCCTCCGGAACCGCTCAGACGTATCTCATATCGCGCCACTGGGTCTCTCCCTGCCCGACGCCATGGCCCGGGCCGCCTCCCGCACCTTGTCATATTCCTGGGTGTAAACCGGCAAGTCCCTGTCGGCCAGAATACCCACGGTGAATTTCCCCCGGAGCTGTTCCTGCGTCATATCTTTGGCTTTTTCCACCCGAACGGCGGATTCCTTCTGCAGGCGAAGCATTTCCACCGCACCGCCCATGAGGTTTCTTCTTCCGTACTGGGTATGGCAGTGGCTTACTACCTCAACCACCGCGAACCCCGGCTTGAGGATCGCCTTGCCTATCAGTTCATCGAGCATCGAAGCATGAAAGACCGTGCCCCTTGAAACCATGCCGGCCCCCGCAGTGACTGCCAGTTCGGCAATCGAAAACGCATGTTCGATGTTTCCGTAAGGCGATGTGGTAGCGAACGCTCCGTACGGGGTCGTCGGGGAATACTGCCCTCCGGTCATTCCGTAGATATTGTTGTTTACCACGATAGCGGTAAGGTCAAGGTTGCGTCGAGCGGCATGGATAAAGTGATTGCCGCCGATTGCAGTAGCGTCCCCGTCGCCCATTATGACAATGACGTTGAGTTTGGGGTTGGCGAGCTTTATGCCGGTGGCGAATGTAAGAGCGCGCCCATGTGTCGTGTGCAGGGTGTTGAAATCGACATAGACGGATATCCTTCCCGAACACCCGATCCCGGATACTACGACGATTTCGTCTTTTTCCAGCCCCGTGCCGTCGATTGCCCGAATAAGGGCGCCGAGCAGGATGCCGTTTCCGCATCCGGGGCACCAGACGTGAGGGAATTTCTTGTCGTGCCGCAAATATTTATGTACCAGCCTTGTAACTTCAGCCATGGTTAAAATCCCTCACATTTTGATCAGCCGGGTCAGAATTTCACCCGGGGTTATCATATTGCCGTCCACGCGGTTCAGGGTTTCGATCCGGGTCGCTCCCTGGCTTATTCTCTTGATCTCTCGAGACATCTGCCCCATGTTTAGTTCCGGGACGAGCGCCACCCTGGCTCGCCGCAGCACCGGTTCAACCGCCTGCCGGGGAAAGGGCCAGAGCGTGACAAGTTGGATAAGCCCGGCCTTCACCCCACGCTCTCGAGCCTCCCTCACCGCCCGGCGCGCAGAACGCGACACGCAACCATATGCGATCACCAGCACCTCGGCATCCTGTGTCATTTCTTCCTCTATTTGCTGAATATCGAGCAGGTGCTGAGTGATCTTTCTGAAAATACGGCCCATAAACGCGGTGATCTCGTCCTGGCGTTCGGTCGGAAATCCACGCACATCGTGAACGAGCCCGGTTACATGATACCGGTAACCGTCGCCGAACACACTCATCGGCGGGACCCCGCGGCTGTTGTCCTCGTAAGGTATGTACCAGTCTGGAGGCATATTCGGCCTTATACGGTCGATCACTTCAACCTCTTCGGGACGGGGCAGGTAGATTTTTTCACGCGTGTGCGCGACAACCTCATCGGCCAGCAGGATTACCGGGGTGCGGTATTTTTCCGACAGGTTGAATGCCCGCACTGTAGTGGTGAAACAATCCTGGGTCGTGGATGCGGCCAGAACGATTACCGGATGGTCTCCATGAGTTCCCCACCGCGCCTGCATCACGTCGCCCTGGCTGACCCTGGTAGGCAGCCCGGTGCTCGGACCTCCGCGCATCACGTCAACAATTACGCACGGGACCTCGGCCGCACAGGCAAATCCGAGGTTCTCCTGCATCAGGGAAAAGCCCGGGCCGCTCGTCGCGGTCATCGACTTCACCCCTGCAAGGGATGCCCCGATAACCGCTCCCAAACTCGCGATCTCATCCTCCATCTGGATGAAGGCGCCATCGACGGCGGGAAGCCTGTATGACATCGCCTCGCTGATTTCGGTGGCCGGCGTTATGGGGTATCCGGCAAAGAAACGGCAGCCGGCGGCAAGAGCGCCCTCGACTATGGCCTCGTTACCCTGGAGAACAAGCTGGCGTCCAGGAGGTCTTTTTGTCATACATCCTCCGTCCCGGCTTTTTCATTTCTTTGGTGCACGCTTATGGCAAAATCCGGGCAGTGCAGTTCGCACCACCCGCACCCGGTGCACCGGTCTGAATTGATCTTGGTCGGAGCGCCGTCATCGTCGAGCATAATGCATTCTCGCGGGCAGAACGCAGAGCAGATGCCGCAGGATTTGCACCAATCACGAAAGATGTCTATCTCGAAGCGTTTGCCTTTCTTTGGTTTCACGTTTCCGGCCGTAACCCGTTTTCCTTTTTCGGATTGGCCGGGACCCCCGCTTTTGCGCCGCAGGGCCGTTTTACCCTTCTGTCGATCGCTTTCCATATCGCCCTCGAAATATAAAATACTTGTAAGGCTATATTTATACCGGATGATTTTAGAAGATAAATATTAAATAAGCCTCTCTTATTTGACTTTTCTTTTTGCAATCTCTATTTTAGGCGAAACGTCAACCTATGAGAAAGGCCAAGAGATGAAAAATGCTCAAAGGTATTCCGTGATCATTGCGGCAATCCTTCTGCTCGCTTCCTGCGCTTCCGGCCCTCAGATTTCCCTGCTGAAATCAAGTTCGCCCGGCGAGGTGAAGCTGACGGATATCCAGATGCCAGAGTATGTGCTCGAAGACCTGCCTTATGACGTAATTCTGACAATCGATTCCGAGGAAACGCCACAGATCACCAGGGTTTGCTTCCGGTGGTTGACCAGGGACATTTCCTCCTATTCGCCATCTCTTTACTGCTATGCGATGAACGGAACTTTCGGTACGGGTGGCCCGTGCGCCCAGTGGACCTCCTCACAAGGCGAGGGTTCCTCTCCGTTTTGCGCCGTAATCTCAGACATCAATACGGCAGTCCCTGGAAGGCTGATTGTCAAAATTCGGCCGACCGATCTCAATCCGGCCTACAACATGCTCGAAGGCCAGGTTGAGTATCTTTCAAATGGACAGGTGCTCATGACCAACGCGGTCAGAACACCCGTGAAAGTCGAGAGGTAGAAAATCACCTCAATTGCTTTGACTTGGGGCTCGTCCGTACATAAGCCTCCTAGTGATTGCGCCGGATTTTGAGACTGATTTGGTCGCGAAGATTGAGCAACACCGCAGGCGTAGCTGGGCTACGTCGAGGATTTTGCGATTGAGGAGCGGCCAAAGCCGGCCAAAAGCCGGATGCGAGCGCAAAGGCTTTATTTACGGACAAGCCATTATCTACGGCCTTCATCCGGGGGTACTGCAAAAAATCCCGGCACTCCGTCTTGATGCAGGTATTTTTCCAGCTCCCTCCAATCCCATGGAAGGCAGCTTTTGTCCTTTAACGCCGGCCACGGCCAGTCACAGGGAAGCGGGGACTCGAACCGGAGTTTTTCGTCTCGCACGGGGTGGCTTACGATAAGCTCCTTGGCAAAGAGCGCAATCTGTTTTTGCGGAAGCGGAGCAGGCGCGCCATAGCGCAGGTCTCCCGCAACCGGGTGGCCAATGTGCGCGAACTGGACGCGTATCTGATGCCTGCGCCCGGTCTGGAGCTTTATTCGTACAAAAGTGCGGCCCTGTGCGTAATCGAGCACAGTGAACGAGAGCCTGGCCTCCTGAGCCCCTGAGGTTTTCCTGGGCACCACCAGGCTCGACCGGTTTTCCCTCCTTTCGATGAAATCGACGAGGAGGCCGGATTTTTCCTTTAATTCTCCCTCCAATACCGCTAGATAATATTTTTCCGCCGTCCCGGTGCGGAATTGCTCGCTGATCCTTGCGGCGGCCTTGGAAGTGCGGCAAAAAAGGATGACTCCGGCAACCGGTCTGTCAAGACGGTGAACCATCCCGAGAAAAACCCGGTCGGGCTTTTTATAGACATCCTTGACCCAGCGCTTGCCAAGTTCGAGCAGTGAGATTTCTTCGGTCTCGTCGGCCTGGACAAGCAGACCGGCCGGCTTGTACACGACCAGCAGGTGATTGTCCCGGTGGAAGATCGGCCACGATGGATGAAAGAAGTAGTCGCCGTTCATAGCTGTCTTTGCCTGTGTTTTCCTGGATAACTCCGGGGTGAATAGCCAAAGGAGATAGCTTGCTCGCAATGCCGCCACACAGACACGGCGCTGAACCCGATGCCGCGCAGCTTTCAAAAATTCTGCGAGCCTCGGGTATTTCTTTGCCGCCCGCCCAGACGGGGCAGCTATGGAAATATCACCAGTTGCTCAGGCAATACAACGAGGAATTGAACCTCACCCGGATACACAATTTTCAGAGCATGGTTCGCAAACTATATATAGATTCGATCATGCCCGGCCGCATCATCGAACTACCCTCGCCTCTCATCGACCTTGGCAGCGGCGCCGGGATGCCGGGAATACCTCTTAAAATCGCAAATCCCAAAATAGAGATCATCCTGGCCGAGAGCAGGCGCAACCGGGTCCAATTCATCGAAATGGCCCTAGGGCAACTGGGCCTGAAAAAGATAAGTATCCTGGCACACAGCGTAAACGCCTCCACTGAGGCGCCCGTAAACGGCATCATAACACGGGCCGTGCAAACGATTGGCAAGACCCTGGAAAGAATCGTCGGATCGCTTGCCAAAGGCGGATTGGCGATTTTCATGAAAGGTCCGCAATGCCAGGACGAAATAGAAGAGGCCCTCGATCGGTTTGGCCGCCGTTTCCGGCTGATCGGAGACCATCATTACAGCTTGCCTAATTCCTCCGACCAACGCAGGCTCGTTGTATTCCAACGGCTTGATTCACCGCCCTGGGCCAGAAAGGCAGAACTCGCAAAGGAAAATCTGGTGAGAATCATTGAGAGCGAAAACAATGAAACCTTCCGAAATCTGAAAAAGCTCCTTGCGCCTCGAGGTATACGCAAACAGCTACAGGCGCTCGTTTTCGGACAAAAGCAGGTATCCGAAATGCTTGAGCGGCTTCCGGAAAAGTGCGTCGCATGGATCGGCCGCGCAGACCGAAACCCGCCGCCTGAGGGTTCGCCCCCACACCTGATGTGGTATCAACTCGCTCCCCCTCTTTATGAAACTCTTGATCTTTTCGGGACTTCCTACCCTATACTGCTCGTGAAAATCGAGCAGGTCCCGAAGTGGATGCCATCCGAAGGCCTTCCGGCAGGGTGTACGCTCTTTGTCCCCTTTCAGGACCCGGAGAACGTAGGGGCTGTGATCCGGTCAGCCGTAGCATTCGGCGCTGCCGGGATCGTAATGCTGGCCGAGGCGGCCAACCCCTTTCATCCAAAATCTGTAAGGGCATCTGGGGGAGCGGTCTTCGGCGCCAACCTGCTTGAAGGGCCTTCCATAAAGGATTTGCCGGAGGACCTGCCGGTTGTGCCGCTTTCAAATGAGGGCAGAAAAATTTCAGATTTCAAATTCCCCGCTAAGTTTGGGCTGCTTCCAGGGGTTGAAGGACCGGGGCTGCCCGACCGGTTCCGAAAGACCTCTGTTTCCATTCCCATTTCCAGGCGGGTGGAATCGCTAAACGCCGTAGTGGCCGCCGCTGTCGCGCTCTTTGTATGGGCTCAGACTCAGGACTGATTCGGCGCCGTCAACATTATCGTTATGCGCCGGTTCACTTTCCTGCCCTCCTCGGTGGCGTTTGATGCAACGGGCTTTGACTCCCCCCAACCCCGGGCTGTAACCCGGGAGGACAACACACCTCTGTCGACCAGGGCCTTCTTTATCGTCCACGCCTGTAAATCTGATAAGGCGATGTTTTCCTCCTCAGAGCGAACGCAGTCTGTATGAACATCCACTCTTATTTTCGTTTCCGGGTATTTTTTCAGCACCTCGGCAACAGTGGCGATCTCCGTGCAGCTGACCGTTTTGATCACATCGGAATTGGATTCAAAAAACGTGTCGCGCGCTATTGTTATGCAGATACAGCTTTCGCGCCTCTCGATTTCCGTTCCGTTAAAACACGCCAGGCATGATTGCAGCTCGACTTCTTGGCTGTCCATGCAACCAAGCCGAAGGCCTGCGGGAACGTTCCGTTCGCTCAGAGTTGCCGTGCTTCCGCATGCAGCCAGGGTGAGAGTGCAAAAAATCCCCAAAAGGGGCCACCCCTTTCTCATCCCGTTCTTATTCCTCGAAATTTGACGCATCAAATACTCCCCTGATTTTGCCGGAAGCAATAACATAATCACACAGTTAAAGCAAGCCGGGATTGACACCACCCGCCCCAGCCCCGTCTCGCGGGTGTGTGGGCGGTCTGTCGAGAATGAGCGGCCGGCCTCCGATTTTGCTCAGTCCTCAGTCCTCAGTCCTTCTACGCTTCACGAGGTGCAGACATTGGAATCTGCCCCCTGATCTTCGTGAGGCAAACCGGCGCGTTTCAAGTCAAAGGAGTATGATTTCAATCTTTTGTAGATGAAATCACAAAAAAAATGCTACCTTTGTCCCCGGATGTCAGGCTTGTTTGTAAAGATTTGGGGATTTGAATGTCCGGCAGACTCTACCGAGACTACAATTCTTACTTACGCGAAACCTTTGGTTGCCGTGTTCAGAAGATTTCGCTGGATGCGGGCCTTGGCTGCCCGAACCGCGACGGGACCGTGGGACGCGGGGGCTGCATATACTGCAACGAGAAGGGTTCCGGAACGGGAGCTGCGCGCTTTGCCGGCATCTCCGAACAAGTCCGGACCGGTAAGGAAAGGCTCGCCCGGAAATACAAGGCAAAGAAATTCATGGCCTATTTTCAGTCATTTTCCAACACATATGCGCCTCTGCCCAGGCTGGCGGCCCTCTACGGCGAAGCCCTCGCAGATCCCGATGTTGTGGGCCTCAGCATAGGCACTCGCCCCGACTGCGTTGCCGATCAAACCCTCGACTACCTGGCGCAGCTTGGTGAAAACAAACTGATTTGGTTGGAATACGGATTGCAATCGGCAAAGGATGAGACATTGGCGCACATTCGCCGCGGGCACTGCGTGGCGGCTTTCATCGACGCCGTCAAACGTACCCGTGCCAGAAAAATCCCCGTTTGCGCGCATGTAATACTCGGCCTTCCCGATGAGAACACCGAAGATATGCTCCATACGGCTAGATTTCTCGCCCTCCAGGACGTCCAGGCCGTAAAAATACATCTACTCTACGTGATCAGGGGAACTGCTCTCGATGAGATGTACCGCTCCGGCGAGTACTCGTGTCTTTCCCGCGAGGCTTACGCCGCCGCTGTCGGAGAATTCCTTGCGCTCCTGCCCCCGCATATCATTATTCAGAGGCTGACCGGAGACCCGCACCCCGAAGAGCTTGTGTCGCCGGCCTGGGCGCTCGATAAGCAGCGCAATCTTGAAGCCGTTCGGGCATATATGGACAATAACGGGCTGTATCAGGGAAAAAACTACCGTTAAATTCCCCTTTTCATCGGATTAACGCTCTTTTGTCAGGAAAACTCAATGGAAACTCAAATCCCAGATATCACAAAAATGCGCGAACGGCTGCTGGAACTTATCCTGGAATATAGCTTCCAATATTCGGAAACCGCCGGATTCAAGCTGACGCACGGTGGAACGAGTCGGTTTTACTTTAACTGCAAGCGAGTCACTCTCGACCCGGAGGGCCAATACCTGATCGGAAACCTGGTTTTCGAGGCGCTCATGGACCTCCAAATTAACGCCGTTGGAGGGCTCACCCTGGGGGCAGACGCCATTGCGAATGCAACCGCCTATAGTTCATGGCTAAGAGGCCGGCCCATCCAGTCATTCATTGTGAGAAAAACCAGCAAAGACCATGGAATAATCGCCCCAATAGAAGGAAAGGTGAAACCGGGAGACCGCGTTGCTGTAGTCGACGACGTGGTCACCACCGGCGGTTCAACCCTGCAAGCCATTTCAGCGTGCAGACAGGCCGGACTCGAAATTGCCGGCGTCCTCGCCCTCGTTGACCGGCAGGAAATGAACGGCCGCGAAAATATTCAAAAACAGGTCCCCTACTTCAAAGCCCTCGTCACTCGCGACGAAGTCATGCAAATGTACCGCGCGGCGCGCAGATAAGGAGCGGGAGGCGGAAATAGAACCGTTTTGTTTTCCTTTTTGCATCTTGCATCTTGCTTCTCGTTTTTTTTCCACCCTGCTCTTTATCTGAAATCAATAGTGGTTATCTTTCGACAAAGAAAGTTCCGTCCGGCCTTATCTGAGCCTGGGCCGCCGGTTATTACTTATTTAGAGGTCCGGGAGACTGATATGGCTAATAAATTTGAAAGAGACGAACTCAGGGTGACCTGTTCCCCTTTCGCCACCGGTGATATGGGTCAAAATCCTATGGATGAACAGGCCAGAAGAAGTTTCGAGTCGCAGTACTCGCAAACCTTCGGGAAACACCTCTCGGATAAGGACGGGGGGGAAAAATTCTCGGAAGAAAAAAAGCTGATCCGAGAACGCGCCAAGAAGGCGAACAGGATTTACAGGAAAATCTGTGAAGATCTTGACATGGATGCCTGCTTCTTCAGCAATTTCGGAGAATGGAGCGATTACGTCGAGGGCAAGATGAGCGATGCCGAATTCCACGGCCACACAACCGCACGAGCCGAACAGATGAAGGCGGACCAGAACTGAGAGCATCATCGGCAATGGGAAAAAAACCGGCGTAGTCCGGGTTACATAGAGAGGGGGGTCATGGTCCTCATTACCTCCTGGCGAATGGGCCGCGTTTTGATAGAATGCAAACGCGGCTCATTTTCTTTTGGAGGCAACGATGCGACCTGAACGCAACGCGGGCTACTGGATCGAAAAGCTGAACCTTGCCCAACACCCTGAGGGTGGCTGCTTCGCCCCGGCTTTCCGCGCATCGGAGCAAATCGGCAGCCAGGGCCTCCCGGACCGTTTCACCGGGAATCGGCCGATTGTGTCTTCCATTTACTATCTACTCGAAAAGGGCCAGTTTTCCGCCTTCCACAGGCTGAAATCCGTCGAAATCTGGAGCTTTTTTGAAGGGGACCCGCTTACGATTTACGTACTCGATCCACATGGTCGTCTGGTTGAAAAAAAGCTGGGACCCAATTTCAACAAAGGAGAGTCTTTCCAGGTGGCGATAGAGGCCGGGAACTGGTTTGCGGCCGAACAGCGTGGCCCGGGACTGTTCACTCTGGTCGGGTGCACGGTTGCGCCCGGATTTGAGTATGAGGACATGGAGATTGCCGTGCGGGCGAAGTTGCTGGCCACGTATCCTCAACACCCGGAAATCATTGAAAAGTTCACAAGGGAATAAGCGATTCACCTGGACTTGACTTTAACTGCAACCTCAAATGGGAAAATTTCCGCTCAACCGGCAAATTAGTACCTATGGTCTGGATTTTCCCGCCCAGAAGGCGTAATACAACCCGCGACCCCTACGCTCCGCTACGTGCCGCCCTGGGAATAGCGAGGGGGAACCCATTGAAAGGTGAATCTGCCCGAGGACTCCGTATTTGTCATTACGGATCACAAAGGGCTGCGCCTGTTTCGTTTTCCTAAAAACAACGCAATTCCTGCGGGCTCCCCTATCCCCATCGAGTCTTTCAAACGGGTATCGGGCAGTAAACGTGAACTGGGAACATATGAGGGAGATGTGGATACGAACAGGTTTGCCGCACTCCTCTGACGAAGTTGGCCAGTTGGCAAAATCATTTGACGCCATGGCATCGCTGGTTGAGATGCGGGATATTGAGCGTAAGCAGGCAGAGGAAGCTCTGCGGAGATCGCAACGTCAATTGGCCGACATAATTGAATTCTTCCCGGATCCGACATTCGTTATCAATAACTAAGGAAAAGTGATCGCCTGGAATCGCGCCATGGAAGAAATAAGCGGAATCTCAAAGGATAAGATGATTGGCAAGGACGATTTCGAGTATTCCTTGCCTTTTTTTGGAATCAGGAGACCGCTACTGATCGACCTTATGTTTGCAAGTGAAGATGAAAAAGTGAAGCACTATGACTCCGTTTCAACAGTTGGCGGCGCCATCGTATCCGAAGCTTATGCACCAAAGGCCTATGGAGGAAAGGGAGCATATCTGTGGGGTGTGGCTAGCGCCCTGTTCGATGAGCAGGGAAATGTAGCCGGTGCGATCGAATCCATACGGGATATTACCGGGCGCAAGCTCGCCGAAGATGCATTGCGAGAGAGCGAGGAACGTTTCTCCAGGTTCTTTCGCGTCAGTCCCGTCGCCACCAGTTTATCCCGCTTGAGCGACGGCCAATTGGTCGACATCAATGATGCGTTCGTGAGCTTATCCGGCTACACACGCGAGGAGGTAATCGGCCACAGCTCGTTGGATCTGGCAGTATGGGCTAATCCTGAAGACCGGCTTAAGATGCTCAATACACTGCAAGAGCAACGCAGGCTGCAGGACTTTGAAACCAGGTTCCGCAGGAAATCCGGTGAGATCCTGGATGTGATCATCTGGGCGGAGGTGATCGAGATGGCCGGGCAGCAGTATATGTTGGGCCTTACGCATGACATCACCGAGCGCAAGCGGGGAGAAGAGGAAAGAAAAAGACTTGAGGAACAACTGTTCCAGGCCCAGAAAATGAAATCGGTGGGACGGCTGGCAGGTGGTGTAGCTCACGATTTCAACAACATGCTGTGTGTGATCATCGGCCGGGCGGAATTGGCCCTGGAACTTGACGTTTCCCCTGACAAACTCCGGTACAAACTCGATGAAATCCTCAAAGCCGACCTGCGTTCAGCGGACTTTACACGGCAACTGCTGGCATTTGCCCGCAAACAGACGGCCATTCCGAAGATGCTGGATTTGAACGACACGATCTCAGAACGGCTTGCCGCCATTCGCCCCAACCTCAAGCACCTGTATATGTCGGGCTATACCGCCGACGTTATAGCCCATCGCGGCATTCTGGACGAAGGGGTGAATTTCATTCAGAAACCTTTCCGCAGTAATGATTTTGCGGCAAAAGTCAGACATGTCCTGGACCATTCGGCCTAAGAATTGGATCATAAAGAAACAGCAAGAGATACTGCGCAAAGAACGGTTCCTCTTCCTTCCGCCGCCTTTCCTTCGTCATCATGCACACAATGGTCACCTGGGGAACGCCTGACCCGAGGGTCCCGGTCCACGTTCCTGATTCACATATGCAAATCCGGCTTGATGCATACAACCATCAAATTCAACCTCCGCCGCATACTGCCCGCTCGCAGTGGCAGCCTTGGTAGTTATTGCACAACGCTGTGGATCAGGCCATGCGGTAAAAGTAGCATCACGTATACGCGCCTCCTGCACACAAGCTCGTATGTCTTGCACCAACTTATCCTGAGAGCCGGCCGGCCCACCCCAGCGCTCACCACAATCCCCTGCCAAAGTTAATCCGGTATTGATAGTTAAGAGCATAAATACAATTGACAGTGAAACCAGAATTGAACTTTTCCTTTTCATCTTCTCCTCCTGTCTCAGAACCTCACTCGCGGAGCGTCGCCCCCTCTCCAGAAGGCTGCCACGAAATTAATACCTCCGCATGTCGAGTCTAAGGTGCGAATTAAGTTTCTATCACTCACGTGTAAGGGGAGCTGGGATAAATAGAGGCATTTTAAGGGTATTCCCTTGAATATACATGTTGCGATCACGGACACCGGTAGATCCGCAGCCATCCGTTTCAAGGATCAATAATGTCCCTTCTGTGCGTTTATTGATTATTTTACAGTGTAGCATATTAGGAAATACGCCACTTTTATTAGCTACATTAAGGCCAACGTCATCTCCACGAATAGTAACGCTACTTGTACTTGGTACACCGTCATCAAGCCAATGATAAACGTATGTCACCCCTGAACTCTGATCCGGTCATTATCAGTTCAGAAGAAAAAACGTTGTAAATTCGCTGACATAGTTTTT
>Ga0209517_10007571_pt1 | contig 12955 bp, 13 predicted proteins | sample PeaSoiMetSII2010_FD_187695 | JGI IMG/M metagenome (GOLD analysis project Ga0209517, IMG submission 187695) | Peat soil microbial communities from Weissenstadt, Germany - SII-2010 (SPAdes) (version 2) | ecosystem: Environmental > Terrestrial > Soil > Wetlands > Peat | place: Germany...
TGACCTTGCCTTCAAGACGGCCGGTTGCGCCTCTGCGATCGTCGATGGTGATGCTGGTGAGCACGCGCGGCGCCAACTCCAGCATGCGGCGGTGACAGCGGAGAATTACATCCATGACGCGATCTGAATCTCCTTCGATGGTGGTGTGCATGGCTCCCAGCTTGTAGGAAAGACCAGATTCGTCGACAATTTTTAGGGCTTCGGCTACCAGCTCTTTAACGCCACCTGTGACGCCCATAGGAACTACTGCGAAGTCCGCAAGCATAAAGCTTCCTCCGACCAACTGATTCTCAAATGAATTTTGCCCAAATGTTCTCGGCAAGGGTTTACGATACCACCCCTCCTCGCCCGTCGCTTCGAAGACTGCTGAGCAGACCGGAATACCGCCGCTGCGGGCGGTCATTGCGGACCGCGATGCCAAGCGCCTTCTTCTGCCCGATCAGCACGAGCAGCCGCTTGGCCCGCGTGATCCCCGTGTAGATCAGGTTGCGTTGCAGGAGCATGTAGTGCTGCGTGGCGAGTGGGATCACCACCGCCGGGAACTCCGATCCCTGCGATTTGTGGATCGTGATCGCGTAAGCCAGTGAAATCTCGCCCAGTTCCCCGAAGTCGTACTTCACCAGCCGATCGTCGAAACGGACGGCGACCTGCTGCTCGACGGCATCAATTCGCTCGATGATTCCGACATCACCGTTGAATACATCCTTGTCGTAGTCGTTCTCCGTCTGGATGACCTTGTCGCCGATCTGGAATCGCCAGCCAAACCGCTCAACGGCAGGCTGACCGGGTCGGGCCGGGTTCAACACCCGCTGCAATGCTGTGTTCAGTTCGCGCACGCCGAGCGACCCACGGTTCATCGGGCAAAGAACCTGCACGTCGCGGATCGGGTCCAAACCGAATCGCTCTGGGATCCTCTCCTGGACCAGCTTGACCAGCGTCGCCGCAATCTTCTCCGGGTCATCTCGCTCGACAAAATGGAAGTCGGAATTCGGGTCTATGCCGCGCACGTTCGGCATCTGGCCTCGGCGAATCCGGTGCGCGTTGGTGATGATGTGGCTGTCCGCTGCTTGCCTGAACACTTCGGTGAGCCGTACAACTGGTACGACGCCGCTTTCAATCAAGTCCTGAAGCACCGTGCCCGGACCGACCGAAGGAAGCTGGTCTACGTCCCCGACCAGAACCAATCCGGTACAGTTCGGAAGAGCCCGCACCAGCGAGTGCATCAGGGGCACGTCCACCATCGAGGTTTCGTCCACAACCAGAAGGCCACAGGCGAGCGTGTTCGACTCGTTCCTGCTGAACCGCCCTGTTGCGGGATCGATTTCCAGCAGGCGGTGAATCGTCTTCGCTTCCAAACCCGTGGTCTCGGTGAGCCGTTTCGCCGCCCGTCCAGTAGGGGCGCACAGCAAGCACTTAACACCCTTCGCACCCACGATCATCAGGATTGAGTTCACGAGCGTTGTCTTGCCCACGCCTGGTCCGCCGGTGATGACTACGACCCGATTGCCGAGCACCGTCTTCAGCGCCTCGCGCTGGCTGGGAGCCAGCGTCTTGCGAGTCCGCCGCTCGGACCACGCGACCGCCTTCTGGAAATGGATCGGCGGATAGATCAGCTCCGCTTCCGCCAGGCTCTTGATCCTTGCCGCGATGCCCTCTTCCGCCCTCCTGAGATGTGGCAAGAAGATCAAAGCATCGCCGTCGATCTCCTCCAGCAACAGCGATCCGCCCGTGAGCATCTGCGACAACGCCTGCTCGACCGTCGCTTCGGGCACCTCCAGCAGCTTCACCGCCGCGAGCTTGAGTTTCTCCAGAGGCAGGGCGCAGTGTCCGTCCGAAGTCGCTTCCAGCAGGACATGGTCGATGCCCGCTCTTGCCCGATTGATCGAGTCTCTCGGAATCCCGACCTTCTGCGCGATCTGGTCGGCGGTCGCGAAGCCGATCCCATAGATGTCTTTCGCCAGCATGTACGGATTGCTCCGCACCTTCTCGATTGCTTGCTCGCCATAGGTCTTGAAGATTCGCACCGCCCGGCTGGTGCTCACGCCGTGGCTGTGCAGGAACAGCATGATTTCCCGGACTTGCCTTGCCTCCTGCCACGCGTGCGCGATCCGCTCCCGGCGCTTGGGACCGATCCCGTCCACCGATTGGAGTTCGGCGGCTCGGTTCTCGATGACGACCAGAACCTCGGCTCCGAACCGCCTGACCAGCTTCTTCGCCAGAATCGGCCCGATGCCTTTGACCAAGCCGCTACCGAGATACCGCTCGATCCCCTCGGCACTGGTGGGCGGCACCGTCTTCATGATGGTCGCCTTGAATTGCAGTCCGTGCTCTTTGTCCCTGACCCACCAGCCCTCCGCGCTCAGCCATTCCCCGGCGGCTACCGAAGGTAGCGACCCGACGACCGTCGCCTCCTCCCGCTGCCCGCGTACTTTCAACCGCAGGACACAGAACCCGCTTTCGTCGTTCAGGACACAGAACCCGCTTTCGTCGTTGTGGAAAGTGACGCGTTCGATCACACCGGAGATTTCTTCGGTCACGGTCCTGCGTTCAGAGATTGCGGCATTCATGTGTGGGGATTCATTTTCCCACGGACAGTCTGACTTGCGTACCACGGAGACTTGGTAGGTCGGGGCGCGGCGGCTTTCCTTTTCAGGCAGACTGTGACCAGCATCACTTTCGTCACAGCGACACACGACATAGCATTGATCGCATGAACGCGCAGCAGATGCAGCAATTCAGGACACTATTGGAAGTCCGCCAGCATGAACTGCGCCTGAGTATCGAGCATCACCAGCGATACGCACGAGGAGTGGAGCCAGAGTCCGATACCGTGGATCAAGCTACCAGCGGATATGAGAAGGAGTCATTGCTCCAAAGAAGCAGCCGAGAGCAGCAGTTGCTTCGGGCCATCGATTCGGCGCTTGGTCGCATTCGAGACGGGACTTACGGGAAGTGTCTGTCTTGCGGCAAACAAATTGACGGAAGGCGACTAGCGGCCGTACCGTGGACGCCGTATTGCATTCCGTGCGAAGAGGACTTCGAGCGGTGACTCGGTGGATAAGCGATCCCATCCAGTGCCAAATGCCACGCAGTCCTCCCGAAATCTCGGCAGCAGGATTGACTGTCCCCGATGAACTTCACGTTTCACGCACGGATCAACCGCTCGGATGCCCAAACGATCCGCCACGCCCTTGGGCAACTGTCTGCGAAAGGCTCTGTCAGGAAAGAGGGCGATGAATTCCTTGTCGAAGCCGAGATGGAAGGGGCCAGCGCGAAGGAACTCAACCGCACGCTGCTTTCCGCCCTGAGAAAAGTGGAGAAGCGGACGACGCTCCGGGCGGAATGGACTTGCGGCGACACGACCGAACGTTTCTTTGACTACGTCCTCAAAAAGACGATCAAGGGATGACCCGCCAATTCGGGCTTATGGGTCGGGGTGTCGCTCAGGAAGCCGACTTACGAAGCCTCAACCCTCACTCGCGATATAGTTGCAGCATGCTCGAAAAACAGATGCCGTTTGGGATCGCGGAACTCTGCGACAGAGGAGTTGGGTCGTGTCCGGTGCGCGGATACGGTAATGGAAACCCTTGTCCAGACCACCATCTTAGGGTTCGTCCGACCCCCGGTGGGCGCACCCACAATTCGCTGTTTTCAGGCCTTGCGGGTTAGGCTCTACATCATGGGCGCCCACGGTGACTAGCCGACATTTTCAGTGCCCAGCGCGTGTCTTCCCGAACCTCTAGCGAATGCTCGAAATCGAGGCCGCATGCTATCAGCACCGGCGTAGCTTCTGTCATCTACGCAACTCCCTCAACTCAAGAAACGCAGTGACTACGATCACAAGTCGCAGTGCGGTAAAGCAACGGTTCAAACCGCGCGCCGACCAGAAATCACATCCCTTGATTGCAGAGAAGAAGAGGATAATGGGAGCGGGATTGGACGTTCTCCAAGAAAATCTCCCCTCTTGAAGCTTAAAGGCCCTGCGCGGTTTGCGTCGCGGGAAGGAGGACACAATGCTCATTCGCAGTATCTTTCCACTCGTTGGATTCGTGCTCTGTTGGACCATCCTTGGCGTGCCGCAGCAAAAGGAAATCAAGCATGTTCCGATCAAACCAATTTCGACCGCCTCTGGCCCAGAGATGTACAAGACATACTGCGCGGTCTGTCACGGGATGGACGGCAAAGGCGGTGGCCCCGCCGCCGAAGCCCTGAAGGTCCCGCCGCCAGATCTGACCGCACTTGCCAGGAAGAATGGCGGCAAATATCCATCCGACCACGTTACAAGCGCTATCCAGGGTGACCTGCACCTGCCGGCACATGGCTCGAAGGAAATGCCGGTTTGGGGCAACCTGTTCTGGGGCATGAGCCAAGGACACAGCTCCGAAGTGCAGTTGCGGGTCACTAACTTGAACAAGTACATCGAATCGCTGCAGGCGAAATGACCGCGGCGTGTTTCGCCTGCCCGTGATTCGGGGAGGCTTCCATGAAAGTCAGAGACATCATGACCAAAAACCCTGTGTGTTGCTGGCGGTCCAGCTCGACCCTATCGGCGGCCCTGCTGATGCAGGAGGCCGGTACTGGAGTCGTGCCTGTCATCCAGGATCCTTTCACTCCCATACTGTAGGCGTGGTAACCGATCGCGACCTTTGCTTACACGTGGTTGCTGCCGACAGGAATCCATCATCCACCTGGATCGATGGATGTATGACACGAGACCCTGTTTGCTGCACCGAGCAGGATGACGCTACCCTCGCTCTCGATCTAATGAAGACGCATCAGATCCGGCGTCTGCCCGTAGTGAATGAGAAGCACGAGGTCGTGGGCATGTTGTCCCTTGGCGATCTGGTGCGCAAGGCGCGAATCGAAGCGAGCGTGATTGCGGCAACCTTGCAGAGCATCTGCGAGCCCGCCCACGCAACTAAGCAGCGGACTGAACGGATCATTACCGCCGCTTGATTATCGCTTCTTCGCGGAAGCCGATTGCGAGGCGTAGAAGGAGTACTGCTGTTTGCTTTGATGATCGAATCTGAGCTGGCCACAACAGCCAAGCTACGCTTTGACAACGGCAACAGGCTTGACCCTTGCAATTTTCCGTCCGATCCCCAAGCTTGTGGACCAATTCAACCACACGCGGCACGTCCTTGTAGGCCGCTGGAGCCTCTTCCGCGAGCCCGCTCATGGATCCGGCACAGATCAGAACTCCTCGGGATCTCTACTGCTCGCGCAGTTCTATGCCTCTGACCATCTTCTCGGCTTTGGCTCGACTCATGACTCGGCCTGCTCCGTGACACGTGGAACCGAAGATCTGCTGCATGGCCTCCGCTGTACCAATCATCGCAGTTGCGCGCTTTCAACAACCGGAAGAAACCCCACGCTCTGACCGACAGTCAAGGGGTATATTTCCAGCATGGATGCATTCACTCGGCAACGGGTCTTAGAGCTGAGACAAGAGATCGCATCGCTTCAGCGCGACAATGAATCCTACCGATTGCAAAAGCACCACACTGCGTCAGAAGCTAAAAGGAACGAGTTGAGAAAGTTTCGTCTCCTAGCAATCCAAGAAGAACTGCTGAGACTGAATGAACACCAACAGAGAATCCAATGATGCCGATAGAAGTCATTGAAGCCTCGCTAGTATCGGGTGGGGAAACGACTCTGGTCGTGGTCCCGGTTGACCCGTACGTTGTCTACTGCCAGTGGGAGGTCGCAACTGCCGACATCGAAAGCGCTCAACGGGCGCTGGGTGTTGGCGAACAGGAATTCTGGCCTGTTCTTCAGTTTTACGATGTGACCAATGCTGCTCGGGAGGAAGCCCCGCGTGAGCTTTCATTTGCAGTGGAGGTCCAACTGCAAGCGGGCAACTGGTTCGTGCGCTCGTGCGCTCCGGACCGGGCATACCGCGCCGACCTTGCGCTGAAGGGGGAGGACGGCAGCTTCGCGGTGATAGCAAGCTCCAATCCTATCCAGACGCCCCCGTCCGTGCCTTCGAGTTATGCAGATGAGCACTGGTTGCCAATCCGCCTGGATTCACGGCAACCGGAGAGAGCAACTCCCGTGCGCTCTCCGACCAATCTCGCTTTGGAGCCGCCTTCGGGCGCGCCCAGCGAGTCAGCGGCGTCTCCCGTTCGTCTTCCCATCGACATGCGAAAGGAAGTGGGCAGTAACACACCGGAAGCGCCGGTTCCGAGCCAATCGCCGCTGCCGATGGATATGCGGGAGGAAGTGAGAAAGTTGTTGATCCAACTCTATCCGGAACTGGAGGGGGAACGACGAGCACTGCCTCGCAGCCCGCTCTTCACGAAGGAAATACCCAGCGAGTGCGTTTTTCGCGAGTTGCACGCCGTCTTTCTTGACATGAAATCGAGTGCCATAGCCGACTTGACCGAACGGAACGAAAGGAGCTTTACATCGGGGATCTCTTCCAGAACGAAATGAAGCGGTGAAAACCGCCAAGCCTGCGAAGGGCCGCTCGAAAGAGTCTCACGACCGCCACCATGGCAAAAGGATACCTAGCACTCGTACTTCATGGGCACCTTCCCTTTGTGCGCCATCCCGAGCACGAGGACTCCTTTGAAGAGAGCTGGCTCTACCAGGCCATCACAGAGGTTTATGTTCCCCTGCTGCTAGTGCTGGACTCGCTAGTCGATGACAAAGTGGATTTTCGCTTAACCTTCTCGCTCACCCCAACACTGGTTTCCATGCTGACAGATCCCTTCCTGCAATCCCGGTATCTGCAAAGGCTCGAGCGGCTGATCGAACTGTCGGAAAAGGAAGTCGCACGCACCAACTGGCAACCCAAATTCCAGGCCCTAGCTGCGATGTACTGCAAGCAGTTCAAAGGCGTCCGCAGCGCATTTCTCGACCGCTACAACGGGAATCTTGTCGAGGCGTTCCGGCGGCTGCAAGAACTGGGCAAGCTGGAAATCATTGCCAGTGCCGCCACCCACGGCTATTTGCCAGTGTTGTCGATCCACCCGTCGGCGGTTCGATCTCAGATCCAGGTTGGTGTCGAGCACTACGCCGCGACCTTCGGGCGAAAGCCGAATGGCTTCTGGCTGCCGGAGTGTGGCTACTACCCTGGCGTAGACCAACTGCTGACTGACCATGCGATTCGTTTCACGATCCTCGAGACTCACGGCATTACCCGTGCGCAGCCCAGACCCCGCTACGGAGTTCATGCCCCCCTCCGCTGCCCATCAGGTCTTGCGGCATTTGGCCGCGATCCGGGCTCCTCCCGTCAGGTTTGGAGTGCGGCGGAAGGCTATCCCGCCGACCACGACTACCGGGAGTTCTATCGCGACATCGCCCACGACCTCGATTTTGATTCCCTGCGACGCTACGTTCACCGCGATGGCTTGCGCATCAACACGGGCATCAAATACTACCGCATCACCGGGAAGACAGAGAGCAAGCAGGTGTACGTTCCCCAGCAAGCCGAAAAGAAAGCCGAGACTCACGCGGAACACTTCCTGCGGAGCCGGGAAGGACAGATCGAATCTCTGGCTTCCGTCATGGACCGCAAGCCGATCCTCGTCGCTCCCTACGACGCGGAGTTGTTCGGCCACTGGTGGTATGAGGGTCCGCTTTGGCTCAACCACATGATCCGCAAGCTCGCCCGGGATCCAAGCTCAATCCACCTTGCCACGCTCTCTGAGTACCTGGCAGAATGTCCTGCCCTTCAGCCCGCCGCGCCACCCATGTGCAGTTGGGGGCGCAATGGATTCAACGAAGTGTGGCTGAGCCCCGACAATCAATGGATTTATCCCCACCTGTACCACGCGGCTCGCGTCCTGGAGAGACTCGAACAAGAGTGCTCACGCGGCGACGCGCTCACGTTGCGCGCCCTGGACCAGGCGAAGCGCGAATTGTTACTGGCCCAATCCAGCGACTGGGCTTTCATGATCAGCACGCGAACCACCAGCGAATACGCGAACACGAGAATAAAGGGCCACCTGCTGAACTTCAACCGCCTTAGCGATCAAGTCGCCCGCAGCAATATCGACGAACCCTGGCTCGCCGAGGTCGAATCCCGAGACTGCATCTTTCCAGCCGACGTACTACGTCCCGGCACCGGGTCTGTTCTGCCCTCGGAAATGGACAAGGAAGAAGACAGTGAACGGAGTCGAAAGCCCTTGTCAGCGTGATGACCTCCTATGGTCTGGAATCTCCTCCCGCGCGGGGTTCTCGTCCCCACAACACTACCGGCGTATGGAAAGAAAATCCATTTCAAAGGGACGGGTGGACGCCGACCAGGGTGGGACAGGATTGGTAGTGGGTCAGTAGACCCACTACCGATCGTCTCAGTGACAGTTTGAGACCGAAAAGTTAAGCGATAGATTTGAACACGCGGCTCAAGGGAGGAGAAACTCGGGCGGGTCCATAATCGCTATTCAACCCATACTGAGTGCAGATCGCGGGAGAGGCTAAACGGCCGCTACTGGAGATCGTACGCACCATGGGCAAGGCTTTAGCAGCCCTCGGCATTCAATCCCAACACTTCGAACCTTTAGAGTGACCGCGTCTGCGGAGCCGGTGGTTCTGCTCATGCGGTGCTATCCCGTAACCCCTCGGATCAACCGCGTGGTCAACGACGACGAAGCCTGCTCCGCGCCCGTGGAACTCGCCCAGACTCAAAATCAGCTATTCTCGTAGCACGATGAACAGTGACGAACGCATGCAAAGGGAGTCCAGCCTGATCGCGACCATCAGAAAGGAGCTTCCCGAATTCGCGAAAGCCTGCGCGGATGACACGGGACTGGTGTTGCTCCACCAAGACGCCTTTGCCGCCGACTACCAAGAGGACGAATACAAGCTCCTCGGCATGGCGATCAAGTACGCAGGTCTGGGTGGTAAGGAAGTGCGTGTAATTGGGAAGAACCGCAACACTCTCGGTGAAGACGGCACGATCCAGTGAACGCAATCGTCCGATTCGCAGGTAGAGAAGAGGTGAGCATTCTTGCTGGTTCGGAGGTCTAGCTCTCCAATTCCCCTAGTCGAAGCACTGGGGACTCGGCTCGGCAACAGATGCCATACCGCTGCCACAGCCGAAACCACGGGCTACTGGCTTGCTGCCCATCATGTCGCCGATTCGCAGCCGCGAGGTCACTCGGGCTCAGCGGTCTCGTGTCGAGCACCGCGAAGATGCGCTCCAGCCGCTCGATTTCAGCAATGGTCTGCTCGATGTCCATTCCGTCTCAATATCCAACATAAGCACGGCAACGGTCAAACGGGACGGCATCAATAACGTGTCTGCGAGAGCGCCCCGCACGCAGTAGAAGAGCCGCCGATCAGTCGCCGGGCTAACTCCTGTCTTTGGGTGCGCCGCCCATTGTCGCTGCGCTTGCACACGGGGTGGAGGCGTACCATTGGGCATGAGCAGCATACATCCAGAATGCCCCGGCTCTGACCCTTCTGGTCATTCGGTAGCCGCCGAGGTCCTCGTTCGAGAAGCGCCCGACGAGGACGAAGAGGAAAACGAAGACGACCACAAGAAAAAGGAAGATGACGATGAGGACGACGAAGACGACGGCTACTCAGAATGAGCGTGCCCCTATTTATTTCAGTTGGTGAAGGATGAAGCGCGAACATTTCGTCAAGGTAGTCGAGGAGACGCTCGATTCGCTTCCCCGAGAATTTTCGCAGCCGCATTCGTAACGTTGCTATGCTGGTTGAGGATGTGCCGCCGCACCAGTCCTCACCGCAGTCGGGGCAGCAAAGGCAGCTGCTTCTGGGTATCTTCCATGGCGTGCCCACGACCAAGAAGAGCATATTTGACCTGCCGACAGGGCCTGATCACATCGTGCTTTATCAGAAGAATATTGAAGCGGTCTGCTCTAGCGAGGCCGAAGTCCGCAAACAAATCCGCCTGACGGTCATCCATGAACTGGGCCACTATTTCGGGATGGATGAGAACCAACTGAAGGACGTTTAGGTACCCCTATCCTGTGCGGAGGGCTTTGAATCAGTTCTTGTGCAAAGCGCTCAAGTGTGCATGGATAGTGCGCGTCAACTCCCATTTGAAACCGTTATTCACAATGCTTGTTGAAAATGGGGCTACAAACAATTCGGGAGGTCATCCTGAGAACTCGTCGCGTTGAGAGGGACGGGAACGCCACAAAAAGGTAAAGGCTGTGACATTGGTTATGCTCTAGCCATCAGCTCTTGCGGGGGAGCCAACAGCGTGGATGCATGTACCGTCACAGCCCTTGATGCGATCACCGCTTTTGCGGTCCCAAACCCCAACTGCCCCCCGCAGAGCCGTCGGTTTTCCAGCTCGTTTGGTTGCTTGATTTTGCGAAGACCGCGGCTATCCAGCCCTGCCTTCGTCGGCTAGCGCGCAATCAATGCGGTTTTTCTGCGGGAGGACGGCTCTCCGGCTTTGGTGCAGTTTGGCGCGGCGCTTGGCGCTGCTCCATCTGCTTCTGCTGAGTGGCATGCTTTTGCTCAACCTGTTGCGTTTGCTGAGCGTGGCGCTGCTCCATCTGCTGTTTTTGCGCGTCGTTGTAATTTTTCTGGGTGGCTTGCTGATGCTCTTTTTCCTGCTGCTGCTGGAGCTTCTGGTGATCCTGCGTTTGCTTGGCAGCTAGCTTGCCTTGTTGCTGCTGATATTTCTTGTCGGTTGCGGCGTTGCCGGTGTTTGGCGGCGTGAACTTGTGTGGCTGCAATTCGCTCGCGTGACTAACGGTGTTGGGACGAGCTTCGGTAGTATTTTCTGGGCGATTTTCCGTGCCGGGGCGAGCTTCATTTCCCGGACGTGCTTCATTGCCGCGCGCGGCATTGGCCGGAGGAGCCTTGTATTCGCCGCCTGGGGGGGCTTGCCTGGAGGCGACAACGCCAAATTTGAAATCACCGGGTTTGGCAGTAGCCGCGATGGGCGGCTTTCCGTGGTTGGCGGAAGCGCGCAGTTCGGGATTATTGCGGGCTTCCTGAACGTGCTGCGCTTGCGCGGCTACCGGACCGACGTGGTGCTCGTTAGCGTATGACTCTTGCTGCGGTGTGGGACGTGCTTCGACCCCACCGGTACCGCCGTTGTAGCTGACGTGATTTTCGGAGACATACGTCACCCTTGTGTTGTAGGTGTTGTGAATGATGGTGGTGTTTAGGTGATTCACGTAAGTGTTGTAGGAGAAGTGACCACCTTCCCAGCGGCCGCCCTCATAACCAACACCGCCGTAGCCGAAGCCGTAATTGATGCCGCCATAGAAGCCCACCTGCGGGCCCCAATATCCTTCATGGAAAAGGAACGCGCTACCGCCCCAGCCCCAATAAGCTGGGGTCCAGAAGAAGCCGACCTGGGCTGGCTCGACCCAGGTGCCCGGCACCCAGTAGTAATCGTTGACGTCGTAATCGTAAGCCCAATAGCCAGGTGTCCAGAGATAACCGTCTTCCGGACACAGCGGCTGCTCATAGATAGGCAGCGGGGGCGGGCCGATCGTAATGGCCACGCCAATTTGCGCAAACGATGCTGCCGACATGCACAGCACGACGAGCGCGAATAACAGCGTACGAATGAAACGAATATGCATGGTAATTCCTCTGGCCGATCATCCCTCGCTTGCTCGGTGATGCTCAGCTGACGCGGGTTGCGTGGATTGAAGGCCAACTCTCGGACGAAACATAACTGCGCAGATTCCCGTCTCTTTCGCAAAACTTTAGTATTTCGGCGATGTCGAAATCTGAGCAAAAAAGCTCACTAGTCCTGGTCGGCTTACGGGAGAGGCGGACCCCACGTTGTTGGCGAAAAATTGCGTTTACATTTCACGGCAGTCATGACTGGTTTACCACGATCAAGATCGCACGCCACCTATTTTTGCTGAATTGACTCCATGTACTTGGTGATTGCGTCCAGCCTTACTTCTCCCCAGTCTTGATCCGATTCGACCTCATGGAAGATTGGTCCCCAAATTGGCATCTCTCGATCGCCGTGGGCGAGCGGTCCAGGTTCTGTTCCTTCAATGATTCCCTTTACACGCTGGTACGGGAACTTTCCACCACTTTTCTGCGAGATTAGGGTCAAGTCCGGGACCGGATGCTTTAGGGCAACTGCTGCTGGCCCATGCCCTCGTCCATCAGCTCCATGACACGCGGCGCAGTGGTACCGAAAGATCTTCGCTCCCTCGATGGTGTTGCGCTCCGCCGAGGTCGTCTTATCCTGTTTCTGAGCTGCCGGCAAGAGAACAGCCGGGAGAAGAACTAGGCACAGAAGTAGCATTGACCATCGTTCTTGCCGGTGCATACGCACCTCCGCACAACCGCTTTTCGGTTGACGTAGCGAGAAAATCCCAAGGTCGCCTACGGGGGTGCTGCATCCCACTGGTGGGAACTACTCTTCCGGAAGGCGAGACTTATGCGAGACGCATCAATGCTGCGCGGATGAACACGTCATGTCAGTGACGTGGGTCACACCCGATGCGGGAGTGTTTGACTTTCAACTCCAACGATGAAATCATTATTTTGTCGAGTGGGGAGGAATTCTGTCCGCAAAGTTGATGTTGTTCTCGCCTTCTTACGCATTCCTTCATCCTTCATCATAGGAAGTTGCCTTCTGCGCATTCGGAACCCGCGAGAGGAGGCCAATCGTGTCACCCACGCTGGTAGCAAAGAAACTCATCGAGTTCGATCCCAAGACATTTCTCTCTACCATGGACGCCGGTAGGAAGATCGCAGCTTTTCCCAAAAGGCAGCCGATCTTTGCTCAGGGCGACTCGTCCGATGCTGTCTTCTATATACAGAAAGGAAAGGTAAAACTCACGGTTGTGGCGAAGACCGGGAAGGAAGCCACCATCGGCATTCTGAACGAGGGTGATTTCTTCGGAGAAGGTTGCCTCACAGGGCAGCCTATCCGCCTGTGCTCAGCAACCGCAATGACTGATTGCTCTGTGATGCGAATCGAGAAGAAGTCCATGATGGAAGTGCTTCACCGGGAACACGCGTTTTCCGATATGTTCGTGGCATA